>Ga0302321_100003814_pt1 | contig 12995 bp, 12 predicted proteins | sample Fen_T0_1_FD_202505 | JGI IMG/M metagenome (GOLD analysis project Ga0302321, IMG submission 202505) | Peat permafrost microbial communities from Stordalen Mire near Abisko, Sweden - Fen_T0_1 | ecosystem: Environmental > Terrestrial > Soil > Wetlands > Permafrost | place: Sweden: Abisko...
CCGTCCAGGTGGCTGATCATGAGGAAGCGGCGGTGCAGGTAGGGGTTCTCGTCGAGGACGACGTCGCCCTCGCGGCCCAGGAAGAAGGGGCGCCCGGGTTCGGGGGTGTAGCGCAGGCCGCAGAAGTCCACGACGAGCTGGGCCGTGGCACCGGTGGCGCCCTCGGGCACCGACCGGTCCTGGTCCTGGTCCTGGTCCGCCGCCGGCTCCAGCTCGACCGGCTCCACCTGCTCGACCGCCTCGAGCGGGGGAGAGACGCGGGTGGGCGGGCCGTCCACGTCCCCGGTCATGTGCACCCTCCGACGACCGGCCCCGCGCCGGCGGCTTCGCCCAGGGTACCGGCCGGGTCGCGGGGGGACGGTGTCAGGCGGGGGCGGGCATGACGTCGAGGCCGGGGCGGGGCGGGGATGCGTGTCAGTGGGTCGGCGTCATGTGCAGGCGGTGGACGACCGTCCCGTCGCCCACGGCACGCTCGCCCGGCGCGCTCGCCTCCGGCGGGACGTCGGGCCGCCGCCGCGGCGCCGTCCGCCGGGGTCGGGACGCGATGATCCGGTTGCGGCCGCGCAGCTTGGCCTTGTACAGCGCCTCGTCGGCGCGGGCGATCAGGTCGGTGACGCTGAACCCGGGCCGTACCGTGTCGGCGGCGACGCCGATGCTCACCGTCACCCGGCGCGCGACGGGCGACGCGGCGTGCGGGATCTCCTGGCAGTTGAGCAGCTGCCGGATCCGGCGGGCCACCCCCATCGCCGCCTGCAGGTCGCCGTCCTGCAGCACGACGGCGAACTCCTCGCCCCCGTACCGGCAGGCGAGGTCGGCCGGTTCGCGCACCGAGCGGATCAGGCAGCCCGCCACCACCTTGAGCGCCTCGTCGCCGGCGAGGTGCCCGTAGTGGTCGTTGTAGGGCTTGAACATGTCGACGTCGATCATGAGCATGGCCAGGCCCTGCCCGACCGTCGCGTCGGGGCCGCTGAAGCGTTCCAGGTACTGCTGGAACGCGATCCGGTTCGCGATGCCCGTCAGCCCGTCGCGCATCACCGAGCGCTGCAGCTCGACGTTCGCCTGCTCCAGCTGCTGGGTCCGCCGGGCGACGAGGCGTTCCAGCGTGGCCGCGTGGTCCTGCAGCTCCTGGGAGCTGAGGACGGTGTCGACGGTGCGGGGGAGGTCGATCCGCAGCGCCTCGGTGAGCAGCGACGACGCGTCGGCCATCGGCTCGTAGAGCAGGTAGCCGCGCTCGCGCCCGGCGATCGAGAGGGGTTGCAGCAGCAGCACGCCGGACGAGAGCTCGTCCGCCAGGTCCGGCGGGAGCAGCTCGTGCCGGGGGAAGACCTCGGTGGCGGCGGGATCGGTGACGCCGTCGCGGTAGCTCAGCACCAGGCGCGTGGGGTTGTCCGCCGCCGTCGGGTGCGTGGCGGGGGCCAGCCGGACGGCGCGCCCGGACAGCGGCGTCTGGTCGATCGCCAGGAAGAAGCGGTCGACGCCGAGGCGGCCCAGGCACGGCCCGAGCGCGGTGATGACGTCGTTCATGGTCCGGCAGTTGGCCATCGTCCAGTTCAGCGACAGCGCCGCCGACTGCTGTGCGACCCGGCTCTGCAGCGCCCGCGCCGACGACACGATCTCGTGCACCTGGCCGGACAGGTGCGAGATCGGCATGAACGCCCTGCCGTCGGTCCAGCGGACGCCCGGCATGGTCGCCAGGTGCTCGGGCGTCGCCGAGTTCAGGACCCCGACGCCGTCCGTGGCGGTGGACGCGCGGATCACGAGCCGGGCCGGCACCTGGAGGTCGTCGCGCACCCGGCGCCCGTCCGTCAGGCCGAGCAGCAGCTCGACGGCGGCCTGCCCCTGCTCGTAGAGGCCCTGGTCGACCGTGGTCAGCGCGGGCCAGCTCAGTACCGAGCCCTCGGTGTTGTCGAAGCCGGTGACGATGACGTCCTGCGGCACGCGCAGCCCGTGGTCGACCGCCGCGGACAGGGCGCCCAGGGCCGAGGGGTCGTTGAGCGCCACGACGGCGTCGAAGTCGTGACGCCGGGCGAGCAGGCGGCGCATCCGGTCGTAGGCGTCCTGCTGGCGGAACTCCCCGTCGAGGACGAGGTCCTCGTCGAGGTCGAGGCCGCGGGCGGCGAGCTCCTCGCGGAAGACGCGCTCGCGGACCATGGAGTCGGTCTGGTGCCGGACGCCGCGCACGAGCACCACCCGCCGGGCGCCGCGCTCGTCGAGCACGTGCGTCATCAGCCGCCGCATGCCGCCGACGTTGTCGCCCTGCACCCGCGGTGAGCCCTCGAACGTCGTCCCGAGGGTCACCGTCGGCAGGTGCTCGCGGGCCAGCGCCTTCGGCAGCTCCCGGCCGCGCAGCTGGGACTCGTCCGCGAGCGCGATCACCCCGCGCGGGACGCGGCGGCGGATGAGGTCCAGGACCAGGGACGGCGTCCGCTCGGTCCCGAAGGGCTGGTTGGCCACCACGAGCAGCGGGATCCCCCGCGAGGTGAGGGCGTCGGACATCCCGGCGATGAGCCGGAGCTGGTACTCGGCGATCTGGGTCAGCAGCGCGACGACGGGCCGCACCGTGGGTCGTGCCATCACCCCGCCCCCTGTCCGTTCCGGTCGGAGTCTAGCGCGGTGACCTTCGTCACCGAAGGGAACGGCGGGTGCAATGTCTCCTTCACCCCGAGATGGCCGGACGGCGTCCAGCGCCGGTCGGAGGGGGTCCCGGGCCGGTCGCACCGGGTCGCCCCACGGGCGGGCCGGTACGCTCCGACCGTGGACGCAACCGTGGACGCGAGGCTTTCCGAACCCGGTGACGTGGCCGGCCGGCCGGCCGGTGACGCGGACGACGCGCATGCCGTGCTGGACGCCCTGCGGGCCAGCATCGACAACCTGGACGCCGCGATCGTGCACCTGCTGGCGGAGCGCTTCAAGTGCACCCAGAAGGTCGGCGCGCTCAAGGCGGCCCACGGCATGCCGGCGTCCGACCCCGGGCGGGAGGCCCGGCAGATCGAGCGGCTGCGCCGCCTGGCCCGCGAGGCCGACCTCGATCCGGTGTTCGCCGAGCGGTTCCTCACCTTCGTGATCGAGGAGGTCATCCGCCACCACCGCGCGCTCGCGGGCGAGGCGGCGCAGGAGCGGCGGCCGTCGGGGGACTGAGCGGCGCGCGTCAGAGGACCGCTCCGAGCACGCGCAGCGCGTTCCCGCCCATGATCGCGGCGATCTCGGCGTCGGTGAACCCGTGGCGCCGCAGCGCCCCCGTGAGCTGCGGCAGGCCCGTGACGTCGACGGGCGTCGTCACGGCGCCGTCGAAGTCGCTGCCCAGCGCGAGGTGCTCCACGCCCACCAGGTCGGCGCCGTAGCGCATGGCCTGCGCGGTCCGCTCGACGTCCGCCGCGCCCACGGCCTCGGGGAACAGCGCGATGCCGAGCAGGCCGCCGGTCGCCGCGATGCCGCGGGCCTGGTCGTCCGACAGGTTGCGGGGGCTGTCGTGCGTGCCGCGCAACCCGGTGTGCGAGGCGATCACCGGAGCGGTGGTGACCCGCAGGACGTCGGCGACCGTCGCGGGGGAGGAGTGCGCGACGTCGACGACCATGCGGCGGGCCTGCAGCGCGCCGACGAGCGCGTGCCCGAACGGGGTCAGGCCGCCGCCCGAGCGGCCGTGGGCCGACCCGCCCGCGTGGTTGTCGAGGAAGTGATGCAGCCCCACCATCCGGTACCCGGCGTCGTGCAGGACGTCGACGGCGTCGAGGTCGCCCTCCAGTGCCTGCGCACCCTCCAGTGCGAGCAGGCCCGCCACCAGTCCGGGGTTCACCCGGCGCCGGGTCGGCAGCGCGTGCAGGTCGGCCGCGGTGCGGACGACGACCAGCCGCCCGCGCTCGGCCTCGGCCGCCCGCGCGAGCCGGTCCGCGGCGTCCAGGGCGCGCTGCAGGCGGCTGCGCCAGGTGCGGTGCGGCCGTCCCTGGGCGACGGCGAGCGCGGTGACGAGGTCGGGCCGGGCCCGGTTGCCGACCGTGCGGGGCCGGACCGGCACCTGGGTGACGACGGCGAACACCTGCAGCCCCACGCCCGCCTCGCGCAGCCGGGGCAGGTCGAGGTGGCCGCGCGTGGACCGCCGGCGCAGGTCGCGGCGCCACAGCAGGGTGTCGGCGTGGAGGTCGGCGACGAGCAAGCGGTCGTGCAGGCGGCGCGTCGCGTCGTCGACGGGGTAGGGGCCGGGTACGGCGACCCGGTTGCGCCGGTCGGCGGCCAGCGCGGCTGCGCGGCCGAGGCCCGCGAGCCCGAGGCCCGCCAGCGCGAGGGCACCGCCGCCCCCGACGGCGAGTGCCGCCGTCCGGGCGTGGTGCGGGGTCGGGCCTCCCCTGATCACCGGACCCACGGTAGCGGCGGATCCGCGGTGCGGCTCCCGGAGTGACGCAGAGGTACCCCGCGTGGGCCGAAGGGGCCGAATGGGGAGAACGCAAACCGGGGGTCAACGCGGTCCGCTAGCGTGACGCGCCGGACAGCTGCTTGATCGCTTCGGATCGGGGACGTCGTGAGATCGAACAGGTGGAGGCCGCGCGGGACGCGGCACGGGTGGGGCCGCGCCACGGCGTGGCTCGCCGTCGTCGCGGTCGCGCCGGCCGTCCTGACGGCGTGCGGCGGCGAGGACCCGCAGACCCAGTCGCTCTCGGTCGCCTCGCAGGCGCCCGCGGCGTCACCCACCGGTCCGACGGCGTCGGAGGCGTCGCCGACCGACACCGCGCCGGCCGACCCGGCCACCGACCCCCCGACGGCCTCGCCCACGCGCACCCGGCCGGTCACGACGGCACCGCGCACCACGTCCCGGGGGCCGGCCTCCGGCAAGGCCACCGTCACCCGGACCGTGCCCGGCAAGGCGTCCACGACGGCGCCCGCCGCCGGGGGGACGGCGGCCGCGGCGGCGGCCAAGGTCCTGACGTCGGCCCGCACCGCGATGGGGACCGCCACCAGCGGGCACTTCACCGGCACCGTCGTCTCCGGCGGCACCAGCTACGGGATCGACCTGACCGTCGGCACCGACGCCGAGGGCGTCATGCGCTACCCGGGCGGCACGATCGCCGTCCGGCGGGTGGGGACCAACCTCTACCTGCAGCCGGACGACGCGTTCTTCACGGCCCACAAGCACCCGGAGCTGGCGGCGGTCTACCAGGGCCTGTGGATGCCCATCGATCCCGCCGACCCGGCGTACGCCACCATCATGCCGCTGACCCGGCTCGCCACCTGGACCACGGTGCTGGGCTCGGCGCCGGCGGCGCGCACGGGTGCCGGGACGGCGGTCGACGGCGTCCCGACGGTCGCGGTGTCGGGAGGCACGGGCACCAAGGCGAACACGCTCCTGGTGCCCGCGTCCGGGCCCGCCCTGCCGCTGCTCGCCCAGTCGGCGGACAAGGTCGACCAGATCCGGGCGCTGGACTGGAACAAGGCCCCGGCACCGGTCGCCACCCCGACCGGCACCAAGGACGAGCCGGACGACGCGCTGGTCGACGTCCCGTCGTTCGCCGAGGCGACGGCCGAGGCGTTCGGCACGCTGTGGCACTGATCACTGCTGCCGGCGCCGACCCGGGGTCGGGGCCGCTGCTCCGACCGGGCGGACCCTGGGAGCTGTGGCTTTGGTGCTGACCGTGCGTGGCCGATGGTACGGCTGGGTCCACCATTCCGGTCCCGACCGCGAACCGTCGGTCACATCGCCGACACGATCCTGACTTTGGCAAACCATCGGTCACGGCCGCAGTAGCGTGAGGAGCGTCCGGTCGCTCCGCCGGTGGCCGCGCCGATCGCCGGCCCGTGGGGCGGCCCCGGGGCGCACCCCGACGACGTGGCACCCGGCGACACCTGAGGCAGACGACGAAAGGCACCTGTCATGACGACGCAGTCCGGCGCAGCGCCGGTTCCCGTGTACCGGCCGTACCTCGGATCCGAGATCCAGGACGCGGTCCGGGACGCGCTGGCTGCGGGATGGCTGGGGATGGGCAAGCTCAGCCAGGACTTCGAGCTGGGGATCGAGCGGTACCTCGGCCTCGACGGGCGCCGGGTCGTCTCGACCAACTCGTGCACCGAGGCGCTGCACATCGCCGCCCGGCTGGCCGGCCTCGGCCCCGGCGACGAGGTGATCGCCCCGTCGTTCACCTATGTCGCGGGTCACCAGGCGATCAGCCGTACCGGCGCCGAGATCGTCTTCTGCGACATCGAGCCCGACCGGCTCAGCATCGACCCGGCGCGCATCGCCGACCTCGTCACCGACCGGACCAAGGCGATCCTCGCCGTCGACTACCTCGGCCTACCGTGCCGCCTCGACGAGATCATGGACATCGCCCGGCCGCGCGGCCTGCGCGTCCTCGAGGACGCCGCCCACGCCTTCGGCTCGCTGAGCAACGGCCGCCCGGTCGGCTCGTTCGGCGACCTCACCTGTTTCAGCTTCGGCCCGGTCAAGATGATCACGACGCTGGAGGGCGGCGCGGTCATCACGCCGGACCAGCGCGACGTCCACGTGCTGCACGAGCTGCGCCACCTCGGCATCGACTCCGACACCGACGCGCGGTACAAGAACCAGCGCAACTGGGACTTCGACGTCGTCCGCCAGGGCTACCGCTGCCACCTCGGCTCGGTGCCCTCCGCGATGGGCATCGCCCAGCTCGACCTCGTCGACCAGTTCATCGCCAACCGGCAGGACTACTGCCGCTACTACGACGAGGCGTTCGCCGACCTCGACGAGCTCATCCGGTTCGACACCGACTGGAAGGGCGTCTCCCCCTACATCTACGTGGTGCGGGTGCGGGACGGGCGTCGGGACGAGTTCATGGCGTATCTCAAGGAGCGCGGCATCGGCACCGGGATCCACTTCCTCGGGGCGCACGAGTTCTCGTTCTACTCCGGCTGCCGCAGCGACGACCTCGCGGTGACCCGCGAGGTGACCGGCCAGGTCGTGACCCTGCCGCTGCACCCCTTCATGGACACCGAGACGCTCGACCGGGTGGTCGACGCCGTCCGGTCCTTCTTCGGGAAAGCGCGTTGAGCGACCGGGAGCCCGGCGTGGAGCCGGCGGGAGCCGGTAGCCAGGGGGCGCCGCGGCTCTCGGTCATCATCTCCTGCCGCAACAGCGCCTCGACGCTGAAGGACACCCTCGAGGCCGTCGTCACCCAGGAGTACCACGGGTGGTGGGAGCTCGTCGTCGTCGACAACGGCTCCAAGGACGGCACGTCGCAGGTCGCGCGGCAGTTCGCCGGCCGCGTCCCGCACTTCCAGCTGCTCCAGCCGCCGGACCCCGGCTACCAGGCCCGCGGCCTGAACTACGGGATCCAGCACAGCACCGGCGAGTACCTGATCTTCCTGGACAGCGACGACCTCGCCGCGCCCGGCTACCTGGAGCAGATGGCGAAGGCGCTGGACGACGCGCCGTTCGTCGGTGGTGCCATGGACGTCGAGCGGTTGAACCCGCCGTGGCTGCTGGCCCGGCGGCGCATCCTGCAGATCGACCGGATCGACCTCTTCTGCGCCTACCTCCCGGCGGTCATCGGCGCCTCGATGTCCGCGCGCCGTGAGGCCGTCGAGGCGGTCGGCGGGTTCGACGAGGACCTGCCGACGCAGCACGACCTGGACATCTCCTGGCGGCTCTTCCGGGCCGGTTACCCGGCGACGTTCGTGCCGGGCGCCGTCCTGCACTACCGCTACCGCGACACCCTGCGCGACACGTTCGAGCAGGAGGTCGGGTACGGCGAGGGCGAGGTCGCGCTGTACCGCAAGTTCCGGTCCCAGGGGCTGAAGCGACGCGGGCCGCTGCACGTGCTCGTCGACTACGGGCGCATCCTGCGCGCCCTCGGCGACATCCGCACCCAGGACGGCAAGGCGCGCCTGCTCACGCTCGTGGGGGCGAACTACGGCCGGATCAAGGGCAGCATCCGGTTCCAGACGCTGTACCTCTGACGCGAGCCGACGCCTCGGCGCGCGCCTGGCGTCCGCCCTCCGCCCGGGCGGTCAGTGCAGGATGTTCACCGCGCGGGCGATGACGAGGGCCGCCGTCACCAGCGAGATCGTCGCCTGCAACATCATCGTGAGCTTCGACCAGCGCGAGAACGGCAGCGTGTCGGTGGGGCTGAACGCGGTGGCGTTGGTGAACGCGACGTAGAGGTAGTCGACGAACGTCGGCTCCCAGTCGGGGGCCGCGAGCTGCGGCGCGGTCATCTCGGGGAACAGGAAGTCGGGCTCGTTGTCCCGCGCGTGGGCCCGCGAGGCCGGGCCGCCGCGGTCCAGCTCCCAGTACCACAGCCCGAAGATGACGATGTTCGTCAGCCAGATGTTCGCGCCGGTGGCGAGGAGCGGCCCCGCGGCCCCGCCCTCGGTGCCGTCGACCAGCCCGACGACGAGCCGGATCACCGACCAGCCGTTCGCGGCGCTGGCGAGCGCGATGAGCGTCAGGCCGAGCAGGCGCAGCCGACGCGAGGCGGAGCTGATCCGGCCCGGGTTCGCCGCGACGAGCGCGACGAGGATGGCGACCTCGATCGCGGGCAGCCACCACCGGTCGAGGGGGGCGAGCCGGTCCGGGACGGCGGCCTGCAGGCCGACCATGCCGAGGATCGCCACGGTCACCGGCAGCCGGTGCTCACCCCGGGTCGGACGCCGCCAGGCCGGCGTCGGACCCGCGGCGTCGGGGCCGGCGCCGTCCGGCGGGAGGAGGCCGCAGGCGCGTTCCAGCGCCGCGACGACGTCGCTCACCCGCCGCTCCAGATGCACCGGGTGCTCGGGGCCCTGGTCGTGCCCGGGGTGCTGGTCGTGCTCGGCGTCCACGCGAGCCACCTCCACGGCGAGGGTACGCCGGTCGGTCAGGTGGCCGGTGCGGTGATGTCGACGGGCGCGCCCCACCGCGAGTAGTCGATCTGGACCGTCCCGGTCGGACCGTCGATGATCTCTTTGACCGGCCGGTCGCGGTCGTCGAGGGTGAGCTGGACGATCGTCGGTCCCGAGCCCTCCTCCGCCGAGCCGCGCAGCTGGGCCCGCAATCTGCTCGATCGGGTGTGTCCCACCGTAGGCCGCCGCGAGTCCACGCGTCGTTCCGTTGAGGCCGGGGAGCCGCCACACCCCGGGATCGGTGGCGGACGTGATCGTGCCCAGTGAGCCGCGCACCCAGCGTCGCATCGGGCTCTGACGGATGTAGACCGTGCCCGCGAGCACGACGATGTCGGCATGGCCGGGGGGACCGTCGATCGCCATCCTCAGGTTCACCGGCCCGCTGGTCCGCGCGTCGGCGTCGAGGGTCGTCCGGCCGCCGGACTGGGCGTTGGGATTGTCGGTCGCCGCGTGCAGGTGGACCGTTCCCGCCGCGGCGATCGCGGGAAGGGTGAGGGCGTCGAACTCGCCCACCGTGCGTGGGCCCGAAAGGACGGACGGCGAGGGCGTCGCGGTCGACGCGCGCTGCGTGTCCGTGGCGGCCCCGGTACCGCAGCCGCCGAGGAGCGTGATCAGACAGGCTGCCGCTGCCATGTTGCAGGCGCGATGGCGCACTCCGTGCCGACGTCGCACTGTCCCGGCCCCTCCGTGGTCCTGATCTCGGCGAACGTAGCACCGGGGCGGGGCGCCGGGTGGTCGAAACGGACGGAACGGGCGCGGCGGCCCGTCGGGCCCCGGACGGGCCGGGCGGGCCGGGCCGCCGCGCGCCGCGGACGGGTCAGGCGCGTGCCACCCCCGGACGGCGCCAGGGTGGCACGAAGCGCCGGGTGATCCGGCAGGTGGGGTGGGCCCTGGCGATCGCGAGCGCGTCGTCCTCGGAGCGGACGACGAGCACGTGCCCGCTCGGCCAGCGCAGGGCCCACTCCAGGGCGGGGCCCGCGGCGTCCGGCCCGGCGAGCAGCTGCTCGAAGGCCGCCATGTCGATCATCGTCCCCGGGGTGGTCTCCCGGCTGCGCGGCACGCGCATCGAGGTGGTGGCGTCGGGGCGTCCGGTGGTGTCGTCGGCCATGGTCGTGCTCCCGTCTGGCGGCGACGGCGAGAGGTCGGTAGGACACCGTCGCTGGTGGATCACGTGTCGCTGGTGGATCACGTGGGGTGAGAGGTCGGCAGACCGGTTCGGCCGGAACCGGGTGCCGGGACGCACCGCCCGTCAGGCCGCGCAGCGCGCGGCGGACGGCGTGGAGGTGGCTGCTCCGGTGGACAGGGCATGAAGCGGGCCCAAGCCAGCGCCCCCTTCCCGGCGGCGGCGGGTCCCCGGTGGTGGAGAGGCGCGGCCGATAGCAGGAGGGTGACAGCCCGGGGCTCTGCGTGACAGTCCGTATGGACCCTTGACATCGGGGTTTGCTCTTGGTAGCCACAGGTCCGGACACATCGGACAGCTCACAGGACCTGGGTCCTCGGCCTCGCCGGGTGGGCGTGCCGGGCGTCGCGGATACTTCTCAGGTGCTCTCCCTCACCCTCGCCCTGGCCCTGCGCGACGCGGGCCTGCGGTGGTCGCCGGCGTCGGGCGACCGGTTCGTGCTGCCCCACCGCGGCATGGACGACGACGTCTTCGTGCTCTCGGAGATGACGGTGGAGGTGCACCGGTTCCCCACCGGGACGGTGATCGGCTTCAACGGCGTGACCGAGTGGGCCCTCGACTCGGTGCAGCAGGAGGACGCCGTCTGGATCCCGTCGGAGGGACAGCTGCGTGACCTCCTCGGCGGCCTCTTCCGCCGCCTCGAGGCCGGTGGGGACGGCTTCGCCGTCGCGGTCGCGCTGCCCGAGGGCGCCGACACCTTCACCGCCCCCACCGCCGCGGACGCGTACGGCTCGGCGCTGCTCGCCGTCCTGCGCTCGGTGAACCGCTCGGACGGCGACGAGAACCCGCAGGGCCGGTGCGGGTGCTGAGGGGCGTCATCGCTCACCGCGGCGCGCCGCGCCTGCACCGGGACAACACCCTCCCCGGGATCCTGGCCGCGGCCCGGCTGGGCGCCGTCGCCGTCGAGGTCGACGTGCGGGCGACGGCGGACGGCGTCCCCGTGCTCCACCACGACCCGTCCCTGTCGTGGTGGCGGCGCCGCGCGACCGCGCTGGAGGTGCTGCCACTGGCCGCGGTGCAGGCCCGGGCGCCGCACGTCCCCACGCTGGCCGAGGCGCTGGCGGCGCTCGCGCCGTCCGGGGTGCCGCTGGTGCTCGACCTCGGGGGCGGCCGGACGGCGCGAGCCTGCCTCGACGTGCTCGACGCGACCTGTCCCGACCGGGACGCCGTCCGCCGCCGGGCCTGGTTCTGCGGGGCCGCCGACGCGCTCACGTGGCTGCGCGCCGCGGACGACGGGCTCGGCCTGCTGCTCAGCTGGGACGCGCGGCGCCCGCCGTCACCGCCCGTGGTCGACGCCGTCGCCCCCACGATGGTCAACCCGCAGCACGGCGCGGTGACCCCGGCGGTGGTCGACGGGTGGCACGCCCGCGGCGTCGGGGTGTGCACCTGGACCGTGGACCGTCCCGCCGTCCGGGAGCGCCTGTTCGGCTGGGGGGTCGACGCCGTCATCAGCAACGACGTCGCCCGCGCGGTCGGCGAGCACGCCCGCGCCGGCGCGTGATCGGCGTCGCCCGGGGGCGGATTGCCACTGTTCGGCCCGGCGGGGGCACGGTGTCGGCCCCTTCGGCGCTGCTCCTGCTGCTGGGCGCGACGGCGGCGGGCCGGCCGTGGACCGGGGCGCTCGCGGTGGTCGCGTTCGGCGCGGGGATGGCCGTGACGCTCACCGGGATCGGGCTCGCCGCTGCGACCGGGGGCCGGAGCGGGCTGGTGGCGGTGGCGGTGCGCCTCGCCCGTGGCGGCCGCCCGCGACGGCGGGTCGCCCGGCTGCTGCCACTGGCGCCTGCCGTCGCGGTGGTCGCGGGGGGCGGCCTGCTCGCGGCCCGCGGCGTGGCCGCCGTCCTGGGTGCTGCATGATCGTCCCGGAGAGTATGATCACTGGACTCATCGGGGTGGGGAGGGTCAGGGGAGGGGTTCGGGCGGGAGGCCGTGCATGGCGCCCGCCGTCACCTGCTTCCAGATCGGTGCCGCCAGGCTGGCCCCGAAGACGACGGGGTAGCTCTGCCCGGCGACGTCGATGTCGGTGAGCCGGCGGCGGTGGAAGGTCCCGTCGCTCGTCGCGCCCGGGTCGCCCACCCAGACGGCGGTGCTGCGCTGGGCGGTGTAGCCGACGAACCAGGTGTCGTAGGGGCCGTCCGTGGTGCCGGTCTTGCCCGCGGCGGGCCAGTCGCCCGGTTGCCCGACGGTGGACGCCGTCCCGTCCGTGAGCACGTGCGTCAGGGCCCGGTTGACCGTCGAGGCGACGTCGGCGGGCAGCGCGCTGCTGCACTCGGGCCGGTAGGAGCCGACGATCGACCGGTCACCGCCCTCCGTCCGCTGGGTGAGCGACGTCACCGGCATCGGCGCGCACCAGGTGCCGCCGCTCGCGAACCCGGCGTAGGCGGCGGCCATCGTCAGCGGCGAGATCTCCTTGACGCCGAGGGTCAGGGAGGGGAGGCAGTCCGGGACGGCGGTCGACACCTTCGTGCTGCACTCCTTCTGCGGCGAGGCCAGGTGCACGCCCAGCCGGGTCGCCGTCCGGGCGATGTCGCACAGGTCGAGCCGGGTCTCCATGTCGACGAACGCGACGTTCACCGAGTTCGACGTCGCCTGCTGCACCGACATCTCGCCGGTCTCGGTGCCCTCGGAGTTGGCGGGCTCGTAGGGCTGGGTGCCGCGCAACGCGTCGCCGCAGCGGGTGAAGTCGGAGAAGTCGAACGCCCGCTGGGTCGCGTCGACCGTGTCGTCGAGCGAGTGCCCGGCCTGCAGCCAGGCCGCCAGGGTGAACGCCTTGAACGACGACCCGGTCTGGAACCCGTGCGACCCGCCCAGGGCCTGGTCGACCGCGTAGTTCACGGACGTCGTCCCGCGCCTGCCGTCGACGGCGTAGGCGCGGTTCTGCGTCATCGCCACCACCGCGCCGGTCCCCGGTTCCACCGTGACGGCGGCGGTGCCGAGACCGCTGCGGTCCGTGGCGGGGATCTTCTCGGAGACCGCG
>Ga0302321_100003816_pt1 | contig 12993 bp, 11 predicted proteins | sample Fen_T0_1_FD_202505 | JGI IMG/M metagenome (GOLD analysis project Ga0302321, IMG submission 202505) | Peat permafrost microbial communities from Stordalen Mire near Abisko, Sweden - Fen_T0_1 | ecosystem: Environmental > Terrestrial > Soil > Wetlands > Permafrost | place: Sweden: Abisko...
ACACTCACCGAACAACAGGCTTTTCTCATCCTCAACGCCCTGCCCAACATCGGGCCGATCACGCTCAACCGCCTGCTCGAAGAACTCGGTGGAGACCCGCGCACGATCTTTTCAACCCCCTCCAAACGCCTCGAAGCCGTCAAAGGCGTCGGCCCCGTCATCAGCAGCACCATCGCCAGCTGGCGCGACCACTTCGACCTCGCCCGCGAAGAAGAACGCATGGCCAAAAGCGGCGCCACCTTCATCACGCCCCGCGACACCGGCTACCCCAACCTCCTCAAAGAGATCAGCGATCCGCCCATCGGCATGTATCGCAAAGGCCACTACGCCTTCGAACAACCCTGCATCGCCATCGTCGGCAGTCGCCGTACCACGCTCTACGGCCAAAGCACCGCCAAGAAATTCGGTGCCGAACTCGCCCGCCTCGGCTTCTGCGTCGTGAGCGGCCTCGCCCGCGGCATCGACACCGCCGCCCACGAGGGCGCGCTCTCCGTCGGTGGCAAAACCGCCGCCGTGCTCGGCTGCGGGATCGACATCATCTACCCGCCCGAAAACCTGAACCTCTACCGCCAGATCGAAGAGCACGGCGCTATTCTCTCTGAGTTCCCGTTCGGTCGCCGCGCCGACCGCCAGTCCTTCCCCATGCGCAACCGCGTCGTCGCCGGCATGTGCGAAGCCATTGTCGTCGTCGAGACCGACGTCGCCGGCGGCTCCATGATCACCGCGAAATTCGCCGGCGAACAAGGCCGCCTGATCTTCGCCGTACCAGGCCGCATCGACCAAGCCACCAGCCAGGGCTGCCACCAATTAATCCGCGACGGCGCCACATTGCTCACCAGCGTCGACGACATCCTCTCCGAGCTCAACTACCTCGACGGCCTGCGCCCCCGACCCATTCCCCAGAAGGACGGCAGCGCCGCACCGTCTTTCGACTTCGCCGACCTGAACGAAGTCGAAACCGCCGTGCTCGACCAATTCCGTGGCGGTGCGCTGCTCACCCTCGACGCGATCACCGCGCAGACCGGCCGTTCGTCAGCCGAACTATCATCTACGCTCATGATGCTCGAATTAAAACGCCGCATCGCCAAACGCGCCGACGGCACCTTCGAAGCCCACAACACCTGAGCCCCCCTCCGAAGTAGGGCCTGACCTCGCGTCAGGCCGCTCCACCACCCGGCCCACCCACGGCGTCCGCAACCCGGACGCCGTTTTTGTATCAAAACGACAGTACGCGCGATGCTTTGGATTGTTTTTCTGTGATCGAAGGTAGGGGCGACCCTTCAAACCCCGGCATATTTATGCCCTCGCATGCAACTTAGTATCACACGCTCCCGCATCTTCCCGTCTTCTTTTCCAATCCGTGTTTATCCGGGTCCCATCCGTGGTTTAAAACTCCGGCCTCCGCCCGGATTGTCATCCCGAGTACCCCGAGGGATCCAGTGAGCATGCGCACGTGAAGCAGAACCCAACTCCAAGTGTATCTCTCGCCGCGCTCTGAACGACAAACCCCTTGTAACCCTCAACACCAACCCCTAGAACCGCCGCACTCTCATGACAGCTGGAGCCCCCCTGCAAAACCCCGACGACCGACTGCACCTAAGTCATAGACACAGCCCCGTCACCGACACCCCGACCAACGCCTCTTCCCAGTTTGGAAACCTCAAAATCTCATCAATTGGCAGACACGCTGTCATTATCACGCTGCTACTCATGAAAACCCTTCCCCCTTTCCATCCTTCAACCTCACTCCCTGCAAAAACTGCACTGGGTGCAGCTGAATAATACTGTTCGGCAAAACCATAAAGCAGGTTTTACTAGCACTACTGATAAGTATGATGTGCGGCTGTGCCACCCGCCATTACATGAATATCTGTGGTTCTGGCGATAGATCTGCGCTTCCTACACAAATTAAGGCTTACGTTACCAAATATCCAGATGTCGATGTGCGACCGCTACTGGTCACTCCGGTCGATCTTGTGTTTCTATACCCGTTTGAAATGCGACGGACAGAAATGTGTGGCGACGTGACCGCGCGAATAGCCGTCGGAAAAGACGGAAATGTTGGTGACGTTGCGATCGTACACAGTTCGCAGCGTGAGTTTGAGAAGGCAGTGTTAGCGGGCGTCCATAAGCTTCGTTTTTCGCCGGCAAAGTTGGCGGATAAGACCGTTGATAGCACGATAGAATACCAATTTATCTTTGATCTACTTGATGAATAAGAAGCCGAATCGGGTAGCCGGAGGTAATTAGCCTCCGGCCCACACACCACCCGGCGTACGGGTCCGTACGCGACGTAGCTCATCCGAAATTGTTCGGCAAAAAACTTTATGCTCACCCGATTAACCCTCATCTTTATCGCCATTACCACTATGTCCACCGCAAGTCCGCAGACGCTTCGTGCTCTCTCAGGAGCCACTGAAACGCCCTCATCGCTGAAGCAAAGCGTTGTGATCATCATCGACGCACAAAAAGAATACCAAAATGGAGCCTTACCATTAGTTGGCTTCCGTGAGGCGGTGGATGAGATTGGCAGGCTTTTGGCGCGAGCGAGAGCGTATGGCGTCCCAATCATTCACGTTGTTCATAAAGCAAAGCCTGGGGCGAAAGTTTTTGATCCAGAAAAACCCTATGTTGAGATTGTAGATGCTCTGAAACCGTTGCCCGGTGAGATTGTGGTGGAGAAGCGGTTTCCTGACAGTTTTACGCAAACAATCCTTGAGGCCGAACTTCAGAAGCTTGGCCGGAAGGACTTGGTTATAGTTGGATTTATGACACACATGTGCGTGAGTTCGACTACGCGTGGTGCAGCGGAGCGAGGTTATCACTGCAATGTCATTGCCGCAGCCTGTGCAACCCGCGATTTGCCAAGTGGTGATGGCGGGGTTGTGGAGGCGAAAGTTGTCCAGACCGCAAATTTGGCCGCGCTTCGCGATCGGTTTGCCGTAGTTTTGAAGGATCAATCTTTTCTCCCGGAGTAATCTCGCCAAATCCAGTAGCCAGAGGGAATTAGCCGCCAGCTCCCACACCATCCGTCAAACGAATCCGTACCAGGAAGTTCCGATCTGATTAGCGTCACCAACAAGGCTTCTGTTGTTTTCGAAACCATTCCCCATGGATTGATCCGCGGTCATCCGTGCGATCTGTGGTTAAAAAATTCCGCCCTCCACCCGGTTTGTCATCCAGAGCGTAGCGAAGGATCCAGTGAGCCGTTGCACGCACGGTTGACATGATTCCAAGTGGATCCTTCGCTGCGCTCTGGATGCCAGAGAAGGTTGTTTCAGATACACGACCTTGCCCGTCCCTTGAGCGGGCCTTCGATTTACTACCAAAAAACGGCCACAAAAAAGCGCGCGGTCCTTTTTGGGAACCGTGCGCTTGGTGTTAAAACAAATTTTCTCTAACCAGACTCAGGTCGCAGCCGGAGTGCCGAGCAAACTATCGATCGAGTCACTCTCAGTGTTGAGATCGGCAAAGAGCCAGGTCGACAAGTAGCGTTCGCTGCTCGAAGGGATGATCACGACGATCTGCTTGCCCTTGTTCTCAGGGCGCTGGGCGAGCTGTAGCGCAGCCCACACGGCCGCGCCGCTGGAGATACCGATCGGAACGCCATCGAGCGTATTAACCTGTTTGGAGATGGGACCTGAGTCGGTTTCCTTCACGCGGATGATCTCGTCGATCACCTTCGTGTTAAGTATGGCCGGAACGAAGCCAGCGCCGATGCCTTGCAGTTTATGCGGGCCAGGTGCGCCGCCGGAGAGCACGGGCGAGGCGTCGGGTTCAACGGCGATGATTTTCACGCCAGGCTTGCGGGCCTTGAGCACTTCACCGATGCCGGTAATGGTGCCGCCAGTGCCGACGCCCGAAACGACGAAGTCAACTTTGCCATCGGTGTCTTTCCAGATTTCTTCGGCTGTGGTCTGGCGGTGAATGGCGGGATTGGCTGGGTTGGAAAACTGCTGAAGCACGACGCTGTTCGGGATTTGCTTTTGCAGTTCCTCGGCCTTGGCGATGGCGCCCTTCATGCCCTTCGGCCCTTCGGTGAGGATAAGTTTTGCACCGAGAATTTTGAGCAGCTTGCGACGTTCAACCGACATCGTCTCGGGCATGGTGAGGATGAGCTTGAGACCCTTCGCGGCGGCAACAAACGCGAGCGCGATGCCGGTGTTACCGCTGGTCGGCTCGATGAGGACGGTGTCCTTGGTGATCTTGCCGGACTTCAGCGCGTCTTCGATCATCGCATAACCGATGCGGTCCTTCACGCTCGAAAGAGGATTGAAGAACTCCAACTTAAGGAGGATTTCGGCCTGGGCGCCGTGTTGAGCGGCGGTGCGGTTAAGGCGTACGAGCGGAGTGTTACCGATCGTTTCGGTGATGTCGTTGTATATTTTAGCCATGTTGTTTTTGGATTACGTGATTGGTTGCGGGGTTAAATTGCGTAGTCGTGCTGGAATGTGTGGGTGGGCCTCAGGCGCAACAGCACTAAATCGTTAAGCTTAATGGCCAATTCAGCAAGTTCGGTTCGGGAAATTTCCGCCTCAACCGTCTCGCGAGTGTGCAGGAGCTCGAGCGAAATCAAAGTCTGCGATCCCGCCGTATGCGCGTGACGGAAAACCGCCGGAACGCCCAGCGCGCCGGGTTCGTGCCTGGTGACAGCGATATCATGTGGGCGAACGTACAGCAGACCATCGGCCGCGAGCCGGCCGTTGTCATGAATCGGTCCCGTGGCGCTCCACGCCGCGATATCGCGAAGAACATTCACGTTGCCAAGAAACTGGTAAACAAACGGTGTGGACGGGCGGTCGTAAACCTCTTGGGGCGATCCGACTTGTTCGACCTTCGCCTGATTCATGATCACCACCTCGTCGGCGATCTCCAGTGCCTCCTCCTGGTCATGGGTCACGAAAATCGTAGTCAACTGAATCTCATCGTGAAACTGACGCAACCAGCGGCGCAGATCTTTACGGACCTTCGCATCGAGCGCACCGAACGGTTCGTCAAGCAACAGCACCTTCGGCTCAACCGCGAGTGCACGGGCGAGAGCCACGCGTTGACGTTGTCCGCCAGAAAGCTGACTCGGAAAACGCCGGTCAAGACCGTCGAGTTGGACGAGTTTGAGCAGTTCGGCAACACGCTCTGCGATTTTGTTTTCGGAAGGGCGTTCGGCACGCGGGCGCACGCGCAGACCAAAAGCAATGTTGTCGGCCACCGTCATGTGCTTGAAGAGCGCATAGTGCTGAAAAACGAAGCCCACGCCGCGTTTACCCGCTGTGGTATTGCTCACGTCTTCGCCGTGAAACTCGATCCGCCCGCTGCCGGCGTCCGCTTGTTCGAGGCCGGCGATAATACGCAGCAACGTCGTCTTGCCCGAACCAGACGGTCCGAGCAAAGCAACGAGTTTACCGCTCGGCACAACGAGATCGACGGCGTTGAGCGCCTTGAAGGCCCCGAAAGTTTTGGTGATGCCAGTGGCGATGATACTCATGGTTGTACGATCACGCCTCGGCGCGTCCTTGCTGGAATTTCCATTCGATGAAGCTTTTTAGAACGAGCGTGATGATCGCCAAGACTGCGAGCAGCGAAGCCATGGCAAACGCACCGACAAAGTTGTATTCGTTGTAGAGAATCTCGACGTGCAGCGGGATCGTGTTGGTCTCGCCGCGGATGTGGCCGCTCACGACTGAAACCGCCCCAAACTCACCCATCGCTCGGGCGTTGCATAAGATGATACCGTAGAACAGGCCCCACTTGATGTTCGGCAGCGTCACGCGCCAAAAGGTTTGCCAGCCGCTCGCACCGAGCGTGATCGCAGCGTATTCCTCGTCGGTTCCCTGCGCCTGCATGAGCGGAATGATTTCGCGCGCCACGAACGGGAAGGTGACAAACGTCGTCGCGAGAATGATGCCGGGCGTGGCGAAGATGATCTTGATATCGTGATCGGAAAGCCACGACCCAAACCAACCCTGCAAGCCAAAAACCAGCACGTAGATCAGGCCTGCGATCACCGGCGAAACCGCAAACGGCAAATCGATCAGCGTGATGAGCAGACTTTTTCCGGGAAAACTGAACTTCGTAATCGCCCACGCCGCCGCCACGCCAAAGACGAGATTGGCCGGCACCGAAACCACCGCAGCGAGCAAAGTGAGGCGAATAGCCGAGAGCGCGTCGGGGTCGTTGAACGCCGCGAAATACGCGTTGATCCCGCGGCGAAACGCCTCGGCAAACACCGACGCCAACGGCAGCACCAGAAAGAAAGCGACAAACAACAACGCAATCGTCGTGAGGAGCCAGCGCACCCAAACCGGATCTTGCGTGACCTTCGGTTGAGAGGTCGCCGGAGGACGATGGCGCTGGAGATTAGAAATGGTTGAAGCCATGGTCAGATCCGGTGGTAACGACGGCTCCACTTCTGGAGCAGATTGATGACGAGCAGCAGAACAAACGAGGAGACGAGCATGACCACCGCGATAGCCGTAGCGCCGCGGTAATCGTATTGCTCAAGCTTGGTAATGATAAGCAATGGCACGATTTCGGTGCGCATCGGCATGTTGCCCGAAATAAACACAACCGATCCATACTCCCCCAACGCACGGGCAAACGACAGCGCAAAACCCGTCAACAGCGCCGGCACGAGCTCCGGCAAAATCACCCGCGTGATCGTCTGCCAGCGATTCGCACCAAGCGTCATCGAAGCCTCTTCGAGCTCGGGCTCGAGTTCTTCGATCACCGGCTGAAGCGTGCGCACCACAAACGGCAGGCCGATAAACGTCAGCGCCATCAATACGCCAAGCTCGGTGAACGCCACGTGAATGCCAAGCGGCTCCAGGTACTGACCAATCCAACCGTTCTTCGAATAGATCGCGGTGAGAGCAATACCGGCAACGGCGGTCGGTAGCGCAAACGGCAAGTCCACGAGCGCGTCGATCACTTTCCTACCGGGAAAAGGATAGCGCACCAGCACCCAGGCGAGCAGCAGCCCGAACACCAGATTGATCAGCGCTGCGAGAAACGACGCGCCAAAACTGATGCGGTAAGCCGCCATCACGCGAGGTGACGCGACCGCTTGCACAAAATGTTCCCACGTCATTCCAGTCGTCTTCAGAAAGACCGCTGCGAGCGGCACGAGCACGATTAACCCAAGATAGAAAACCGTATAACCTAGCGAAAGGTTAAAGCCCGGCAGCGCGGAACGTCTGGATTGAAAGAGCGACATCAGAGGTCCTGGCCTTGAGCGATGAAACCGACGTATTCATCGAGAATTGTTTGGAGCGCCACCGCTGCGGCCTGAGCCTGCACGTCGAGCGGCTCCAGTGCGGGTGTTTCGAAAATCACATCAAACGGCTGCGGACGCTGATCAGGCGGCGCCGCGAGCACACCACAAAAACACTGGTTGATAATTCCTTCTTTGGCCGAAAAGCCATCGATCATCGGACGCTGATCGCGCGGCAAAATTCGTTCCGAAGCCGCGAGAGCGGGACGCAGCAACGCCTCGTTCAAAAGCCGATCATGCGCATATCCGTAAAGCCCGGTGCACGTGTCGTCAGCGTGGAGTGAGATGATGCCGTAAAAACGGTTGGCCAACAATTCCGCCTCAAGGATTTGCACCTCGGACTCAGCGGAATCGCGCCAAAATTCACGGTTCAAATCCTTGCCAGAGTGGTTGTGCCTCGTGTTGTCCTCGTAGCCGGTCGGATTGGTGACCGGATAAATATACAGCTCGTATCCACGCGCCCGTGACGGCTCGCGCAGAAGCTCGGTTAGGAAAATAACGAGCGCTTCCGGTCCCGACGGCTCATCGCCATGCAGCCCGGCAAAAATACCGAGGCGAATCGGCGACTGGCCTTCGAGCGGGCCGGAGAAGACGTAGCGCGGAATTTCATAACGACGACCATCGACAGCAAATTCACCCGTGCTTCCGCTGCGCAACAACGCGCCGCCCTGCCCGACCAAGGCATCGAGCCGGTCGAACAGGTGCTGCAAATCGCGCGCTGGCATGGTGGTGGGTGAATAAGCCATCGATGATTCTATTTCGGCGAGTTATTTCGCGTAGATCTGATCAAACACGCCGCCATCGGCAAAGTGTGTCTTCTGGGCCTTGGTCCAGCCGCCAAAGGCCTGGTCGATGGTAATCAGTTTAAGGGTCGGAAACGTGCTGGCATATTTCGCCGCGATCGCGGCATTGCGCGGGCGGTAGAAATTATGGCCGGCGATTTCCTGGCCTTCGTCGGAATACAGGTATTCGAGATAAGCCGTCGCGACGGTCTCGGTGCTTTTTTTCTTCACGAACTTATCGACCACGCTAACGGTCGGTTCGGCCAGAATGCTGAGCGAAGGCACAACGATTTCGAAATTACCCGCACCAAACTCCTTGAGGGAAAGAAACGCTTCGTTTTCCCAGGCGAGCAAAACGTCGCCGATGCCACGTTGGACAAAGGTCGTTGTCGAACCACGCGCACCGGAGTCGAGTACCGGCACATTTTTAAACAGCGCGGAGATGAACGCCTTCACCTTCGTCTCGTCGCCATCGAATTTCTTCGCGGCAAACCCCCAAGCGGCGAGATAGTTCCAGCGTGCGCCGCCGGAAGTTTTCGGATTCGGCGTGATGACAGAGACGCCCGTTTTGACGAGGTCATCCCAATCCTTGATGTGCTGGGGATTTCCTTTGCGTACGAGAAACACGATCGTGCTCGTGTAAGGCGCAGAGTTTTCCGGCAGGCGCTTTTGCCAATCCTGCGGGATGAGTTTGGCGTTTTCGTAGAGCGCATCAACGTCGGCCGCGAGCGCGAGTGTCACCACATCGGCAGACAAACCGTCGATGACCGAACGGGCTTGTTTGCCCGAACCACCGTGCGATTGCTTGACCGTGACGGTGTCGCCGGTCTTGGCCTGCCAGTATTTGGCGAAGGCGGCGTTGTATTCCTGATACAGCTCGCGCGTTGGATCATAGGATACGTTCAGGAGTTCGATATTCTTGGCGAAAGCGGCGATATTCGCAAAAAGAGCCAAAACAGAAAGAGTAAACAATTTGAGTTTCATGATAGAAAATCTCGTGCGGTTAGAAAGAGAGTTGGAAACGGGTGATGAAGGCCCTTTCAGACTGGTGCAGCACACTCGGCGATGCCGGTGGCGTTACCGCAGCCGCGGTATTGAAACCGAATTTCGTGTTATAGAAATCAAACGTGAACCGAACCGTCTTGCTGAGGTACCAGTTCAGACCGAGACCAACCGAAGCTGCTTCATCGGCATTCGTTGATGCGCTCGCATAGAGAGGGAATGCTGCGTCATCGATGCTCAGCTTGGCGTAGCGCAGCGCGATTTCAAACGCACCCCAGGTGCCGGCGGCGACATCAAAATTATTCTTCGGCACAACACCCGCATAGGAGGAATCCTCACCCGTGAGCACATAACCCGTTGAAACCTGCCATGCCTTGTTTTTGAGCTCGGTTTTCACGCCCGTCGCGCTCGGACGAACATTGACGGTGGAGATTACGTATTCGCCGATCACACCGAGTGACCCTTTGCGGAAATCAACCTGCGGAGAAAGCCGCCGATTTTGGCCGTCAGCAATCGTGGTGGCGAGATAAGAAAAGAAAGTCTGCTGGCCATCTGTTTTGTAACCGGAGGTGCGCCCCGCAGTGGTTTTTTCGCGACCGATCGAACCGGCAACGCCAAACGACAAACCCTGAACGACTAAACCCGTTTTGTTTTTAAACGGCGAAACGAAGATCCGCGCAACGGCATCCTTTTCATTGTCGAAGTCGGCGTTAGTCGTACTCGCTCCATCGGCCACACCGCCAAAAACGCCGACAGCATAATTAGTCGTACCGTTGGCAATGTCGCCTGTAACAAGAATGCCGGTGTCGCGATTGGGCACGAGATTGGTCACCAGCGTACGTTCGTTGAAGAACGTCCACGAGTCGGACTGGAGCAGCTCAAGGCCAACCGGTGACTTCTGACGCCCAAATTTAAACTGGAGCGCTTTGTAAATCGTCACGCCGAAGTTGGCGTCCACAAGGCTGACACTGCTGCCGCCAAATTCAGGAACTAGTTGAAAGGAGAAATTCTTTGCAAATGTGCCCTCGCTGATGAGGCGGGCGCGCCGGAGAACGAACGAATTGTTAACGAGGCCGTTACCCTTATCGTCAAAGAAAAGCCGGGAATCCAGCTGGACCAGACCACGGATTTTGACGGCGTTGACGCCATCGGCCGAAGTCAAAGTAAAGCCTTTGTCGGTCAGCGCGATCTTGGGCGCGGTTTTGGCCGCGGTGGCGGCATCTTCGTCTTTAAGCTCCTGCTTGCGCTCGATCACTTTGAGCTTTTGGTCGAGCAAGCGAACTTGTTCGCGAAGCGTTGAGAGTTCGTCAGCGCTTTGCTGGGCGCGAACGGTTGTGGTCCCGATGGCCAGCAAGCTGATGGCGAGCAAGGCGCGGGTTTTTGAACTGAGAAGAAAAGTCATGTGTAAATTCCTGAAGTGAGCTGGCGATCCAGTTGACTGGTAGGATTTGGTTAAGGCCGCCGATTCGAATCGGTGGGCAAAAAAATCAGAGACTCGTGGGACGACTGAGCGGTTCGTGTTTTGAGGAGTCGAATCGGGTTTTCTCCGTTCGCTCGATTTGGGTCACCTGGTTGTCGTGGACTACGATTTGTACGACGCCGTAGCTGAGGCTTTCGACCTTCCCACGCACGAGCTGCAACCACTCGGGAGCGGCAGATTGAGCAGAGTTTTGAAGAGAGTTGGCAGGCATGACTTAATTCCTATTTGTTTACTATACTTAGTGAGTTAACTAAGTAACGGGTCGAAATTGAGTGCAAGCCGAAACTTTGCAGAAAAATCACTTCGTCAATCTCGTCGCCTTAATAAAAACAAATGATACTGATCAGCAGTATCTTACCGGCTATATTCGATCACCGGTCTAACGTAGATTCAGCCGTAAACCGTCGTGCGCGAAAGCGATACCGGCAGGCAGCTTTGCGCCGTCGCCAACATGCTCCAACAGGTGTGTCATGTGGGTTAAATAGGTCTGCGGCGCGGCAATTTCCTGGGCCACGGCCACCGCTTCGCCGATGCTCATGTGCGAGGCATGCTCTTCATATTTCAGGCCGTCGAGCACGACCGCGGCAGCACCTTTGGCGAGCGCGACCGCCTCACGAGGCACACGTTTGCAATCGGTGTAATAAACAAATTTCTTCCCACTGCTGCGCTCCGTAAAAGCCAACCCTAACGTGTTCACACCGCCATGCGGCAAGAGCGTCGATTCGATCGTCCCCTGCTCCAGTTCAAGCTTCGCCGGCATCGGTTGAAGTTTGAACGCGGGATAACCTTTCACCACCGGTCGTTCCATAATCGCATACGGATACATCGCCAGGACGCGGCCGATGCCTTCGTCCGTCGAATAAACCGACAACGCATTTCCGCCGAGCAAGTCACAAAAACGCCTCAGGTCATCCATGCCGGCCACGTGATCCGCGTGCCCATGCGTGAGGATGAACAAATCGATCCATGTCACCTTATTTTGGATACACTGGAGGCGAAACTCCGGCGCCGCGTCGACCTGAATGTGCAAGCCATCCATCACGACATGCACACTGGCCCGGGTCCGTTGGTTACGCGGATCAGTTGAAGTACAAACCGCGCAGTTGCACGCGATCAACGGAACGCCCTGCGAAGTGCCCGTGCCGAGAAAGATGACTTCCATGACTCCAGCCAACGCGAGTCAGGCGCAGCGAGCAAGAGTTTCAAAAGGCAGGGACGGCCAGCCTTGGCCGTCCGTTTTGGCTAGAGCGTAAAGCAAAAACGAAGTTACGGACGACCCGGCGGGTCATCCTACCCTCACACCATCTCGCGATACACATCCGGATGCGGACGAGGAATCACGACGGCGTTCACGAGCATTCCGGATGCGCCGATCAACTTGCGACCGGCAGCCACGGCGTCCTGCACGGAGGCGACATCGCCGGTCATGGTGAAAAAGGCTTTGCCGCCCAGCGCCATCGCCAAACGCACTTCGAGCAGCTGCACGTTCGAACTTTTCGCTGCGGCATCGGCCGCGCGAATCAGCGTGGCGACGTTGAACGATTCCAAAATACCCAGCGCACCGGACGGTGGCACGACGTTCGTGCGACCCAGCGCGATGAGTACGTCGGGATGCACGCTGGAAATAACAAACTTGTCGATCATGACACCTTTGGCCGCTTCAGCTCCGCTATCAACCGCGCTCTGAACGGCTGAGGCGTCGCCCGCGACGAGCACCATGTACTTACCCGAACAAATTGACCGCGACAAATACAATTTGACGTTGCCCGCCTTCAGCATCGTGTCCGCCACGAGGAAGCCAGCCGCGACGCTGGACATTTCGATCATGCCAATGGATTTTTCGTTCATACGCGTGGAAATTTCAGGGTTAGCGGGATCAATTCCGCTCAATGATGATGTGTTGCGCGGTGACTTCCGCGACGACGCCGGCCAACGGAGCGTGAATGCGCGCGCCCAGCGCCTTCTCGGCGATTTCAGTCAACTGCTGCCCGGCGGTGACGCGGTCGCCGACTTTGACGATCGCGACTGAGGGCGCGCCCGCGCTCTGCTTGAGCGGTAAAACCAGCCGCTTGGCGGAAACTTCCTTGGCCTGCCAGTGCGCCGGATCGTCGTACTGCGCGATATCGAGCCTTTGCATCAAACTCTTGATTGGCACGCGACGGCCATCGCGCATCGGATGCACCTCCACGGTCGTCGGTCCCGAGTATTTGATGTTATTTTTGCGCAGTTCAGCTTTCGACTGATCGCAGGCTTCCTTGGGATACAGTTCTTCGGGGCACGCGAACAGCGTGCACAACCCACACGAGCAGCACATCGCCGCCCAATCATTGAAACGCTCGGCTCCGGTCGCCGTGAACGCCAGCGTACGCATCACCTGGTGCGGCTCGACCGCGTAGCCGAGGAGAAAACGTGGGCAAAGCTCGGTACAATAGCGGCACTGGTCGCACGCCGATTTACCGATG
>Ga0302321_100003817_pt1 | contig 12992 bp, 10 predicted proteins | sample Fen_T0_1_FD_202505 | JGI IMG/M metagenome (GOLD analysis project Ga0302321, IMG submission 202505) | Peat permafrost microbial communities from Stordalen Mire near Abisko, Sweden - Fen_T0_1 | ecosystem: Environmental > Terrestrial > Soil > Wetlands > Permafrost | place: Sweden: Abisko...
TGCGACCCTCGCCAGATTCCGCCATGCGCTACTGGGCGCGGGCTGAGGACGGGACATCCACTCCATGGCGTCGCGGACGCGTTCACCTTCCGCCCACCGACATGGCCCCCGGCGATCATGGAGACGTTGGGAGTCTTCGCTCCGAGCCGCCATCGACTACGACGAGCTGCGGTTCTAACCGTCAGACCTTGAGACGCCCGTCCGCCCACCGCTCCAAGTAGTCGCGCAGGTCGCGCGCGATGCTCGCGCGGCTGTCGTCCTCGTGGTTCCAGACGAACACGTCGGGGCGGCAGACGCCTTGGACGACCGGGAACCCGAAGTAGTCGCCGTTGCCCGCTCCCGCTCTCGGGGTCGTGCCTTCGAGACTACACAGTCCTGTGTATTCCATGCCCGCATGGGAGCCCGACGATGGTTCGAGGCATCACCGATCGCAGGAGGCTTCGAGCACCATGGCTGAGGAAGACACCGAGAACGTCCAGATCCAGGACAGCGACAAGAGCGCGGTGAAGTCGTCCCTGGTCAAGAAGGGCAGGAAGTCCATCGCCTACCTCCAGAAGAAGAAGGACAACGGCGAGAAGATCGTCCAGTACTGCCCGGCGCACCTCGACCCCTACTGGACGATGGCGGCCGAGATGGCCGGCGTGGACATCGTCCGGTACACGGCCCCCGGCGAGAACATCGAGCACCGGATCACGAACCTGCCCTGGTGGACCCGCGAGCTCCGCCGGGTTGCCCAGGTCGTGCACCTCAACGCCTACCTGCAGACGCCGGAGTTCGCCGAGAAGCACAAGGCGCTCGAGCGGGCCTCGATCCTCATGGCGGAGGGCGCCGACAGCATCCTCCCCATGGGCATCAACCTCGAGACCCTCGAGTTCCTCGCGGCGAACCACATCGTGGTGTTCGGCCATGTGGGCGCCCTGTCCGGCTGGCAGACCGCGGCCCATGGCGGCTACAAGCGCTGCGGCACCACGGCCGAGACGGCGATGGAGATCTACGAGCAGGCGTACGCCTACCAGGAGGCCGGCATGATGGGCATGACCATCGAGCTGACGCCGCGCGAGGTGACGGACGCCATCGCCGCGAAGCTGCGCGTGCCGGTGGTGGCCGTGGCGGCCGGCGGTGCGGCCGACGGCTCAGAGCTCGTGCACTTCGACCTGTTCGGGATGATGCCGGCCGACCGCCTGGGCTCCCACGCCAAGGTCTACGCCAACTACTTCGAGTTCGCGGCCCGCGCGATCGGTGCCTTCGGCGCCGAGGTCCAGTCCGGCGCCTATCCGCAGCCGGAGCACGGGTACGGCATGAAGGCCGACGAGCTCGACAAGTTCCGCGAGCTTCTCGAGAAGAAGTAGCCAGCGACGTCGAGACAACGGGCAGGCGCCGTTCGCGGCACGGGTCGCGGGCGGCGCCTGCTCCCTCATTGCGCCGCCGCGGCCGCCCGCGCCGGAGGAGATGGACATGGACGAGCTCTACACCTTCGACCCGATGTACCAGCGCCTGCTCGGGGTCGACATCCGTGGCGCCGACATCGGCGGGGTGACGGTCGCCGGCGCGGAGCACGCCGTGCCGATGGTCGAGCTGCTGGACCTGACGGGCAAGACCGCCATCGTCACCGGCGGTGCGCGCGGCCTCGGCTTCTGCGTCGTGAACCGGCTGACGGAGGCGGGCGCGAGGGTGATGATCGTCGACATCGCCGTCGAGTTCGCCCAGGCCGCGGTCGAGTACTTCACGGGCCTCGGCCGCGACGTGCGGTTCCAGCTCGCCGACATCCGCGACCTCGCAGCGGTCCAGCGCGCCGTCGACGCGACCGTCGAGGCGTTCGGCCGGGTCGACATCCTCGTGAACAACGCGGCGTTCTGGCGCGTCACGAAGTTCCTCGACCTGACCGAGGCGACCTGGGACGCCGTGGTGGACACGGGCCTCAAGGGCACGGTGTTCTTCACCCAGGCGGTTGCCAGGCGCATGGTGGAGCAGGGCTGGGGCGGCAGGATCGTCAACGTCGCGTCGATCGCCGGCATCTCGATGGAGAGCCGCTACGGGATGCTCATCCCGTACGTTGCCGCGAAGTCCGGCGTGGTCGGGATCTCGCAGTCGCTGGCGCGTGAGCTCAAGCCCCTCGGGATCACCATCAACTGCGTTCTGCCCGGCGGGATGATGAGCCCGGGCGCCATGCACTCATCGGTTGACCTCACACCCGAGCTCCGGGAGGCCATGGGCGAGCCTGGGCAGGCGCCCGTGACGGACCCCGACGAGGTGGCCCGGGCGGTGTTCATGCTGGCGACGCCGGTCAGCGACTTCATGCACGGCGCAACGGTCGTCGTGGATGGCGGCGCGCGCCTGATGATCAGGACGTAGCGGTCAAGGGTTCGGCAGCCTCCCCGCCAGCCCGCATCCCCGCGAGCCGGAGGATCAGCTCCCCGCGGTTCGACACGGCGAGCTTCCGATGGATGTTCGCGACGTGCCGGTACACCGTCGGGCGGCTGATCGACAGCTCGCGGGCGATGGCCGCGGGCGTCATGCCGCGGAGCACGAGCGTCGCCACCTCGCGCTCGCGAGCCGACAGCGCCTCGCCGGCCGCGGCGTCGATCGCGCGGGCGGCCGACGGCACGACGAGCAGGTTGCGGTGCAGGTTGTCGAGGTGCGGCTGGACGCGCCGGAGCGTCTCGGCCTCGAGGGCCGTGAAGCCGCCGTGCGTCGTGCGGTCGAGGGCGTACACGCAGGCGATCCGCCCGATCGGGTCGTGGAAGGCGAACCCGGCACTGTGGCGGATCCCCTGCGCGAGGACGTAGTCGGCCACGAACTCGTCGCGCCGGTGCTCCTCCCAGTCGTAGAAGCCGCCCTCGATGCCGGGCATGACGTAGTGCCCCTGCTCGATGCGGCGCTGCAGCAGGGTCCGCCGCCGGCCGGCGATGGAGTAGAGGCCGTGGTCGAGGCCCGCGAAGTGGTCCACGTACCGCTCGCTCCACCCAGGATCGGCCCCCAGGAGCACCTCGTCCTCGATCTGCCCCGTGGCGTCGATGAAGTAGAGGCGCGCCTGGTCGTACGGGACGAGCCGTGCGAGCTCGCGCACCGCCCGCACGCAGTACGCGCGCGGCTCGCGCACCGCGCCCACGGCGAGCAGGAGCTCGTGGATTTCGGACCACGGGATGGTCTGGCTCGCGGGCATGGCACGAGTATGGACGCCTGCCCGAACGGGTGAGCGCCGCGGGGATTGCTACGCGGCGTCGTCAGACGGTGCGACGGTTGAAGTCACGTGTCGCCCCGAGGGGAACACCTGGTCGGCGCATCCCGGCAGGCGCACCACCGCCGTGGTCCCGTCGGGCACAGCAAGCTCGACGGAGATGTGTCGATCGGCGGTCATGTGCCACTCGACGGTCACCCGTCCGTGCGGCGTCTCGAGGCTCGTCCTCGCCCAGGTGATGCCCCCACCCGGTCGTGGCGCGATGAGGACGCGCCGATATCCCGGTTCGAGCGCGGACAGCCCACCGATCGTGCGGTGCATCCAGTCGGCAATCGATCCGAAGGCGTAGTGGTTGAAGCTCGTCATCGGGCCGGGATTGATGGTGCCGTCCGGGAGCATTGCGTCCCACCGCTCCCAGATGGTGGTCGCGCCCATGGTGACCGGATACAGCCAGGACGGACACTCCTGCTGGGTCACGAGGCCGTAGGCGTCGTCGAGGTGGCCGGTCTCGGTGAGCGCGTCCGCGATGTACGGCGTGCCGGCGAACCCGGTCGCGATCCGGTAGCCGTTCTCGGCGATCAGTTCCGCCAGCCTGCCGCCGGCCGCTTCGCGAGCCTTGGACTCGAGCAGGTCGAAGTGGATCGCCAACGCGTAGACCGTGGGGCAGTCGCTCCGGATCCGGCGACCGGCGTCGGAGACGTAGTGCTTGTTGAAGGCGGCCCTGGTTCGGTCCGCGAGGTCCCTCGCCGCTGCTGCATCCTGGTGGCGTCCCACAAGGGTCGCGCTCTCGGCGGCGATCGTCGCGGTGCGATAGAGGCATGCCGTGGCGACGACGCCGGGGTCGGCCTGGACGTCGTGCGGGCGATCCGGCGGCGCGGTGGGGTCGAGCCAGTCGCCGAACTGGAAGCCAGTGTCCCAGAGCCCGGAATCCGATAGCAGGTGCTCGGCCCGCCGGAGGTGCGCGAGCATGGAGTCGATGGTTTCCTCGAGGATCTGGCGGTCGCCGTAGGCCTGCCACAACGCCCACGGAACCCAGACCGCGGCGTCGCCCCAGATCGCGGTGGCCTCCGTGGGCCAGCGCTCCGCCAGGCTCTCCAAGTGCTTCAGGACGTCGGGGATGACGAACGGCACCCGTCCAGCGGCGGCGCGTTGTTCGGCGGCGAGATCGGCGAGCCAATCGCGCAGGAATCCGGCCACATCGAAGAGAAACGCGGCCGTCGGGGCGAACACGGCGATGTCGCCGGTCCAACCGAGGCGTTCATCGCGCTGCGGGCAGTCGGTCGGGACGTCCAGGAAGTTCCCGCGCATGGCCCATACGACATTGGCGTGGAGCTGGTTGAGCAGGTCATGGGAGCAGCGGAACTCGCCGATCCGCCGGAGCTCGGAGTGCACGACGACCGCGGTCACCAATGGAGGGGTGAGTTCTCCGGGCCAGCCGTCGATCTGGACGTATCGGAATCCGTGGACGGTCATGGTTGGCTCGAAGCGGTCCGTGGCCCCGGATAGGATCAGTCGGTCGGTGGCCTGCGCGCTGCGCAGGGGCCGCGTCCCCAGCTCCCCGCCATCGAGCACTTCGGCGTAGCGGACCGTGATGGTGGCTCCAGGGTCGCCGGCAACGTCGAACCGAACCCACCCGACCAGGTTCTGGCCGAAGTCGACCAGGGTGTGTCCCGTGGGCGATTGCCAGACCCGTTGTGCCGCGATGTCCTGCTGCCGGCGGACCGGCGGCCCGACGTACGCAGTCAGGGTCTCCAGGTCGAAGCGCAGCGCGTGGACGCCGACCCATAGATCGGCGGCGAACCCCGGCGATTGCCATGCAGTGTCGTGACGTCGCGCGTCGACGGTCTGGCCGTCGTAGAGATCGTTGGCGATCACGGCGGATGGGCCGGCGCGCCATGACTCGTCCGTGACGACGGCCTGCCGGTGGCCATCCGCGAAGTCGATCTCCAGCTGGGCGAGGGCGCCGAGCTCGGTTCCGTAGATCTGGCGCTCCCCGGTCCATCCCAGCCGCCCTCGGAACCACCCGTTGCCCAGCTCGAGCCCCAGGACGACGCGATCGGGATTCGTGTCTCCGATCAGGCGGGTGACGTCGTAGCTGCGGTACCGGAGCCGCCACTCATAGCTGCTCCAGCCTGGGGTGAGCACGTCATCGCTCACCGGCGTCCCGTTGACCGAGGCCGTGACGATGCCGCGCGCTGTCGCGTGCAGGACGGCCCGCGTGGTGCGCCCGTGGCCGTTGTCCAGGGCGAGCTCGCGACGGAGGATCGGCGCTCCGGCGAACTCCTCGTCGGGCGCGATCATCTGCGCGGTCCAGCGCACGGGGTCCGCTGTGTTGCTCAATCGAGTTAGGCCTCCGTTCCGGTGATCGTGAAGCTCGCGCGTAACAGGTCTCGATCGCGCGAGCTCCGTCCTACGAGCAGGTGGAAGGTTCCCGGCTCGACGACGCGGTGGCCGGCGGCGTTGACGATGCTGCAGGCGCCGGCGGGGACGATGATCTCGACGTCGACCGAAGTGCCCGGTTGGATCGTTGCCTGCGTGAAGGCCTTGAGCTCACGATCAGCCCAGGTGACGCTTGTGACGGTGTCGGTGACATACGCCTGGATGGTCTCGGTTGCCGGCCGATCGCCAGTGTTGGTCAGGGTGACGCGCGCCGTGATGTCGTGCACAGGGCGGACCCGGTCGGCCAGCAGGCGCAGATGGGCGTACTCGACGGTGGTGTAGCTCAGGCCCTCGCCGAACGCGAAGAGGGGCTCCTGCGTGAGGTCGGCGTATCGGTCTCCGTGCTGCCCACGGATCTGGTTGTAGTACACGGGAAGCTGCCCGGCGTGGCGGGGCACCGTGATCGGGAGACGACCACTGGGTTCGATCAGCCCGAGGATGAGCTCGGCGATCGCCCGGCCGCCCTGCATGCCCGGGTTGAACGCCTCGATCACAGCCGCAGCGCGGTGGATGCTGGCGGGCAGGACCGAGGGCTTGGACTGGATGAGGACGACGACGACCGGTGTCCCGGTCGCGATGAGCTGGTCCAGCAGGGACACCTGGGCGCCCAGAAGCTCGAGCGTCGCTGTCGAGCGCCCCTCGCCGGTCAGGGCGACGGTGTCTCCGAGCACGGCGACGACCCAGTCCGCCTCCCGGGCAGCGCGGGTGGCCTCCTGGAGCATCACTGGTTCATCCGCGGCCGACTCGAACAGCGGGGGTCTGGGTTGACCGTCCGGGTGGGTCTCTCCAGCCGGGTCGGGAACCAACCGGCCGATGTCCGCGCCGCGCGCGTGCGTGATGGTCCAGTTCGCCGGGGCGATGGCGCGGAACCCGTCGAGGACGGTGGTCGTTGCTTCGCGCGGGTGTCCGTCCGGCATCCAGTCGATCTGCCCGGAGGCGCCGGCCCAGTCCCCGAGCTGAGCGTGGGGGTCGTCGGCATTCGGGCCCACGATCGCAACGGTTCGGCCACTTCCAGTGGGGGACGCTCGACCGTCTGCGCCGGGAGACAGGCCGCCGTCAAGGGGCAGGCTGCCATCATTGCGGAGCAGCACCAGGGAGCGGCGCGCCATCTCCAGGTTGATCGCGGCATGCCGGGGACACCCGATCACGTCGGCCTGCCGCTCAGGATCCGGTAGGCGGGGATCCTCGAACAAGCCAAGCTCGAACTTCAGGGTGAGGATGCGGCGGACGGCCTGATCGATGAGGGCTTCCCGCAGGTGACCGCGGGCCACCGCCTCCTGGGCGGCGGCGAAGAACTGCGGGGTGGTCATGATCAGGTCGTTCCCGGCGTCGACGGCCACCGTGGCCGCCTCGACGTCGGTGGCGCAGACCTTCTGCTCCCAGACCATCCGCCCGACGTTGTCCCAGTCCGTGATCAGAGTGCCGGCGAAGCCCCACTCCTGCTTGAGGACGTCGTTGATGAGCCAGCGGTTGGCGGTGACGGGGACGCCGTCGATCGCCTGGTAGCCGAGCATGAAGGTGCGGCAGCCGACGGCGACGGCCTTCTCGAAGGGTGGGAAGAACCAGGCCCGCAGCTTGCGAGGCGTGAGGTCGGCCTCGCTGGCATCCCGGCCGCCCTGGGTCTCGGAGTAGCCGGCGAAGTGCTTGGCGGTGGCGAGCACGGCCGTGCGGTCGAGCAGGCCCTCGCCCTGGTAGCCGCGGATCATGGCCGCACCCAGCTCGCCGATCAGGTGGGGATCCTCGCCGAACGTCTCGTCGACCCGTCCCCATCGCAGGTCCCGGGCGATGCACAGGACCGGCGAGAAGGTCCAGTGGAGCCCGGTCGCGGCGATCTCGGTGGCCGCGGCCCGGGCGCCGCGCTCGACCAGGTCCGGGTCCCAGGTGCAGGCCATCCCGAGCTGGGTGGGAAAGATGGTGGCGCCCGGCCAGAACGAGTGTCCGTGAATGCAGTCGTCAGCCATCAGCAGCGGGATCTGGAGCCGTGTGGTCGCCACCAGGGTCCTGGCCCCGAGCATCCGCTCGGGGGACGCGTGCAGCAGCGAACCGGTGAGCTTGCCGGAGACCAGGTCGTCGAGGTCGCCGCGGGCGTCCAGCTGCAGCATCTGCCCGACCTTCTCCGCCAGCGTCATCCGGGAGAGCAGGTCCTCGACCCGCCCAGCGACTGGAGCCGTGGGATCTCGATACGGCGCCGCGGCGCTCGCCGGTGCGTCGTGCGTCATCGGATGGATGGGTATGGGAGCCCGTGGTTCCACAGGGTGCGCAGTAGTGCGCTCACCCCTTGACCCCGCCGGCCGTCATGCCGCCGACGATCTGCCGGTTGAAGACGATGTATGCGATCAGCGGCGGGATCATGATCAGCAGCACGCTCATGAACAGCAGGTTGAAGGCCGTCTGCGACTGGGACTGGTAGGTGTAGAGCGTCAGCTGGACGGTGGCGTTTGCGTCTCCGGGCAGGAAGTACAGCGCATTGTTGAAGTTGTTGTAGATGAACACGGACTGCACGACGACCACGGTCAGCGTCACCGGACGCAGCAGCGGAAAGATCACGCGGAAGAACAACCTGAACGGTCCGGCGCCGTCGATGATCGCCGCCTCATCCAGATCTCGGGGGATGCTTGACATGAAGGCGGAGAACAGGAGCACGGAAAACGGCAGCCCGTAGGCGACGGTGACCAGAATGAGACCCGGCATCGTCTTGAACAGGTTCAGGCCTTGGAGCAGCCAGATCGTGGGCACGACCGCCGGCGGGATGACGAGCCCTGCAAGGACGAGGAAGGTCACCACTCGATTCCACCGGGATCGGCGCCGCTGCAGGACGTAGCCGACCATCGCCGCCGTCAGGGTGATCAGGATCACCGACGTGACGGTGAGAATCAGGCTGTTCAGGAAGGCGCGCGGCAGCAGGTAGTTGCCCCTGCCGATCACCTCGACGAGATTGTCAATCAGCCGCCAATCCGACGGCAGGGTGAACAGCCGGTCAGCCGCCTCCACCTTGGTCTTGGATGCGGTCAGCAGGATGAAGATGAATGGCACGATGAAGATCACGAAGACGATCAGGATCGACAGGATCCCACCGACCCAGCGTGAGACGCGAGCCGTGTTGCTCATCCTTCACTGTTCCCCCGATTGAGCCAGGTCTGGAGGGGCACGACCAGCGCGACGACGACGACGAACAGGACCACGTTTCCGGCGGTGGAGAGCCCGAAGAATCCCGCTTGGTACTGCTTGTAGATGACCGAGGCAACGACGTCGCTCGTGAATCCCGGTCCGCCCTTTGTCATGGTCCAGATCAAGTCGAACGACTTCAGCCCGCCGATGAGCGACAGGATCAATACCGTGGTGGTGGCAGGCCGCACCAGCGGCACGATGACCTTGCGGAACTTCTGCCAGGTATTCGCGCCGTCGACCGCCGCGGCCTCGTAGACCTCCTGGGGGATGGATGTGATCCCTGCGATGAAGATGAGCGTCGCCAAGCCAACGCCCTGCCAGATGTCCACCACCGCAACGGACAGGAGGGCGATCGACGGGTCGGTCAGCCATCCGGGGCCATGCAGTCCGATCACGGCCAGTGCCTGGTTGAGGAGCCCGTCGAACGGGTCCATCAGCGCCTTCCACGTGATGCCGACGCCGATCGAGCTGACCAGCACGGGAAAGAAGATCGCGCTGCGCAGGAATCCTCGCGCGATGATCTGCGAGGACAGCACCGCGCCCAGCAGCAATCCGAGGATCACCTTCGCGCCGCACGTGACGAAGGCGTAGATGAAGGTGTTGGTGAAGCCCTTGACGAGGGCGGGTTCCCGGAAGAACTGCTGGAAGTTGTCGATGCCGATGAACTGGACGTCGAACAACGTCCACCGGGTGAGCGAGAAGTAGAACGAGGTGATGGTTGGCACCAGGAAGAAGACGCCGTAGATCACCGCGGCCGGAAGGTAGAAACTGAACGGGTACGCACTGGTCATGCGTCCCCTCCGCCTGGCCCTCGGTGCCAGTGCCGACCCGGCCGTTGTCGCCTGTGTGGTCATCGGGCCGCCTCCGTCGGGCGAGTTGTCAAGCGGCGCATCGCGCGCCGACGGCATCGAGACCGCCGGCGCGCCATCCGGATGCAGAGGGCGTCGCGGCTCCCTACCAGCCCGGCAGGCCCAGCTGCTGTGCCTGCTTCTTGACGTCCTGGTCATACTGCGCCGCGCCGTCGACGGCGCTGGTGATGCCGGATCCGATCGACACCGCGATCTGCTCGAGGGCCGGACCCTTGATCGGCGAGAGGAACTCGAGCGCCAGGCCGGTCTTGCCCTGGTCGAAGTAGGTTTGCTGGTCGGAGACGATGGGCGGCACGTTGGCCGGTAGCGTGCAGCCATCAACCACGAATGGACCGCTCGCGCCACTCTTGGAGGCGATGATGTCGCAGGCCTCCTTGGTAGCCAGGAAGGCCTGGAACTTCTTCGCCGCGTCGAGCTTCGCGCCTTCCACGGTCTTCGGAATATAGACACCATCGGGCATCCACACGGTCAGGCCGTTATGCGCGGCATCCGAGCCGGGAAATGGGAAGACACCGATCTTGTCAACCGCATCCGGGTAGCCCTGGATGAAGTTCTGCACCGCGAACGTCAGCATCGGGTACTGGGCCCCGGTCCCGGTCGCAAGCATCTTGATGGCATCGTCATAGGTGGCGGAGGCGAAGTCCTTGTTGAACAGCCCGGACTTCGCGGCCTGCTCAAGATTGCTAAAGCCATTGAAGGCCGGCGTCTCGGAGTAGTGGACCTTGTTCTCGGTGTACTGCTGGGCCCAGTCCGGGTTCTGTGCCAGGACGTTGTAGAAGTCGGCGAGGACCCACATCTGTGAGGTCCAGGTGTCGCCGTACGTCTGGATGATCGGCGCCGCCTTGCCCGAGTCCTTGATCTTCTGGCTGTTGGCGATGAACTCGTCCCAGGTGGTCGGGACCTTGAGTCCGAGCTCGGCGTAGATGTCCTTGTTGTAGAGCACGGCCCCTGACATCGACGTGTTCCACGGCGCGCCGTAGGTTCCGGTGGCCGTGCCCACTGCCGTCTTGAAGTTCGGGTCGAGCTTGCTCACCCACGCTTGATCGGCCACGTTCGTCAGCGTCTTGTCAGGCGTCAGCGCCTGGAGCAGCGAGCCGGAGTTGTAGTGGAACAGATCCTCCATCTCGCCTGTCGCGAGCTTGGTCTTGACGAGGTTGTCGCCGTCGCCGCCACCGGGACGCAGGCTCGTCTGGATCGTGATGTTAGGGTTCGCCGCCGTGAAGGCGTCCACCAGCGCCTTGGCCTGGGCCTCGTTCGTCTCGCCGCTGTTGACCAGGAAGGTGAGCGTCACGGGCTCGGCCGGTGCGGCCGTCGCGGCAGATGCGGCCGTCGCGGCAGGTGCGGCCGTGGCGCCTGCCGATTCGCCGGTGCTCGTCCCAGCGGGTGACGGGCTGGTGCCACCACATGCGGCCACCAGCAGTCCCAGACTGAACGCACCGGCGACCAGCGTTCTTGCCGATCGCTGCCTCTCGAACATCATCCCTTCCTCCATGCAATGTCGGCGGCCGCCGCTTCGACTGGAGCGAGATCCCGCCTACGAGTTGCAGACGCAAGAGCCGACACGGGGTCGTGCTCGCCTTGCGCACAGCGCCCGGAGGGACCGTCTCGGACCGCCTCCCACTCCACTCCGCGGTGTTGCCCGGCAGGCTCCGTGACTACCAGGGCCCGGATCGAACGCTCGAGGCGGGCTTGGATCCGCGTGTGGAACGTTCTACAGGCGACCCTACAACAACGCCCCGTCGCGTGTCAATACGGTTGCGCGGATGCTCCCGTGAAGTCGGCGAGGGCTGTAGCGCCTTGTGGAACGATATCGACTGCCGATACACTTCGGGTGTGACTGCCACACGACCCGACGGGAACTTCCACGAAGCCGTGTCCGCCGATCTCCAAGGTCCCGGCCGGCGAGTGACGATCCGGGACGTCGCGCTCGAGGCGGGGGTCTCCGTCTCGGCCGTCTCGAAGGTGCTCCGCAACGCCTATGGCGTAAGCCCGGCGATGCGCGCGAATGTCACGGAGAGCATGGAGCGCCTCGGCTACCGGCCCCACGCCGGCGCGCGGACGCTTCGAGGCAGCTCCTACACCATTGGCGTGATGATGGTTTCGCTCGCATCGCACTTCCAGCCGGAGATTGCGGAGAGCATCAACGAGGAGCTCGGGACCACGCCCTACCAGGACATCCTTATCACCGCGGCGTCGTCCGAGCAGCAGCAGCAGTCGATCCAGGCCCTCGTGGATCGTCAGATGGATGGCCTGATCCTGATCTCTCCCTCGATGGATAGAGAATGGCTGGAGCACCTGGGCGCTCGTGTTCCGACCGTCGTCATCGCTCGCCACGGTGGGGGCAACAACTTCGACACGGTCGTCGACGACGACTACCTCGGGGCGCGGCTCATGGTCGACCATCTCGTCGCGCTCGGGCATCGCTCGATCGCCCACACCAGCGAGGTGTCGCACGGCCTAGACGGGACGAGCGTGCTCTCCCAGACGGCACGCTGCCGTGGCTACGAGCAGGCGATGCAAGTCCACGGCCTGGCGCCGGAGGTGATCGTCGCCGGCTACTCCGAGGTCGGTGGCTTCCGAGCTGCGGGGAAGCTGCTCGCCCGGGCGGAGCGCCCGACCGCCATCTTCGCCGGGGCCGACATCGCCGCGTTCGGAGTCCTAAGGGCCGCCGAAGACCTCGGTCTCCGAGTGCCGCTTGACCTCAGCGTCACGGGCTACGACAACATCTTCGCCGCCGGCCTCGGCCGCGTCTCGCTGACGACTGTGGACCAGAACGGCCACCTGACGGGCTCCATCAGCGCGCGCCTCCTGCTGGAGCGCATCGGCGGGCGCGTCAAACCGGTGCACCACGTCGTGACGCCTCGTCTGCTCGTTCGAGGGACCACCAGTCCGCCACCCTTGGCCGTTCGATTCGGAACCTGACCTCTGGCATTCTGTCGTCGCTGACGGCTGAGCCCGACATCCGCACGCGGATCGTCAGCGACCAGCCGGGGACAAAGAGGTCGGTGCCGGAGGTTTGAGACCTCTCGCCCGACCAGATTGACCTTCCTCGTGCTCAGAATCGCCCGTTTCGGGGCACGTCGCAACCTTTCCCGGACGCGAGGTCTTGCCCCGACCACCTTGATGTTCCAGGCGGACGACGCCGGGCCCGAACGCCGCGTCCCAGCCCCGCGCTTTGGCCGCGGCGGTCAGCGTGAACGTGAAGTCGGTCGCCCCCAGGACGTCGATCCGCTCGAACACGGCCTCGGATATCGCCTTAACGGTCCGCGAGGGGCGGACCCTGTGCGTCGACGACGAGGCGCTGGCGCTCGTGCGGCGGGTGTACCAAGTGGGCAACC
>Ga0302321_100003818_pt1 | contig 12991 bp, 9 predicted proteins | sample Fen_T0_1_FD_202505 | JGI IMG/M metagenome (GOLD analysis project Ga0302321, IMG submission 202505) | Peat permafrost microbial communities from Stordalen Mire near Abisko, Sweden - Fen_T0_1 | ecosystem: Environmental > Terrestrial > Soil > Wetlands > Permafrost | place: Sweden: Abisko...
CACCCCATATCAAAGCGCGCATCCCCGCCGCACTATGAATGCGTGGCGTCCGTCTCGATACCAGTAAAACGGATCGAGACAATTCCCTATCCACCGGGAGTAAAAACCATTTAGCCCGAAATAGAAATTATGTTGAGTAATCTTAAAACATTAAGGGGTTACAAACTTAAGTGCCTCGATGGCGAAATCGGGAAGGTCAAAGAATTTTATTTCGATGACCGGCATTGGACTATCCGCTATCTCGTCGCCGACACCGGCAACTGGCTTACCGGACGGCAAGTGTTGATTTCCCCGTATGCGCTGGTTGCCGTGAATCGCGAAGCGCAAAATATCGAGATTGATTTGACAAAAAAGCAAATTGAGGACAGTCCTTCGTTAAAAACGGACAAGCCCGTCTCCCGCCAATTTGAGGAGGTTTATTATGGATATTATCGCTGGCCGACATATTGGCGCGGCCCAAATCCATGGGGAAGCTATGCCTTCATCATTCGTGACCGGGATAAATGGAATGTGTCCAACGAGGGTCAGAAGGAGTGGGATCATCATTTGCGCAGCACGCTCGCAGTGAATAATTACAAGCTCCAAGCCACGGATGGCGAGCTTGGCCAGATCGAAGATTTTATCTTGGATGATGAGACGTGGGCGATTCGCTATCTCATCGTCAACACCGGAAGCTGGTGGTCCGGGAAAAAAGTCCTGATTTCGACACAATGGATTAAGCGGGTGAGTTGGAGCGATTCAAAAGTGTTCGTCGATCTTTCTCTCGAAAGCGTTAAACAGTCCCCGGAATACACTGAGGATTCTCCGCTGGCTCGGGATTACGAAATCAGCCTGCATCGACATTATGATCGGAAAGGTCATTGGTATGATCAATTGGTGGACGTGTAGCACAAAATGAAAACCATCCAAGTTTATGATCCGCCGATGTGCTGCTCGACCGGGCTCTGCGGCACTGAAATTGATCCCGCACTGATCAGCTTTGCAGCGATGCTCACTGAGTTGAGCAAGCAGGGCGTGAAGGTGGAACGCTACAACCTGGGGCAACAGCCGATGGCGTTCGTCCATAATCCGACCGTGAAAGAATTGTTGGAAAAGGAAAGCACGGAAGCACTGCCGTTAATCTTGCTGGACGGTGACGTTTACCTAAAAGGGCGTTATCTGACCAAAGAGGAACGCGTGATTTTCTCCCGGGTCGTCCTCGGCGAGAGTGCCAAGGTGTCGTCGTGAAACTTCCACTCTACCGAACCGATCCCGCGCACACGACGCGCTACCTATTTTTCACCGGCAAAGGCGGCGTGGGAAAAACTTCGCTCTCTTGCGCCACGGCCCTGAAGCTCGCCGAAGCTGGCAAGCGCGTTTTGCTCGTCAGCACTGATCCGGCTTCCAATCTGGATGAAGTTTTGGAAACGAAACTCACCAACAAGCCCACGCCCATCGCAGGTGTGCCGAAGCTCGATGCGATGAACATCAATCCGGTTGAAGCAGCGGCAGCGTATCGCGAGCGCTTGATCGGGCCAATGCGCGGCCTGCTGCCAGAAGCGGCGTTGCGCAGCATGGAAGAGCAGTTATCAGGATCATGCACGGTCGAAATCGCGGCCTTCGATGAGTTTTCCGGTTTGATCGGTAATCCCGAAAACACCAAGGATTATGACCACATTATTTTCGACACCGCGCCGACCGGTCACACTTTGCGGCTAATGAGTTTGGCGAAGGCGTGGGATCAATTTCTCGACAAGAACACCAGCGGCACGTCGTGTCTCGGTCCTCTCGCTGGCTTGGAAAAGCAGCGCGCCGTCTATGAAAGCACGGTTAAAAATCTGGCTGATAAGGTGGCCACGACGCTCGTGCTCGTCAGTCGTCCACAACTCGCCGCCTTGCGCGAGGCGGAGCGCACTTCCAAGGAATTGCGTGCGCTCGGCGTGAGCAATCAGTGCCTCATCATCAACGGAATCTTTGAAACAAAGTGCCTCGACGACGTAACCGCGCAAGCGATGCAACGACGCGGCGAGGCGGCATTGGCTGCGGCGAAAGATTTTATTACGAGCCTGTCGAGTTTCGTCGTGCCGCTGCGGCCCATCAACATTCTCGGCCTCGGCGGACTGCGCGTGCTGTTGGATGGCGATATTATCATTGCGCCTATTCCCGGGCTCGTGGACGTCTGGACTCCGCCGGAAATGGAGAACCTCGAATTGCTCGTTGCCGACATCGAACGACAAGGCAGCGGTGTCATCATGACGATGGGCAAAGGCGGTGTCGGCAAAACGACTGTGGCTGCCGCCATCGCAGTGATGCTTGCACGACGCGGCCACGCCGTCCATTTGAGCACGACCGATCCCGCCGCGCATGTGGCGCAGACGTTGGCGGGTCAGGTGAGTGGCCTCACGCTCAGTAAAATTGATCCCGTTGCGGAGACCACTGCTTATCAAGCTGAAGTTATGCGCGCTCAAGGTGACAAGATGGACGCGGCCGGCCGCGCGTTGTTGCAAGAAGATTTGCGCTCGCCCTGCACGGAAGAAATTGCGGTGTTCCGCGCCTTCGCCCGCGAAGTGGGACAAGGCACAAACCGCTTCGTCGTCCTCGACACCGCGCCGACCGGTCACACGCTTCTACTGCTGGATGCCAGCGAAGCCTACAACCGCGAATTGCAACGTCAGTCGCGCAGCACGCAGCCCGAAGAAGTTTTGCATCTGCTGGAACGACTGCGTGATCCAGCCTTCACGCGCATCCTGCTCGTGACTTTGCCCGAGGCAACGCCCGTGCACGAGGCGGCGGCATTGCAGGAAGACTTGCGCCGCGCGCAAATTGAACCATTCGCGTGGGTCATCAATCAAAGCCTGCTCAATTCCGGCTCATGCGATCCACTGCTCCAAAGTCGCGAGGAAGCCGAGCATCGTTACTTGCGCGAAGTGGTGGAGAAACAATCCACCCGCACAGCGTGGTTGCCGTGGCAACCGGAAGAACCCGTCGGCCCTGATGCATTGGCTCAGTTGGCCGCATCCAGCCTCGAACCGGCATTAACATGAACGCGCCGCCCACCAAACCCGCCCGGTGTCGTGGCATCACTTGCGAAATTATTTGAGAACCATGAATTCTTCCACCCTCACACCCGAACTGCTCGACAAGATGGACGCCTATTGGCGTGCGGCGAATTACCTCTCGGTCGGCCAGATTTATCTCTTCGACAACCCACTGCTGAAGCGTCCACTAGCACTGACGGATGTGAAGCACATGCTCCTCGGGCACTGGGGCACTACGCCCGGACAGAATTTCATCTACGCGCACTTGAACCGCGTCATCAAGAAATACGATCTTAACATGATCTACGTTTCCGGCCCTGGACATGGCGGGCCAGCAGTTGTGGGGAACACTTACCTAGAGGGAACCTACAGCGAGATTTATCCGAACATCAGTCAGGATGAAGCCGGGCTGCAAAAACTATTTCTCCAATTTTCGTTTCCCGGAGGAATCCCCAGCCACGCGTCGCCGGAATGTCCCGGTTCAATCCACGAGGGCGGCGAGTTGGGCTACTCACTCAGCCATTCGTTCGGCGCGGTGTTCGACAATCCTGATTTAATCGTGGCCTGCGTCGTCGGCGATGGCGAGGCCGAGACCGGCCCACTGGCCACGGCGTGGCATTCCAACAAATTTCTTGATCCGGTCACCGACGGCGCGGTGCTGCCGATTCTGCATCTCAACGGTTACAAGATTTCCAATCCAACGCTGCTCGCCCGGATTACACGCGAGGAACTTGAACAATTGCTACGCGGCTATGGCTGGACGCCTTACTTCGTCGAAGGCCACGAACCGGCGCTGATGCACGAGGCCATGGCTACCACGCTGGATCTGGCGGTGGAGCAAATCAAAAAAATCCAGAACAATGCTCGCGTGAATGGCGACCTCACACGTCCGCGCTGGCCGATGATCGTGCTCAATTCGCCCAAAGGCTGGACCGGGCCGAAAGTGGTGGATGGTTTGCAGGTAGAAGGCACTTTTCGCGCTCATCAAGTGCCGCTCTCCGACCCGGCCACGCATCCCGAACATCTCAAACTATTGGAAGACTGGCTGAAGAGTTACCGGCCGCAGGAACTTTTTGATGAACAAGGCCGCTTGAAACCAGAGCTGGCCGAACTCGCGCCCAAGGGCGAACGTCGCATGAGCGCGAATCCCCATGCCAACGGCGGCATTTTGCTCCGTGACTTGAGGATGCCGGATTACCGCAGCTATGCGGAAGACGTTCCCACGCCCGGGGCGCGTGGCATTGGAGACGTGCATGTGCTCGGTCCTTTCCTGCGCGATGTGGCGAAGCTGAACGATAAGCAACGGAACTTTCGCGTCTTCGGCCCAGACGAAACTCTCTCCAACGGCCTCGAAGCGCTTTTCCAGGTGACCCAACGCCAGTGGGACGCCGCAACTGTGCAGAACGACGAATTTCTCGCGCGCGACGGTCGCGTGCTGGACTCGATGCTCAGTGAGCACCAATGCGAAGGTTGGCTCGAAGGCTACTTACTGACCGGGCGACATGGATTGTTCAATTGCTATGAAGCGTTCATCCACATCATTGATTCGATGTTTAATCAGCACGCGAAGTGGTTGAAGGTCACCGCACACCTGCCGTGGCGGCGGAAAATCGCCTCGCTGAATTACCTGCTGGCTTCGCATGTCTGGCGGCAGGATCACAACGGTTTCACGCATCAAGACCCAGGCTTCATTGATCACGTCGTGAACAAAAAGGCCGAGGTGGTGCGCGTTTACCTGCCACCGGATGCGAACTGTCTGCTGTCGGTCATGGACCACTGTTTGCGCAGTCGTCACTACGTCAACGTCGTCATCGCGGGCAAGCATCCTGCACCGCAATGGTTGACGATGGACGCCGCCGTCAAGCACTGCACCGAGGGCATTGGCATCTGGCAATGGGCGAGCAACGATCAAGGCGCTGCGCCCGACGTGGTCATGGCTTGTTGTGGCGATGTGCCCACGCTGGAGACGCTCGCCGCTGTCTCCATCCTGCGCGAGCATTTGCCCGAACTGAAAATCCGAGTGGTCAACATCGTTGACCTGATGAGGCTGCAACCGCAAACCGAGCATCCGCACGGACTCAGCGACATGGATTTCGATGAACTTTTCACCAAGAATAAACCGGTCATCTTCGCCTTTCACGCCTACCCGTGGTTGATCCACCGGCTCACCTACCGCCGCACCAATCACGACAACATCCACGTCCGTGGCTACAAAGAAGAAGGCACGATTACGACGCCCTTTGACATGACGGTGTTGAACGAGTTGGATCGCTTCCACCTCGTGATGGACACGATTGATCGTCTCCCACAGACCGGTGACAAAGGCATTTATTTGAAGCAGCAACTCAAGGACAAGCTGATCGAGCACAAGCAATACATAGACAAAAACGGTCAGGACTTGCCGGAAATCCGCAACTGGAAGTGGCAGGCGCCAAAGTGATGAATCGAAAATTGTGAACATAATTATTGCACCATCGCTGCTCGCTTCGAACCAGTCCTGCTTCGGCGTCGAGGCCAAACGCGCGGAGCGATCTGGCGCCGACTGGCTGCATCTCGACATCATGGATGGTCACTTCGTGCCGAATATTTCTTTCGGTCCACAAGTCGTCAAAGCCATCCGCCCGTTCACTAAATTATTTTTCGACGTTCACCTCATGTGTTCCAAGCCGGAAATCCTGCTTGAACCCTTTGCCAAAGCCGGTGCGGACGAAATGATCATTCACGTCGAACTTGGCGAACAAATTCCACCGCTCATCCAGAACATTAAATCGCTTGGCAAGAAAGTCGGTCTCGCCATCAATCCGCCCACGGCGATTAGCTCCGTCGAGCCGTATCTCGACCAGATTGATCTGCTGCTCGTGATGACGGTCAATCCCGGCTTCGGCGGGCAGGAATTCATCCGCGAAGGTCTGACTAAAATTCAGCAGGCTGTGATTTGGCGGCGCGACAAGGCGCTATCCTACCGCATCAGTGTGGATGGCGGCATCACCAATGAGACCGGTGCCGAATGCGCCCGCGTCGGCGCGGATACTTTTGTGGCGGGCACGAGTTTGTTTGGTGCCCGCAACTTGAAATCCGCCGTCACCAAATTGCGTAAGAGTGTGAGCGACACCGTCCCGCATTGAAGAATATTTTACGCATGGGGTCATCACCCCATTCAATTTTCCGCAGCCGAAGGATATGGTTTTTAAGCAGATAAAATTCTTATGAATACGCAAATGTTGATAGATACCGCACGCAAGCTGGTCGCTGACGACAAAGGATTGCTGGCGATGGATGAAAGCAATCCCACCTGCAACAAGCGCTTCGCGAAGCTCGGCATTCCGCAGACCGTGGATTTCCGGCGCGCGTATCGGGAATTGATCGTGACCGTGCCCGGTCTCGGCGAGAGCATCAGCGGCGCGATTCTTTTCGACGAAACAATTCGCCAGCAGAAAAAGGACGGCACTCCTTTCGCCAAAGCCCTCACCGACGCTGGCATCATTCCCGGCATCAAGGTTGATACCGGAGCCAAGGATTTGGCCGCGCATCCCGGCGAGAAAATTACCGAAGGTCTCGACGGATTGCGCGGACGCCTTGCGGAATATTTTCAAATGGGCGCGCGTTTCGCCAAGTGGCGCGCGGTGATCACCATCGGCGAAAACATTCCCAGCCGCAGTTGTCTCGAAGCCAACGCGCACACGCTCGCGCGCTACGCCGCGTTATGTCAGGAAGCCGGACTCGTCCCCATCGTCGAGCCAGAAGTGCTGATGGACGGTGCGCATACTCTGGAGCAATGCCGCAAAGTGACCGAGGAAACGTTGCGAAATGTTTTCATCCAACTCAATTGTCAGCGCGTGCTGCTCGAAGGCATGATTCTCAAACCCAACATGGTGCTGCCGGGCTTGGATTGCCCCGCGCAAGAATCCGTGGACGAAGTTGCCGACGCTACGGTGAAAACTCTTTTGCGAACCGTTCCCGCCGCCGTGCTGGGAATTGCATTTTTATCCGGCGGCCAGCCGAGCGAACTCGCCTCGGCGCGTCTAAACGCGATGAATGTCCGCTTCAAATCGCGACTGCCATGGGCGTTGACCTTCTCGTTTTCCCGCGCCATCCAGCAACCGGCTTTAGAAATCTGGCAAGGCAAGGAAGCCAACGTGAAAGCGGCGCAACAAGCCCTGCTGCATCGCGCCCGGTGCAACCATGCCGCTCGCCGGGGCGAATACTCCGCCGCGATGGATTCCGACATCGCCAGCGACACCGGCTCCGTAAAATCAAATTGAAGAAAACACAAAACGGCCTTTGGAAACAAAGGCGGATGAGGTGTCTCTGATTCGCGTGAGTCAAGATGAGGAGGCAAACCGATGTAAAAATTCCGCGATTGTTTCATCGTGAAGGCCCGCGTAATCTCAAGGCCGTAGCTTATGCCAATCGACTTTTCAAAACTCAAAGCTGCTCCAAAAACGGAGCGGCTGATTGATCCAATCGCAATTTTCCAAAGATTGAGAGTCACCGACTCATCAATCAATGACCTCTGGCTCGCACAAGGAGATGCGTTACGGGGATGGCACGAAAAACGTGATGAAAAAGATGTGGCGATTTCGCTCAACACGGGCGCTGGCAAAACTCTCGTTGGATTGCTGATTGGTCAGTCGCTTGTAAACGAAATGCGTTCAAAGGTTCTTTACGCGTGCAGTTCCATCCAGTTAGTTCTCCAAACAGCAAAAAAGGCTGAAGGGTATGGTTTGCAATGCACCACTTATGTAAAAGGTGATTTTAGTAATGATTTATTTGCCAAAGGTGAGGCCGTTTGTCTAACCACATATCAAGCCCTGTTCAATGGAAAGTCGCGTTTTTTCAGCAGCGAAATTGCCGGGATAGTTTTTGACGATTCGCACGCCGCTGAACACCTGCTGCGTGATCATTTCTCTTTGCATATTGAGAAAAAACGCTTTGAGTCAGTTTATTCCGGGATTGCCAATGAATTTGCCGACTATTTTCATTCGGTTGGTCTGGCAAATTCCTACGGCGAGATTATTGACGGAACAGGGAATCGCTTGTTGCTAGTGCCACCGTTTGAGGTTCGGCGTGTTCATTCTGCGATTATTAAATTACTGAAAGAATCAAGCGTCCCCACTGACTTTGACGCCACAGCTTTTGCGTGGGAACACCTAAAGGACAAAATTGACCTGTGCGCGTTTATTATTTCTTCATCCGAAATCACTATCACGCCGCCATTCATCCCAGTCAGGACGCTGCCATATTTCTCTTCAGGGATTCGGCGGGTTTATCTGTCGGCTACTTTATCTGCTGCGGATGTTTTTGTCCGCACGTTTGGCCGGCGGCCGTCTTCTGAAATCAAGCCCACAACGACAGCGGGAGAATGTGAACGGATGATTTTAATTCCGCAAAAAATGGCAAGTGTTGCTGACGATGTCGTTGTGGCAAAGCACGCAATCACTCCATATAAATCCCTGATTCTTGTTCCCAGTTATTCGAGAGCCGAACAATGGTCAAATATAGTAAAGTCGCCATCGAAAGACACCGCAACCGAAGCGATTGAAAATTTCAAGCTGGCGAAAGGGACAGACAAACTTTTGTTGACGGCGCGTTACGACGGCGTGGACTTACCCGGAGATATGTGTCGTGTCGTCGTGATTGATGATTTGCCCAGCGGACTTGGAGCTTTGGAGCGTTTCCTTTGGGAATACTTGATACTTTCAAGCACATTGAGGTCTGCTATTGCCTCGCGAGTGGTTCAAAGCTTTGGCCGCATATCCAGAGGCATGAGCGACCACGGCGTCGCAATCATAACGGGACGTGGTTTGGTAGAATGGCTTCAAGTGCCAAAGAATTTAGCAGCGCTCCCGCGATTCCTTCAGAAACAGTTGCAGCTCGGATTTCAGAACTCCGCCGGACTTCAAGTGTCGGATGTTCCTGAAATGATCAAAAGCTGTTTGGATCGCGACCCCAAATGGATTGAAGCTTACGAGCGTTTTATGCACGAGGCGGCTCATGAGGATGACATTCCAGAACCTGCCACCGTCGCTGAACTTGCTCTAGCGGAGGCCAAGTTTGCACAAGACTTGTGGTTTCGAGATTACAATTCCGCAGCATCCCATTTGCAAAAGACGTTAGACGACGCAGGAAATTTCAGCACCAGCACTTCATGCTGGCACAAACTTTGGCTTGGATACGCGCTAGACCTAGCGGGAGATTCTGAAACAGCAACGACACTTTATCAGCAAGCCCACACTGGGTTCAGGAACATTCCTTCGCTTCGTCCTGAAATCTCCACTTCTACAAACAATCTGCCGCCTCAAGCGTTAATCGTTGCGCGTCAGTTCGAACTTGTTGGTGGACGTGTTCGCATTCCAAAAACTTTTGAACACGACATTTTTTATCTGAATGGTTCGGGCACTACGAAGCAGACCGAGGAAGCATTGCGCTGCCTCGGACAATATCTAGGGTTTGATTCCACACGCCCTGACAACGAGCATGATACCGGGCCAGATGTATTGTGGGTCTTCCCAGATAAGACCGGTTTCTGCGTAGATGCCAAAACTGGAAAGGGTAAGGAAGCTACGACCTCTTATCGTAAGGACGACCTTGGCCAGTTGTCCGATCATATTCAGTGGGTTCGAGACAACGCAAAAGTTGAGAAGATTATTCCTGCGTTCATAGGGCCAGAAGTTGCTGCGTCAGAGTCAGCGAATCCGCCGCCGGGCGTAAAGGTCGCCTCGTTGGAAAAATTTCATGCAATCGGAGAAACGTTGAAAGGTGTCTATCGGGACATTGCAAAGAATTCGTTGCCGCTCACTGTTGGCTCAATAGCGGCAGAACATTTCACCAAGAGAAATTTGTTGTGGCCTCAATTTGAGGGGGCAATGAAATTGCTTGAGTTGCGCGATTTGAAATCACATTGATTTTGACTCCTCACCCCGGCCCTCTTGTTTAGCAAGGAAAGGGAGAATTAAAATGAACCACTCGGATAAATTCTGGCAGGAAGCGGAACGCCTGTTTCCTGATTATTCGTAGGCCGAGCGATGGCTGAAGCACACGCGAATTTATTGCGATACCCGCCGATGAAACTCCAGGCATACGTTTTCTGCAACTGCTTCGAGCAGGGTCGGGTCAAACGCCCGCCACCCAACCCCGAAATCGTCGGGGTGCTCACCAACGGTGACAACCGATGTTTTCGCCCCACACCCGCGCAATATCAGGCCTACGAATCTTGGCGGCTCAATGCCTGTCGCCACAAGTATGGCACCGTCACCGGCGGCGAGTTGGGCCACCGATTGCCAGTTGAGGTCATGCACAAGGCCATGCTCCCCCACCGCCGCAAATTCCCGCTTTTTGTCCGCAAGGTGCTCGGTTGCAAACCGCATACCCGATTCTCCCATCTCACAATCAAGCAGGTAGAACAGCTCCAAACCGAACTTGTCCGCATGAAAGAATTTCACCTGTCCGACCGCAAACGCGATAACGAGCTGCACCACTATCGCGGCCAGATGCGACAACTCGCCCGCGCCGCCATTAAATTTCAACAGCCCATCGCAATGTAAATCAGGTCAAACCTGACTGCCCGCCGTGACCAACGCGCGGTTTGCTGCGTTTCACGGGCTGTCCGTCGTCCCTGTCCCCCTCACGACGACGCCCGTTCCACACCGCAAACCGCGCGCTCGTCACGAGCGTGCATCCGTAATGTGCCGCCATGAGCGGCGGGCTTCCGTCTGCGGCCCGGCGGCGGGACGTTGCGCTCCGGCTGCGATGCGCTAAACGCTCCTCTTCGCCCTCCACTCCACTTTCCCCGCTCGCCGACCACAGACCGAAGCCGCATTGTCATAAAAATCTTGTCACTCCTTGCGAACAGAACCGTGGCAAAATAGAATTCACGAATATGGCAGGCCCGTCAGAAAAAACCGTCAAACGCCTGTTCGCCCTTTCGCGCAATCGTTGCGCTTATCCCAGGTGCGAAACGCCCATCGTGCATTCAAGCGGCACGATTACTGGTGAAGTATGCCACATCAAGGCGCAAAGCACCGGCGGGCCGAGGTTCGACTCCAAACAGTCCGACGAAGCGCGCCACGCTTTTGATAATCTCCTGCTGTTGTGCAGCGTCCATCATCGAATTGTGGATGAACGCCCGGACACCTACACCGTAGAACTTCTGGCTGAAATGAAGGAGATGCACGAGCGGGACGGAGACATTGAACTTTCTCAAGAATCCGCGCAGATGGCGCAAAAGCTTTTTGCACAAACCCAATTTTCAATCCATGCATCAGATAATGCGCAGGTTATGGTCGCAAGTCCGGGTGCAATTCAGGCCCAACAGGTTATCGTCAAGACGACCAGACGCAAGCCCCTTTCAGCGCTCCCCACTCAGGGCGCAATCGGCCACAATCTCGCCAAACGTAATTACACCCTGCATCTGATCGAGCGTTACAACGATTTTCAAAAATGGGATGAATCCAAGCCGGGTGTGGGGAAATACATCGTGCTCGGACGGGCGATCAAGTCGCAGTTCGGCGCAAAGTGGGATTTGGTGCCGGAAGCAAAGTTTTTCGCCCTCATTGCTTTCATTCAAAAGCGCATTTTGAATTCCAAACTTGGCCGAATCAAAAATGCCCGCCGAGAAAAGTGTTTTAGCGATTGGGAAGACTGGCATCAGGAGCATTTTGGTTCCAAACCGGATTGACGCGCCGTGACCAACGCGTTTTTGCTTCACAAAAACGCGCTCGTCACGAGCGCGCATCCGCAAAATAGCCGCCACAACGGCGGGCTTCCGTCTGTGGCTTGGCGGCGGGCGTTGCGCTCCGGCTGCGTTTCGCTAGGCGCTTCTCTCCGCCCTCCGCTTCACTTGCCCCGCTCGCCGACCACAGACCGAAGCCAGATAATCCGCAGACGCGGGCAAGGTGATGAATCCGCCAATCATTGATTGGCTAATTTCAGATTTTCCAATCACTGATTGTTAAATTGCGAGCCATTCGGCTTGTCGCCCGGCCAACGCGATGAAACCCCCTTTGATTGTATGGCGGCGGCGGTCGCGTCAAGGAACTACGGGTCGCTCGCTTAGACGTTCGCGCTTCCGTTCCTCCTTGACCCGCCCGCCGCCGCCGGGAAGTTTTGCCTCTAGGTTTTCATCGCGGGAAGTCTGTCTGCTTGAAAGAATATTTAACTGATTTGCCACAATTCTAGGCTGTCATTTCAATGCCTTTGGGCGTTAAATTGAATTATTGCTGAAAAGAAAATCTGTCGGTCTTGTGAATAAAACGATTGAAAAAGCCTATCACCGTAACGGCCAACTGCGTGAATTAGTGCCGCTGCACAACGGGCGCAGACACGGCATTGTCCGTGTCTGGCACAAAAACGGGGTTTTGGCGAACGAGGAACGCTATCTAAATGGCTTGCTGCATGGCGTCTGCCGCCAGTGGAGCGAGACCGGTAGGTTGCTCGGTAAGTATCGGATGGTTCGTGGCACGGGCGTTCAGCGCACTTGGCATGAGAATGGCCGGTTGCAATTGGAATTTTCCACCGTCAAAGGCGATTTCTCCGGGCGCTATCGCTTGTGGTTGAACGACGGCAAGTTGATGTCCGAGGACATTTTTTTGCAAGGCAAGCCTGTCACCGCCGAGGAATACCGCGCCGCCCGCGCCAAAGACAAATTATTGCCCAAGCTGACCGGCAAGGCTGGGAAACCGTTGCCGAACACGGTTGCCACCGAAAAGCACATTCATGAAGTTTTTGTCCGCTCGCTTTTGGCGCAGAAGAATCGCGCCGAAGTGCGGAAGTGGCTGGCAAGCGGCGGCAAGGCCGTGCGTTCGCTCGGACGATTCAAACGTGTTAGCGATACCCTGAAATTCGCCGAATCGCTATACAAGGCAGGCGCGACCGAGGTGGTCGCGCCTGACATCTACGCCGGCAAAGCCGGTGATCAATTCGCCGATTGTCTTTTGGTGAAGCTGCCGGACATTGCCGCCAAGCGGAAAGCCATC
>Ga0302321_100003819_pt1 | contig 12991 bp, 8 predicted proteins | sample Fen_T0_1_FD_202505 | JGI IMG/M metagenome (GOLD analysis project Ga0302321, IMG submission 202505) | Peat permafrost microbial communities from Stordalen Mire near Abisko, Sweden - Fen_T0_1 | ecosystem: Environmental > Terrestrial > Soil > Wetlands > Permafrost | place: Sweden: Abisko...
TGGCGCCCAGTACGCCCAACTCATCGCCCGCCGGGTGCGCGAGGCGCACGTCTACAGCGAGATCGTGCCGCACACGATCACGGCGGCCGAGATCGCGGCCCGCGCGCCAGCCGGCGTCATCTTCAGCGGCGGCCCCGCATCCGTGCACGTCGACGGGGCCCCCAAGATCGACCTCGGCATCTACGACGCGGGCGTCCCGATCCTCGGCATCTGCTACGGCGCCCAGCTGCTGGCGCTCGACCTGGGCGGCGAGGTGTCCCGCACCGATCGCGGCGAGTACGGCCGCATCGAGCTCGACCTCGTCGCGGGGACGGCGGGCGCCGGGCTGCTGTTCGGGGCGGCCCAGCCCGCACAGCAGCCGGTGTGGATGAGCCACTTCGACACCATCACCAAGGCGCCGACCGGGGCGGTCGTCACCGCATCCACGCCGGACACGCCGGCCGCCGGTTTCGAAGATGTTGCCCGAGGGCGCTACGGCGTGCAGTTCCATCCCGAGGTCGTGCACACCCCCCACGGCCAGGCCCTGCTCGAGCAGTTCCTCTACGAGGCCTGTGGCTGCAAGCCGACCTGGATCATGAGCTCGGTCATCGAGACCTCCATCGAGGCCATCCGCGCCCAGGTCGGGGACCGTCGCGCCATCTGCGGACTCTCGGGTGGCGTCGACTCGGCGGTGGCCGCCGCGCTCGTGCACCGGGCCATCGGTTCCCAGCTCACGTGCGTCTTCGTCGACACGGGCCTGATGCGCCAGGGCGAGGGCGACCAGGTCGTCGAGACGTTCCGGCGTCACCAGGGCATCGAGCTGATCCACGTGCGGGCCGGCGATCGGTTCTTCGAGAAGCTCGAGGGCATCACCGAGCCCGAGGAGAAGCGCAAGACCATCGGCGAGCTGTTCATCCGGGTGTTCGAGGAGAACGCCGGGGGCATCGAGGACGCCGACTTCCTCGTGCAGGGAACGCTCTACCCCGACGTCATCGAGTCGGGCACGTCGAAGGCCGCCAAGATCAAGAGCCATCACAACGTCGGCGGGCTGCCCGAGGACATGGAGTTCCTGCTGGTCGAGCCCCTGCGGAGCCTCTTCAAGGACGAGGTCCGCAAGGTCGGCACCGAGCTCGGCCTGCCCGACGAGATCGTGTGGCGTCAGCCGTTCCCCGGCCCCGGCCTCGGGGTGCGCATCATCGGCGAGGTCACGCCCGACAAGGTGGCCATCCTGCAACACGCCGACGCCATCGTCCGCGAGGAGGTCCGCAGCGCCGGGCTCGAGCGGGAGATCTGGCAGGCCTTCGCGGTGCTCCCCGACATCCGCAGCGTCGGCGTGATGGGCGACGAGCGCACCTACGGCTACCCGATCATCATCCGGGCGGTCACCAGCGAGGACGCCATGACCGCCGATTGGGCCCGCCTGCCCTACGACCTGCTCGAGCGCATGTCGAGCCGCATCATCAACGAGGTGGCCGGGGTCAACCGGGTCGCCTACGACATCACCTCGAAGCCGCCCGGCACGATCGAGTGGGAGTAAAGAAATCCCACTCCCGTGCCGAAGGAGAACCATGGCGCCGGCCCTCGGTCGGCGCCTAGAGTTTCGCTTGGGGCCACGGATCGAGCAGGTGTTCGAACGTGTGGCGCGGAGAACCCAGCGTGTTCCTACGCGACTACGAGGTTCTTCGATGCGTCGACTGATGGTGATCTTGGTGACCGGGGCCATCGCCCTGTCCTGCACCCTGGTCGGCGCCGGTCGGGTCGGGGCCGACGAGATCACCGACAAGCAGGCCCAGGCCGAGCAGATCAGCGCCAAGCTCGCCGACCTCGACGCCACCATGGAGCTCCTCGGGGAGGAGTACAACCAGGCCCGACTCCAGCTCGACCAGGTGCAGGTCGACATCGACGATGCGGCCAAGCGGGTCGACGTCGCCAACCGCGAGCTGGCCGCCCGTCAGGTCGAGCTCGACAACTACGCCGTCACCGCGTACATGAGCGGCGGGTCGAGCGACCTGACCGAGGTCCTGCTCACGGGCAAGGGTGACGAGGTCGGACGCGAGATCGAGTACCTGAAGGTCGCCTCGGCCAACCGCCGCAAGGTCATCGACGAGGTCCGGGTGGCACGCGAGGCCGCCGACGGGCAGCTGGCCGAGTTGCAGAAGGCCAAGGCCGAGGCCGAGTCGTTGCGCAACCAGCTCGACCAGAAGAAGTCCGACACCGAGAAGGCCTCCAGCCAACAGCAGGCGCTGCTCGCCAACGTGAACGGCGAGCTGCTGCAGCTGGTGCAGGACGCCCAGGCCCGGCAGGCCCAGCAGGCCGACGAGGCGGTCAAGGCCCGCCTGCTCGGCACCACCACCACCGGCGACGGCACGGCCCAGCCCGTCGTGGACCCGACGACCGGCCCGACCGGCCCGAGCGATCCCTCGTCGCCGACCACGACCCGACCCTCGTCACCGACGACGACGGCGCCGACGACTCCCACCAGTCCGCCGACCACCATCAAGCCCCCCGACCCGCCGCCCCCGGGCAAGCCGCCACCGCCGATCGCCGCCGCGGCCAAGGCCGTGGCCCTGGCCAAGACCCAGCTCGGCGTGCCCTACCTGTGGGCCGGCTCCGACCCCGAGGACGGCTTCGACTGCTCGGGCCTGATCATGTGGGCCTACGCCGGGGCGGGCAAGAGCCTGCCGCACTCGTCGCAGCTGATGGCCAACGTCACCCGCCACATCGCGTTCACCGACCTCCAGCCGGGCGATCTGCTCTTCTACGGCTCGCCGATCCACCACGTTGGCATGTACGTCGGCAACGGCCAGATGATCGAGGCCCCCCACGCCGGGGCCAACGTGCGCATCGCCAGCATCTGGCGCAGCGATCTGGTGCTCGCCGGCCGCGTCACCTGACGGACGCTGGGCGCGGTTCGGTCGCCGAAGGTCAGCCCTGGGCGACGGCTTCACGGACGGCGGGCGCGACCTCGTGGGCCCGTCGTCGTCTCGGATCGTCGCCAGTGGCTCGAGTCGATCGCCGAAAGGCTCTGGGGATGTTTGCTCGGAGGTTGATCTCGAACACAAGTTCGAGTACGGTGATGGTGTGCACTGCTCAGCCCCTCCCACCGCCTCCATGGCATCGCTGGCCGATGTCGAGCGGCTCGTCGCGCAGTGGTCCGCGCAGGTTGATCCGGCGACGCTCACCGGTCAGCAGGCCGCAGAGGTGACGGCCCGTCTGGCGCCGGTGATCCGGCAGTTGTCGGCGGTGCAGGCGAGCGTGGGTGCGCGGGTCGAGCAGTGCCACAGCCACGACAAGCGGTTCTGTTCGACGGTGGATTGGATGGCCCGGTTGAACGGGTCGTCGTTCGGTGAGGCCAAGCGGGTGGTCGATACCGCCCGGGCGCTCAAGCAGTTCCCTCAGACTGCCGAGGCGTTCCGCGCCGGTGACCTCTCCGGTGCCCAGGCCGCGGCGATCGCCGCGGCCGCGGCGATCGACCCGTCGGCGGAGGCCGATCTGGTGGAACGGGCGGTGACCACCCGTGATCTGGTCGAGACCCGCGAGCGGGCGGACAAGGTGAAGGCGGCTGCCCGCCACGGTGAGGACCCGGCCGTGCGTCGCGGCCGGTTGCGGGCTCGGCGGCGCTGGGCCGAGTTCAACGACGACGAGATGGTGGCCGTGGCGGGCCGGTTCTCGCCGGAGGACTTCGCGATGGTGCGTCCGGTGATCGACGCGTTCAACGACGCCGCGTTCGAACAGGCCCGCCACGACGGCCGGCGCGACTCGACCGAGGCCTACCGGTCCGACGGGGTCCTCGCGGCCCTCGCCGCTGCCGGGGAAGCCATCGGCATCACCCTCGACCGCACCACCGAAACTGCACGGCCAGCTGAGCCCACTCAGACTGCGCCTCCCGATGCTGACGCCGAGTCCGATGCGACTGCGGCCACCGTGCCGACCACCACCGAAGCGGCTGCCGATGAGCCCTCCGAGCTCGACCGCCTGTTGCAGGTGCGTCCGGGTCGGGTGAAGTGGACCGTCACGATCCTGGTCGACGCGATTGCGCTGAAGCGGGGCTACGCCACAGCGAGCGAGACGTGTGAGATCCCCGGGGTCGGCCCCGTCGATGCCCGCTGGGTCAGTCGGATCCTCCCCGACGCCATGGTCGATGTCCTCGTTCACGACCTCAAAGACATCCGGTCCTACGCCACCATCACCCGCAAGCGGAAGAAAGCCCTCGACAGAGCCCTCAAAGCGCGGGACAGACGCTGCGTGGTGCCTGGGTGCCGACGGCGGATACGGCTCGAAGCCGACCACCGCCACGACTTCGCCAAACTCGGGCCCACCTCGGGGGCGAACATGCAGATGCTGTGCCCCAAGCACCACGACGAGAAGACCCACCGCGGCGCGCGGATCGTGCGCACCGACGCCGAATGGCACTGGTACCCACCCCGACCCAAGCCGGGTGAGCCGGCGCCGTCCCCGGGTTCGATCCCGTGGAAGGCCTCTATCGGGGAGCACCTCAACCCCTTTGACCTCACCGACCTCCCCGACGACATCGACCCCGACCCCGAGCAGATGCCGGACGACCAGCTTCCGTTCGGGTGACGACGCCTCGTCGAGGTGATCCGTCGGGCCGATCAGGTGCCGGCGAGGCGCTCGACCACCGGCGCCATGGCGTCGAGGGCGTCGAGCCCGAAGCCGATGTAGCTGATGCCGTAGCGCTCGCGCCGGTCGAGGCACTGCTCGACGATCTCCTCCACCGATCCGGCCAGGGCGTGGGGGGACGCCATGGCTTCGTCGGCGTTGAGGCCGAGCGACGGTCCCACCGCTTCGGCCAGGCCCCGGCGGTCGTCGGTGACGGCGGCGAGGTGCACGCGCACCTGGAGCTCGATCTGGTCGAAGCGGTCCCCGGCGGCCTCGCGGATCCAGCCGATCTTGTCGACGGTGGCATCGTGGGTCGCGCTGGGACCGGCGGCCTCGTCGATGCGGCCCGCGGCGAGGGCGATGTTGAGCCCGATGATGTCGGCCCGCTGGGCGGCCAGCGTGAGGATCTTGCGCCCACCACCGCCGATCAGGATCGGTGGCCCCGGTCGGGCCGGGGTGCCGTGAGAGCTCACCGGCTTCGGGAACCCGTCGAGACCCCGCACCGTGTAGTGCTCGCCCTCGACCGTGCAGGGGTCGTCGGCCCAGAGCCCGGTGATCACGTCGAGGGCCTCGGCCAGGCGGGCGATGCGGATGCCGGGACGGTCGAGCGGGATGCCGATCTCGTCGTAGTCGGTGGTCATCCACCCGGCGCCGAGGCCGAACTCGAAGCGGCCGCCCGACAGCACGTCGATGGTCGCGGCCTCCTTGGCCAGCACGACCGGGTGGTGGTAGTCGTTCCCGTAGGTCAACGACCCGATCCGCAGCGTGGTGGTGGCGTCGGCCGCGGCCATGAGCGCGGGGGTGATGGCGTACTGGTCGTCGAGGTGGTCCGAGACGGTGAGGGCCGCGTAGCCCAGGTCCTCCACCTTGCGGGCCAGGGCGGCCCACGCCGGGCCAGCCCCTCCAGATCCGGCCCCTTCGGATCCAGCCGGAGCAGATGCGGCCTGGATCGCGAATCGGAAGGCTGTGGTGGCGGACATCGTTCGAAAACTACCCTTCGCCGATGGCCGACTCCCTTGCTGACTTCACCGAGACCACCTTCGAGCACGACGGGACGGCCCACCAGGTCTATCGCCGGGGTGACGGTCCGGCCGTCATCGTCATGGCCGAGATCCCCGGCATCACGCCCAAGGTGGCGGCGTTCGCCCGACGGGTGGTCGATGCCGGCTTCACCGTGTTCATGCCGGTGTTGTTCGGCACACCCGGGGCCGACGTCTCGCCCCTCACCGGGGTCAAGGTGATCAGTGGTGCCTGCATCTCCAAGGAGTTCGCCGCGTTCGCCACCAAGCGCACCGCGCCGGTGACCCTGTGGCTGCGGGCGCTGGCGGCCGATGCCCACGCGTCGTGCGGGGGCCCAGGCGTCGGTGCGGTGGGGATGTGCTTCACCGGTGGCTTCGCCCTCGGCATGATGGTCGACGAGCGCATGCTCGCCCCGGTGCTGAGCCAGCCGTCGCTGCCGATCGGCCCGATGCGCTCCTCGAAGCGATCGCTGCAGCTGGCACCCGACGATCTGACCCGGGTGAAGGAGCGGGCCGCCGATGGGGTCTGCGTCCTCGGCCTGCGGTTCACCGGCGACTTCCTCTCACCCGGCGATCGATTCGCCCGCCTGCGCGAGGAGCTGGGCGACGCATTCATCGGCGTCGAGATCGACTCGTCGAAGGGCAACGAGTTCGGGATCCCGAAGATGGCCCACTCGGTGCTCACCGAGCACTTCGTCGACGAGCCCGACCACCCCACCTACAAGGCGCTGGAGCAGGTGCTGGCCTTCTTCCGGGACAAGCTGATCGTCGCTGCGCCCGGCTGAGGCGGGGGAGGGCGTCATAGCTCCCGGGTACTGTTGAGCGCTCATGACCCCGCCGACCGACGACCCTGCCGCGTCCCCGTTCCCCGGCCTCGCGCCCAACGACGACGGCCCGTTCGGCGCCGACCTGGCCGACGAGCGCGGTGGTTCCGGTGACCTGGCCCGGCCCGATCTGCTCGAGGGGCTCAACCCGGTGCAGCTCGAGGCCGTCACCCACGCCGACGGGCCGCTGCTCATCGTCGCGGGGGCCGGGTCGGGCAAGACCCGCGTGCTCACGCACCGCATCGCCCACCTGATCCGCAACGAGGGCGTGTCACCGTTCGAGATCCTCGCCATCACCTTCACCAACAAGGCCGCCGACGAGATGAAGCAGCGGGTGGCCGCGCTGGTGGGCTCGGTCGCCGAGAAGATGTGGGTGTCCACGTTCCACTCGGCCTGCGTCCGCATCCTGCGTCGGGACGGCAAGGCGCTGGGGTTCCCTTCGTCGTTCACCATCTACGACCAGGCCGACGCGGTGCGCCTGACCGGCTACGTGCTGCGCGACCTCAACCTCGACGCCAAGCGCTTCCCGCCCCGGTCGGTGCACGCCACCATCAGCGCGGCCAAGAACGACGGCATCGACGTCGAGGCCTACACGGCCAAGGCCCAGGTGATCTTCGAGCGCAAGATCGCCGACGTCTACCGCGAATACCAGGCCCGCCTGGCCCGCGCCGGCGCGATGGACTTCGACGATCTGCTGGGCAACGCGGTGCGGCTGTTCAACGAGCACCCCGACGTGCTCGAGCACTACCGGCGCCGGTTCCGCCACGTGCTGGTCGACGAGTACCAGGACACCAACCACGTCCAGAACGAGCTCGTCACCCTGCTGTCGTCGGAGCACCGCAACATCTGCATCGTCGGTGACTCGGACCAGTCGATCTACCAGTTCCGCGGGGCGGACGTGCGCAACATCCTCGAGTTCGAGGATGCCTTCCCCGACGCCACCGTGATCGTGCTCGAGCAGAACTATCGCTCGACCCAGACCATCCTCGACGCGGCCAACGCGGTCATCGCCAACAACCTCGGCCGCAAGCCCAAGGAGCTGTGGACCGACCAGGGCCACGGCCAGGCCATCGTCCGCTACCACGCCGACGACGAGGGCGACGAGAGCCAGTGGGTCGCCCATCAGATCTCGCACCTCCACGACGGCGAGTACCGCTGGGGCGACGTGGCGATCTTCTACCGCACCAACGCGCAGAGCCGGGTCATGGAAGAGCAGCTCATGCGCTCGGGCATCCCCTACAAGGTCATCGGAGGCACGCGGTTCTACGACCGGCGCGAGGTCAAGGACGCGCTGGCCTACCTGAAGGCGGTGGCCAACCCGCTCGACGAGGTCAGCGTGAAGCGGGTCATCAACGTGCCGAAGCGCGGCATCGGCGACAGCACGATCGGCCGGCTCGACTCCTGGGCCAACAGCCACGGCGTGCCCTTCACCGACGCCATGCGGCACATCGACGAAGCCGGCGTCACCGGGCGGGCGGTCAAGGGGCTCCAGACCTTCACCACCCTGCTCGACGTCCTCACCGCCGAGCTGGCCGACGGGGCCGGACCGGCCGAGCTGCTCGAGTCCATCCTGCAGCGGTCGGGCTACGTGGCCGAGCTCGAGGCCGAGCACAGCATCGAGGCCGAGGGCCGCATCGAGAACCTGGCCGAGCTGGTGGGCGCGTCGCGCGACTTCGAGTCGGTCGACACCTTCCTCGAGCAGATCAGCCTGGTGGCCGACACCGACCAGCTCGAGGACGACGACTCGTCGGTCGTGCTGATGACCCTGCACTCGGCCAAGGGGCTCGAGTTCCCGGCGGTGTTCCTGATCGGCATGGAGGACGGCGTCTTCCCGCACCTCCGCTCGATCGGTGAGCCCGATCAGCTCGAGGAGGAGCGCCGACTCGCCTACGTCGGCATCACCCGGGCCCGCGAGCGGCTCTACCTGTCCCACGCGTGGAGCCGCACGCTCTACGGCTCCACCCAGTACAACCCGCCCAGCCGCTTCCTCGACGAGTTCCCCCCGAACCTGGTCGAGGTCATCGAGGGCACCCGTCGGGGGTCGCGCCGCTCGTCCACCGGAGCGGGCGGAGCCGGCCGCTTCCGGGCCGAGGGCTACGGCTCGCGTCGGTCTTCGGCCGACTCGGACGATCGTTCGGGCACCCCGACGGGCCGAACCTTCGGTGGGGGCAACGGCCCGGCGTCGGGCGAGACCCCTCGCGGTCGGGCGTGGGACGAGCATCGCGAGCGTGTGGTCGAGAGCGCGCTGAAGCCGACGCCACCGTCCCCCAGCGGTGCCGACCAGATCGGGTTGAAGGCCGGTGACGACGTGCGCCACAACACCTTCGGCGAGGGCGTGATCCTGCGCATCGAGGGCACCGGCGAGAAGGCGGTCGCCGTCGTGCACTTCTCCGGTGCGGGCGAGAAGCAGCTGCTGTTGAACTGGGCCCCACTCGAGAAGCTCTGAGTCTGCCGTGCCGGCGCCCGACCACGAGGCCACGCGTGCGTTCCGATTCGCCGAGCCGGCCGATGGTCCGGCCATCGTCGCGCTGGTCGAATCGGCCTATCGGGGTGCGTCCAGTCGGGCGGGCTGGACCACCGAGGCCCACCTCCTCGAAGGCCAGCGCACCGACCTCGCGGCCGTCGCCGCCCTCGTCGGGGCGGCGGGCAGCGAGGTGCTGCTGTTGTCGGTCGACGGTGAGCTCGTCGCCTGCTGCCACCTGGCCCGCGAAGGCGAGGGAATCGTGTACCTCGGGCTGTTCGCGGTGCGGCCCGACCGTCAGGGCGCCGGTCTGGGTGGGGCGATCGTCGCCGAGGCCGACCGGCTCGGCCGCTCCTGGGGTGCGGCGCGCATCCGCATGACCGTGATCAGCGCCCGTCACGACCTGTTGGCCTGGTACCACCGGCTCGGCTTCGAGCCCACCGGCGACACCGAGCCCTTCCCCTACGGCGACGAGCGATACGGCATCCCCACCGTGACCGACCTCGAGTTCATCGTGCTCGAGCGCGCCGTCACCTGAACCCGCCGCCGCCACGTCCGTGGCGATCCCGTTAGGTTGGCCGGATGGACTGGTTGCCCGCAGCAGTGGCCGAGGGGTTCGACGAGTCGGTGGACGACCGGCGCTGGTTCCACGCCCACCCCGAGCTGAGCTTCGAGGAGCACGACTCGAGCGCCCTGATCACCCACCGCCTCCGGGCCCTCGGGCTGCAGATCGAGGCCTGCCCGACGCCGACCGGCGCGGTGGCGTCGCTGGCCGGGGGGAAGCCGGGCCGCACGGTCTTGGTGCGGGCGGACATCGATGCGCTGCCCGTGCACGAGGACGTCGAGCTCGACTTCCGTTCGACGTTCGACGGGCAGATGCACGCCTGTGGCCACGACGCCCACGCCTCGATCCTGCTGGCGGTGGCCCGGCTCATGGCGGCGAGGGCCGAGGACCTGCCCGGCAACTACGTCTTCTTGTTCCAACCGGCGGAGGAGAAGCTCGGTGGCGCCCGTCGGATGATCGACGGCGGGGTGCTCGACGGGCTCGGCGCCCAGGCGAGCGTGGGGGTGCACGTCACACCCGAGCTGCCGGTCGGCCTCATCGGCATGAAGCCGGGGACCGCCATGTCGGGGTCGCACGCCCTGCGGGTTCGGGTGCGCGGCCCAGGCGGCCACGGGGCCGTCGCCGGACGGGCCGGCAACGTGGTGCTCGCCATCGCCGACCTGGCCGGGCGCCTGCCCGGCACGGTCGATGGCATGCGCTACGAGGAGGCCACCTGCGCCTGCAGCACGGGCATGATCCACGCCGGCACCGCCCCGAACGTGGTGCCCCAGCAAGCCGAGCTGCAGGGCACCCTGCGCACCTACACCACCGATCAGGCGGCGGCGGCCGAGGCCGCCATCGAGGACGCCTGCCAGGCGGTCCGCGACGAGTTCGACGTCGAAGTCGAGCTCGACCTGGTCTTCGGCACCGGTCCGGTCGTCAACGACGTCGCCGCCACCGCCCGGGTGCGCCGAGCCACCGAGCAGCTCATCGGCGGAGGTCGGGTGGTGCCGATGCCGCCGGTGTCACCCAGCGACGACATGGCCGAGTTCCTGGCCGAGCTCCCCGGCACCTACTTCTTCATCGGTGCCGGAAGCTCGGAGCATCCGAGCGGTGCGCACCACAGCCCGACGTTCCGCCTCGACGAGGGCTGCCTCGACACTGGGGCCGTCAGCCTGGCGGCCGCGGCCATGGCCCTCGCCGAACCCGACTGACCGAACGACTCAGACCGGGACCGACTCGAGGGCTCAGATGAGCGAGGACGGGGCGTCGTCCTGGAGGGACTCGCTGCGGTTGGCGGCGACGCTTCGGGCGAGGGCGTCCACCACCGCGAGCTGTTCGGGGGTCGGCGGCTCGCCGGCGCGACCCTCGAGGGCGTCGAGCCAGAAGCCCGAGCCGTCCTGCATCTGCACGTAGGGCGTCTCCGCCGGTCGGCCCAGCAGGGGGATGTCGACGTAGCGCCGGGACCCCAGGGTGACCGAGAAGATGTCGCGGATCTTGGCGTTGGACGGTCGTCCGAAGCGGTTGTGCGCGGTGATCTCGGTGGCGCTGACCTCCACCCGGACCTGCATGAACGTGTAGGCCTGGGCCGCCATGCCACAGGCCAGGGCCAGGCACACGAGCACGAACAGCACCGTGGTGGCTCGGCTGAGGATGCTGCCGTCGCCCAGCTTGGCCATGCTCGATACGGCCACGAAGAGCATCAGGGCGGCCAGGGCGAACAGCACGAAGACCGGCACCAGGCTCATCGCCGTGCGGGGCAGGGCGATCGTGCGGGTCGCGGCCTCCGGCTGCCTCGGGGCGTAGGCCTGGGCCGAGATCGGCGACGCCATGTTGAACCCCGACGCCGGGGCCTGGCCGGGGCGTAGCGCCTCGATCGGATCGGCCGGCCGAGCGACGGGAGCCGGAGCGGGACCGGGAGTCGGCGCCATCCGAGCGGCTGGGGCCGGCGGTGCGCCGGGAGCGGACGGAGCGGACGGGGCCGAAGGGGCCGACGGGTTGACCCGAGCGGCGGGAGCCATCGGGGCCGCGGAGGGCGTCCTCGGACGGGTCGGCAGCGAGATGAGGGAGTGGGTGGTGGCCATGGTCGCCGCCGGCGGTTCGACGTGGTCGTTCTTGCGACCGCGTGCCCTGCGCTTCGGCTTGTCGGCTCGCTTGGTGCGGCCCTTGCGCTCGGTCAGGTCGATGAGGCCGACCTGGCCCGAAGCGGTGGCGGTTCGCACCGAGCCCGGCGCCGCGTCGCGGGAGGTCGGCCGCCAGTCCCAGGGCTTCAGGTGATCGGGGTCGTAACCGCAGTGCATGCACCAGTCCCAGTCTGCGCCGATGGGACCGCTGCAATCCGGGCAATTCGGGGTTTCACTCGCCATGGGAACTTCTTCGACACCTAGGTCGTACGGACTAAGCGATTCCTTGCCGAACCTTCGACATCTCGATCAGCTTCGATCATCTTCGATCCTCTCCACGCCGGGATTCTCGCGCGGAACGCGGTCTCGGCATCGGCGACGAGTTGGCTCAGGGCAGCGAAGGCGGCCAACATCGTGGAGGTGACGACCCGTCAGGAGTTGGTCCGGTGAACGTGCTGACCCGGGCGCGGCTCACGTTCTGCTCCACCGAGACGCTCGGCACGATGATGCAGAGCCTCGCCGAGGTGCACGGCAACCGGCGGCTCGTGACCGACGACGACGGTCGCTCGCTCAGCTATCGCCAGGCCGCCAAGCGGGTCGAGCGCTGGGCCGGGGGCATCGCCGCGGTCACCGAGCCGGGCGATCGCGTGGTGCTCCACCTGCCGAACACCTACGACCTGTTCCTGCTGGTGCTGGCCACGGCCCGGGCCGGGTGCATCGCCGTGCCGATCAACCCGCAGATGCGCAGGGACGAGGTCACCCACGTCGTGGCGGACTCGGGCGCGCACCTCGTGGTGCGCAGCGTCCACCAGGTCGATGGCGCCGATCCGCTGCTCGAGCCGCGGGTCCCGCCGGACGGCGTCGACGCCGGGTCGATCGCCGCCCTCTTCTACACCTCGGGCACGACCGGCAAGCCCAAGGGGGCCGAACTCACCCACCGGGCCCTCGTGGGTCAGGCCACCGCCGGGGTGGTGTGGCCGGCGATCCTGCACCGGGACGAGGTCGTCTTCGCCCTGCCGATCGCTCACATCATGGGCTTCAGCACGCTGATGGGACTGGCCTGCCTCGGGGTGCCGGTCTTCGCACTGGCGAGCTTCCGGCCGGTCGAGGTGCTCGACGCCATCGAGGAGCGACGGGCCACCATCTTCATCGGGGTGCCGGCCATGTACCGGATGATGGAGGAGGCGGGCGCCGATCAGCGGGATCTCACGTCGATCCGCATCTGGGGCTCGGGGGCCGATGCCATGCCTGCCGACCTGGCCCGACGGTTCAAGAAGATGGGCGCGACGGCGACGCTTCCGCTCATCGGGCCCGTCGGTGAGGCCGCGTTCCTCGAGGGCTACGGCATGGTCGAGGTCGGCGGTGGGGTCGCGGCCAAGGTGTCGCCGCCCATGCTCGACCTGGGACTCGGCGAGTCCATC
>Ga0302321_100003820_pt1 | contig 12988 bp, 6 predicted proteins | sample Fen_T0_1_FD_202505 | JGI IMG/M metagenome (GOLD analysis project Ga0302321, IMG submission 202505) | Peat permafrost microbial communities from Stordalen Mire near Abisko, Sweden - Fen_T0_1 | ecosystem: Environmental > Terrestrial > Soil > Wetlands > Permafrost | place: Sweden: Abisko...
AAGTCCGCTCCGTGGACCAGAAACGCGTTGCGCAGCTGGAGGTGGCCATCAGCCAGCGTTTCGATGACGTGAGCGCAGCCTGCGTCGGTTTTTTCTTGTCGGTGGATGCGTTCAAGCCGCTCTTGGACGAGCTCGACGCACTGGTGCGCGTGGTCGAAGCAACCAAGACCGCAGCCGAACTGGCGGGGACGCGTCGCGAACTCGACCGGATCTACGAGGGCCTCACGCTACTTGCCGAGACGGTCAATGGGTTGAAGGTCGCGGATCCGACCGCCCGCACCACCATCCTCGACGGTACGAGTAGTGCGTTCGCCAAACAAAATCGCGCGCGTGCCATTTTCGACGGGCGCTACCAGGAACTGTCTGCCAGCGAAGGTCGCGCCGAGTTCGCGGTTCAATTCAAGCTGCTCGGCCAGAACGTGGTCAGCGCGCTCAGCTTGGCCAAGACCCCCGAGAGCTGCGACGAGCAGCTCGGAAAGCTGATGCTCCAGCTCGAGGAACTCGAGGGCCGTTTCGGGGAATTTGCGGAGTTTGCTCCGGATATTGCAGAAAAACGAGAGGAAGTCCTGGCCGCGATTGCCTCGCGGCGGCAGGCCATCGTGGAGGAGCGTCAGCGTCGCGCGCAAAGCTTCGCGCTCGCCGCCGAGCGAATTCTGTCGGGCATCGTACGTCGCGCACAGAACTTCAAGCGGGTCGACGAACTGAATACCTTCTTCGTCTCGGATCCGACCTTGGGCAAGCTGGAGGAATTGCGCTCGCAGTTGCTCGACCTAGGCGATTCGATACGCGCCGAAGAGCTCGACTCCAAGTTGAAGTCGGCGCGTCAAACGGCGCTGCGCGCGCTGCGAGACAAGACCGAGCTGTCTGGTGGAGATGACGATTCGATCCGCTTCGGCGAGCATCGCTTTCTCGTCAACACGCAACCGCTCGAATTGACGATCGTGGCGCGAGAGGGTGGACTCTACAGTCATCTGACCGGGACTGATTTCTACGAACCGCTCAGCGACGAGGGCCTCGAGCGGGGGCGCGAGTTTTGGGACCAAGCGCTCGTCTCCGAAAACGCCGATGTATATCGGGCCGAGTTCCTGGCCGTGTCGATGCTGCTGGATGCGGAGTCGGGCCAGGCGGGTCCGAGTGTGGCTGCGCTGGAGGCCGCCCTCCGTGAAGAACGTTTGTCCGAGCTGGTGCGCGCTTACGCAGCGGATCGTCTGGACGAAGGCTACGAACCCGGCGTGCATGACGCAGACGGCGTGCTCATCCTGAGCAAAATTCTTCCGTTGCGGAAGGCCGCTGGTTTATTGCGTTTTTCTCCGGATGCGCGTGGCTTGGCTTGGCTGTTCTGGCACTCGCTGCCCGAAGATCAACGTGATTTGCTGTCTCGGAGGGCCCAGAGTATCGGTCGGTTGCGCGCCACCTACAGCGACCCCGGCCCGAGTCTGGCTCTGGCGCGGGAATTCGAAGCGCCGGTGCTGAGCTACGCGGCCAGTGTCGGCTTGGGCAAAGCGGTGCCGGCGGCCTTTGCCGCTCGCTACCTGATCGAAGAGCTCGGGCAGTCGCGCCCCAGTTTCACGGTCAGCGCACGCGCCGAGCAATTGCAGACCGAGTTTCAAAGAAATCTCGAAGAGCTGGCCGCGCGGCGTGGCTTCGAGGAAGATCTGTCACTGCTCGAAGCGCACGGGCCGGAGCGGCTGGGGATCGCTCTGGCGTACGTCGACGCCTTCTTGACGCAGACACCGAACCCGAGCCTCGCTCGCCATCGTCTGGAGGTGGCGGCGCGTTTCATCGCGCTCGGCGGCGCCACGATCGACGTATCAGCGGCCCCGACGGAGGTAGTGGCTCGCGGACTGCTCGGCACTCATCCTCGGCTCAGAAATCGCGAAATCACGCTCGCTTTCGACGAATTGCTGGAACGCGTCACCGGCTTCATCGAAGAACGCGCGCCGCGCTACCGCAGCTACAAGAAGCTGCGAGCCGAGGTGGCGGCCCGTGAACGCGCGCGACTCCGGCTGGATGAATTCTCCCCTCGCGTGTTGACTTCCTTCGTTCGCAATCAGTTGATCGACGAGGTGTACTTACCGCTAGTCGGTGCGAACCTCGCCAAGCAATTGGGTGCTGCGGGCAAGGCCAAGCGTACCGACCTGATGGGGCTTTTGCTACTGGTCTCGCCCCCCGGGTACGGCAAGACGACGCTCATGGAGTACGTCGCCAACCGATTGGGCCTGGTATTCGTCAAGGTGAACGGGCCGGCGCTCGGGACCGCGGTGGTCTCGCTCGATCCCAGTGAAGCGCACAATGCTACCGCGCGCCAAGAGGTCGAGAAAATCAACCTGGCGCTCGAGATGGGCAACAACGTGATGCTCTACGTCGACGACATCCAGCATACGAACCCAGAATTGCTCCAGAAATTCATCTCTCTATGTGACGCTCAACGCCGCATCGAGGGCGTTTGGAATGGTCGCTCGCGTACGTACGATCTGCGAGGCAAGAAGTTCTGCGTCGTGATGGCGGGCAACCCGTATACCGAATCGGGAGCGCGCTTTCAGATCCCGGATATGCTCGCGAACCGCGCCGACACCTACAACTTGGGCGACATTCTCCAGGGCAAGGAGCGAGCATTCGCGCTCAGCTATCTGGAAAACGCGCTCACTTCGAACCCCGTTCTCGCGCCGCTCGCCGGTCGAGACCCGGCCGACGTGCACAAGCTGGTCGCCATGGCCCAAGGCGAAGACGTCGCGGCCTCGTCGCTCTCGCACGGTTACGGTGCCGCCGAAATCGAGGAATTCGTCGCACTCTTCCAGCGGCTGTTTCAAGTTCAACGCACGTTGCTGCGCGTGAACCAGGAGTATATCGCGTCCGCCTCTCAGGACGACCGCTACCGCAACGAGCCACCATTCAAGCTGCAGGGCAGCTATCGCAACATGAACAAGTTGGCCGAAAGGGTGGCGGCCGCCATGAACGAGGCCGAGCTCGAGCGTCTGATTGACGATCACTACACCAGTGAAGCTCAGACGCTGACCCGGGGCGCGGAGCAAAATCTACTCAAGCTCGCAGAAATGCGGGGTCGGCAGAGCGAGCTCCAGAAGTTGCGTTGGGCAGAGATCAAAGACGCCTTCGTACGCGTCCAACGCATGGGCGGCAAAGACGACGATCCGGTCGCGCGGGTGACGGGATCGCTGAGCCTGCTCGATGACCAACTGAAGGGGATTCGCGAGGCGCTCGCTCGCGCCGTCACGTCGAATCAGGCCGCGCAATCTTCCGATGCCCAGCATGACGAGCTGCGCAGGGGGCTCGAGTCGTTGGCGCGTCCCAAGCTCGAGGTGACGTTGCACGACACTGCCCCGAAAGAGCTCGCGCGGCTCGCGAGTGGACAGCTCGCGCTGCTGCGAGAACTTCTCACCCCATTGATGGCGACTCTCGCTTCACCTGGGAACGGCGCGCAAGAGCAGCGTCTTGGCGAGGTAGCAGCCGCCATCGCCAACATGCAACGCATGCTCGAACGCGGCGTGAGCCGTCCCGAGCGCGTGGACGTATCGCTCGCGATTCACTCCAAGACCAACTTCTTCCGGCCCGTGTCGAGTAACGACGTCTGCTCCTTGGGCGGCTTGTTCGTCGCGACCTACGACAAGCCACCGGCGTTGGGCGCCCCGCTCGAACTCGCCCTGGCCTTCCCGTCGGGGCCAACGTGCCTGGTCTTCGGCGCGGTCGCGTACACTCAGGACGAACTCAGCGACGATTTTCCGGCCGGCTTCGGCGTCCGCTTCAGCGAAGTCTCCCCCGAAGCGCGCGCGCTGATCGAGGAATATGCCGCCGTGCGGGAACCGTTGCTGCGCGACGACTAACTCGCCACGATCCGCTCTCAGGGTTGGCACCAAGCGTCCATTCGCGCCACGACGGAGCGCTCGTGCGCTCCGATGCGTTCCAGTTCTCGATTGAAGCGCTCGGCTTCCGAGACATTGTTCGAGTCGAGCGCGCTCGCGAGTGAACGCAGATTTTCTGCCGCGCTGTTCAGTACGCCCGCGTACTCAGCCACCAGTTTGGCCATTTCTTCGCTCCCAAATTCCATCGGGCCGAGTTGCTTGGCTAGGCGCTCGTAGCGGCCGGCTGCCGCAACGTAACCGTTGCCCATGCGAGCGCTGAAGCCAACGGCTTCGCCCCCGCCGCCCCCGCTCCCGCCCCCGCCGCCGCTCGAAGCACCGCTGCCGGTGCCGTGGGTGATGGTGAGTACGTCATCGAGCGCAGGATTTATTTGTGCGATCAGTGCCCGGCATTGTTTGGTTCGCGTGTATCGACTACAGCTGCCGATGACGAAGCTCAACGAAACCAGCGCAAGCAACGCCGTGCGGCGTGCGACGAACTTGGGAGAATTGAGGAACATTGTGCTTGCGCTCCGGCCTTACAGGGCGGGAAAGTCAACGTAGCATCATGGGCGCCACGCGAACAATCTGGCGCGCGGTCGCCGCGGTCACCTGGCTCGCGGTCGTCGTTGCTTGCCGTTCCGGCGGCAATCAGCGAGGACGGCATACACCGTCGCAGCCACCGACGGCCTTCGCCTCCGCGGCGACGCGCGCGGCGTCGGCCGAGGCACCTCTGCCCGGACCCACCCGCGCGCCGCTCCCATCGGCAGTCGTTCAGACGCTGCGCGCCGTGCGGGAGCAGCGCCTCGAGATCGCGGCACCCAAAACCCAGAGCGCGTTGCTCGCCTTCGGTACGGGGCGCTTGCTTCAGGCGAGCATCAACAAGGCGACGTTCCGCGATAGCAAGCGCGGAGAGGTGATCACCGAGGCGGGTATCGGTGCAGTGCGTGCCGTGGCTCACGGCGTGGACGGTTCGCTGTTTGCCGTTGGTGCCTCCGATTGCGCTCGGCTCGAACCGCGGGCGAAGCTTGCAAAGCGTTCGCCGCACGTCACGTTCTTGCCTGGTTCGTTGCTGTGGGCCGATCTGGAAGAGCCGAGTCACTTTTTCGTCTATTATCCAGAGGACGAGCAACTTTACTGGTACCCTTTCGAGAGCGAGGCGGGCGCTTTCCTGCCGATCGATGCCACCTTTCACTTGGAGGGCTGCCAGGAACCGCTGGCCCAGCTGCGTGACGGAGCAATCGTTTGCCGCACTGGGACTGGCTATGTACGCAAGGCCCCGCGCGGGAGCCGAAGCGTTTATTCGTTCCCGCCGAGCGCCGATCCGCCCATCCGCTTGTTGCCAGGTCAGCGCCTCGATGAGTTCTTTGCGATCAGTAAGGCGGGCGAAGTCTTGCACCTTCGGCTCGCGCCGGGTCTGCCCGTGCTGGCCCGCTTTCGGTTGCCGGCTCCAGCCTACGCGGCCGTGGTCAACACCGAAGCGTTGGCGTTCGTCTTGGTCAAGAGTCCAGAAAACGGTCAGCCGCGCCGTTGGACGTTGCTCGTCACGGATTTTGCGGGTCTGCCGCGGCTGCAAATCGAGCTGCCAGGCGACAGCCCGAACGCTGACGAGGACTGGCTGGCGGCGGTGGTCGAGGACAAAAACCTAGCGATTTCCGGATTCGAACCGCTGGTCGCGGTGGGCGGAGCGAGCCGGGTCGCGGTTTGGGACTATGCCCAGGGGGAGCAATTGTTTGCTCGCTGAGGCGTTCCAGGGCCGCTGGCCAAATGCTGGAAAAGTTGGCCGTTTTCTCGATTCCGGGCAGATCGCTCGAGTGATGACCGGTGGCCGCTTCGAGTCCGAACTCGCTCTCGTAAAACGGATCGCGGATGAGCTCGCGCAACAGCAGAAGGAGCGCGCCTCCAGCGCGCACCTATTGGCGGCGATCGCCGCTCGTCCGAGTCCAGCCTGCGACTTGCTCCGCGAGCGCAAGTTGGGCGTCGAAGAATTGCTTCGCGCTGCTCGTGGCATCGAGGAAGAGCTCGAAGACCCGATCAAGGCTTGCTTGCAAAGAGCCCGAGAAATCGCCGGGCGCATGGGCGATGGCGAGGCGGCCGCTATTCACTTGCTCGTGGCTTTGGTAGGTGAGCCTCGCAGCTCGGCTCGTCGCGTGCTCGAGGGTTTGAACGTCGACACTTCGCGGCTGAGAACCCAGGCCGTGCAAGTCGGCCTGGGCTTGGTCGGGCGGCGTCGCGCCGCGCCCGAGCAGCCGCGCGAGCTGGCGCCGCCAATGCCGCGCCGAGTGTCGACCGCCGTCAAGGTGCCGTTGTACCCGCCGCCACGGAAGTCGGCGAACGGCGAGGGCAGCTCGACGAACGTTCCACCCGCGGCGCCCGAACCGCGTGGCGCGGGCGTCGTCGTGCCGGTGATGGCGCTACCCAGCAGTTCGCAGCGGCTGACCTTGACGCGCGCGCTGCAATCCCTGCCGCCGCTCGATAAACCCGTGCACAAAGAGCCCGAACCATGGGAGCGCTTCGAGCTCGACCCCCAGAAGTTCCCGACGCTGACGTCCCTGGGCAGAAACCTGACCCTGGCCGCTGCCCGCGGCGAACTCGACCCAGTGGTCGGACGGGACGCGGTGATCGAGCAGGCGCTCGATGTCTTGGCCAAGCGCGAGGGAAACAATCCGTGCCTGGTGGGTATCGCGGGCGTGGGCAAGACGAGCATCGTGCGCGGTCTGGCCCAGCGCATCGCGGCTGCCGAAGACGTGCTCTCATTGGACGACCGAGTGATCGTTCAGATCCCCGTCAGCGAGCTGGTGGCCGGCACGGGGGTGCGTGGTGCGCTCGCCTCGCGCGTCGGTGCGTTGCGCAAGGAGGTGCTCGCGGCCAAAGGGCGAGTGGTGATCTTCTTCGACGAAATCCATCAGCTGTTCATCGGTGAAGCGGCCGAAGAGATCGCGTCCGAGCTGAAGATCGCCTTCTCGCGGGGCGAGTTGCCGTGCATCGGCGCCACCACTCCCGAGGACTTTCAAAAGGCTTTGGCGGCTGACGCCGGCCTAGCCCGGCGCTTCTCGCTGGTGGAAGTCGAGCAGCCGAGTCGTGAAGATGCTTATCTGATCGTCGACGCGCTCAAACCGCGCTTGGAAGCGCACCATCAGGTTCGCTATCAAACCGAAGCGGTGGCTTTGGGTGTAGGTTGGTCAGTGCGCTATTTGCCGGGGAGAGCTCTGCCGGACAAGGCCGTTTCGATCCTGGACTTGGCCGGCGCACGCACTCGTCGTCGCGGCAAGGCCGAGGTCACGCCCGAAAGCGTGGCCGAGGTCGTGGCCGAGCTGGCCGATATGCCAGTCGATCGTCTGCTCGAGGCGGACGGCGATCGCATGCTGCGCTTGGAAGAAATTCTGGCCGAGCGCGTGGTTGGTCACGGCGAACAGATCCGGCGGATTGCGCGCATTTTGCGGCGCAACGCGGCTGGCCTCGGCTCGCGTCGTCCGATCGGTACGTTCTTGTTGCTCGGGCCGACGGGGGTGGGCAAGACCGAGAGCGCGAAGGCCATCGCGGAGGTTTTGTTCCACTGTGACACGGCCATGACCCGAGTCGATCTCTCGGAGTTCTCGGAGCCACACGCGATTGCGCGCTTGATCGGCGCGCCTCCCGGTTACGTCGGCCACGAGGCGGGCGGTCAGCTCACAGAGGCGGTGCGCCGTAGACCGTACCAAGTGATTCTGCTCGACGAGCTGGAAAAGGCCCACCCCGACGTGCTGACGTCTTTCCTAGCGGTGTTCGACGAGGGGCGGCTCACGGACGGCCGTGGTCGCACCGTCGACTTCACGAATACGGTGATCCTGATGACCTCGAACCTCGGCGCCGAAGAGAGTGGCAGCTCGCCGCGTCGACGTGTCGGTTTCGGCAACGACGCGCAAGACCGCGTTGACCTCGAGCAGCGCGTGGTCGCGGCAGCGCGGAGCGCCTTGGCACCCGAGCTTTACAATCGGATCGACGAAGTATTGGTGTTCGCTCCGCTGGCCCGCGACGAAGTGCGAGAGATCGCACGCCGCTTGCTCGAGGGCGTCGGCCGAGCGTTGTCCGCGCAGCGCGGCTTGCGGCTGGACTTCGGGCCAGACGTCGTCGAGTTCTTGCTCGACCACGGTGGCTTCGATCCGACCCTTGGCGCGCGACCGATGAAGCGAACCATCGCGCGCTTGGTGGAAGCGCCTCTGGCAGAAAAGATTCTCCGTGGCGAACTCCACCCGAAGAGCATCTTGCTGCTTTCGGTCGAAGGTGAATGTCTCGAATGCGACGTGCTCGACGTCGTGGCCACTACTGCCGCCGAGTGAGTGCGAGTCGGCCGCTCGCCCGCGCCGACGGTGACCTTCGTGTGCCGGAGGTTCCAGGTAGGCCAAATTCGGCGTCGCGCCCCCAGGGACGGGCAGACTGACGGCGCGGTTTTCGCCGGATTTTTGCCCGAGCGCGCCGAGTAACTCGTATGGGTGCACTCGGTCGCCGGTCGATCGGGTTCACTTTTGACCAGCTGTCGTGTTAACTATTGCGATCGTCGAAGATGTTTTTCTGGGGGCCCTGCGCAGAGCACCGGACACCCTAACCTCAGAATCAGATGGCGGTCATCGACTCCCTCAGCCTTCGGCATCGCCCGGTGGATCGCGCTATCCAGGTCGTTGCGCCGCATTGCGATCTGGTGAGTCGACTGGAGGTCGTTCCGCCGTCCGCCATGGTGAGAGGGCTCTACCTGCGCTCGCTCGAAACCGTGCTGCAACGCGCGGGCCGCTCTCAGCTTTATCGCGACTTCTTCGAAGGTGAGCGCTGGTCGCCGATTCGAATGTATCCGCTTCGTGACTATATGATTCGCTTGGCGGTTGCCGGCGCCTCGCTACGCACACCGGCGGATGTCCACGCCGGTATGCACGACATCTGGCGTACCAACGCCACCACGTTCGCGGCAAGCTTGCTGGGCCGGACCATGCTGCGCCTGCTTTCGCACGATCCCGTCCGGCTCACCGAGCAGGGCCTCGCGGCACGCCGTCAAACCTACCAATACGGACATTGGGAAATCGTGCGCCACGGTCTGCGCTCGATTGAGATGGTATACCGCGAGGAGTATCTTTGGATCGAGTCCGCAATCGCCGGGGGCGCCGTGGGCGCGTTCGAGGCGTGTGGCATCGAAGCCAAACTGGAAACAAAATTGCTCAATCGATTCGACGGTTCGACCATGATCACGTGGTAGAAGTCGCAGAGGAGCAACAGCGGGTTTCCGTGATCAAGAACGACGAGCCACACCTGCTTGAGTCAGAAGGCGGCGTAGGCGTGTGGGTGCTCGTTCCGAGCCCCATGGCCGCCGCCCGTATTTCGGCCACGCTTGCCGATCGTTATGCGACGCACGACACACAAATCCTGGTCGTCGATGGAGCTCCGGCGGAGCTTCTGCCGCGTTTGAGGCAACGAGTAGGCGGAGCCCCACTCGGGTTCGTGGCGGTCGACGAGGTCGCAGCGCTCGACGCTCTGTCGCACGGCGCCGATGAAGTGCTGGTCTGGCCGGCGGCCGACGACCGCGCGATTCACGGTTTTTTCGATCGCACGCAGCTGCGCGCAACGCTTCGCAAAGGGCAGGAACACAGCCGAGCCGCGATGGTGCACACCGAGAAGCTCTCGGCGCTCGGGACACTCGTCGCAGGCGTTGCGCACGAGATCAACAATCCACTGATGGCGCTGCAGCTCAGCATCGAAGCATGCATGTCGCTGATGACACCGCTGGCGAACGTCGTGCATGAACTGAGTGTGTGGGCGACCCGCGGTTGGGGAGCGACCCCCGAGCAAGTGCAGATGCTGCACGAGCTCGCGCTGACCGGCGCGCCGCGTGTCGAGGGGCGCCAGTTGCTGGAAGAGATGCTCGCCGCGTCCTCGGCCATCGGCAGCGTGGTCCGTGATCTACGCGTGTTCGCCCGATCCGATGGCGACCGCGAAGAAGCGCAGATGCTCGACACGAACGACGTCGTGGACCAAGCATTGCGCCTAGTGGGGCGAGAGATTGGCATGGTCGCGCACATCGAGCGGGATTACGCGCGGGCTCTGCCACGCGTGGTGGTGCCGCACGGGCGCCTCACGCAAGTACTGGTCAATATCTTGATCAACGCCGCACACGCCATCAACGACGTCGAACGGGAAGTGCACCGGGTGCGCATCACGACCCGAGCCGACACCGAGTACGTGGCGATATCCATCTCCGACACCGGTCCCGGCATCGCCTCAGAAGCGCTATCGCACATTTTCGATCCGTTTTTCACCACCAAGCGCTCTGGTCTCGGCACTGGGCTCGGGCTCAGCATTTCACGCTCAATCATGCGCGATTTGGGGGGCGACCTGATCGTGGAGAGTGTCCACGGCTCGGGCGCGACGTTCATCGCGCTGCTGCCGCTCCCGGACCATGCCACGATGCGCAAGGCGTACCTGCAGACCCGCGATGCGGCCGTGCGTCGACCCCTGAACAAGCGCCACACGGTGCTCGTGATCGACGACGACGAGCGAATCTTGAAGGCATATGCGCGCATGTTGGCGAGCTCGTGCGACGTGATCATGGCGAGTGACGGGCAAGAGGCGATTGACCTGCTCAGCTCTGGTTCCAGCCCCGACGCCGTGGTCACCGAAATCGCACTGCCGGAGGTCGACGGCCGAGCGCTGTTCGAGTGGTTACGTAGGGAACGCCCAGCGCTCGCAGCACGCACCGTGTTCGTGACCTCTGACGCTACTCGTGAGCGCTACCGCGCATTTCTCGCCGAGACGATGAACGGCATTTTGACCAAGCCCGTCAGCGCGAATGACCTGTGGACCGCACTGGCGAACTTGGTCAACCAACGCTCTACCAGCTCAATGCCGCCGCCGCGCGAGTGAAGCCCGCGCCTTGCGCGTACATCACGACCCGCGCACCCCGAGCGAGCTTGCCCGCGTCGCGCGCGGCAATCAAATTCACGACCGGGCCCACGCCCCCCAAATGAGCATAGCTGCGATAGGTCTGGGTCGCGACGTCTGGCCCGAGTCCGAGAGCTTCCGCAATTGCCAACGGCACCCAACGTCGCGGCTGAACGCTGAGCAGCACGTCGATCGAATCGACGGCGAAGCCGCAACGCTGCGCCAGCTCCGCCACGGTGCGGGCCGCGGTCGGCACCGTGTCTTGCATCAGCGTGCGAGTGGCTTCGGGTGATCGGCTGCCCATCGACAGAGCGCCACCGGCCTCCCACCAAGACGGGTCGGTCTCGTCGCTCTTGCCTCGGCACCAGACCACGGCGTCGTGATGTTCCCCGTGGGTCACGCTGTGGGTACGCAAGATCCCCGGAACTTCACTGGCGGTGACCAGCATGGCCGCAGCGCCGTCACCGACGCTGGGCGCGGCCGGGTGAGACATCGCAAACGTGCGTGTGGCCAAATGTGAAAGCGTGAGCAGCACGGTGCGCGCCCGCCCGGATTCGATCAACGAGGCCGCAAGATCGAGGTGCACCACCGGACTGGCGCAGGCTGCGTCGACGCTGGCTGACCAAGCGCGCCGTGCGCCGAGCAGATCCGCCACGCGGCATGCGTTACTCGGCATGATTCGATCCGGCACGAGCGCCCAAGAAAAAATGGCATCCACTTCGGAAGCGTCGATGCCAGCGTCGGCGAGCGCCGCTCGGCCGGCGTTGGCCTCGGCCTCCGCCGAAGTCATGGACGCATCGGCGACGCGGCGCTGGCGAGCGCCCAGGAACGGGTCGTTCTCTTCCTCGATCAGGTAGCGCCTGACGATGGCGCGCGTGGGATCACGTTCGTCGCTGGGCACGTCGACCAGCGCGCGATCGCCCTGTTTCATTCGGCTTTGAGCGCTGAACGCCTCCGGCCATTCGGTGTTTTCGCGCACTCGTTCTGGGAACCATTGGCCTAGGCCCGCGATGCGCGCGTGCATCAAGCAAGCCCCTTGTTGAGCATCGACATGTGCTGCAAGGCTTCGTTCCGTCCGCCGCCCGTGAGCTTCACGTCTCGATCGATGCGGATGTCGAGCACGACGGGGACGCGCGTCGCGCGTAAACGTGTGAGTTGCTCGCCGGTGATCTCGCCGGGATGATTCACGCGCAAACCCGCCATACCCATCGAGCGAGCCCAGGCCGCGAAGTCCGTCCACGGGGATTCCCACTCCGCCTCGCGCCCGAACACTTGGCGGTAACCGTGATAGACCATGTTGTAGCGAGCGTCGTTGAACACGGCAAAGACGATCGGCAGGCGGTACTTGAGCGCGACCAGTGCCTCCATTCCGACCATCTGCATGCCGCCATCTCCGCACACACACACCACCGGGCGGTCGGGATTGGCGAGGGCGAGCCCGATGGCGCCGCTGATGCCCGAGCCCATGCTGCCCAGGCCGAGGTGGATGGTGAAGCTTTCGGGTGAGCGTGCGGTCAGATAATGCAGCGCGAACAGCATGTGCTCGCCGATATCCGTAATGAATGCGGTGTTCTCTGGTGCAGCGGCTTGCAGATCGGCGATCGCGCGCTGCGGCGTGATGCGCGAGCTGGGGTCCGCCGCGAAGTTTGCGTGCTCGCACGGCGAACGGTGACGCAATTCGCGCAGCGTCGCCTGCGATTTTCCGTGTCGCAAGCCCTCGCTCACTACCAAATTCTGGAGATCCTCGGCGAATGCGCCGAGGTCGGCGACGACACCCAATGCCGTCGGCAGGTTTCGACCGATCACCGCCGCGTTTAGATCCACGTGCACGAGTCGCCCGCCGTCGGCGATGTAGCGCGTGGGACCAATCGAGCAATCATCCAAATCCGTTCCCAACACGAGCGCTGCGTCGACGCCGCGCCCGATGTATTCGCGCGCCCAGAGCGACGCCGCGAGGCCACCGTGGCGCAACGAGCGCGGATGCAGCTCACTGACGAGCCCCTTGGCTTGAGGGGTGGTGACGAACGGAATGTCGAACGCATCGACCAACTTCCGAATGGTTGCCGCGTGGCTACGGCAACCGGCGCCAATCACCAACAACGGTCGCTCGGCTGCGACCAACCAATCTGCCGTTTGCTGAACGGCCTCGGCCGAGGCTCGGGCAATGAACTCGATGGCTGGGGCCTCGACGAGTGAGAGCGGCGCTGGGCCGCGGCCGAGCTGAATCGGCA
>Ga0302321_100003822_pt1 | contig 12988 bp, 13 predicted proteins | sample Fen_T0_1_FD_202505 | JGI IMG/M metagenome (GOLD analysis project Ga0302321, IMG submission 202505) | Peat permafrost microbial communities from Stordalen Mire near Abisko, Sweden - Fen_T0_1 | ecosystem: Environmental > Terrestrial > Soil > Wetlands > Permafrost | place: Sweden: Abisko...
CTGGATCGTCGTCGCCAATTCCTGGATGCAGACCCCGGCGGGCTATCACATTGTCGGCGAAGGGATGCATGCGCGGGCCGAGATCACGGATTTCTGGCAGTTGGTTTTCAATCCCTCTTCGATGGACCGCCTGGCGCACACCCTCTGCGGGGCGTGGTGTGCGGGTGCCTTCCTCGTGGTCAGCGTGAGCGCGTGGTATCTGCTCAAAGGCCGGCACGTTGAATTTGCCCGCAAATCACTGAAGCTCGGCCTGGTCGTGGCGCTCGTGGCCACGCTGCTGCAAGCCGTCACCGGCCACAGCAGCGCCCAGGGTGTGGGGAAAAATCAGCCGGCCAAACTGGCCGCCTTTGAGGGCCTGTACCAGACCACCTCCAACGCGCCCCTCGTGCTGGCGGGCTGGGTGGATGAAAAAAATGAACGGGTCGTGGGGATTTCCGCCCCGGGCCTGTTGAGCTTTCTCGCGCACAACAATTTTCATACGCCCGTCACCGGGTTGAACGAATTCAAGCCGGAAGACCGGCCGCCGGTCACGGCGTCGTTCCTGTTTTTCCACGGCATGGTGGGCATTGGCTTCACCCTGATTGGCGTGGCCGCGCTGGGCTTTCTCTATTTTCGCCAGGGCACCCTGCACGAGCGCCGCTGGCTGCTGTGGCTGCTGGTGTTCTCCGTGCTCGGACCGCAGCTGGCCAACCAGCTCGGCTGGTTTGCCGCCGAAGTCGGCCGGCAGCCATGGCTCGTCTATGGCCTGATGCGCACGCCGGAAGGACTGTCCGCCGTGGTGAAAAAGGAAGCCGTGCTGACGTCGCTGATCATGTTCACCTTCATCTATTTTCTGTTGTTCGCGGTGTTCATCTACCTGCTCAACGACAAAATCCAGCACGGACCGCATGAGGATGATTTGATACCCGCCGGCAAACTCGCCCTGCCGGAGAAGCCATGACCAAGGCCGAAATAATTTTTCCCCTGAATTTATGAATTTCGATTTGAACACCATCTGGTTCATCCTCGTTGGCGTGCTCCTCACCGGCTACGCCGTGCTCGACGGCTTCGACCTCGGCGTCGGCGCGCTGCACCTGTTCACGAACAAGGATGAAGAGCGCCGCGTCATGCTCAACTCCATCGGCCCGGTTTGGGACGGCAACGAAGTCTGGCTCGTCACCGGCGGCGGCGCGTTGTTCGCCGCGTTTCCGAATGTTTACGCCACGGCATTCTCCGGTTTTTATCTCGCGCTCATGTTCCTGCTGGCCGCGCTGATTTTCCGGGCCGTGGCCATCGAGTTTCGCAGCAAGCGGCCCGAGCGCTGGTGGCGGCAGATGTGGGACGTAAGTTTTTCGCTCGGCAGCATCGTCTCCGCCCTGCTGATCGGCACGGCGCTGGGCAACATCGCCTGGGGCGTGCCGGTGGATGCCCGGGGCGAGTTCGCCGGCACCTTTCTCGGCCTGCTGTCGCCGTATCCGCTGCTGGTGGGCGTCACTACCGTGGCCCTGTTCATGATGCACGGCGCGATTTACGGCGTGCTGAAAACCGAAGGCCCGCTGCACGATAAATTGCGTGTCTGGGCGGTGCGCTGCATCATTTTCTTCGTGATCTGCGCGGTGACCCTCACCATGGCCACGCTGTTGTATGTGCCGCACATGGCCGCCCGCGTCCGGGAAAATCCGTGGCTGTTCTCCGTGGCCCTCGCGAACATGCTGGCCATCGCCAACATCCCGCGCGAATTTCATCACGGCCGCGACGGCCGCGCGTTCCTTTCCTCCTGCGCCACGATCATCACCCTCATGGCGTTGTTTGCGCTGAACATCTTTCCGAACATGATCTACAGCCTGCCCCACCCGGAAAACAGCCTGAACATCTACAACGCCGCCTCCTCGACCAAAACGCTCGGCATCATGCTCGTGATCGCGGGCATCGGCGTGCCCGTGGTGATCGCCTACACTGTTTGCATCTACTGGATTTTCCGGGGCAAGGTCAAAATTGACCGCATGAGCTATTAAAAGCGGCAGTTGAGGCCAGCGAAAGAAGTCATAAACCACGGATGGACCCGGATAAACACGGATTTCTGTCTGGTGATCCATTCACCCTGCGGTTGATCTGCAAGTCCTATCCGTGTGCATCAGTAATCGAACGTGCGATTGAGCCAGGTGGATAAACGAATTCATTGCGTTGGTAGGGCGCGTCACTCCGTGCGCGCCGGGGCATCGCTTGCAACGGAACAGTGCGCAGGGAAGGACGCGCCCGATCCACCTCGCCTGCAGCCGTGCTCATCCGCGTTCGTCCGTGATAAAACTTGCGTTGAACTCCAACCGTTCAACGCAGCGCGTCCTGCCCAAAATAATTTGCGTTAATTCGCGTAATTCTTTTCCCCATCCGTGCGCATTCGTGTCCATCCGTGGTTAAAAAATCGAACTCAAACAAAAAATGCAATTATCCGTATCCAAAAAATCCCTCGTGCGCGAGCCGCCTAACGACAGAACTGAGCGATGTGGCGGTCAGCGCCGCTCCGACTGCTCGACAACTGCGAAAGAACCAAGCGCATGAAACCGCATACGGCCGCCACTTTCGCTCCAGTGACCTTGTTAGCACTTTTGTTCATGAGTTTTGATCTCTACCTGCGGAATCATGATGCGCATGACTCGGCAAATCTCGGCGTAGCTCTCGTCGTCTGCATCGAAGATTATTTCAGCCTCTCTCTCACCGCGACCCGTCCAAGAAATCTGAAACCGTCCACGCTCAAGCGATGCGCGCCGAACCCGAAAATGCCCACACATTTCTGATAACTCTGTTTCGATATAACAACAACCTCTATCCGGAAATTCGAACTGTCGCTGCACCAAAAGATACCGACCATCCTCCGCTCCGTCCCTCTCCTCAAACAGCACTTGAAAATAGTCACCGGCTTCCGATGCGGAGGCGTGTTGGGCTAGCAACGTGAACATGGCAATTTGTGCTAACGAAAAATCTGAGCCGCGCCGTATCCGGGATGCTGACCGCGACAGCGGAACGGCGATGGCCAATAGGCGTTGGCTACGGCGACTGGTTAGGTGTCATAGGTTTTCGCGATGCGGCTGGTGGTCACGATTCCAGCGAACTAATGCCGCATCGCTAGTATCTTCAAAAACATATTTCAGCGTCGGTGATTCGACATGGCCATCGCAAAACAGAACATTGATCCTGCCCTGGTGCCGCGCCATTGCGCGTCCGGTTCGTGTTGGTGTCAACATATCCCAATGATCGAAACGGACTCCGCCAAAAAGACTATCTCCGATCGCCATCATGTCCGCAGGAACGGCTACTTCAGATTCTTGGACGGGCGCAAAACCAGACATTCCTCGAATAAAGGTAGCTCCTGAAATCGGGTGACCATAGAGACCAAGGGCGTTGGTGACATTGTATTCGTTCGAAGGTCTTAGTTGTGTATCAACGCCCCAGACATTATAGCCATAACTACAGAAAACATCGGGGAAGTCCCAATGACTTGGGGCGGATGGGCAGCGCCACACACCCTCGGCGATAAGGTTGGTAGCGGGCTTTGAGATGTCGAAGCCTCCGCTTGAGATCTGGTTCATCCACCAGTCGGGATTGTCGCTGTTGGTAGGCCCAATGAATGAAGGATAGGCATGATTATTGGCCACGAAGGTTTGCAAACCGATACCCACTTGGTGCAAATTTCCGACGCATCTGATCTGATTCGCCTTTGCCTTGGCTCGGGAGAACGCCGGCAACAACAACGCTGCGAGGATTGCAATAATGGCGATGACGACCAACAGTTCCATCAAGGTGAACGCCTGCGCTTTCAAAAAGAACGCGTTTTGATCTGTCATTGGAGATTTACGAAGGATGCGCATGATGCCATGACACCTAACGAAAAAAGCTGAGCCACCGCCGACTCGCGACGTGAACCACGATAGCGGACCGGACAGCGCCAACGGCGGTTGGCTCCGGCGAATTGTTAGGCAGCATCATCGTCATAATTAGATTCCGCGCGACGAACTACCTCGTAAAACGTTTCGCATCTCACGGCTGGTCTCACGCCAAGCCCAGAACTCTATCTTGATGCGAGTAATTAGTTGGCGAAAGCCATGCTGACTCTGCCACTCGTGCGCTCGCTGTGCGAGCAGTCGTCGTAGAATGCGGTCGTGCTCTATTATGTGCCGCCCTGGATTGTTAACTATCTGCATGGTGTGAAATGCTGCCTAACGACCAGAACTCAGCCACGTCGGGCTGAGAATGTCAACCTCGACGGCGGAATTGAGGCGACCAACCGACCCGGCTGCTGTTCCTGGTTAGGCGTCATGGTTCTTATCCAACAAAAAACATAGTCCAAAAAATCAACATCGGCCCGCTCGCAACGAAAACACGCTCAACCAAACTCGGATGCGTCCGCTTCAACATGAGGATGCCAACAACCACCCAAAAAGCGATACTCAAACCAAAGAACTGAAGCGCAAACAAGCCTGTGTCCAAAACCATGAAGGCAAGCAAGACGCTAATGAACTGCAAAATCAAAGCCCACCGAACTGACCGCTGATAAACTGATGGAAACTGATACATACGCGCAATGACGCCTAACAAAAAAAGCTGAGCCGCAGCCGACTCGCAGCTCGGCGTGCCGACACGCTCAAACGCAAACTCAAGGCGACATCGGCTGTTAGATGCTCCGGCGACTGGTTAGGCATCATGGCTCGCATATCACGGACTAAAGACCATGTAGAGAACGTTGCCGCTGCTCCTGTCCACAGCCATCCTGACGTCGCTGCGTGAGGATGACCAAGTCGTGTCCTTGTCGGTCGCATAATACTCCGGGTGCTTCAATTCTGCCAACTCTTGAACGGTAAATAAACCCTCCTGAAGCGAATCTTCCTTGTCCAATAGCTTCGAGGCAATCAAATCGTCCAAATCGCTCTGACCGATATGAAACCGAAACACGATACCCGTGCCAGTGAATGGGTAGGCATGGCCTCTCGCACTATACACTTTGACGCTCGGTGCGATCTGCTTCTGGACATAAAAGCCAAAGAGCTTCTGTGGATCTTCTTTGCCGGCATCCACTCCTTTCGCTGCTTGAAAAAAAGCAAAAACGAAAATGCCGAAGATGATGACACCACAAATCAAACCCCCGATAGCTATTTTACTGGATGTCTTCATGATGCCTAACGAAAAAAGCTGAGCCGCGCGGGAACTCCGGCATGGCGAACCCGAACGCCCTGGCGGGAACGTGCGGTGGCCAACCGCATTGGCTCTAGCGAATGGTTAGGCGGCTGGCTCATAAATGTAAATGTATCCGTTCTGCTCATCAATCTCTGCACGGCAAGTCGGCGCTTTTTGCCGGACAATCTCTTGAGCAACTCGCTCCAAGATCTCTCCACGTCGAGAAACTGCCCAAGCATATCGGGTGCTCCAAATAGACGGCTCGCCCACCCAAATAATGGCAACGGTATTACCGCCGCCAAACTCCCAGTCAAAGGAAATGCAACTCGTGCCTTCGTAATATCCAATCGAACCACTACGCCCGTTCACTACGACTTCTACTCTCCAATGTTCTGGTACTTGGTCAATCATGGTGCTCTCGAAGCCGCCTAACGAAAAAAGCTGAGCCACGTGGGAACTGTGACGTGGTGAATCCAAACGCTCAAGCGCAAATCTGCTGCGCCCAACCACGTTGGCTCCGGCGTCTGGTTAGGCGGCTGTCCCATGATGTGCAAGCTGTGAAATGCCAGTCCGATCTAATCTCAAGACACGAACGGTGTCCTGCACTCGCGCTCCATTGCTCTGATAAAACGCCAACCCTTTCGCGTTATGAGCCGCTGTCACCCACTCAACCCGTCCGTATCCACGCTGCTCTGCGAGCTTGCCAAGATGTGACAGCAACGCCTTACCCGCTCCCCGGCCACGAGAACTCTCGTCCACAAACAAATCATCCAGCCAAATACCAGGGCGAGCCAAAAATGATGAAAAGGTGAGAAAGTAAATGGCAAACCCCACAACGTGAGCATCGATCTCGGCAAACAAAACAAATGCCACTGGTTGAGAACCAAAAAGCTCATCCGCCAATTTTTCTTCCGTCGCTTCCACACGGTGAAGCACGCCGTCAAACGTCGCCTTCTTCCGAATGAAGTCGAAAATGAGTGAGGCGTCTTGCTTGGTAGCTTCTCGAATCTTAATGACTGGTCTGTGTGACATAAAAGCGTGTGCTGCCGCCTAACGATCAAGCTCTGGCACGGGAGGGGCGGCGGAGAGCATGAACGAAGCGGGTGATGTTCAAATTGCAGTTGGCTTTGATACGACAAAAGTGCCCCTCCCGTTGTCCAGCAGCGCCATTGTTAGCCGTCGAGTTCCCCCAGTTTCTTCGGCATGGGACGTTTGCCGTCGATGATCTGTTGGGTGACCTTCCTGACATTCTTGGATATAGAGTCAGATGGATCGAGTCGCAATGCCTCATCAACAGCATTGAGAGCGGAAGGCGCATCGCCTGAAACAAGGTAGGCAAGCGCGAGATTTGCGTGCAATCCGGCGTCGGAGGGATTGAGATCAACGGCTACCTTGGCAGCGCGGAGACCTTCAGCACCTCGTCCTAGATTCAAGCACTCGAACATGTATTCTCTGGCGACATCGGGGTTCTTGGTCTGAATGTCGAAAGCCAATTTGAAAGCATCGCACGCCGCAGGCGAGTTCCCGAGTGCCTGGTATCCCTTACCGCAAATCCAGTGTGCGCTCCAGTTCGAGGGTGAGTAGGACGTCACGACTCCCAATAATGCAATCCCTCTGGCAATCTTATCTTTAGCTGCGCTGTCGATACGCTTCTGCTCCACGCCATGTAGTATCAGATAAGGGTTAATCAGGTCGCACCCCTCCTGATAGACCCTGTTGTGTTCGTCATCGTTCGAGACGGTCGGCAAAGGTGCAGAGTCAACTGGCTTGGAACAGCCGAGCAATGACGACATCAAGGCTAGGAGTCCTGCAAACATGGCAAATTGGCGCTTCATTGGCTCGGCTAACGAAAAAAGCTCAGCGACCCAGCCCACGAGGGCGTTCGATTGCAACCTAGACGTGATGGCCGGGTTCGCTGCAGCGCATGGTTAGGCCGAAAAACTCTCACTGCACTCGCCGCTTAAAGACAGCAATCGCGCCGCCGTTTTGGTCGTTTGGGATTACCGTTGCAGAAACATACTCCCAACCATCTTTCGCGTTTGCATTCAGGGTATTGGGGTTCAAACCACCGCCAAGGTATAGCGTCTGTGTCTTATACTCCCAGTGCGCGGTTTTGTGAGCTGTGCAACAACCGGCCAGAAACAATGTGCTGGCCGCCAATGTGAGTGCGACTGTCTTTTTCATAGTCATAGTTTTAACACCAAATCTTGCGTATGGTTTCGGCCTAACGAAAAAAGCTGAGCCACCGCCGACTCGCGACGTGAACCGCGATAGCGGAACTGACAGCGCCAACGGCGGTTGGCTCCGGCGACTGGTTAGGCGTCATGGCTATTGATTCCCGGTGATTTTGTCATAGAACAGTGCCTCCCGAAGCATCATCCGGTGCTGAATCCGCTCGCGGCCATCCGTCGGAAATGCGCTATATGGAACAAGATTCATAACCATCTTGGTGTCGCCACCGACACCGCCAGAATAATTGTAAGTCGCCACCTTGCGAATCTGCTCCTTTAATTTCTCTACATCACCCTTATTCGCGCAAACCACTCCGATGAGGAATGGAAACTCTAAATCATCAACCTCAACTTTCGTCAGCGTAACATTGGCCGCTTGAGCGGCGTCTTGCATCGCGCTGGCCAACCCTTGCTTGGCGTAGGCGACATCCATGTTTGCTGGCGCTGCTACTGGCTCGCCCAGATAATCAAACAAGACCTGATTTGGCCGTGTGACATGCTTTGAACAGCTAACGGATAATAAACCAAGTATTACCGCAACGATTAGTGATGTGTGATTTTTCATAAAGTGCGAATGACGCCTAACGAAAAAAGCTGAGCCGCGCGGGAATTCCGGCATGGCGAACCCGAACGCTCTGGTGCGAACGTGCGGTGGCCAACCGCGTTAGGGGCTCCGGCGACTGGTTAGGCGACGTTGTGTTGTGTGCTATGCTCATATGGCATAAGTGCCAAATCCCTCCGAACTCTCGAGACGCTGTCGGGCATCATCTAGTGCGCTGAGGCACTGTCTGCAATAGGTCATGTCGTGGTATTCGGGTAGGTGATTGATCTCAGAACCGCAAACCGGACAAGTGCCGCGACCATCCAAGCGGCTCTCGGTGGACTGTAAGCTCGCGATGGAGTGACAGCCCGCCTCTAGGTCTGAAATAGCGCGCTCGATAAATGATGAAGCGCCGAAGTGTTCGCGATTCAGCCGCCGCAGACGTTCAATGGGGCGTGCGACACGTGATAGAATCTGCTGTCGCTGCGGCGTCGGTAACAAGGTCATGAGCTTGGCAAAACTGAGAATCGCGGCATCCTCGCGAGAAGCATCAAAAATCCATTTTGTCTGCGGATGTTTAAGGTCGAGCATGGTGTGATGAACTGACGTCGCCTAACGAAAAAAGCTGAGCCACGTGGGAACTGTGACGCGGCGAATCCAAACGCTAAAGCGCAAATCTGATGCGCCCAACCACGTCGGCTCCGGCGACTGGTTAGGCCACGGTCTCATTTCTTACTCAAAGTATCTGCAATGGCTCGCGCTTCGTCGGGCGATGAAAATAATGCCAATAACGAAAGCTGCTCCGAGAACCTGCAACCGATGTCCACGTCGTGAAATGAAACCACCAACTCGCGGATAACTCGACGCGGCAATTGGCAAGGGAACCAAAAGAGCGACAAAGAGGATGGCATACGGCTTCATAGGCCTAACGAAAAAAGCTGAGCCGCGCGGGAACTCCGGCATGGCGAATCCGAACGCTCCTGTGCAAACCTGCGCTGGTCAACCGCGTTGGCTCCGGCGACTGGTTAGGCTGCCGGTTGATTTTCATGGGTTTTTCTTCCTGCATATACCGCGACTACAAATAAAATCAAATATGACGCTCTGGCTATAGACCAGCCAAGAGAAAATGCTGTCCTGATTCGAGCGGCTGATTCGGCATCGGTAGCGAACAAATGCGCCACTGCCTCGTAGGCGAATGGATAGGCAATGATGAGAGCGATGCTCGTAGTGCAAGCAATAATGACCAGCAGAGATGACAGTGGTGCTCGTCGCCATAGAATGCTCGCTGCCACCATAGCACCGAGAGCAACTACAATCATCGGCACCGACGTAAAAAGTGAATCAAAGATTGGATGGATCATATTTATCTAAAGCGTAGGCTGCCTAACGAAAAAAGCTGAGCCGCGTGGGAATTGTGACCTGGTAAATCCCAAAGGTCTTGGGTGAATCCGCAGTGACCAACCACGTTGGCTCCGGCGACTTGTTAGGCGTCATGGCTCAAGCTCTCAACTTTCTGTTCAAGGTCACGAATGGCCCGCAACAAAACGCGACAACAATACAAGCAGACAAAAATGGGAAAGAAAAATGCGCAACCAACGATACCGAGCAAAAGCATCAAGGTAGTGTCAGGTAACGTCGTATGATCTAGCCCACTCAACCCTCCGGAAACTATGCCCGCAATAAACAAACATGAGCCGATCATCGCTATGACGAGAACTGAATAGATGTGAAACGGTCGTGAAATGCTCTCCACCGTCTTGCGCGCAATCGGTGCATCAATAGTATCAATGGAATATCTATTCATAGTGTGTGCGAATGACGCCTAACAGTGTTATTCACCGGAACTCAACCACCACCGAAGTGGGGTTTGGCCGGATTATTCTGGTATTGATCCTCGGACTTCCGTTGAAGAAAGTCAATTCATTTGCAATGGTTTACATCAGTTTTACGGGTCGTGATACCAGCCCGCTTAAGCAATTGCGGCTGGTCATAACAGATTGCTAAACCGCAACTGAGTTCCAGTTTACCAAGTTGTTATATGAACCCCAATGCCTCATCTCACGGCTTCTGGTTTCCCTTCTGGTCTGAAGCGTTGGTCCCATCCCGCTGGCGCGATTTCGAGCGCCGGGCCGATCGTCTGGCCATTTTCGAATCTCTGCGCTTTGGTAAACGTTCTCGCCAGCGCGCCACGCTGACTTCCGCCCGGATTTTCATGCCGCAGGTCGCAGCACGGCGACGTTTGTCCTTCGCTCAGATGGATACTTGGAAAGCCGCCTTGAGTTGGTTCTTCAAATCCGCCAAATCGCCGGTACTCAATCCTCCCATGCCGGCATCCCAACAGCCGGCGGCTCCAGCCACCCACAGTCACGTCCCCCCGTTGGCGGCCAGAGATTTGGGCGGGCCTCCGTGGGAGCAAATGTTGATCCGGGAGTTGCGTTCCCGGCACTATGAGTGGCGGACCGAACAAGCCTAAGGATGTAGCCACGACCCAAATCTACACCCACGTCATGCAGAAACGTGGGCTGGGCATCAAAAGTCCTTCGGACAAACTGACGGGCTAATTAAGTTCTACGGATTTGCTTTCAGTAATCCTCTTTGGCAAAAGCGCCGCCCTTGCTCGTCGGTTGACCCAAAGCGCAATAAACACACTGGCGTAAATTGTCCCGTCACTACGAAAAGAAGTGAAGCAGGCGGGAGCTTGAGCATCAAGGCTCATTCTTGGTGGTCGGACAAGCTACGTTAATAACAATCATTCGTGGATTTTTAACCCGCCATGAGCGGTCGTTCCCGTTTGCCCCGCTCAAGGGTACTGCAAGTCGACACGTCAAAGGATTATGGTATGGAAGTTTAAGGCTCCCGTGCCTGCCATCAAAGGGATGACTTGGTCATGGGCAGGTTGCTTGGCCAAGGCCGCCTTCGAGGCCCGCGAGCTGTTCGACTGGTTCACCGAGGCATACGTCGAAAGCAAGTAATTCGGCTGTTTAAAAATTGGCGATAATTTGCGCAATTCGCGTAATTCGTGTCAAACCGTTTTCCCATCCGTGTCCATCCGTGGTTGATCGTGTGATTTACCTAAACTTGGTAGGGCGCGCAGTCCTCTGCGCGCCGCCGCCTGCCAACCCGCGCTTTCTGGTTCACCACGACGGCGGACACGGAGTGACGCGCCCCGCCTTCCCGGTGTTTTAATCCGTGTCCATCCGTGTTTATCCGTGGTTGAACTGCTTTTTCTAGGATTAACTGGTTTGTAACTTTTCGGCGGTTGACGGCTCGGTAGCAGTATGAAAATGCATCTGCTCATCCGCCGGTTTGCCGGCACGTTCATTCTGGCCAGCCTGTTGCTGGCGCATTACCACAGCCAAAACTGGCTCTGGCTCACCGCGTTTGTCGGGTTCAACCTGCTGCAATCGTCGTTCACGAACTTCTGCCCGCTGGAGATCGTGCTGCATAAGTTCGGTGTCGGTGGCGCATGCTGTCCCAACGATAAAATGTCTGACAGTGCCTCCGGTTCGTGACACAGTGATGCCAGCCCATGAAACGTCTTCTCCTTTCAACTCTCGTCGCGGCCATGCCAATTTTCTCCGGCTGTCGCCAGGCCGCGGAGCCAAATCAGGTGGCCTTGCCTCCGGCCACCGTTCGCGTTCAGGCGGTCGAACGCCAGGCTTATGCCGCCACCGAGGAGGTCATCGGCACGGTCCGGCCCAAGTTGAGCACGGTCATCGAAGCCAAAGTCAGCGGCCGGATTGCCGAAATGCTCGTCGTGCCCGGCCAGACAGTGACCTCGGGCGAACGGCTCGTGCGGCTGGATGCGCATGAAATTCAATCCCGCCTCGACCAGGCGACCGCCGCCCGCCAGCAGGCGGAGAACGATTTGAAACGCGCCACCGAGTTGCTCCAACAGAAGATCATGTCCCCGGCGGAATTTGATAGTGCGCAGTCCAAGTTTCGCGTGGCGCTCGCCGCCGAGGCCGAAGCCAAAACAATGCAGGATTACGCCGAAATCATGGCCCCTTTTGCCGGGGTCATCACCCGCAAACTCGCGGATGTGGGCGACCTCGCCATGCCGGGCAAGCCGCTGTTGCATATGGAAAACCCCGCCACCCTGCGGTTTGAGGCCGATGTGCCGGAAGCGCTCATTGATAACGTGAAGCTGGCGGATAAACTCTTCGTGCGGGTGACCGGCAGCGCCGCTGAAATTGCCGGCGTGGTCGCCGAAATGTCGCCCGCCGCCGACGCGAACAGCCGCACCTATCTGGTCAAACTGGACCTGCCGGGCGCGACCGGACTGCGTTCCGGCCAGTTTGGGCACGTCACCGTTCCGGTGGGCGAAAGCCAGGGCATTCGCGTGCCTGCCACCGCCGTGCTCCAGCGCGGTGAGTTGGAACTGGTCTTCGTCGTGGTCAACGGTCACGCCTGGATGCGGCTCATCAAATCGGGCCGCCTGGTTGGCGGGGCCATGGAGGTGGTCTCCGGTTTGGATTCCGGCGAGACCATCGTGAGCTCCGGCGTTTCCACTTTGGCCGATGGGCAACCGGTGGTGATCCAGCCATGAAAGCTTCCCCCGCTCAATCACCGGCGGCCGCTCCCGGCATTGCGGGCCGCATTGCCCAAGCCTTCATCGAATCCAAGCTGACGCTGCTCATCGTCATCGCCGCCCTGCTGCTGGGCGTGTTCGCCGTGGTCTTGCTGCCGCGTGAGGAGGAGCCGCAAATCAAGGTGCCAATGGTGGACGTGCTGGTCGCCATGCCCGGCTTCCATGCCCGGGAAGTCGAGGAACGCGCCACGCGGCCCATGGAAAAGCTGCTCTGGGAAATTCCCGGTGTCGAATACCTCTATTCCACCTCTGGCGAAGGCCAGGCCCTCGTCATCGTGCGGTTCAAGGTGGGCGAGAACATGGAAAGCAGCCTGGTGAAACTGAACCAGAAGTTGCAGCAAAACTTCGACCGCATTCCGCATGGCGTTTCCACCCCGCTGATCAAGGCGCGGACGATTGACGATGTGCCGATCCTGGCCCTGACCCTGCACAGCGCACGCTACGATCACCTGATGTTGCGGCGGTTGGCCGCCCAGG
>Ga0302321_100003823_pt1 | contig 12979 bp, 12 predicted proteins | sample Fen_T0_1_FD_202505 | JGI IMG/M metagenome (GOLD analysis project Ga0302321, IMG submission 202505) | Peat permafrost microbial communities from Stordalen Mire near Abisko, Sweden - Fen_T0_1 | ecosystem: Environmental > Terrestrial > Soil > Wetlands > Permafrost | place: Sweden: Abisko...
GGGGCCGAGCAGTAAGAAGGAGGCGAGCGGGCGATGCCCGCGGAACCCCGCGTAGCTTCGGCGCAACGCTGATGCGATGACGGAGCGTGCCTCGGCGTGCCCCACCACGCGCTCGGCCAGTCGTGCTTCAAGACCGCGAAAGCGCTCGTCATCGTCGCGCAAGAGCTGGCTGGTAGGAACACCGGACGCATCGGCCACGACCGCCGCGACGTCGGCTGGAAGCACGTGCCTTTGCGACAGTCTCTCCGCGCGAGCGACGGCGATCTCGGCAATCGAGATGGCGCGTCCTGGTTGACCGCGCTCGCTGGGATAGCGGGGCGAGAGGCGAAGAAGCGCGGACGCAACGTCAGGCGCGAATGTCACCTCGGCCGCTGCGGCGATACCGTCCAACCCGGCCTCGATCATCTCTAACGCGACGGCAGGCTCGGGGGTGGGCAGCCGTACGGTCTCGCATTGATTTGTCAGGTCCGGGCTGGTGACCTCCAGTCGGCGCAGATCGGCCGGTGTCAGCGTCAGGATCCAACGACGTCCCGCGCTCGACATAGCCAGGAGTTGCAGAACTCCGTCAGAACCGTCTGGCCCAAGCCAGGCCGATCCTTCGAGGACGATGGCCGGGGTAGGGGCAGCACGCCGGTGAAACATCTGCAGCAGCGCACCCGGAGAGGCAGGTGCCCCGAAGTCGCCGGCAGGAACGAGAGGCGGATCGAGGCTGGCAGCCGCGAGCGCTGACAGCAGCGCCGTGCGACCGGATCCGGGCTCGCCAACAAGCAGAACCACACGCGCGGTTTTTGCCTGAAGGAGATCGAGAAGTCGACCAACCTCTCTCTCTCGGTGCAGAACGGCGACTTGCGGTGGGGACAGCGGGAGAAGACCCCAGCCGTCTTGTAGTGCCATCGGCTCGGCTTCGGGCTCGCCCGAGGGTGAGGCGCCAGGCGACGGCGGCGGGCCTTCTGGAGGAGGCGGCTCCACTTTGGGCGATGGCGCAAGCGGCGCCGCCAGGCGCGCCGTGCGACGTTCCGACGGAGCCGCCGGCCCGGTCAGGGCACGCATGACGATGCCCCTCAGCTTCGCGGGATCGACGCCAGCCAGGCGTATTGCCTCCGTGGCGGATCCGTCGGTGCGAAGGATCGCGAGCAGCAGGTGTAGCGAGGTGTGTTGGCTGGCGGCAAAACCAGTCGCGATGTCACGGCTGGCGTCGCGGATAACTGCCACGTCGACGCTGTCGTTCGCGCGAACCTTTCCACTTTGTAGCTCGATGGCCGCGCAAGGAATTCCCCGCTCCGCGAAGACGCGTGCCGCTGCACCTCCGGTGCGGAAAACGCCGACCAGAATGTCGACGGTACTGACCGGCCGTCCCGCGACCGCCGCCAGTCGCTGAGCTTCGCCGAGCGCTGCGACCAAATCCGCGCTCGCAGATGTTCCTACATTGGCCGGGGTCTGGCCAGAGGATTGGCTCTGGGCGCCTAAAGGTCGCAACATTACAGAACAAGCTAGCAGTGCGGTACCTCTCGTCAAAAAACCCCTGTGCTTCCTATAGCAAAAACGGCTACATTTCTGGCAGAAGCAACTGATTCAACGAGGTTGAGATGTCGAAATTCGGTCGTGCACTGATGTTCGTTCTCGGGACCGCTTTCATCGCGTCCGCTGCGTACGCTGCGAAGCCGGAGGACGTGTTCAAGGGACAGATCTTCCTCACCGAGGGCCGGCTACCCGCTCGTTTTCCAACCGAGGGGGCCTTCATCCAAGCGGTTCGGCGCGCCTCCATCGACAAGGTTTGGCCCATCGAGGAGAAGGGCAATGACCACGCGGTGTGGAAGCTGGAGTACATCGCGTTCTTTGCGCGCCCCCTCAACGACAACGAAATCACCGTCAAGTTCTGGGAGGTCGGTGGCGGCACACAGAAGTTCGTGGCAGGTGACGAGCAATACCTCCGCGAGCGTGGAAGTAGAATCTTCTCTGCAGGCATCACGGTGGCCAAGCCTGAGTTCGACACCAACAAGCAATACCTGATGACCATCGAGTCAGGCACTAGGGTCTTGGCACAGACGAAGTTTTGGCTGCGCGGCAAGGGGCCGAAGTACTCGGGGAAGGTCGAATTCTCCGACGAAGAAGCCCGAAGAAAGTAGCAGGCTTGCTTAGCGTTCCGGCGAAACCTCAAGCGTGGCTCGCCGGATGTCGATTCACGAGCAGGGTGCGTCTGCCAGCGAATTTGCCGTGCGACGCCCCCGGGCAGTATCATCATCCGGGAAAGAAGAACACGTGAAATACAACGGACGAATCACGACGCTCGCTTCGATGGCTCTGCTGTGCGGTTTTTCCATCGCGGGATGCAGAGGCGACGATGAGGAGTGGACGAAGCGGCTGAGCGACGCCAACGACAAGGTGGTTGCCTGCAAGAAAGACGTGAACGATCTCAAGGCGCAAAACGCCGAGCTGAAGCAGAAGCTGGCGCAAGCGATGACGGCTCCGAGCCGCGTGCAACTGACCGACCCTGACATCCTGAACCTGATTGCCGAGATCAAGGGCAAGCAGGGCGCCTCGGGCGACGATGGCGAGGTGGTGCTCGGCAAGGGCGACCTCAACCCGAAAGAGGCCAGCAGGGTCGTCAGGCAGGGCGCCCAGGCGTTGCAGAAGTGCTACGAGCGCGCGCTGAAAAAGAACACCGCCTTGCAGATGCAGTCAGGCCTGAGCGTGATGCTGGAGCTTACCGTGAAGCCCTCTGGCCAGGTGAAGTCCATGAACCTGTCTCCACAGGTCGACGGTGAGATGCTCGAGTGTGTACGCACGACCGTCACACGCTGGAAGTTTCCGCCCTTCGCAGGCGAGCCGGTCGTGGTCGCCCAGAAGCTGACGCTGACACCAAAGACGTAAGAGAACTGGCCGCTCGGGGTGCGAGGGGGGGCCGGGGTGCCTCTTCGTGGGTTCTGGGTTCGGACACCCCGTGCCTACACCTCAGCACGGCTCCGACGTGTCGTTACCCTATGGCTGGGATACGTTGACCTGGATGCACTTCTTGCTTGACAAACGTCGCTCAGCTGGAATCGGAAGATCCGCGCCGAGCAACTGCGCCAGGGGCAGTCCCTAATTCTCCGGGTGGAAAATGAGCGATAGGGAAGAGCGGCGCTCGGCTCGGCGGGCTAGCCGCAATGCCGTTCACTTACGGCCCTTGCCCGAGGGGGCTTGCGGTTGTAGCTGCTCATCTTGATTTTCACGGCGCGAGGATAGGCGCGCTCGCTCCTGCGCGGGGGCAGGATGAGCAGCTTGAGATCGCGGCGCAGATGAGCCATTCCTTGGGGGATGCGGCCAGGAGCGAGAGGGCGCGTGGACCAAGTCAGCCAAGCAGTCCGGATGAAGGCCAGCGCATTGACGAAGCTGATTCGGCGGGGTTCGACGTTGGCTTCATCGGCAACCCGCTCCATCTCGACGCGGACAAGGTTGTGGGCCAGCGCAACGCCCCAGAGCTCCTGGGGGACACCGGCAGGCGTCGGCTGCGAATGGCCTCTTCTCGTTCAAGAAGATGGGTCTTGATCTCGTCATACCCAAGTTCAATCTCCCAACGTTCGTGATAAGGGTCGACGATCTCGTCCGCCGGATACTTCTCGGGATCGCTCAGGGAAGTCAGGAGCATGGATGGTCGGAATCCCTCGCCCCATCCTCATGCGCTCGTCGCAGCTGGCAACTTTTCGCCCAAGACCGATCCACCGGCCCTCCTTCGGGGCCCGATGTCTAGCGGGCGGAGGCGTGGCCGGGTGGCCCACGCCGAAAGCCCGCGGGTCGCCTAGCTGAACGCCTCTGCCCCTCCCGCACCAACGCTAACCGAACGGCATTGCGCTAGCGCCGGGCCGCCCCCCTCCGGGAACGGAAGTCAATGCGGCTCGATCTGAGGACTTGCTCGGGCATGACGCCCGAGCGGAAGAAGAAGCACCTGCAGGACCGCAAACTCTATCGGCAGCGCTATCTCGCCGAGATCTATGTTCCATCGGCTCACGCGATTTCGCGCCAGCCCACTCGCCACGAAAAGACTGCGCGCAACGACTTGGCCCTCGTACAACTGGGCTGCGCATGGCTCTGGCTCAGCTGACGCCGAGCTCGGCGCGCGGGCGGCCAGGGATACCTCCGAAGCAAGGTCTGCTTGTGTGGCCTAGCGCCGCTTCCCCCTTTGCCTCCTTGGCAGGCATGAGAATTAGGGGCAGCCTTAGCCTCGGTCAATTGTCGCGATTGTGGACGACGTCGGTCCGATTTTTCGCAAATACGGTCCCGGGCACGAGGCGAGAAGTCGCTAGTTCGTCGGAGCGTCGTCGTGGTGGAGCTGAGCGGTGGTTCGCTCGCTGCACACGGGCCCCACACCGCGAATCGCTTGACAGAGTTTCTGATAGCGAGCTTCGATGGGACGATCGGCGGTGCGTGGCCGCTTGCCAGGATCGACGATGGTCAGTCGCATGGATGTGAGAGCGCTCGTGTCCACGTTCATCGCACGCGAAAGCGCGTAGTAGAGAACCGCGATCCGATGGGGATAGTGCCGGGCGGAGCCGTGATCGATGTAGCGCGGGCCGTGGTTGTAGTGAGCCCAGTACGCATGGGTCTTGTGTGAACATGGAATGTGCTTCAGCTTCGTTCGCAAGACCCCGTGGCTGTCGCGCGTTCGCACCGTCACGCTGGTGATCCCTCCCCCGTCGCGCCAGTGGGCTAGCTCGCGCGCACCGATGTCGACATTGCTCACTGGATCCATCACCTTCTTCCAGTGAATGCCCCGCACGTTTCCGTTGATACACTTGCCCTGCTTGTCGACGATGCAACGGATGCCCATCAGCCCGCCGTCTTTCGCGTAGACGGTTCCATTCCGCATGGTGGTGCGCACGGCATTTTCGTTCATGTCGCTCTCGTTGATCATCACTGCAAGGACCAACGAGGCGGGAATGTCGTAGCGTTCAGAGGACTCGTGCACCGCATGCGCGATCTTCGAGCAGTACGCTGGCTTCCAGGCAGGCGTCCGCCAACGCACACGATCTTTGATCTCGCAAATCGTATTGGCGAGGCACGACTCGGTCGGCTCCTGAGGCCCGATACTTGCAGTGGCCCTCGTTGCTATTGACGGCACACTGTGCCCGCCCGGAAGGGCAGGATGAACATGTTGGATGGGAATAGGCAGAGGAAACGCCACCATGCCAGCAAACGCGGCGATGGCGCTCGTCACCGTACTTTGACCGAAAACTGGAAACACTCAGAATCCTTGGAAAGACCTAGAAGCTGTCAGTGCGTCGGCTTGGTAGCCGGGGGAGGCGGCTTTATGGCCGCTATCTCAACACCGGGATGCCTGCGGCAATGCCCGGAGGGGAATTGTTCGGTTCGGTCGAAAAAACATCTTTACTTTGCGTTTGACGATCCGTCAACCAGAAAAAATGTGGCCTCAAACAAATCCGCGGACGAATCTAGGGCGCTGACCGAAAGAAGGCCGACCACGCATGAGCAGAATCATAGACATATTCATCCCGCTCGACGCCGCCGATGAACCACTCGAAGCCCTCGTTTCGCGACGAGCAGGCGTCCCTGCGCATGACATTCGTCACATTCGCCTGCTGAGGCGGTCGCTCGATGCTCGCAAGGCGCATGCCGTTGGACATCGCCTGCGGGTGGAAGTCTATTTGCGAGACGAAGAGCCGCCGACGGGAAATAGTGAAATTGTCGAGAAGGGCTGGCCCCATTCGGTTCAGCGTCCGCGTGTGGTCATCGTTGGTTCAGGGCCGGGCGGAGCCTGGGCGGCGCTGCGCCTCGCACAGGCTGGCCTTTCGTCCACGATTCTGGAGCGAGGTAAACCCGTGCAACCTCGGCGCCACGACCTTGCAAGTGTGCAACGGGGACGATTGGATCCCAATTCCAATTATTGTTTTGGCGAGGGTGGGGCGGGAACGTATTCGGACGGAAAACTATACACACGGACCAAAGATCGCGCGGCTGTGGATCGTGTGCTTGCAGATCTGGTCCGCTTCGGCGCCCCCGACGAAATTGCCGTCGAGTCGCGGCCCCACGTTGGATCGAATCGTCTGCCCAAGGTCCTTTCATCGTTGCGCTCATTTCTCGAGAGTCGCGGCGTCGTCTATCGCTTTTCCTCGGCGCTCTCGGAAATTGTCGTGCGCGACGGAAAGATCGTCGCGGTCCGCACAACGACTGGCGAAGAGATTGCGGCGGAGGTGGTGTTGCTTGCCTGCGGGCACTCTGCGCGCGACGTGTACACCTGGGCAGCTGCGGCGGGAATCGCCATCGAACGGAAGCCGAGTGCGGTTGGTGTTCGGCTCGAGCATCCGCAGCCGATCATCGACCGCATCCAGTACGGTTCGGCCGCTGGCGATCCGAGATTGCCCGCCGCCTTCTACGAGGTCAGTGCGCAAGCACGCGGTCGGGGCGTGTACAGCTTCTGCATGTGTCCGGGGGGCTTCATCGTGCCGGCCGCGACGGAGGCAGACGGAATCGTCGTCAATGGCATGTCGCTGTCTCGCCGCGATTCTCCGCACGCCAATGCGGCGATGGTGGTGTCGGTCGGACCGGAAGACTATGGCGAACAGTCGCTGGGACCATTGGCCGGAATTGAATTTCAGCGCGCGATTGAGCGAGCCGCCTACGTGGCGGGAGGGGGCGCCTTTTGCGCACCCGCTCAGCGCTTGGGAGATTTTCTCGCACACCGGGAAAGCACGTCCCTGCCAACGTCGAGTTACCATCCGGGACTCATCTCGAAGCCGATCGATTCGATCTTTCCCGCATTCGTCACAGATTCGCTGCGTGAGGGTCTGGCCGACATCGGCCGTCGCGTGCGCGGATTTCTACATGACGACGCCGTTCTGGTGGCGGCAGAGACTCGCACCAGTGCGCCCCTGCGAATCCTTCGCGATTCGGCGACCTTCGAGTCGCCATCGCTGCCAGGCCTTTATCCCGTCGGCGAAGGCGCCGGCTATGCGGGAGGCATCGTCAGCGCCGCCATCGATGGCTCTCGGGCGGCGCAAGCGATTCTCGCGCGCGCTGGGGTTGAATAGCCTTAGCCGCGGAACGGATCGTCTTTGTCGTCGGGCGAGGCGTCGAGTGGCTCGGCCTCGTCTTCGTCGATGAGGTCGGTCACGTCGGCGCTCTCCATCTCCGCGCCGGCCGGCAGGATGGTTCCGTCGAGATAGTGTAGGAACATATCGAGAAAACCTGCTTCCTTGCCGGACAGTCCCTGGAACATGGCCCCGATTTGAAATGCGTTGGCGATCGCCGTGCACCAGACCACCCGTGCTCTCAGCAGCAAGGGCTCCGAAGAGGAACTGGTGCCGATGAGAAGAACCAGCTCGACGAGGAGGTTTTCGCCCGAGGGCAACGCCTGACCCGTGATGAGGCAGATGCCCGAGCGGGACAGATCGCGTGTGCGGGCCGAGAGCCTGCGACCATCGCCGGTGCGCAAGCTGGCCTGCACATCGACCGGGAAACGTGGATAGCGTCGTTGTAGCTCGCGGACTTCCGTCATCGTGCTCCTACCGATTTCTCGGATACGCAGGTGCCGAACGAGCCGGCCGACATGGCGTCGAGTTCGGCTTCCACTTCCCCGACGCGAACCAACGATTCTCGTGACGACGCGATAGCCAGCCGCCGCCGTTCGAAGTACAGCCGGTTTATCGTGGTCTCGATATCGCGTCGAAGTTCCGCCATGTGTAGTGCTTGGGCTTGTGCGGCCAGCTCTTCCGAGGAGAAGACTAGCCGACCAAGGTCCCATGTCGCTCGCGCCTCGTATCGTATGTCATTTACGGTATCAATCCCAAGAGGGGAAGAGAGCGCACTCGACGAGCTGTCCACATCCAGTGATTCGCTGCGTCCGTAACGTCTCGAAACCAGGACGCGGAGTTCTGGCAGCCACGCGGCGTTTCCGGCCCGCGTCACGTAGGAGCGGGCACGTTCGGGCTCGCTCATGGCCAGTTCGACGGCCTTGCGCCTGGCCAAGGTCAGACAATTCGAATCCGCATCGCGAAGGTCGATCGATGCGCTGCGGACAGGTTCTGCGATGGTGATGTCTTCTGGCAAATTCACGGCTGCCACGCGAATGGCTTGGCTGCCCAAAGGAAAGGCAGCAAAGGCAAATCCTTCTAATCGGCTGCCTGTTGGTGCAAATGTAGCAGCGGCTCGCACAGACACGTTGGGCATGAGCCCGACCCACCATGCGGCACGCGAGCGGCCGTGCGCTTTCACTGGCCGAACATTTTCACGTGAGGTGTCGTCCGCGACGGTTGCGTCGACAGATAGAGATAGGTAAAGCCCGTCGGGGCTTGCCAGCCACAGATGGCAATCGCTGACTGCTGCGTCCACCAGGGTCGCGCCTCGTGGCGCAGGCAGAGCCATCCACTGTTGACTTTGGTCCGACGACACCCAAAGACCATCTCCGATGGCCACCCACGGCATCTCCGGGCCGGAAGGACAGAAGAGCTTGCGCGCGTGCAACGGGGCGGACCGGATCTCCGCGCGGCCCTCCGGCGGAATGGCCAGCACATTCGAGGCCAGCAAGGCAATCAGCGTTTCTCCGCAGAAGGTGAGATGAACGATCTCACCGGGAGCGTCCATGCTCGCACTTCCGAGGGCACTGACGATGTGGACCACTGTGTTCGTCGTCCACGCCATGCGTTCCCCGCTCGCAGAAATGGCAAACTGTTCGGCTGGTGACGCCAACTCGACAACCTGCGGCTCGGCCTCGGTGGTCGACAGCAGCGCCAAGGCGTTGCCCTTGTCGACGACGATTCGATCGTTGGCCGCAGCGATGCGGGAGCCGGTCCATTGGCGACCGAAGGCCGGAGCGATGGTGCCGGCTTCCCCGACTCGAAATATTCCGCGCCTGCTCGCAATCCAGATTGCGTCCATGCTGGCCGAGAGGGCCAGTCGTGAGAAGGGCAAGCTTGGGGCCGAAGCTCGGAGACTCTTGCGCCAGAAGCGCCGTTCGTGGAGGCGACTTTCGTCTTCGACGAGGTCGTCGGTGTAGTCCGTGCCGCGCTCGATCTCGGGCACTTCCAAGCGGTCGAGGGTTCGCTCGGCCGCGTCCTTCAGCGAGGGGCCTTGACCAGCATTGCCCGCGACTTGGGCCGCTCCGATGCGCGAGATTACGCGTCCGTCCTCACGCAGAACCAAGACCTCTTGATCGCGAATCACCGCTGAATTCCTTCCACTGGCCACCACCCGAGAAACGGATCCTGGCAGCACCTTCACCCAGTCCGCACGTGCGAGTATCGAGAAGGAGAGGTGGACAAGTGTGATGACGATGGCTGTGCGCATGCGGTTGGCGCAGAGCAACCATCGTGCCGGAGCCACCTCGCGCTCTTCCGCGACGATCGCGGCAGAACGTCCGAAATTCGGACGAGCTGGCCGATCTCAAACGACCGACTGGCCGGAATCGCCGACGGTGCACGCGGCCCGTGTGGCAAACGGATTCTCGCCGAGCACCAGCGCCGCCACGGTCGCAGCAACCTGCCAGCGGAAGATCTCGGCCGCCAGCTCCAGTTTGTCGGCGGCGATGATCTGGATGTACGGCTGCCCGGCGATGTGAAGCGCTTCCATTGACTCCTGGGGAATCGCCAAGGGATCCTCGGGTGTTTGCAGGTGGACGAAGATCCGGTCCGCAGGGTAACTGGGCTGCAGCGATTCTCCGCTCGAGACCATGATGCCTCGCCCAGGCTCGCCTGTGGCCCGGGTCAGCAGAAGCGAGATCCACTGCACCATCGGCTCGAAGGACTTCGAGGCGAGCACGGTCAGCTTGTATCGTCCATGCTTTGCCATCGATCCGAGCAGAATGCCCAGGCTGGCGCCAGGGTTGTCTTCGAGACGCTGAGCTCGGCACGCGTCGGCCATGGCGATGGCCTTGGCTAACAGTCGGGCGGGATCGAGTCCGGCTAGCATGGCGGGCACGAGGCCCGCAAAACCGAGCGCCCCGAATCCGCCAACACTCGGTGGGTCGACGAAGACCTTCGCATAGCGGTGACTCTCGGCGACCCGACCGATTCCCGCGCCAGCCGTCGTCACAGCGGCAAAGTGCTGACCTGCCTGTTGTGCATTGCCGAGGCAATGGTCGAGCATTCTCGACCACAACCGCTGTTCTTTGGCCTGCAGATCCTTCCCCATGTCCGGCGCTGTCGAGATTGTCAGCACCAGCGTCGAGTCGAGGTGAACAGTCTCTTCGACGGCCGCCAGGGATTCCGAAGCACCCGCGCAGACTACGTGCAGGCGCATGCCCGCCGTTCCCCACGCGGGGCAAAGGCTAGCCGGCGCTGCTTCGCCCTCATCGAACAGCAAGACGGCATCCTTGAGCCGTGCCTTTCGCACGTGCTCGGCGAACGACGTGATCTCGGGGAGCTTGTCGGCGGTCTCCTGTGGCAGTCGCACCCAGTCGAGCTTGCCCGGGTCGAGGCGATGAGCTTGGAAAAGCGAAAGGTCGCGGTCGAAAAGTTTGGACGGAAATCCGTGTGCCGCCAGTCGGAGGCGTTCACTGTCGGTCAGAAACGCCACAGCCGAAGCTGTCTCGATGGCGGCGACCTTGGCGATGCGGCGAGCGTGGCGGCCGCCGGCGAAACTGGTCGCGAGCCAGGTGTCGACCATGGCCAGGGCGTCAGCCTCGCTGAGCATGCGACCGGCCAGACAAAGCACGTTGGCATTGTTGTCGATTCGCGACAGTCGCGCGCCCTCGACGGTAAAAGGGGCCACAGCGCGAATGCCACGAACCTTGCCGGCGGACATCGCCATACCCTGGCCGGTGGCGCAGACCAAGATGCCCAGGGCCCCAGGATTGCTGCGCACCTTGCTGGCCACCGCGTACGCAAACTCGGGGTAGTCGCAGGCGGTCGCGGAGTCGGTTCCGACATCCACCACATCTTTTCCCTGTGAACGCAAGCGCTCGACCAACGTTTTGCGTAGACTAAACCCCGCGTGATCGCTTCCCGCATAAATTCTCACGGTGTCCCCCTCCCGAGGTCAGGATGAAGATAGCCACTTGGAACGTCAACTCCATTCGCAAACGGCTGGACCGCGTTATCGCATGGCTTGGCGAGCATCGACCGGATGTCCTGTGCGTTCAGGAAACCAAGGTCGAGGACCACGCATTCCCCCGAGCCGAGCTCGAGGCCGTCGGTTACCAGGTTCTTTGCCACGGCCAGAAGACCTACAACGGTGTGGCCTTGCTCGGACGCGAACCGCTGTGCAACCCGGTCAAGGGCTTTGGTGACGATGGCGATGATGGACAGGCGCGTTTCCTCGTGGCTGAGGTTGGAAAACTTAGGGTGGGCACCGTCTATGTGCCAAACGGGCAGGCCGTCGGAACGGAAAAGTTCCGTTACAAGTTGGACTGGCTTGCCAGGTGGCGCCGGTGGCTGGCGGTCAATGCCGATCCGGCTGCGCCGCTGGTGCTGTGCGGGGATCTCAACGTGGCGATGGAAGACCGCGACGTCCACGATCCGACGGCGTGGAAAGACAAGGTTCTTTGTCACCCCGACGAGCGCGCCGCCCTGTCCGAGGTGTGCGGCTGGGGCCTCACCGACGCCTTTCGACTGCACAACCAGGAAGCAGGACACTTCACCTGGTGGGACTATCGACAGCTTTGCTTTCCCAAGAATCTGGGGCTGCGCATCGATTTCGTTTTGTGTTCGGGGCCGCTCGCCGACCGCTGCCGGTCGGTGACCATCGATCGCAGCGCGCGCAAGGGCAAGGAGCCTTCCGATCACGCCCCTGTGATCGCCGAGTTCGAGTAGCTTTCACGCTAGAACCAGTGGCGAAAGCCGTAGGCGATGCGCTCGAGGATTCGCACGATGAGCGAGCGCTTGCGGAAAGCCGCCCACTTGATCTCCCGGCCGGCGAGCATGTTCGACTCGAGCATATCGGCCACTTGATGGTTCAGCCCACGGTCGACCACGTTGACCACCATTTCCAGGTTGTAGGCGAGCGAACGGTGATCGAAGTTGTAGCTTCCGATGGATACGAAGTCCTCATCGACGAGCAAAGCTTTGGTGTGAACCACGGGCTCGTGCTCGAAGATGCGAACCCCAGCCTGCAGAAGTCGCCCGAAGGTGGCGCGCGACGCTAGGTCCACCGTGGTGGTATCGCTGCGCTTGGGCACCAGGATGCTCACCTCTACCCTGCGCTCGACCGCCGTTGCCAGGCTGCGGATGAAGCCAGGATCAGGCAGAAAATAAGGACTGACGAGATAAATCCGGTGCACGCTCGCGCGAATCGCATGCATCGCCGCGCGCCGGATGGCGAATCTGTCCAGTACCTCGCGATTCGAGATCACGGCGAGCGGGGCACTTCCGGCCGGTGGAAGCTTTTCCAGTCGCTTGATCTTGAGGCGCATTCGTCGCTTCACGCGCCAGTTCCAGGTGCGCAGCAACACGGCCTCGATAGCGGGAACAGCGGGCCCTTGCACCTCAATCGCAGCGTCGCGCCATCCCCATCCGCCCTCGTTGGGGGTCGTCCATCGATCGGAAATGTTGATGCCACCCGTGAAGGCAACCAAGCCGTCACAGACCAGGGTCTTGCGGTGGTTGCGCCGAATGAGGGTCCAGAAATGGGGACGCCAGAATCGGTACGGGTGGTAGGCAACCACCAGAGCGCCGGCCTGGCGCATGCCCTCGAAGAAACCTGGCGAATTGTGACGGCAGCCAACTGAATCGTAAAGTACGCGAACCGCTACCCCCCGACGGGCAGCCCTGGACAGAGCATCGGCGAAACGCCGGCCGATGATGTCGTCGTTGAAGATGTACATCTCCAGCGAAATGCGGGTCCTGGCCGCATCGATGGCGGCCAGCCACGCGGGAAAGGCTTCAATGCCGTTACGAAGCAAGCGCACGCTGTTCCCCCCGACGAGCGACTCGGGCTCCTCGATGGTTACCAGGGCTTGTGCGGGAAGGCCTATAGGGGTAGGGCGGGACAAAGCTGGTCCCAAGTGTATCAGTGAGTGAAAATGAGTGAATTCTCGATTTGACCAGCGTGG
>Ga0302321_100003824_pt1 | contig 12978 bp, 11 predicted proteins | sample Fen_T0_1_FD_202505 | JGI IMG/M metagenome (GOLD analysis project Ga0302321, IMG submission 202505) | Peat permafrost microbial communities from Stordalen Mire near Abisko, Sweden - Fen_T0_1 | ecosystem: Environmental > Terrestrial > Soil > Wetlands > Permafrost | place: Sweden: Abisko...
GTCGGGCTCACCTCGATGCCCCACGGCGCCAAGTCGTACCTGGCCGCCGCGCTCGCCCTCGCCGACGGCGGGGAGCGGATCTGCTGGATCGGCCGCGACGCGGAGATTGGCGACCGCGTGGCCGACGAGCTTGGCGCCTGGCTGGGCGACGCCTCGGCGGTGGCCGTGCTCGAGCCCAGGACCTCGCTCGCGTACGAGCGCAGCGAGCTCGTCCCCGACGAGACGGCTGCCCGCGTGGCGGCGCTCGCGGCGTGGCGGAGCGGGAAGGCGCGGATCCTCGTCGCCAGCGTCCAGGCGCTGCTCCAGGCGACGATCGCGCCCGAGGACCTGCCCGAGAAGACCCGCCTGCTCAAGCCTGGCGCCCGGGTGAGCCTCGACGCGCTCCTCGCCGAGCTCCTCGATCTCGGCTACGCGCCGGTGCTCGAGGTGGCCGGCCGCGGCGAGTTCGCCAGGCGGGGCGGCATCCTTGACATCTTCCCGCCGTCCGAGTCGCTGCCCGTGCGCATCGAGCTGTTCGGCGACGAGATCGACTCGATGCGCGCGTTCGATCCCACCGACCAGCGCAGTGTGGGCGGAGTGCGCGAGGTGGCGCTGCTCCCCGCGACCGAGCTGCTGCTGCCCAAGGGCGGCCCCGACGAGTTCAAGGCGCGGCTCGGGAAGCTGGCGAGGGGCCTGCCGGAGCGCCTGGCCCTGGACTTGGCGCGCTTCACGGGCGAGGGCGGGGCCGAGGGCGCGGAGCGGACGCTGGCCGGCCGGGCGCTGCAGGCCGGCGACGCCGCCGAGGTGTGGGCGCGGATCGTCGCGCCCGCCACCGGCCTCGACCACCTCGGCCCCACCACGCTGCTCGTCCTCGACGAGCCCGGCGACCTCGCCGACGCGGCCGACTTCCTGTGGCGCCAGGCGGAGGAGCGCCACCGCGAGCTCGTCGAGCAGGGCGAGCTGCCACGCGACTGGCCGAACGCCTATCTGCCCCCGCGCGACTGGAAGAGCCGCCTCCACGGCGCACGGACCCTCGAGCTGACGTGGCAGTCGGACGCGCCCGAGGCCGACGGCATGGCCTACGCCTCCAAGGGGCTGACCAGCGGCGACCTCTTCGGCTGGCGGGAGCCAGTGCTGCCGCCGGGCCGCACGGAGCGGCTGGTCGACGGCGTCGAGCACTGGCTGGGCGAGGGCGCGCGCGTCGTGCTCGCCTCGGACCAGGCGCCGCGTCTCGCTGAGCTCCTCGGCGAGGCCAACCACGCCGTCGGCATCGTCAGCCGGATCACGGCGGCCCCGCCGCCCGGGGCCATCGCCCTGATCGAGCGCAGCCTCAACGGCGGCTTCGTCGGCGGGCCGGACGGTCTGGCCCTGGTCACGGACCGCGAGCTCTTCGGCTCAGTGCGCGTGCGCCGGCCCAAGGCGATGCGGCGGATCGTCCCGCGCGACATCCTCGAGCGCCTGACGCCGGGCGACCTCGTCGTGCACATCGACCATGGCATCGCCCAGTACGAGCAGATGCTCCGGCGCGGCGGCTCGGGCGAGGAGCGCGACTACCTCGAGCTCTCCTTCGCGGCCGGCGACCGCATCTTCGTCCCGGTCGAGCAGATCAACCGCGTCTCGCGCTACTCGGGCGGGGAGAGCGCGCCGCTCTCGCGTCTGGGCGGCACCGACTGGCTGAGGACCAAGCAGAAGGTCCGCAAGGCCGTTACCGACCTCGCCGACGAGCTCCTCGCGCTCTACGCCAAGCGCGAGGCGGCCGATGGGTTCGCGTACTCGCCCGACTCCCCGTGGCAGATGGAGATGGAGGCGTCGTTTCCGTACGAGGAGACGCCCGACCAGCTGCGCGCCGCGATCGAGGTCAAGGCCGACATGGAGACGCGCCGGCCCATGGACCGCCTGGTCGTGGGCGACGTGGGCTACGGCAAGACCGAGGTGGCGCTGCGGGCGGCGTTCAAGGCGACCCAGGACGGCAAGCAGGTCGCGGTCCTCGTCCCGACCACCGTGCTGGCTGGGCAGCACTTCACCACGTTCAGCCAGCGGTTCTCGGCATTCCCCATCACGGTGAAGCTGCTCTCGCGGTTCGTGTCCGGCAAGGAGCAGGACGCGACGGTCGCCGGCCTCGCCGCGGGCCACGTGGACATCGTCATCGGGACGCACCGGCTGCTGTCCAAGGACGTGGCGTTCAAGGATCTGGGCCTCGTGGTCGTGGACGAGGAGCAGCGCTTTGGCGTGGCGGCCAAGGAGCGGCTCAAGCAGCTGCGCGCCGCCGTGGACGTGCTCACGCTGTCCGCCACGCCCATTCCGCGGACGCTCAACCTGGCCCTGGCGGGCATCCGCGACCTCTCGGTCATCGAGACGCCGCCAGAGGACCGCTTGCCCATCCAGACGCGCGTGGCCGAGGCGTCAGCGGGGCTCGTGCGCGACGCCATCCTCCGCGAGCTCGACCGCGGCGGTCAGGTCTTCTACGTCCACAACCGCGTGGAGACCATCGAGGCCCAGGCCGACCAGCTGCGGCGGCTGCTCCCCGGCGCGCGGATGCTCGTGGGCCACGGGCAGATGCCCGAGGGCGCCCTCGAGAAGGTGATGCTCACGTTCGCGGACGGCGCGGCGGACGTGCTGGTCTGCACGACCATCATCGAGTCGGGGCTGGACATCCCCAACGCCAACACGATCGTCATCGACCGGGCGGACACGCTCGGTCTCGCCCAGCTGTACCAGCTGCGGGGTCGCGTCGGCCGGAGCTCCCGGCGCGCGTACGCGTACCTGCTGTATCGACGGCGCGAGCGCATGAGCGAGGAGGCTCGCAAACGGCTCCAGGCCATCTTCAACGCGTCGGAGCTGGGCGCGGGCTTCCAGATCGCGCTTGCCGACCTCGAGATCCGGGGTGCGGGCAACATCCTGGGCGGGGAGCAGTCGGGGTTCATGGCATCGGTCGGGTTCGACCTGTATTCGCGCCTGCTGGCCGAGGCGGTCGAGGAGGCGAAGGCGCGCCGCGACCGCCGCGAGCCCACCCGCGAGGTGCCGCAGGCGGTGGTGGACCTGCCTGTCGATGCGCACCTGCCCAACGGGTACGTCCCCGACGAGGCGCAGAAGCTCGAGCTGTACCGGCGGCTGGCGCGCGCCCGCTCGGCCGGCGACCTGGCCGCGTTCCGCCAGGAGGTGACCGACCGCTTCGGGCCGATGCCGCAGCCCGTGCTCCGGCTGGTCGAGGTGGCGGAGCTGCGGCTGTCCGCGGAATCGGCGGGCGTGGCGAGCCTTGCCCGCGAGGAGGGCTGGCTGGTGGTGCGCTTCGGCGCGGCGCTCTCGCGGGCCACCGCGATGCAGCTGCTGGCGCCGGGGGCGGCTGGCGGGACGGCGCCGCTGCCTGGCGTACGACCCGGCGACATGACGTTCGCCTCGAACCAGGTGCGCATCCGGCTGCCGAAGGACACGCTCAAGTCGTGGATGCTCACGCAGGCCGTGGTGGCGCGCCTGGTGGCGGCGGCGGGGGTGGCGAGCGCCCCCGCATGAGCTGGCTCCGGCGTCGGCGACGATCGGCTCGGGTCGTGCTCCTCGACCCGGACGGTCGCGTGCTCCTGTTCCGCCAGCAGTCGACGGCGGACCTCGCCGACAGCCAGTACTGGTATCTGCCCGGCGGCGGGATCCTCCCGTTCGAGCGCATCGAGGCGGCGGCGCGACGCGAGCTGCGCGAGGAGACCGGGATCCGCGACGTGGTGGTCGGCCCCGTGATCGGCGAGCGCGATGACGTGACGTTCACGTTCCGCGGCCGGCTGGTCGTCCAGGACGAGTGGTACCTCGCGGGCACCGTGCCCACGCCCCACGTCGGGACCGGTCGCCACGGCGACGGGGAGCGGCGGGCGGTCGAGGCGCACCGCTGGTGGTCCCTCGACGACCTCGCGGCGAGCGGCGAGACGGTGTTCCCGCCGGGCCTGGACGAGCTGGTGCGAGCGGCGGCCGCGTGGGTCATTGGCCGGGGAGGTGCTGACGCATGACGGCGTTTCCCGCAGTCGGCTAGGCTGCCGCACATGGATGACATCGACGCGTATCTGGCCGCGCAACCCGAGCGACATCGCGAGATGCTCTCCCGCGTCCGGGCCGTGATTCGAGAGGCCTGCCCAGAGGCGACCGAGGGGCTGTACTACCGGATGCCCGGGTTCCGCCTTCGCGGGAAGCTGCTGTTCTCGTATGCGGGGTTCAAGAAGCACTGCGCCATCTACCCGGCCAGCGGCATGATCCAGGCGGCCCTCGGCGCGGAGCTGAAGCCGTACCTCACGGAGAAGGCGACGATCCAGTTCACGGTGGACCACCCGATCTCGGACGACCTGGTCCGGCGCATCACGGAAGTCCGCGTGGCCGAGGGCACCGGGCCCAAGGGCGGTCGCTGACCTCTACGCCTTGCGCACCGCGTCGCCCGCGCGCACCGTCCCCGCCTCCACGACGCGCACGTTCATCCCGCGCAGGCGGAGCGATCGCCCGACCGGGTTGTTGATCCATCGGGTGACGTCGCTGCCGAACCGCTCGCTGAACTTGGCGCAGCCGGTGTGCGGCTTGGCCGTCACCTCGACGACCGCCGAGCCGATGACGAGCCGGGTCCCGACCGGGAGGTTGGCCTCGCTCAGGTCGAGATCCACATAGATCTGGTCGCCGGCGAGGGGCCAGCGAGCGGCGTCGGGCTCGATGACCGTGAGGACGCGCGTGCTCATGAGCGTGAGCTGGGCATCCGGATCGGCCGAGCCGTCGGGCGTGTGGCGGTTGCCGCGGGCCTGCCAGTCGTCGCCGACGAGGCCGTGCTCAGCATCGACGACGCCCTCGTGAACCACCTCGCGCTCGTCCAGCGCCGGGCGACGGACGATCAGCTCGACCCGGCCGGTGTCTCGCGGCGCGGCGCGAATGGCCTCGAGGTGCTGGTCGAAGTCTCGGTTCGGGGCGGCGGTCGACGTGTCCATGGTGCAAGTGTGGCGCAGACCGCCCGACGGCGCGACGCGTATCCTCCGGCGATGGGCACCGCGCACGACGACCTCCGCGCCGAGCTGCTCCGCCTCGAGCTGGCCGTCGCCGAGCGCCGGGTCGCGGATCTGCCCGGCGGCTCGTACGAGTCCGTGCTCCACGCGACCTTCCACGAGACCGGCGCGAGCGGGCGCTGGTGGACTCGCGCCGAGATCCTCGCCGAGCTCGAGGGCGCGGCTGTCGCTCACGTCGAGATTGGGCGGTTCGCGATTGAGGAGCTCCTCACCGGCCTGATCCTCGCCACGTACGACACGCTCGGAGGACGGCCGACGCGCCGAGCCTCCATCTGGATGCTCGATCAGGGGCAGTGGCGGCTGCGGTTCCACCAGGGCACGCTGCTGTGAACCCCTGTTTCCGCGAGTGCCCGACCGAGGAGCTGGGGACTGCGGCCCTCGCCCAGATCCTCGACCTGTGCCGTGCGTGCTGGCCCGACGGCGACTTCACCACCGACGACTTCGACCACGCCCTCGGCGGACGCCACTTCCTCGCCGAGCTCGACGGACGGGTGGTCAGCCACGCTTCCGTCGTGCCGAGGAGGCTCGAGGTGGACGGACGGCCCGTCCGCACCGGCTATGTGGAGGCGGTCGCCACGCTGCCCCCCTTCCGGCGGCAGGGTCTGGCGAGTCGGCTGATGGCCGGAGTCAGCCTGCACATCGGGGCGGCCTATGACATGGGCGCGCTGTCGACTGGCGAGCACAGCCTCTACGAGCGTCTGGGCTGGCGCCGGTGGACGGGCGAGACGTGGGCCCGCGGGCGCGACGGCGGCCGCACGCGAACGAGCGACGAGGACGACGGGATCATGGTCCTCGCGACCCCGCAAACACCTGCGCTGCGGCTGACCGAGCGGCTGACCTGCGAGTGGCGGCCCGGCGACGTCTGGTAGCTCAGCCGCCGGACGCCGACGGCTTGGGCGACGCCGACGTGCCCGGGGACGCAGGCGACGTGGCCGACGACGACGAGGACGGCGACGCCGACGATGAGACCCGGGGCAGCGGGGAGGCACCCGAGGGCGCCAGCGTGACTCGCGGGCTCGGGTGCGGGTAGGACGGCCCGGCGTACGGGTAGACGCCGAGGATCAGCCCGGTGGCGTCGTCGATGACGATGGTCCCCGCCGGCCCCGGACCGCTGCACACCACAGACCCTGTGGTCGACGACCAGGGGTGCGATGCGAGGTTGAGATACGTGCCCTGGCCCTTCGTGACCCAGACGACGCCGCTCCCCTTGCCCGTGGGGATGCACCCGTCGAGGGCGGCGGCCTGATCGGCGGTGACGGCCCAGATGGAGGTCAGCGACGGCGAGATGACGGTGCCCGCCTCGGCGCTGGCGCTCGCCACGCTGAGGTAGTCCAGCGTGATCCGGTACGCGTCCGACGCCTTCATGTGCGGCGCCAGCCCGGTCGCCACGTGCGCCGGGAACGTCACGGCGTCGTACGCGCTGCCCGCCATGTTCCACACGCGGATGGCGCCAATCGCGCCGAGCGTGACGAACACGAGCATCCCGAGGGTCCCCACCAGCCGCCTCATTGCGCGTGTGACGCCAGCACTGCCGGTTTTGTTTCGTCGTCCGAAGCAATCCTCGGGGATCGGGGGCATGATCCGCCCATGACGACACCGTGGTTCGGCCTCCACTGCCCCTCCTACACCCATCCCGGCACGACGTCGGCGGACTTGTTCGCCAAGACCGTCGCGCAGGCGAAGGCCGCTGAGGCGGCCGGCTTCAGCCTCGTGACCGTGATGGACCACCTCAACCAGATCCCGGGCGTGGGCGTCCCCGACGAGCCCATGCTCGAGGGCTGGTCGGTGCTGGCGGCGCTCGCCCGCGAGACGACGACCGTCCGGCTCTCGACGCTCGTCTCGGGCGTGACCTACCGCAACCCGGCGCTGCTGGCCAAGACCGCCACGACGCTCGACGTCATCTCCGGCGGCCGCGCGATCTTTGGCCTCGGGGCGGCCTGGTACGAGGCGGAGCACGCCGCGTTCGGCTTTGACTTCCCGCCCATCAAGGAGCGCATGGACCGCCTCGACGAGGCGCTCACCATCGTGCGCGGCATGTTCGCCGGGGAGCGATCCAGCTTCGAGGGCGTCCACTACCGCACCGTCGACGTCATCAACGTCCCGCGGCCGGTGCAGCCGGGAGGACCCAGGATCCTCGTCGGCGGGGGCGGTGAGCAGCGCACGCTGCGGATCGCGGCCAAGCACGCGGACATGACCCACTGGTTCCCGCTGGGGATGGAGACGCTCAGCCGCAAGACCGACCTCCTGCGCGGGTACGCCGAGACGGTCGGGCGCGACCCTGCCACGATCGAGCGGACGATGGCGGCGCCCGTCATGGTGGCAGCCGACCCTGCCGCAGGCGCGATCCTGCTGGACCGACTGCCGGCCGAGCGCCGTGCCTATGTGACAGTCGGGACGCCCGAGCAGGCCGCCGACAGCCTGCGACCGTATCTCGATGCCGGCTTCACCGGCTTCACGTTCAACAACAACCACTACCGGTCGCCCGAGGAGATCGCCGTCCTGGGCGAGCTGCTCCGGCTCATCGGTGGCTGACGCCAGTCCGGGCCACGCCCCGAAGCCCTTCCGGTTCCTCGCCGACCCGGGCGATGTCGCCGACGGCGCCGCGCTGCGCGACGTCGCCCGCCGCGCGGAATCGATGGGGTACGCCGGGCTCGTCTACCCCGACCACGTCATCGCGCCGCTCGGGATGGTGCCCGTGCTCGCGTCGATCGCGGCCGTGACGGACACCCTCCGCGTGGCGCCATTCGTGGCCAACAACGACCTGCGGCACCCGGCGCTGCTGGCCCAGGACCTCGCCACCATCGACGTGCTGTCCGGCGGCCGCGTGGACGTGGCGATGGGCGCGGGCTGGAACCGACCCGAGTACGACGCGCTCGGGCTCGCCTTCGACCCGGTGGGCGTCCGTGTCGCGCGCCTCACCGAGGCCGTCGCCATCGTAAAGGGGTGTTTCGGCGACCGGCCGTTCTCGTTCGCCGGCGAGCACTACACGCTGGTCGAGCACGATGGCCTGCCGAAGCCCGTGCAGCGGCCGCATCCGCCGCTGTTCATTGGCGGCGGCGGGCAGCGGGTGCTGACCCTCGCGGGCCGCGAGGCGAACATCGTGGGGCTGGCGCCCCGGACGTTCCCGGTGTCGTCGGGTCCCATCGTCCGGTCCGACCCACGGTCCATCACGATCGCCGCAACCGAGGAGAAGCTCGGCTGGGTGCGCGCCGCGGCTGGCGACCGCTTCGCCACGCTCGAGTTCAACGTCTACCCGACGGGCGTGCCCGCGATGATCACCGACGACGCGCGCAAGATCGCCGCCGACACGCTCGACGGCATCCGGGCGCGGACCGGCGTCGGGATCAGCGTGGACGAGTGGCTCGCCTCGCCGCACGTGTTCGTGGGCACAGTGGACGCGCTGGTCGCCAAGATCCGCGAGCTGCGCGACCGTCTGGGCATCTCGAGCTTCATGCTGGGCGACATCGACGAGATGGCGCCGGTGGTGGAGCGCCTCGCGGGAACCTAGTCCGCCATCACCGGTCACGCAGGGCGGGCCACGCGATGATGCGCACCTGACTCAAACGGGCGTAGACGCCTCGCCACGCGATCTCGATGGTGCGGATCCGCTCGCGGTCGCTATCGTGTAGGCCTGCGTCACGGCCGATTGGCGGCCGTCCTCGGTACGGGGCCCACTCGTGGACATCTCACTCGGCGAATCGAGAATCATCGCCCTCGAGCCGCGCCACTACTACGACGACGCGCTGCGCAAGGCGGAGGAGAAGAAGACCGGCGCCCTCGGCAGCGGGCTCGGCGGCATCCTGTCGCGACCCAAGCCCGAGGACGTGGTGCTCGCCGCCACCCAGCGCCGAGTCGAGCCGTTCTGGCACGTCGCCTGCACGGCCCACTACAAGTACGACCGGACGCGCACGTACACCGTGCCGACCACTGAGCCGGATGTCCGCGGCGTCACCGTGCTGGGCGAGGACTACAAGGTGGTCGTGTCGGGCAAGGCCCCGGCCGCGTTCGCGATGCCCGTGCTGGAGCACTGCACCGAAGACCGCCGCGAGGAGGTCTGGATCGACGGGATGACCGGCCAGGGTGTGGGCAACGGCGCCGGACTGATGAGCGGCGTGAGCCACGTCATCGGCGACCTCGCCTCCCTCGAGGCGGACGAGGTCATCGTGGTCCCGCCCGACCATCGCGCCTCGGCCATCGTGCGTCAGCTGCTCGCCAAGCTCATGGTCCCGCTCCAGGCGGACGAGATCTTTGAGGAGCAGCTTGCCGTCCCGACGCTCGAGCTCGTCTACCGGCCCATCTGGGCGTTCGAGTTCGAGCTGCCGGCAAAGGGCAAGCGCGGGGTGGTCGAGGTGGACGGGCTGACCGGCGAGACGAAGACCGCGACCTCGCTGCGCCTCCAGATCAACCGCCACGTCAGTCGCGACGCCGTCTTCGACATCGGCGCCGACACCATCGGGATGATCGTGCCCGGGGGCAACATCGCGCTCAAACTCGCCCGCGTGGCGCTCGACCACAACTATTGAGCGCCGCTCCCACCGCTGACGCACCGGGCCCCGTCCGCACGGGCGACCTCTTCGCGCCCGGCTACCGAGGCCTGACGCTCGGTCTCGTCACGACGATCACGCTGATCGCGGTCGAGTCGCTCGCCATCGGCACCGTGATGCCCATTGTCGCCCGCGAGCTCGGCGACCAGGAGCTGTACGGCTGGGTCTACGCCGCGTTCTACCTCGGCAACATGCTCGGGATTGTCGTGGCGGGCGCCGCGCTCGACCGCGTGCCCATCCGGCGGCCGTTCGCCATCGGCATCGGACTCTACGCCGCCGGGCTCCTGGTGGCGGGCCTGGCCCCGACGATGCCTGTGCTGATCGCCGCGCGCTTCGTCCAGGGCTGCGGCGGCGGCGCCCTCTCGCCGACCGCGTACGTGGCGATCGGTCGACGCCTGCCGAGCCACCTGCAGCCGCCGATGTTCGCGCTCATGTCCGCGGCCTGGGTCGTGCCCGGGCTGATCGGCCCGTCGATCGCCGCGTTCATCGGCGCGACCGTGGGCTGGCGATGGGTGTTCCTGGGCCTGCTGCCCATCCTCGCGGTGGCCGGGATCGTGGCGTTCGGGGCGCTGGGCTCCGTCCCGAATGCCAAGCGGGGCCAGGGCGACCCCGCCAACGAGGCGATGGCGCGACGGTTGCCGTACGCCCTGCTCTCGCTGCTCGGCGCCGGGCTGGTGATCGCCTCGCTGACCGCACCCGAGCTCGCCGTCGTCGCAGGCGGCGCGGCGGTGGGCCTCGTGATGCTCGTGCCCGCGTTCCGGCGCCTCACCCCGCCGGGGACGCTCCGGGCGGCCGAGGGCGTGCCGGCGGCGGTGCTGCTGCGCGGCGCGATGACGTTCAGCTTCTTCGCCGCCGACGGCTACGTGGCTCTCCTGCTCCAGACCTGGCGCGGCACGTCGCCCGTGCTGACCGGTGTGGTGTTCACCGTCACGACGATCGCGTGGTCCACCGCGACCTGGTTCCAGGCCAAGCGGATCGACCAATGGGGCGTCGTGAGGTTCACGCGCCTCGGGTTCGTGCTCGTCGTGATCGGGGCGCTGGTCTCCATTCCCGCCGTCATGCCGGGCGTGCCGCCCGAGATCCTGATCGTCACGTGGGCGCTGCCGGGCGTGGGCATGGGCGTCATGTACTCGGCGGTGACGCTCGTGGTGCTGCGCAGGAGCCGCCCGTCGGAGCAGGGGAGCGCCACGTCATCGCTGCAGCTGGCCGACATCCTGGGCACCGCCCTGGGCGTGGGGACGGGCGGGGCGATCGCGGCTGCGGGGATCCGCGCAGGGGCCGACGGGCTGGGCTGGGCGCTGGCCGCGGTGTTCGTCATGACGGCAATCGTGGCGACGCTGGGCGCGCTCGCGTCGGGGCGCCTCGGGGACGCGATGGCCGGCGGGAGCGAGCGTGCGGCTGCGGTAGACTAGCCGTCCGGCGCGGGGCACCTTGCCCGAGGCGATCGCGCCGCCTGCGGAGGAATTCCACCCGATGTCCGCCGAGACGCTTCGCGCGAAGATCCGCGAGATCCCCGACTTCCCGAAGCCCGGCATCCTGTTCTACGACATCACGACGCTGCTCAAGGATCCGGCCGCCTACCGCGAGGCCATCGAGCTCATGCTCGAGCCGTATCGCGGGGAGCAGATCGATCTGGTTGTCGGCATGGAATCCCGCGGCTTCATCTTCTCGTCGCCCATGGCGTTCGAGCTGGGCACCGGTCTCGTGCCGGTCCGCAAGCTCGGCAAGCTGCCGGCCGACACCCTGACCGTCGAGTACGCGCTCGAGTACGGCTCGAACACGCTCGAGATCCACCGCGACGCCATCGCGCCCGGGCAGCGCGTCCTGATCGTGGACGACCTCCTGGCCACCGGCGGCACGGTGCGCGGCACGATCGAGCTCATCGAGCGGCTCAAGGGCGAGGTCGTGGGTCTCGCGTTCCTCGTCGAGCTCGAGTTCCTCAACGGCCGCGAGCGGCTCGAGGGCCGCAAGGTCACGAGCGTCGTCAAGTACTGACGCTGGGGACCCCGGCCACCGTCTGACTGATGTCCGAAGACGAGCCCGCCCCGCCCGCCCCCGCCGACCCGCACCGGCGGCGGTTCTTCCGCCTGTTCGCCGGCGACGTGGCGACCTCGGTCGGGTCGATGATCGGCGCTGCGAGAACGCTGCAGGCGGAATCGGCGTCGGCCGCGCAGGAGATCCTCGGGGTCGCCGGCGCCTCGTCGCTGATCCCTGTCGACGAGCCCGCCCTGCCGCCGCCCGCCGTCCGCGCGCAGGGCCCCTACCTCGCGAACACCGCGGGTTATCGCGCCCCGTTCCGGTTCGAGGACGACGCGGTCTTCGCCTGGGACCAGCGCCAGCTGCCGGACATCCTGGCCGAGATCGAGATCACGGGCGCCGCGGACGGGGTCAACGCCATGACTGAGGGTGCGGTGCTGGGCGCGGCCGTCCAGGCGCAGCTCGCCGCCGCGACGCTCGCCCTGGTCGCGGCACGGGCGTGGGACTCGCGGCCCTTCGCTCGACGAGCCACGATCCGGGGCTCGGCCAACGCCTTCAAGATGAACCGGCCGGCGTCGGCGCAGGTGGCGCTCGCGCTCGACCGGATGCTGGCCATCCTCGAGGACCACGAGGTCGACGCCGACGGGAAGGTGCTCGCCGACGCCATGCGGCGCGAGGCCGAGGAGATCATCGTCGAGGCGACCGAGGACCACGGCAAGATTGCCGAGCACGCCCCGCAGGCCCTGCCCGGCGGTTCAGAGGCGTTCCTCCACCTGCTCACGACCGGCAGCACCGGTGCCATGGGCGGCGGCGTGTTCGGGACCGCGCTCGGCGTCATCACCAGCCGCCACCATGCCGGGCAGCCCGTCCACGTGCTGGTCGCCGAGTCGCGGCCGTGGCTGGCCGGTGCCCGCATCGCATGCTGGGAGCTCGAGCAGGCCGGCGTTCCGCACGCGCTGGTCACTGACGCGGCCGCGCCGGGCTGCATCGCCGCGGGGGAGGTCGAGGTCGTCCTCGTCTCAGCGGACCGGATCGCGGCCAACGGCGACATTGCGGCGCCGGTCGGGACGTACCCCATCGCGCTCGCCGCACAGGCGGCCGGCGTGCCGTTCGTCGTGTGCGTGGCCACGACGGCGATCGACCTCGCGGTGCCCGACGCCGACGACCTGACCATCGAGGACGCCCGCCCCACGATGGTGCTCCAGATCAAGGGCCAGCGGATCGCGCCCGAGGGCGTCCACATCCGGAACCCGGTGACCGACGTGATCCCGGCGAGTCTCGTCACGGCGTTCGTCACCGACGAGGGGGTGCTCCTGCCGCCATTCACGCCCGCGCTCGCGGACGCGGCCGAGCGCTCAACGGCGCGGCGCATGGGTGCGCGTGGCATGAAGGCGCTCGCGGAGCAGCGGCAGCGCACGGTCGCTGAGGCCGCCGCGGCCGATGCTGTCGCAGCCGAG
>Ga0302321_100003825_pt1 | contig 12978 bp, 11 predicted proteins | sample Fen_T0_1_FD_202505 | JGI IMG/M metagenome (GOLD analysis project Ga0302321, IMG submission 202505) | Peat permafrost microbial communities from Stordalen Mire near Abisko, Sweden - Fen_T0_1 | ecosystem: Environmental > Terrestrial > Soil > Wetlands > Permafrost | place: Sweden: Abisko...
GTTTTCGGCATCGTGAAATGCGGTGGCGCGAGAATGTAGAAATGGGGAGAACGTGATCACCGATCAGGCAATCATTCGGCAAATCGAGCGGCAACCGCACCGGTCGGCAGGATTCAAGCAGCTGATTCGGGAGATGAGCGTGCGCGGCAACGACCGTCGGGGGCTAGCTGAGCGCCTCGCAGCCCTGGTGAAAAGCGGGCGGCTGCTGGAAACCGGACGCGACCGCTATACGCTGGCTGAGCACGCTGCTGCCCAACAAAATCTGATTGCTGGGCGGCTGAACATGCATCGCGACGGGTACGGGTTCGTCATTCCCAACGCGGGGCAGCACAGTACCATCGAGGGCGACATCTACATCAGTCCGCAGTCAGTTGGATCGGCGATGCACGGCGATCAGGTGCTGGTGGAGCTGGGCCGCCGCAAAGACGATGGCCGCTCCGAGGGAAAGATTCTGCGCGTACTGACGCGCGCGCATCCGACCGTGGTCGGCACCTTCCATAACGGCACGCGGCAGAATTACGTGACGCCGATTGACGATAAGGTGACGAAGGAAATTGTGATTCCGAAGGGGATGGAGCGGCCGAGTTTCGCCCTTTCCCAAAAGAAGGGCAAGGATGGTGCACTCGTGGACACCACTCCTGACCGCGTCCTGGGTCAAGAAGTGCATCGCCGCGAATATGACGATCTCGAGGGGCTCGTGGTGGATGTCGAGATCACGAGTTGGCCTTCTCCGGCAGAGCGACCGACCGGGCGAGTAGTGGAGATACTCGGCAATGCGGACGATTTTGGCGTGGATGTTGAGATCATTATTCGCAAGCACCACTTGCCGCACCAATTTCCGGTAGAGGTACTGCAGGAGGCAGAACGATTCGAGCGAACGCTGTCTGCGAAGGAGCTGGCGCATCGGCATGATTACCGTGCACTGCCCATTGTTACTATCGATGGGGAGACGGCACGCGATTTCGATGATGCTGTGACGGTGCGCCGGCTGCCGACAGGCAACTTCGAGCTGCAAGTGCACATCGCCGACGTTGCGCATTATGTGCGTGAGGGATCGGCTATCGATCTCGAGGCGCGTCTGCGCGGCACGTCCGTTTACTTCCCCGACCGCGCGATTCCCATGCTGCCGATGGAGCTCTCGACCGACCTGTGCAGTCTGCGGCCCCACGTGGACCGGCTTGTACTGTCGTGCGTAGTGGAGATCGACCCGCACGGCGAAATCGTGGGTTACACGCTCAATGAAGGCATGATTCGCTCGGCGGAACGCATGACCTACACAAACGTCAAACTCATTCTCGAAGGCGATGCGGGGTTGCGGCAGCATTATCACAAGTATGTTGACGGGTTCGAGCTGATGCGCGACCTGGCGCTGATCCTGAATCGCAAACGCGTGCGGCGCGGGTCGATCGACTTCGACTTGCCCGAGCCGGTAATCGAGTTCGACGAAAACGGACTGATGAAGGGCGTGACGCGCTCGGAGCGAAACATCGCGCACCGTCTGATTGAGGAGTTCATGCTGGCGGCCAACGAATGTGTCGCCAGCTACCTGGAGAAGAAGCACATTGCATCGCTGTATCGTATTCACGAGAAGCCGGATCCGAAGCGGGTGTATGACTTCGAGACAATCGCGGCGACGTTCGGGTATTCGTTGGGCGTTGGCGCGCTACCGGTGAAGCGGGTTCAGTTTAAGTCAGACCGGCGAGAGCATCAACGCGGCGGACGCCAGGCCAGAACGCTCGAGTTGCCGCAGGAAGTGCATATCACACCTCGCATGTATCAGAAGCTGACGCAAAAGATCGCGGGCAAGCCGGAAGAGCGTATTCTTTCGTACCTTATGCTGCGTTCGCTGAAGCAGGCACGCTACTCGGCAGAGAATGAGGGGCACTTCGCGCTCGCGGCTCCGACTTACACGCATTTCACTTCGCCGATCCGACGGTATCCGGACTTGATAGTGCACCGCATTCTGAAGGATGTTTTGCGGGATTCGCCCGAGCGCGAAGAAGATGGGGTCTCCGTCGGAGTTGCGGAGGGGGCACATAGCGAGGCTCCTTCACCATGGTCGAAACGGGAAGAGCCTTCGACGCGCAAGAAAGGAACTGCAAACGCGCAGCCATCTCATGCGCCGCCAGGCGGGCCGATTCCGGAAACTAGTCTGGAAGAAATTGCGACAGAGTCGTCTCTCTCCGAGCGGCGAGCTGATGAGGCTGAGCGCGAGTTGATGGAGTGGAAGAAGTCGAAGTTCATGGAACAGCACATCGGCGCCGACTTCGGCGGACTGATCGTCAGTGTCACCAAGTACGGGCTGTTCGTGGAGTTGAACGAGCTGTTCATCGAGGGATTGGTGCCGCTGGCGACGCTTCACGACGACCACTACCTTTATCACGAGAACACGCGGCAGATCATCGGGCAGCGGACGCGCAAGACCTATTCGCTGGGCGATCCGATTCGCGTATTTGTCGATCGCATTGACGCCATGCAAAAGCGAATTCAGTTTGGCGTGGTTGAGGAAGTGAAGCCGCCGAAGGGAAAGCAGCGAAAGAAAAAATAAGTGCCAGCCCCACAATTGCCAACGCAGGGCAAATGTGGACTACCCATTGACACTCGTTATTTAGAATTGCCCTGCCCCCGCTGGAGGAACTTATATGCGGCCGTTTGGACGGGCAACCCCCTCCCCCTCCAGTTATTGATAACAAAGGGTTTGTCGCACGATTGTCGGCAAATTCGTCCAAACAAACATAGTTAGAGGTAAAATCGCACAAACAAATGGGTTAGACTGGATATTAGCGCCAAATTGCCGAGTTTTGCGCGCAAATGGAGTTCCGGTCTGCGGTAGCGTTCCATACTTTCCATACAATCCATACTGACTAGGGGTAAGTAGCTTGTGGTCAGCGGTTTACGCGACTTTCGCATTTCCCTGCAAGCGGTTTTCGGGATTTCAGAGATCCGGTCGGGTGCGCAGCCTAGGCTGCTTCCGGTGAGGACACTAAGTCGTTGCCCTCACGGCTTATGGTTTACAGGTTGGATGGTTGGTGTGAAAAGGAAGTGGGTCACGTGGGTGTGTGATTAGCAACTGGCTCTTAGACCGGTTCGGGGGCAAACTCCCGAAGTGCCGGCGGAAGATCCACATTGTGAATAAGGAGACGAAAAGACCCACATCTGCCAAAGGAAGGCAGATATGGGCCACGGATATGTGGGGCTCCAGCCAAACATCAGGCGAATGTAGGCGACGAGACATACGGCTGCCGATCAGGACTCATTCTCTTTAGTGCGCCTTGTGCTCAGCCCGAGCACGCGATACAGGAGTCAGGTGCCCGCCCCGCCGCTGAGGATCACCAATGCTCCGACGATGCCCAGCGAACGGCCAAGCCAGGGATGGCCGCTGACCAGGATTCCGGCAACGCCGATCGCGATTCCCAGTACGATGCGCACAACGCGATCGAATCGGCCGAGGTTCTTGAGCATCGCTTTTCCGGTTTGTCGGTTCATTTGATTCTGTCGTCAACCCGGGCTTTCGAGGAGATACCCTTGCCCAGGAAGAAGAGACGTGAGCCACAGAGAGTATAGGACAGCCTGGTGTGAGTGCCCAAACTGGAGGCACCCACGTCCGGGGCAGTGACGTTTGGGACTCGTTCCGCATTTGCCAAAATCAGGCAAATGTAGGCCCGGAATATGTAGGCCACCGGCCGTAGGTTTTCATATCTGGGGCACCAGCCGTCATCAATTTCGTAAGTCAATTTTCACATTGACTTCCCGAGGCGGCCATGTAAACTCAGCGGACGCAGTGCACAGCTCGTTCGAGCATCCAAACTAAACCGAAAGAGGACAGCCATGCCAAGATTACCTAAAACGAGCTTCAACCCGAATCTCCCTGTCAATGACGTGGTACTCGAAGGCAGCGGTACGCTGTCCGTCACCGGAACCAACGGGAGTTCGGTAGGAGTGCTGGGCGTGTACGGAACGCAAGCTTACAACCTAAGCCTGGTAAACGTGCCGCCCTTCACCGCCGGTGCGCTGGGCGTCAATGATGGCGGCCGGGGCGTGGCCGGTTTGAGCAAGATCGGGCAGGGAGTTTACGGACACAGCGTCACCCAAGCGGGCGTGGTTGGCGAAAGCGACCATTGGGATGGCGTCTTTGGCATCAGCCACTCCAAGGACCATCCGGGTGTGTCCGGCCATAACGACAAGGGCGGGCTGGCGGGACTGTTTCAAGGTAACGTGCTGGTGCAGGGGGACATCACCGCTACGGGAGACATCTTCCTCGCCGGGGCCGACTGTGCCGAGCACTTCGACATCGCCGCCGCCCACGAGGTCGCGCCAGGGACAGTGTTGATCATCGGCCAGGACGGAGCGCTGGAGGAAAGCTGCCTGCCGTATGACCGAAGAGTCGCGGGAGTCGTCTCGGGCGCCGGCAAGTTCAAGCCCGGCATTATCCTCGACAAACAGAATACTGACTCACCGCGACAGCCCATCGCCTTGATTGGTAAGGCATATTGCCAAGTTGACGCACAGTATGGAGAGATCCAGATCGGAGACCTGTTGAGCACGTCCGCCACTCGCGGACATGCCATGAAAGCAAGTGACCAGGCAAAGGCTTTCGGCGCGACACTCGGCAAGGCGTTACGCCCGCTGTCTGCAGGATGCGGGTTGATTCCCATCCTGGTCGCTTTGCAGTGATTGGTGTCCGTTGCGTGATGAGATTGGCATCGCACGATTGAGCTGGGAAGCTTATTGAGTCAGATGTTTCCCGCCTATTGTTGGAAGACATTGGGGGAGTTGATGGCGTTTTACACGTTTACCGTCGAGGGATACCACATCGACAAGACGCGGTCTCTTATCCAGGACACCGATGAGGTGGGTGGATCTCTGCAAGTGGGCAGCGATAAACTTCCCGCCCAGGCGCGTTCCAACGGCAAAGTAGGTGGCGGAGATTGGCCGGTTGGATTTGTCTTCGGGCCGATACTGGCGAGCCAATCCACCACTCCCATTGTGCTCGCCTATTTAATCTATAACGGAGACGCATCCAAATTGCCGAAGGATCTGGCCGATTTCAGCGCCGATCTTGTGGGCAAGGCCGTGGACTCCTTGATCAAAGAGAAAAGTCCGGAGCAGTACGATTTGAACGATGTTACCGCCTATCCCGGCGCTCCCGACAACCAAAACTTCAACTGGGCAGATCCATCGTGGATCGAGGTGCTGGAGTATGTCACCCTCGCAAGTTTCATATTTCCGGACTGCGATGGTTTTGTGGCCGGTAGTACGATTGCCAAGATCAAGAACCGTTGGGACGCTCTCATCGACCAGGCCGGCGGCACGGCACTTCATCAAAGTGTGCGCTATCCGGGGTCCGACTCGCCTTCGGGGTGCGGCGGCAACTCTGACTATACTGTCAGGTGGTCCGTCTTGCGCGAGCGGGTGAGCGGTCCCGGCACACACAGCCTGAGACAGTTCTTGTCGCTTCACCAACGCACTGCAAAGAACGGCCTGAGGCGACTCACTCCCGGCGAGCCGGTCCTTAGTGTCAGGGGACTGATGAGCTAAGCGGGCCCGAACCTTTTACTTTCTCAATATGGCCAATAGCCTATCACTACCTGAAATCCCTTACCACGTACGTCGCGCGTGCTATACGGTTGAAGATTTGATGGTCGGTGCCCGAGCAATCGCAGGGAGTCTTATTTCCGTTCCCGTGGTCGTTCGGAAGGATGCTGCCAGATGGCATATGAGGAAACTGGATATTCATCAGGCGGTGAATTTCAGCCGTCGAAAACGTACGACCTGCCTTATTTCGAAACACCTGTACAAATCGTTCGTGTATGGTTGGTTCTCTTTGCGTCTTCACGCTTCCTCCTTACTATAAGGCTGATATGGGCCACCTGGCGTCATTCTGGAAGTTCGTCGGCGAAGACGACAGCGGCTAGCTCGCGAACTAATCGTGATACCGCAACTGGCCCGCGGGAATCGCGATAGTCAAGCGATTCTGCGGTGTCGGTAATGGGCAAGTGGCGTACGGCGTGTAGGCGCAGGGCGGGTTCTCCGCGCGATTGAAGTCGAGCACTACCTGCCCCGGCTCAGTAAGGCCATGATCGGGAAGCGGCGTGTAGAGGAATCGCCCTGCACCGTAAGTTTCGCTCTTACTGGTGGTGTCGCGAAAGATGAAAAATAAGTCCTTGTCGTCGGGCGATTCGAGGATCGGTTCCAGACGCCAGGTTTTGCCGTCGAGGGTGAACTCCGCCGCTCCGGGAACTTCCGACATCACTTCGGTTCCGAGAATCGTAGGGACCGGCACCTGGCGCGGTGGATTGTAGGGAATCCACTTGGCTTGAACGCGGTAGGCTTCGTTCGGTGCGTACCACTTCAGCCCGTGAAATTGGACCCGGGCAGCAGCCGTGGTGTCCTTGATGCGCAGGCCGTAACGGTCCCCGCGATGAATGATCGTGACGGTCACGCTGCCGTCGGTAATCTTCGAGGGATGGCCGGAAGAATCAGCCTCGAGAGCCTGCGGATCCGCCGGGGCAGCACCATTGACCTGTAATCCCGCAGGGTAGCCTCCGCTTGGCGGAAGCAATTGCAGCGAATCGCCGTTCAGTCTAATGATGCCCAGCGATGGTGCCGTCGTGGAATTAATCACCGCCGCGTTGCCCTTGGCCGACCCGACCGTGTTGTCCCCGGCCTTTAGCCATTCCAGACCGATCACCGTGAGCCAGCCATTCGGTGTCTGCAGGTTCTTGGCCTGCTGTGCCCGCCATGCCAATAGATCGGTCTTCCATGGAGGTGACGCGGTGATCTTGTCTGCGGCAAAAGTGGCCGTTGCGCTGCCCAGGTATAGAGCAAGCATGCCGATCAGGTAGCGGGTCGGAAAAAGTTTCATGGCGGAGCATCCTCGGAAGTCTTCCACTATTTTTAACACCCTCGGCCCAAAAATGCCGGGGCAAAGAATTGGCTCAATCTTCGTGGAGGGCGCGCGCCTGATTCTGTGTTATTTCACATATATTTGGTAGCGGCACCTAGCCGCGGCTAGGAGAAGGTCAGGGGCGAGGTCTTAGGAACTATGCCGCTACCTCGCGAAGATCTTCGACTCCCACGGCTTTAGCGGGACCTTGCTATTCGCGTCGAGCTCAATCGTTTGGCCGCTGAGATACTCGGTGTACTTGCCATGGTAGAGCGTGTCCTTGAAGGTCACGGTTTGGGGCTGGGCGGAGAAGTTGATGACCGCGAAGACCTTGTCTTTGTCGTTCTGGCGGACGAAGCTGAAGACCGCGTTGGGGGCGGAGTTGGGGACATCCATCATGCGGGCGCCCCAATGGGCATTCCAGAGCGCGGTGTTCTGCGTCTTCAGGGCGATGAGCTTCTTATAGAGGTCGCCTTCAGGGTGTGACTTCCAGGCGATTTCGTCTTTCTCGAAAAACTTGAGGCGTTTGGGGTTGCCGGCTTCCTGTCCGTTGTAGATGAGGGGCATGCCTTCGCCCACGCACGAGAGCACGACAGCGGCGTTGAGGCCGGGGCCGAATTGCTCGAACTCGGTGCCGTCCCAGGCGTTCTTGTCGTGGTTGCTGACGAAGGTCATGCGCATGATGTCGTGCGGGTAGTAGCTTTCGTTCCAGCCGTAGTAATTACGCAGGCCGCCGAGGTCGTGCTTGCGCCCGGAGGTGAGCTCGCGGATGGTGTCGTACCAGGTCCAGGCGTAGGTCATGTCGAAGGCGTACTGGTGCATGTCGCGCGACTCCCACTCGGCGAGCATGAAGACGGGCTTGATGGCGTCTAGCTCGCGGCGGGCGTTGTTCCAGAAGTCGATGGGGACGTAGCCGGCGACGTCGCAGCGGTAGCCGTCGATGTCGGCCTCGCGGACCCAATACTTGAGGGCGTCGGTCATGTACTTGCGCAACTCAGGATGGGAGTAGTCGAGGTCGATGATGTCAGACCAGTCCCACCAGGGAGTGGGACGGAATTCGCCCTTCCAGTTGCGGGCGTACCAGTCGGGATGCTGGGTGACGAGGACGTTGTCCCAGGCTGTGTGATTGGGCACCCAGTCGAGAATGACCTTGAAGCCGAGCTGATGGGCGGTGGCGACGAAGTGCTTGAAGTCGTCGAGGGTGCCGAATTCGGGATTGACCTTGAGGTAGTCCTGCACGGCGTAGGGGCTGCCGAGCGTGCCCTTGCGGTTCTTTACGCCGATGGGATTGATGGGCATGACCCAGAGGATTTTGACGCCGAGGTCGTTGAGGCGCGGGAGCTGGTCTTCGGCGGCGCGGAAGGTTCCTTCGGGGGTGAAGGCGCGAGTGTTGATCTGGTAGATGGAGGCGTTCTTGCTCCACTCGGGATGGATGACTCTGACGTAGGGCACGGGTTGATAGCGCTCGAGTTCTTTGGCGGCCGGCTTGGCCGAGGGTTCGGGTTTTTGCGTGCAGCCTGTGAACAGTATAAGGAGGAGAAGAGCGGGGAGAAGAACGCGTCGGAGGTTCATGAAAAGTCTCCGCGCATGATGATAGCAGGAGGGTCGGGTCGCGAGTTTCGAGAAGAAGCGAAAGCAGCTGCGGATATACACACGGATGAGGCTGAAGTCTCAAGTCGGATGTGCTTCGTCTCTGGCAAATTGCAGGAAGTGCTCGCCAATGAAGCGAGCTCGGTCATGTGGGTCCATAGGTATGGGTCCGCTAGCTAGTGCGTGTCCACTTTTCGGTGCGGCCTATCAGCGAAATGCCAATGAAGCCGCGAAGATCGAGCTGGTCGTGCGAGACGAGAGTCGCCTTAGCACTGTAGGTCTTGCCGCTGTCGGGATCGTAGATGGTGCCGCTCTTCCATTGGCCCTCGCCGGAAGGTTGGAAGCCGGTGATGATTTGCATGCCCAGGATCGGCACGCTACGCTGCGATGCGTCGGGGTTCTTAATGTCGACCTTGGGTGTGCCGGGCGCGCCCTCCTTCGATCCGGCGGGATAGACCGGCTCTTTCAGCCAGATGATCTTGCCGCAGAAATCGTTGCCGCACTTGAAGATTTCAATTTTGGCGTCCTTGGCTTGATTGAGCCAGTAGCCGAGGAGATCGTCGGTAGCGGCCCAGACTGGCATTGCGGCGGCGATGGCGATGATGAGGACCAGCAGGGTTTGTGTCAAGCGTGTCATGAGTAGTCCTTAAGGCGCGGGTCCTCGAGTAAGCAGGTAGTTAGCGCCACTCGAGCCGTAGTTTAGCCGATCCGGTGTGTTGGCGTTCGTGACGTGGGTGCCTGTTGGTTGTGACGTGATGGCCGGTGTCATTCACAGCAAAAGGGCCGCTTCATCCCAGCCACTCGAAGGTGAGGCCGGTGAGTTTGCGCAGAGCGGAGAACTGCTCGTCGGTGGCGCATCCTATGAGACAGTCCTGGCCGCCGAGGTCGAGGCAGATGTAGCGGAGGTCGGTGTCTTGTGCTTCCAGGAGCGCGGCGAAGCGACTGAGGATGTTGGGATCGATCCAGCGCTCTTCGATTTTCGCGGGCCAGCGGACATTTTCGCCACCGAGCGTGAATGTGAGCCAAGCAACGCCGCGGTGAAGGTCAAACTGGTCGCGGACGGACTCGATGGGCAATGCGTCGCCTGCAAGCGTCGCCATGCGCTGCGCGACCTTGACGTAGTCGCCGCCACGCGCGACGCACTCGGCATGCATGTGCCATACATTGTCAGACATCGGGAGACGGGGCGGCTCATCGCCTTCGGTGCCCAGGGCGGTTAGCAAGAGTTTGAAGGGCGACGTTTCGTAATCGCGTTCGGCGTTGAGTCGCAGCAACTCGGCAGGGACGATGCCCTCGCGAGGTACGATGCCGCATGCGGCCAGCGTATCGAGCTGGTCGTAAAGCGACATGTTGCGATTCATCAGGCGGCGGAGAAGGGACATACGAGAGCCACTGTAGAGAATAATGCAATTTGGCACAGGCGTACTTTTCAGGAACGCTGTTGAGCGGAACGTCTCGCCTCGTCTGGCGGGTGTACACTGGCCGCGTATGGCGAAAGCAAAAGAGAAGGTTGCCACGCGTGTCGTGCGGGATGGCGGTGCTCCGGGCGCAGGTACGCTCTACCTGGTGGGCACGCCCATTGGGAACCTCGAAGACATTACACTGCGGGCGCTGCGCGTGCTCAAAGAAGTTGACCTGATTGCTTGCGAAGACACGCGCCACAGCATGCAGTTGCTGGACCATTATGGCATCGAAAAGACAATGGTCAGCTACCACGAGCACAACGAACTGACCCGCGCCGCCGAGCTGATTGTTCACCTGGAACAGGGCGACAACATTGCCATGGTGAGCGATGCGGGCATGCCGGGGGTGAGCGATCCGGGCTACCGGCTGATTGCGCTGGCGGTGCGACACCATATAAAAGTTGTGCCCGTACCGGGAGCGTCGGCGTTTCTGTCGGCACTCGTGGCTAGCGGCTTGGCGACCGATTCGTTCCGGTTCAGCGGATTCTTGCCGTCGAAGCAGGGGGCGCGTCGCACGTTGTTGGAGGCCATCGCCGAGTCGCCGCGCACGCAGATCTTTTACGAAGCTCCGCACCGCATTGTTGAGACGTTGCAAGACGTTGTCGAGTTGCTTGGCCCGGAACGCCACGTGGTGGTTGCGCGTGAGGTTACGAAACTACACGAGGAGTTTCTGCGGGGACGCGCCGAGGATGTGCTGGCTACGCTTTCCAAACGTGGCGACGTAAAGGGCGAGATCACGCTATTGCTCGGCAAAGCAGAAAGCACGGAACAATCCGTTGCCAGGATCAAGAGCGTTGGCCAGCGGGTCCGTGAGCTGATGAGCGGCGATACACTCGATGAGAAAGCGGCACTCAAGCAGGCAGCGAAAGAGTTTGGCGTGTCGAAGAGCGAAGCGTATCGCGAGTTGCAGCGGGCGAAGTAAGAAAGCCGTCAGCTCTTAGCTCTCAGCTATAAGCAAGCCGGCCAGCGGTTGCATTGGGCCCGGCGGTTCAAATCCTTCTTCCTATAATTACCTTCCTGTCGTGGCCTGCGGGACGAAACGGACGAAGAAGCTGTCGCTATTCCACTTCGGCGGTTGCGGCGTGTCAGCCACCCTCAATGCAAGCTGCATCAATATTTCTTCAAACTTCCCGGCAGCGATTAAGTCCACAGGCTGGTTGAGGTCGTCGGAAGGCGCGTGGTAGCGCTGCGTGAGCCACGTCTTTTGCAGCGCTGCTTCCGGCGAACCCTTCACCGCGCCGACGCCCATCGCGAGCGAAGGGACTCCCTGGCGGATAAAACTGGTAAAGATCGTCGATCGAGATGCCACCGTCAAGAACACGGAAATATTCGCCCGGAACCTCGCTGGAGGAGAACTGCCGGAAGAATGAACGCAGTTTTAGCGTTTCGCGCGCATTCTTGTGATTTCGACGGAAAGTGCAATTTTGAATGCACGTTCTCCGCATGGAGTTTGCGTCGCGCTGAACCCTTCGCCAAGGCCACCAGGCCCGGCAAAAATCTCGATGACGGGAATCACAAATCCAGGATAGTCACATCAAAGGCGGTTATCAAGACCGCAGTGGCGCATATTCTGACAACTCCGCACCCCGTCGCAGTTGATCGAGACCAAGACCCACTCCAGCGGTTCGCGAATTTAACTCTTGGGACACCGCTCAATATCCCAACGCTCACAACTGGGGCCTAGCTCCGACTGAATGCGCAAAGCGATGCTGAACGAGCGGCATGCCAACTTGGCGTCATTCCGGGTGTTAGCAGCAGGGCCTTTCGGCATGAGAGTTGCACCAGAAGAAATGCACCACCGAGTTAGGGCAAGGCGAATCCAGACACCGCGATTCAATAGATATAATCAATCGACAAAGTTATTGCGTTGAACCCCGTTCGCACACTTTCCATATCGTCAGGCCCGACGGCATAAGTCCGACATGCCGACTTCTCGTCCAAGTGATTTGGCCGCCCCGACAGGACTGGCATCCCCAGATCCGAACACATATGGGCGTTTCACGGGACTAATGTTCGAAGTCCGTCGCGTAGCACGCCACTGCATCTTGCAGTGCGTCTTACCTCTTGTTTTGCACCGGTATCGTCCTCAAATATCCAACATTATTGGAACATTTCGGTGAAAACACCGTTGGCGTGAACGCGACATGGACCGCTCTCCGATGTCGGATCGTCGTCTAGCAACTTCGGCTCGTTCAGCCTTGAGCGATTTTTGCCTGGAGGTCGATCGCTTCCGGGATCAATTGGGCCGTGAGATAGGCAAGGATGCTGCGGAATAAATCTCCTGTCTCGCTTGGCGTAAGAGTCAAGCTACGGTGAGCCTTCCACACATACTGGACCACAGCTAGCAGAGCATCGTTTAGGGTCCTCTGACGGCTGCCCCACGTCTCGGGCGACGGCAGGACCTGAGCAAGCCTGGTCAGGCCGAAGACCACCATATCTGCCGACTTTACAGAGCTAACGAATCGAGCAAACGGAGCGCTGAAGTCTGTATCGGAGAGCCACCTGTCGCACCACTTTTGCAGTTCCGGGCGGAGAATAAGGAGCGCCCCTGAGAGATTGTCGGCGGCGGCGCGTGGCGGGTGTCCTGTAAAGCCGAGCAAATCTCTATTCAAGTGTTCGAGATGGTACCGAAGGCCGACCTTATCGTAGTCCCAACGGGGTGAAGTCTCTGTGTAATCAATCAAAGCACGCCAGCGATCTGCGAGGTCCTCTTGCGATAGACATAGGGACGGTGCGTGCAAAAGGAAACCATTAAGGAAATTGCCAATCCATCGGTGTGCACCAGTGCCTAATGACATGATCGGTGCGCCTACTAATTGCATAGCTTCCTTGATCTCCAAGGTGGCGTAGTAAATCCCCGCTACTAACATAATCCAGTCGTCAAAATCATACTGAGTCTGAAACTCCGCAGAATCGACTTGTGACGAGTTCGGAAGAAGGCTCAGTTCAAGAGCGAACAACAGTTCAAAAAAACTGCGGAGTTTCGGTGCGTCCTCCGAACGTAGACCTGCGAAGACGCCAAGGAAACTGAACCCGCAT
>Ga0302321_100003826_pt1 | contig 12977 bp, 11 predicted proteins | sample Fen_T0_1_FD_202505 | JGI IMG/M metagenome (GOLD analysis project Ga0302321, IMG submission 202505) | Peat permafrost microbial communities from Stordalen Mire near Abisko, Sweden - Fen_T0_1 | ecosystem: Environmental > Terrestrial > Soil > Wetlands > Permafrost | place: Sweden: Abisko...
CAGCGCGCTGGCGACCTCCGCCACCGGCATGTTCTCGAGGGTATGCAACACGAAGGCAGCCCGCTCGTTCGGACTCAGCTCTTCCACGATGCGACTGAGTTGCAACAGCGCCGCTTTGGCTTTCGGATCGTCGGGCGAGACGTCGCGATCGGCATCCCGAGGCCAGCCGATCAGCGTGTGCAGCAGCGCTCGTCGCCGGCGCGCTCGCAGCTCACGCCGCGCTACGTTCATCGTGATCGAAACGAGGTAACTGCGCACCGCTGAAGCTTGGCGAATGCGCTGCGCGTTGGCGAAAAAAATCACGAACACATCGCCCACGAGGTCGGCGATTTCCGCGCGCGGACCGAGCGTCTTGGACAGCAAACCGTGTACCAGTCGGTGGTACTCGTCGAACGCCCTTCGCTGCCAGTCAGCCTGATTGTTCGTGATCGCCTGGTGCAGGTCTTCCTCGCGCTCGTGCGTCGCAGGCTTGGAAGACGTGATACGCGCCACGACGCGAACATAGCATCAAGTGTTCGATTTCGTGTTAGCCTGATGTCGTTCGTTGTTGGTTCCGTCGATCGCGCGGCAAGGGAAATGTGCTCTGATATCGCAAGCATGCTTTGCGCCCTCGCGCTCTTGACCGCGTGCGGCACGACTCCTTTGGACGTGGTGTACCAAGCCCGAGCGGACGCCGCGGCGGGCGGAGCTACGGCAGACGCAGGGCCGTGCTCGGTGGTCACGGACGGGCTCTACGCGTTGCGCTCACGCGCCAATGGACTTTGTCTGGGCCAAGGAGCCCCGACCACTGTCTTCGGATTTCCTGGGTTTCTACTGGATTTTGCTGCGGATTGCCGGCTGCCGGCGCGCTCTTGGCAGCTGGCCTCGGTCGGCGCCGCGAACGTGTTCTCTATTCAAAACCAGCTTTCGGGCTTCGTCCTGGACGTCAAGATGGCTGCGATTCGCGATGGCACGCCGGTGATCACGTACTCCGAAAATGGGCTCGACAATCAACGTTTCGAAGTGCGAGCGCGCGATGCGTTCGCCTCCGAGCTGCGTCCACAGCACCATGCCGACAGTTGCGTCAGCGCCTCGCTCGACAGCGCACAGATTGATGCCTGCGTGGTGACAGACGCGACCCAGGCATGGTTGCTGCAGCGAAGCGATTGTTTGTGAACCCTCTTTGCGCGGTGAAGGCGCTGGATGCGTCCAGGTTCCAGTCGCGACGCAAGATTCACGGGCGGAGATCGATTGCGGAGCTCGCGAAAGTTTTTTGACCCCTGCGGCGAAGCGAGCGGCTCTGCTTCACCAGACCCGGAGTTGTCCACTCAGCACGAGTAAGCTCATCAGATACATCAAGCCATCGTAATAGCGCAGGTCGCCGGCGGGGATGCCCTGCGCCCAGACGGCCTCGACGAAATTGTTGCGATCCGTGCGCGAAGAAGCGACTGCGAGTGCGCCGTTGACGGAGATCAACGCTTGCGACGGATTGGTACTTCGTGTTTTCACGGTGCCGTCCGCCATGAAGGTGAGCGCGTACATGGGCGGCTGACCTTGCGGGACTTGTCCTGCAAAGAAGCCGAGCGTGCGATCGGCGAGAGCCGTTCGCCCCTGATCGGGCGTGCCCCAGTCCGAGTCGGGCGTGCCCCACAGCGCGTCGATGGCCAGATTGAGTTGGGTGCGATAACCCTGCGCGATGAACCATCCCTGCGCCGGCGCGCCGTCGGGGTAGCTCCGCGCTGGCGCGAGGCCGGTCGTGGCATCGGCGGCCGCCAGCAAATGCTTGCGCGCCTGTTTGGCGGCGACCAGCCAGAACTCGTTGCCGGTCGCTCGCCACCAGAGCTCGTAGTAGGCGGGCATCTCCAGAGAGGAGCGGGTGTAGCCCGCCTGACCGACCGTTGGAGCTTCGCGGACCAAATGGGTCGCCGGGTCGAAGGCGCTCACGATGTCCCCCGCGTCACTCCCACTTAGTGTCGTCTGGTTCTGAAGTGCATCGAGCAGGGCGAGCGCATCACTCGCGTAGGGCGCCGCGGGCGTGCTGTGCCAGCGGTCGTTGGCGAATATCAGCGACAGCGCGATTTGCTGCATGCCGTACGGATCCAGGCACACCGTGTCGAGAACATCATCGACCGCGTCACAATACGAGGTGAAATAGCCCTGCGCCGTTCTCGAAGTTTTCAAGGCGGTCCACAGTTGATCGAACATGGGCTGATTGCCCAGCTCGACGGCAATGAGCATGGCGAGTCCCATGCCCTCGGTGCGGACTTCGTTGTTGTGGTAGACGTCTTCAATCAGCGCGCTACCGTCGGGCTGCTGAAAGTAAATGGCTTCCGTGAGCGGGTTGCCGTTGACGAATAGTTGCGTGAACGCTTTTTGGATCTTGTCCGATGCGTCCAGATTCAGGGGCTTGAAGCTATCGCGGTACTGAAAGCTGTCGGGGTAGTGGGTGCCCGACCCGCTCAGCTTCGAAAGGGACTTGGGCTCGTTCCCCAGCGAATCGAGCGTCCCGTGGCAACCGCTGAGCGCGCCGAGGACCAGCACGCAACCGAGTGCGCAGAGCCGCCTCATAGTCCGGCGTAACTGCGGACCCGTGACGCCAGAACGCTGCCCGGATGACCGCGCAAAAATGCTTCCGCTCGCTTGCGGGCGGCGTCGGTTTGCCCGCTTTTGGCCAACGCGCTGATGCGCAACACTTCGGCTTCCAGGCCCAATCTGCCGCGCGGGAAATTGCGTGTGTACGCATCGAGCGCGGTGAGTGCAGCACCAGGATCCGAGTGACTCAGTGACGTGCGGGCCGCATCGAGCGCTGCCAGCTCGTCGCTGAGAGGCGCGGCTGCTGGAGGCTTCGGCTCGGCATGAGCGGCGCTTGCGACGGCCGCCGCGTTGGACGCCTCGAGCGGCAGCGCCTCGACCGGCACCGCTTCGAGCGGCAGCGCCTCGGGCGGCAACGCCTCCACTGCTGCGGGCGGCGGCTGCAGAACGGGCGGCGCGGTCAGGGCTGGCACCTTCACCGCGACTGGCGGGTCGCTCGGATGGCGACTCGAGTAGCGCCAAACGGGCAATGCGATGGCGCCCGCCACGATCAGCGCGACGGCTCCCTTCAAGAGAGCGCCCTTGGTCAGTGTGCTGCCGGGCCGAGTGTTGGAGGAAGCGCCCGCACCAGCCAACCCGAGTGAAGCGAGCAACTGCGCGCGCGTCGCGTCCGATGCGGTGTACGAACGACCCGCGTTCAGCAAAGCTCGCTCCAGCTCGCTCTCAGGTAGGGCGTGCATGCGCACGGGCTCGGTCACGAGCCAACCTCGGCGTGGGTCGACCCGGAGAGCCCCCGCACTCGGTGACGAAAATCCGCCCGCGCCCGACGAAGGCGAGAGGCTACGGTGCCTTGCGGGATGCGCAGGGTTGCTGCAATCTCCGTCATGCTGAGCTCCTCCAGCTCATACAACACGAACACGGTACGCAGCTCGATCGCCATTTCTGAAAGCACCTCGTCGAGCAACTCACGCGCGCGCTTTTGGTCCAGCATCTGCTCTGGTTGGAGGGGACCCTGGATACGCAGTTGCGCGTCCGAATCGTGCACCTCGCGTCGCCGAGCCAACGTACGCCGTGCGTGCGCCGCCATGCGTAAAGCGGTCTGCAACAGAAAGCTCTTCTCTGCGTCGGGGCGAACGTCATCCAGACGATTGGCGACCGCCATGAAGGTTCGCTGGACGTCGTCGTCGACCTCCGCCTCGGGGGTGCCGGCGTTACGCAAAACACGCGCGACGAAGTCGAGGTAGCGGTCCACCATCGCCCGCAAGCGCGTGTCGCGTTCACTCGGCCGACTCACGAGCTTCAAGGTAGCGGCGGGTGGTGAGGCTGGCAACCGATGCACCAGTGTGGGGGCAATAACGACCATTTGTCTGGATTGATCTACGACGGCTGTAACCGCTCTGACGTCTATTCCCGCAAACGCCGTAACCGATCACCCCCCCCGGGAATAATTGCGGTTTTCGCCAGAATACCCGCGCGCTTGCGTCAGAACCGATAGCCCAGGCCGGCACGCGCCAAAGGTGAGACGGCGGGTGTCCCAGCGACTAGGTGGTCCGAGGAGCTCGTGAAGTAGCGGTGCCGCACGAGTGGTACGGTCGCGGCCAGCGCCCCTTCGAATACGAAATTTCGGCCGAGCAACCATGATATTTGCAGGTCGACTCCCGCGCTCCACCAGGCCCGGTCTACGGTCTCGGGCTCGCTGAGGCGGCGGCCGGTCAGTTCCAGCACGCCCAGGGCGGCCAGTGCGCACGGAGCGAATTCGAGGCTTCCGCTATGATGCCGAAAGGGGCAAACGTCTAGCGCCATTGCCCCAAAGCGTGTGCGATGGTCCTCGGGGGCGGGCGGCAGGCCCGTGCTCGCGAACATCAGCGACAATTGCAGGGCGCTGTTCGTGCTCGCATTCGCATCGCGCAGCACCGTGACAGATAGCGCGCCGCCGCCAGCAAAGCCCGACGTATCGACGACAGTGCCGAGAACGCTCAGCCCAATTTCCAAGGTGAGCGTCGGGGGCGGCGCAGGGCAGACCGCGGTCTTGGGCCCAGGGGCTTTGGAGGCCGCGGATTTGGGCGGTCGCGCGCTGCCTTCGGCAGGCTCGGGTGGGTGTGCTTCCGGGTCGAACGAGAGCGCCGCGGTGAGAGACAGCGCTTCTACGACCTCCTTGCACGTTGCGCCATCCACGCTGCGCGTCGAGGTTTCGCTCTGGTTCACGACCTCGTGCATTTCACCGTGAAAGCCGCGATCGACGCGACTGACGTGAACGTTCACGTCGACGCGCGGCTCGTCTCCCTGGGCTTTGCGCACGCGATCGGTGCGGGCTCGCACGGCATCGAAAAAGGCGTCTTGTTTTGGACAGCCCGCGGGTGCATCGTAGTTGACGCGAATGGGGATGGCGGTGGCAGCAAGCTCGGCGAGAGCAAGGAGAGTCGCTGGCAGCGCGATGAACACCCGCGCAGACTGACACGGTGCCGCTTGGTCGCTCAAGCTCGATGACGCGCAACTGCAGGGCGCCATGGTCGAAAGGTGGCGTGACCCATGCGTCTCCTGTTCGACCACGGCACACTGGTTCTGGCGGAAGCCCCGGATTTGAAAGCCGAGCGAGTTCCCGGGCTGCTTTGGGACCCTCGCGTGGCGCTGTTCAGAGCTCCGGCCTGGCGTTATTCGGCGGTCTGTGCGGCGCTTCGAAATCGGCAGCCAGCCTTTCGCGATGAAGTGAGGCCCAGCCTGCTGCCGGAGCCTGCCTCGTGGGCTGCGCCGGAACTCCGCCCCTACCAACGAGCCGCGCAGCTCTCGTGGGAGCTCTCCGGCCGCTGCGGCACGATCGTGTTGCCTACCGGCAGCGGCAAGACACAAGTCGCGATCGCGGCGATGGCCTCGTCCGGGGTTCGTGCGCTGTGTCTCGTTCCCACGCGCGCGCTGCTCGAGCAATGGAGCGCGGAACTCGCTGCCGCCTATCGAGGGCCAGTCGGTTGCCTCGGGGACGGGCGCCGCGCCTTGGAAGCGATCACCGTCTCCACGTTCGAAAGCGCCTATCGGTTGATGCCGCGCATCGGGGCTCGCTTCGAGTTACTGGTCGTCGATGAAGCGCACCACTTCGGTTTGGGTGTTCGTGACGAGGCCTTGGAAATGTCGATCGCGCCGCAGCGCCTGGGGCTGACGGCCACCCCGCCGAGCGAGCCGGCTCTGTCGCGGCTGGCGGAGCTGCTCGGACCGATTGTCTACCAATTGGGGATCGGCGATTTGGCGGGGAAGTGGCTAGCCGATTTCGATCTGGTGACGGTGCACCTGGGGTTGAGTCCGGCGGAGCGTGCGAGTTACGACGCGGATCATCGCGTCTTCTCCCGATTCAATCGCCACTTCCGACGCGCCGATCCAAATGCCAGCTGGCAAGACTTTGCCTCGGCCGCCGCCCAATCTCCGGAGGGGTGCGGAGCCCTGAGCGCGTGGCGTCGAAATCGACGTTTACTACAGTTCACGCAAGCGAAAGCCGAAGCGGTCGGTCTGCTGCTCGCGCGTCACCGCGAATCGAAGGTGATCGTCTTCACCGCCGACAACGAAGCAGCCTACGGCATCGCGCGCGAACACCTGGTGATGCCCATCACCTGCGATATCTCGCGCGCCGAGCGGGAAGCCGCCCTGAGCGCATTTCGCGTGGGCCACCTGCGCGCATTGGTCAGCGCGCGAGTGCTGAATGAAGGCATCGACGTACCGAGCGCGGACGTTGCGATCATCGTCAGCGGTACACAAGGCGAACGCGAACACGTGCAGCGGGTTGGTCGCATACTCCGGCCACTACCGGGAAAACGTGCTCTCATCTATCAGCTAGCCACGCGCGCCACTTCAGAGCTTCGGCGCGCGATCGAAAGGAGGCACGCGCTTGCTCCCGTACGCCTTGCTGCGCGTTAGCGTCCACTTAGAAGGCGAGCGCATCGTGCCGCACTACTTCACGCCCCGAGACGAGCCTTGGCTGAGCGTGCTGCTCGATGAATTTGCCCGCTTCACCGGGCGAAGGCGCGTGGATTGGGTCGAGCGCTTGCGCGAGCCATTGCCGGTGCGGGCGCCGAAGACCAAGCTTCGGATTGCGCTCTGCGTACTCGAGCCTCTGTGTCGAGCCAGACCTGCCGCGGCCGTACCGCCCAAAGAGGCACGGGCCGCTCTCTTTCGAGCTGCGTCGGCGAGCCATGCTCCGCGGGGCGCGGTGTTGGCTTCGGTGGCCGCCTCCTTCGCAGTGTCCCCGGTCGAACTCGACCGCGCGCTGTTCGCGGATTTGGCTGCGGAGCGCCGAGTAGCAGCGGCGCCGGCCAGCTTCTCGGCCGCGCGGCTCGCGCGAGATGCCAATCTAGCCATCGTCGTTTCGCTCGTGCGGCGTGCAAGCCAGGTACGAATTACGGCTCGGGGCAAGTATCGTGCGTTGATTGGTCACGCCCGATTCGTCGGTTTGATTTGTCGCGCGTCGCGGCTGGGAAGCGCGGGCGAGGGCATCGTATTGGACGTTTCTGGGCCGTTCGCGCTATTTCACCATAGTGAACTCTACGGGCGTGCTTTGGCTTCTCTCATCCCGCGGCTGGTCAACTGCGACGATTTCGAACTGAGCGCGACCTGCTCGCTCGGGGGGAATAGTCAACTCTCGGCGCTGAGTCTGCGCTCGGGAGATCCGCTTGCCGCAGGGGGCGAGCTCGCGCTCCCGGAGCGTCGGCTCGAACGTAAATTCGAGCGCGACTTCCGGCGCGCCGCGCCGGATTGGGAGTTGATTCGTGAACCGGCGGCGATCGGCTCGGGCGAGATTTTGATATTCCCGGACTACGAACTTGCCCATCGTCACCGGCCCGATCGCCGCTGGCTGCTAGAATTCGTCGGCTTCTGGACGGCCGAATACTTGATCGAGAAGCTGCGCCGCCTGCGCGCTGCGGGCATCGACAACATCGTGCTTTGTGTCGATCAGCGCCGGGAGTGTGCGGATTCGGTACTTCCCGCGGATCCACGCGTCATTCGTTACAAGACGAGCATCGACGCTGGTGCGGTGCTGGCCGTGATCGCGGGCGAGCCGCGCGTCAAATGACAACGCCCGTGCGCAACTCGGCTATCACTGGCTTCCGCCCCGATCAGGGGGGATGCCCCCAGAGGGGCGATACGGAATCTGCTTTCGGTTCGTGACCCGAGGGCGGTTCGCCGTCCACGACCCGGACGCGTGGCCGTCCCACTCGCGAGCACGGACTCGAGCGAGGCTCGCGGCGCGGCCTCGGTCCGGACCCTGTGGGGGGAATGATCACTTTTCCATGAGGGGAAACGGCGGCGTCCTCGATTAGAAACAGGTCACTTCTAGTCTACACGGACCACCCCAGCCAGGGCGCGCTCATGTCTGCCGATCGAGACTCTCGTGCGCCTTCGTCACGGATACACGGCTAAGGAGAATCCCATGGATACGCTTATCAAGGTTGACCTCGCGGCGCCCGCAACGGATCACGACGTAATCCACAATCGCTGGCACCCCGACATCCCGATCGTGAGTTGGGTCGAGCCGGGCGCTCAGTTTCGCGTCGAATGCATCGACTGGACCGGCGGTCAGATCAAGAACGACAACTCGGCGATGGACGTCAAAATCGTCGACCTGAGCAAGGTGCATTACCTGAGCGGGCCGATCGGCGTCACCGGTGCCGAGCCCGGTGATTTGCTCGTGGTCGACATCTTGGACGTGGGAGTATTGCCCGACTATCAATGGGGTTTTACCGGCATTTTCGCAAAGGAAAACGGCGGCGGCTTCCTCACCAACCAGTATCCGGAAGCGCGCAAGGCCTGCTGGGATTTCAGCGGCATTTATGCAAACTCCCGGCACATCCCGGGCGTGGAGTTCGCGGGCATCATGCATCCCGGTTTGATCGGCTGCCTGCCCTCGCATGATCTACTGGCCACCTGGAACAAGCGTGAGAAGGCGCTCTTCGACACCGATCCAGAGCGCGTGCCCGCGCTAGCCACCCTACCGTTCGCGGCGACCGCGCACCTTGGCCGCATGCCCAAAGGCAGCGTGGCGGCGGCCGCTGCCGAAGCCGCTCGCACCGTTCCCCCGCGTGAGCACGGCGGCAATTGTGACATCAAGAATCTCACCAAAGGCTCTACCTGTTACTTCCCGGTGTACGTGAAGGGTGGGGGCCTCTCCATGGGCGACATCCACTTCTCGCAGGGGGACGGTGAGATCACCTTCTGCGGAGCGATCGAGATGGCCGGCTACCTCGACCTGCGGGTGAAGATCATCAAGGGTGGTATTGCCAAGTACGGCATTACGAACCCAGTGTTCAAGTCGAGCCCGCTCGAGCCCAACTACTCCTCGTACATGATCTTCGAGGGCATCTCCGTGGACGAAGCCGGCACGCAACATTATTTGGATGTGCACGTCGCCTATCGACGCGCCTGCCTGAATGCGATCGAGTACCTGAAGAAGTTCGGCTACACGGGCGCACAGGCATACGCCATTCTGGGCACCGCGCCGGTCGAGGGTCGAATCAGCGGCATCGTCGATATCCCCAATGCTTGCGCCACCTTGGCTATCCCGACCGAGATCTTCAACTTCGATATCACGCCCACTGCCGATGGTCCGTCCGCGAGCTCCGTGCCCGCCGGCTCGGACTTGGCCGTCGTCACCTGAGCGGCCGGCACGTCAACGACTTTGCCGGCGCAAACGGGAGTCTCCGTTTGCGCCGGCTTTAACCTCGTCTTCATCTCCCCTCGTGAAGTCACAGAGCAATGCCAATCTACGAATTCGAGTGTACGGATCACGGTCCCTTCGAACTGACGCGGCCGATGGCAGAGATGCGTGAGCCTGCCCCTTGTCCAGATTGTGGTGCGCTCGGTAAGCGCCTGCTGAGCGCACCGAACCTGGCCACTGGCTCGGCCATCGGCCGGCGGGTGGCGGCGGTCAATGAGCGTAGTCAGCATGAACCGCGAATCGTTCAACGAGAGGCGCCGCGTTCCAACGGCGAACCCGCCAAGCGCACCGTGCACTCCGCGCACGGCGGCTATCCTTGGGCCATCGGTCACTGAGCCGGCGGCTCACGCCGACAAGCGAACGTACAATTGCGCGAGCCGTCGCGGTAAGGTTTCGAGCTGGGCGAGCAACGAGTAATTGCCAGCTCCGAAGATGCGCTCGATGCTCTGCTCTGCGCCGGCGTCGAGGCCAACGCAAAAGCTGCTCACGCCCCGTCGACGATTTTCGATCGTGGCCTGTTTGGCGTCGAACAGCAGGTATTTAGGGTCATGCACGTCGATGTCCGACGGCTCGCCATCGGTCACGACCAACAGCAATTTACGCCGCGAATTGCGCGCGGCGAGCGCTTGGCCTGCGTGGCGCAGTGCCGTCCCGAGTCTGGTCGACAAGTTGGCGTTCATCCCAGCGAGCCGCGCTCGGGCTCCGTCGTCGAACGGCTGATCGAAATCTTTGAAGCGCCGGTAACCGACGTCGTGTCGTCCGTTCGACGAGAAGCCGTGAATTGCCAAGTGGGGGGCAGCGCTACTGAGCGACGTTGCCAAAAGCGCACTGGCGGTGCGTGCCAGTTCCAGCAGCGTCGTGCCACCGCCGCTCGTTACCGCGTTGATCGATTGCGACAAATCGAGCAATAAGAGTAAGGCCGGGGGTTCGAGTCGAAAGCGAACTCGGCGGTATACGCGCGGGTCCGGAGTGGCAGCGCTGGTATGCGCCACGATAGCCGCGATCGCCGCCGATAGTTCCAAACGATCTCCATCCAAGAGCCGCCGGATGGGGGTCGGTCTTCGATCGACGAGCCGCAACGCGGACTGCTCGAGCCGTCTTCGCTCCGGAGCGTAGCGAGTTAGCGCGGCGGCAAAGCGCGCCGGGTCGCCTGGCGTGACGGAGCGCTCCACGACCGTACAAAACGCCGGCCGCTCACTGCGGATCAGGTAGTCCCACTCCGGGTAACGCGTCGCTGCTTCGACGCCCGCCGTGGCCGGCGTGCACCGTTCCGACGCACGCCGACTCGCGGAGCTATCCCGTGAACGGGCTGCTTCGGGTTCTCCGCGCTCCCTCCGCTTGGGCGCGGGATCTTCACTCTCGACGCGACGGACACCTTCGGACTCGAGCGGCGAACCGTCCTCGCTGTGATCTTGCTCGAATTGCCAAAGCCCGGTGTTGTCATCGCGATACGCCGGTTGCACTGCGTAATCCTTGGCGTTGAACTGCACGCGCATCTGACCCAGGTCATTGCCGAGCGCGCTGCCGACGCGACGGCACAAGGCTGCATCGTGCCACTCGCTGCGCCCTTCTAGAAATAGCTGCCGCCCCTTGCTGACCCAGGCATCGCCATCGACGTACGCATCGTCGTGCAACGCACGCGCCAGCCTAGCGAGCAGGGACAGGCTGGTCTTGGCCCCATCCGCGCGCGCGTCGCGGTGATAGGGCGCCCACAACCTTTGGAGCCCTGGGTACCGAGCCGCCGCCAAGCGCTCGACCCGCGCGTCCTCCAGCAGCGAAATGATGGCAATTTGAGCGGGTTTGAGCGACTTGATCAAAAAGCGCGGCGCCCCGAACCGAAGATGAGCCGAGACGTGGGCGCACGCTGCAAAAAGGTAGTCCGTATAGCTGCCTGGCACGCCCAACAGTGGTGACGCGGGCAGCCACAAATTCGATGCCAGGAAGCGCGGCCTTCGAGCCGCGAACTCGTTCGCAGTCGGGGGTAGCGCGCGCACCCGAACATCGAAGCCCCAGAGCGCGCGCACGAAGCGGCTCGCGCCGCCCGGCAGCTCTTGCTCGTTGCCGTCGCTGCGCGGCTCCGTCATAGGCACGCTCGCACGCTGGCGCTGAGCGCCGAGATCAGATCCGGGTCATCGGTCAGCGGTTGCACGAGCGCCATTTGGCAAGCAGCCTCCGGTTCGATTCCTTGACGAATCAGCGAGCCCGCGTGCACCAACATGCGGGTCGAGATCCCTTCATCCAGGCCATGTCCTTTGAGCCGGCGGGCCGCCTCGGCTACGGATACCAAGCGTTCGGCGAGCGCCTCCGGCAAGGCGGTTTCGTGCATCAGGATCTCGATCTCCTGCGCGCGTGCCGGGTAATCGAACTCCAGCGCTCCGAAGCGTTGCTTGGTGGATGGCTTCAAATCCTTGAGCGCGCTCTGGTAGCCGGGGTTGTGCGAGACGACCAAATGGAACTCGGGATGCGCTTGGATGGCCTCGCTGCGAGCCGGCAGGGAGAGCAAGCGGCGGTCGTCCGTCAGTGGATGGATCACTACCAGGGTGTCTTGGCGTGCCTCGACTACCTCGTCCAAGTAACAGATGGCGCCGCTGCGCGCGGCGAGCGTGAGCGGCCCGTCCTGCCAGCGCGTCGCGCCGTCTTCGAGCAAGTAGCGCCCCAGTAGATCCGAAGCGCTCATCTCCTCGTTGCAAGCCACGGTGATCAGTGGCTTGCGTAGGCGCCACGCCATGTGCTGGACGAAACGAGTCTTACCGCAGCCGGTCGGCCCTTTGAGCATGACTGGCAAGCGCGCCGCGTACGCGGCCCCGAACAGGCTGATCTCATCGGCCAGAGCCAGGTAATAGGGCTCCTCTCGGATGCGAAAAGCGTCCAGCGCTTCTGCAGACATTACCGATGTGTGGCCTCACGTGTGGTCGGAATCCCGGGGATGGGGCACTCTTCCGTACCGACTGCGGGCCGAGTGAAAGACTCGACCATGTCCCGAGTGCCTTCCGGATCTTCCACCCACTTCTTGTAGAAGTCGTACGGGCAGGCGGCAACGCCGCGATCTCCCTCGCGTGAGTTGATCATGCCGGTGTACCCTCGGTGAACCAGCTTGAACAAGTGGTTCTCGGACTGCATGTTCTTCCGCGCGTCACGGATCAGGGAGGTCGAAAGCTGGGCGTATTGAACGCCGTAGTCCTCTTCACCGCACTCGCCCAAGGTCCGGCCGTCGAAGCCGATGATCGCGGAGTGACCGAAGTAGGAATACACGCCGTCGAAGCCGGAGGCGTTGGCCACCGCGACGTACACGTTGTTGGCCCAGGCCATGGCTTTTGCCATGAGCACCTGCTGATCCTTGGCCGGGTACATGTAACCCTGGCAGCGCACGATCAGTTCCGCGCCCTTCATCGCGCAATCGCGCCAGATTTCCGGGTAGTTCCCGTCGTCGCAGATGATGAGCGAGATCTTCAAACCCTTCGGGCCCGTAGAGACGTACGTGCAATTGCCCGGATACCAGCCCTCGATCGGCACCCAAGGCATGATCTTGCGATACTTCTGCACGATTTCACCCTGATCGTCGATCAAGATCAGAGTGTTGTAAGGAGCCTTGTGAGGATGTTCTTCGTGCTGCTCGCCCGTCAGCGAGAACACGCCCCAAACTTTGGCCGCCTTGCATGCCGCAGAGAAGATGGCCGTCTCCTCGCCGGGGATGGCCGAGGCGGTCTCGTACATCTCCTGCTTGTCGTACATGATACCGTGCGTGCTGTACTCGGGGAAGATCACCAGATCC
>Ga0302321_100003827_pt1 | contig 12976 bp, 6 predicted proteins | sample Fen_T0_1_FD_202505 | JGI IMG/M metagenome (GOLD analysis project Ga0302321, IMG submission 202505) | Peat permafrost microbial communities from Stordalen Mire near Abisko, Sweden - Fen_T0_1 | ecosystem: Environmental > Terrestrial > Soil > Wetlands > Permafrost | place: Sweden: Abisko...
GATGTTGCGCCCTTCGAAGTTGCCATCGGCGGTCACGCCGTAGTGGCGCAAGAACAACTCGGCCGTCTCACCTGGCCCGAGCGCCGTGCGGATTTCCGTCTCGCTCCAGACGTAGAACTTGCCTTCTTCGCCCTCCGAATCGGCGTCGGTGGCAGAGAAGAATCCGCCGCCGGGAGCCGCAAAGGTCGTGAGAAGCTCGTCACAGGTTTCGCGCACGATACGCATGAAGTGGTCCTGCTTCGTGACTTGCCAGGCCTCGGCATAGGCCGGGATCAGCAGGGCGTTGTCGTACAGCATCTTCTCGAAATGCGGCACCAACCATTCCTCGTCGGTGGCATAGCGGTGAAAGCCGCCGGCCACGTGATCGTAGATGCCGCCCGTCGCCATCGCTTGCAAAGTTCGAACGGCCATGTGCAGGGTATCTTTGTCCCCCGTCCGCTGGGCCTGCCGCAGCAGCAAGCGGATCGGCACCTGCGACGGAAACTTCTGCGTCACCCGAAGCCCCCCGAATCGATGGTCGAACGCGCGGGCACATTGCTCCACCGCGGCCTGGATCCAGGCGAGCTTTGGACCTCTGCTGCCGCGCTTGTCTCCTGGGGCTGAAGACGCCGCGTCCACCTGGGTGCGAACGGCCTCGGTCAAAGCCTGCGCGCTCTGGTTTAACCGGTCGGGCTGCTCGCGCTGAAAGCGGAGCAAAGAAGTCAGGATGTCGGAGAAGCCCACCTGGGCGCCTCGGACGCCGGCACGAGGCGGGAAATAGGTTCCTGCGAAGAATGGCTGGCGATCCGGGGTCAGCCAAACCGACAGTGGCCAGCCGCCTGAGCCGGTCAGACGCTCCGCCGCGTGCATGTAGAGGGCGTCGACGTCGGGCCGCTCTTCGCGATCGACTTTGATCGCGATGTAGCTCGCGTTGAGCTGCGCAGCTATATCCTCGTCCTCGAAGGATTCCTCCTCCATCACGTGGCACCAGTGACAGGTGGAATAGCCGATCGACAGGAACACCGAGCGGCCCAACCTTCGCGCGTCTTCGAAGGCCTCGTCGCCCCACGGGTACCAGTTTACGGGGTTGTGGGCATGCGCCAGGAGGTAGGGGCTGGCCTCCAGGGCCAAGCGGTTGACGTAACGAGGTCCGCCGTCTGCGTCTCGGTGGCGAGCGTGAGTCGCAATCCCAGACGGAGCCAGTCGGGCTGCGGCTAGCCGCGCCTGGAGGTCATCCGGGAGGGCAGGAGCCGACGGCAATCCCATCACCATGCAACACCATGTCCCGCCTATGGGTCACGCGCAAGCCAGCTGCTTTCAAAAGCGGAGAGAATCGGTCGCCATTGGGCGGGTGGAACCTGGTGTGCTGGTTTTTGCCTGCTAGCTTTCTCGCTATGCGCCTATCGGACATCGAAGAGAAGCTGCGCGCGGGTGTTCCGCTGGATTTTCACGACGGCGTCGCCTTGTTCCACTACCCCGACATTCTGGAGGTCGGGCGGCTTGCCAATCAGGTGCGCGAGAAGCTGCACGGCCAGCGCACCTACTTCAATCGCAACCTGCACATCAACGCCACCAACGTGTGCGTCGCGAGCTGCCGATTCTGTTCCTTCGCGCGACTCAAACCCGGCGATCCGGGGGCCTACACCATGTCCCTGGAGCAAGCGTGGCAGCGACTGCGCGACCGCATGACCGTTGGCAAGCCAGTCACCGAGATCCACATCGTCAACGGGCTTCACGACGGTCTTCCGTTTTCCTACTACACGGACCTTTTGGCCGGACTCAAACGCATCCACCCCCAGGTCCATCTCAAGGCCTTCACTGCGGTCGAGATCTTCTTCTTCCACCAGCACTACGGCATGTCCGTCGCCGACGTGCTGGGGCAGCTGTGTGCCGCGGGCCTCGATTCATTGCCCGGCGGCGGGGCCGAAATCTTCGCCGAGCGTGTCCGACGGAAGGTCTGTCCCGACAAGTGCGACGCCGCCGAATGGATGGATGTCCACCGGACCGCGCACCGGATGGGATTGCGTTCGAACTGCACCATGCTTTACGGGCATATCGAGACCGTCGAGGAAAGGGTTCTTCACCTGCTGCAGTTGCGCGACCTGCAATCGGAGACCGGCGGCTTTCAGACCTTCATTCCGTTGGCCTTCCACCCCGACGGGAACGCGCTGCAAAAGTTGCCTGCACCGACGGGAATCGAGGACCTACGTACCTTCGCCGTGGCGCGCCTGGTGCTCCACAACATCCCCCACGTCAAGGCGTACTGGGTGATGTTGGGGCTGAAGACGGCGCAGACGGCCCAGTGGTTCGGCGCCGACGACCTCGACGGCACCGTGCAAGAAGAGCGCATCTATCACATGGCCGGAGCCGACACGCCCCAGGGGCTGGCGCTATCCGAGCTGGTGCACTTGATCGAACAGGCAGGACGGCTACCGGTCGAGCGGGACACCCTTTACAACGTGGTGGCCGAGGGCGAGGCGCTCTTGCCCAAGCGCCCCTTTCGGCGGCCACTCCCGGTCGTGCGCGAGGCGGAAACATGACCGCGTCGGTACGCGTGGCCGCGCCGCCTTTGCTCAGCGCGCGACCGCTTACCTTTGGCATCGAGAGCGGCGCCGTGCCCGGTTTCGAGCTTTCGTGGGCCGACGCGGAAACGTGTGCTCGGCAGCTCGAGGAGGGGACTGTGGCGCTCGCGCTCTTGCCGACCACACACTACCTCGGGCTAGCGTTCGACGCGCGTGTTGTGCCGGCCATCGCCGCGACGGTGGACGCGCCGATCTCTTCTACGTTCACGGAAGAGCTCACCCTTGCGCCCTTGCCTGACGACGCACAGGGGTGGCTTCGTCGAACTGGCTTACCGTTCGTGTCCCTCGTCTGGGTTGGACACGCTGATGCCGTCGACTTAAACCGTGCGGCAGGGTTGGCGCGTAGTCTCGGGCTGGGCCTTTCACGTCTACGGGACCTCGCCCGGGACCATATGGCCAAGCACGGTGGCAGCCTTCTCGACGGCGAGGCGTTCCTTGCTGGCCTTTCGTACCGGCTGGGCGCGAGGGAGTTGGCCGGGCTCGCGGCGTTCGTCGAACAGGCCCATGCGATGCACGGCGTGCCCAGGCGCGCTTCGATTCGGCTGTTCGATTACGCCTTTCTGCCCGAAAAGCCGCAGGCCGTGGTTTGGCCCAGGGCGGCGGGTGCCGCTCAGCCGTCCCTGGACTCCGTCCTGGCCGACGCCGCAGCCGGTGAGCGACTCTCGCCCGATCAGGCGCTGCGGCTTCACGAGGAGGCGCCGCTTCTCGATCTTGGGTACGCAGCCGATCAGAGACGACAGAGCCTTCACCCAAGCAACCTCGTCACCTACATCATTGACCGCAACGTCAATTACACGAACCTATGCGTGACCGCCTGCAAGTTCTGCAATTTCTATCGCCCAGTGAGCAAGTCACCGAAGCCCGAGGGCGGCAGTGACGTCTATCTCTCGAGAGATAGCGACGGCTACACCCTGTCGAGGGCGCGGCTAGCACAAAAGTTCTATGAGACGGTCAGTCTGGGCGGCATTCAAATCCTTCTGCAGGGTGGGGTGAACCCCAATCTCCGTCTGTCGTACTACGAGGACCTGTTCCGCTGGATCAAAGCCAATTTTCCCCTCGCCCTGCACGCCCTGTCCCCCGAAGAAGTCAGCTTCATAGCGAAGCTGGAAGGACTCTCGATTGGCAAGGTACTAGAACGGCTTGTCGCCGCCGGCCTCGACAGTCTACCCGGCGGTGGGGCCGAGATCCTGGATGACGAGATTCGCCGGCGCATTTCACCGCTCAAGTGCTCCACCGACACGTGGCTGGCCGTGATGCGGGAGGCACACGCGCTGGGACTGCGGACCACCTCAACCATGGTCTTCGGGTTTGGCGAAAACCCAGGGCACATCGTTCGGCATTTCGAGCGTCTGCGCGCATTGCAGGACCAGACCTCGGGCTTCACGGCCTTCATCTGCTGGCCATTTCAAGCGGAAGGGACGCGCCTCAAGCTCAGCGATGACACGAGCGCCCACCGCTACCTGAGAACCTTCGCCCTGTCGAGGCTGTACCTGGACAACATTCCCAATTTGCAGGTGTCATGGCCGACCATGGGGCCCTCCATCGGTCAGGTTGCCCTGCGGTTTGGCGGCAACGACTTCGGCTCCGCGATGATCGAGGAAAACGTGGTTTCCCAAGCTGGGGCGGTCTTCAGTCTGTCTGCCGCGGATATCGAGCGCTGCGTGACCCACGCCGGGTTCGTTCCAAGACGCCGCAACATGCGCTACGAGCTTTTGCCCGAATCCGGTGCCGCGGGCCCGGTACGGGTGCACTCTCCAGCCGCGGCCTGACCCTGATAACCCGTCGAGTTACAACTCTTTGTGGCCACTGTATTCCCAAAACACGGTCCCACTGTGTGAATGAGATGGACCTCATAGCCCCGTAAACTCGGGACTATTTTCTTAGCAAAGTCCAAAACCCCTCCGCTATACTCGCCTGCGGCGGTTGGGCGAGAGTTCTGTTCACCCTCACGAGAGGTAAGTCAAATGCGTACCAACGTTACCCGTCTTTGGGATAGCCGCTCTGTGCTTGCGGTTTCCTCTATTGCGATTTTTCTTTCGGGCGTATTTGTCGTCGGTGGGTTTGGCTGCCAATCGGGTGGCGACATCGGTACTCCGTCGGCCACCGGCAGCAGCAGCGGCAAGGGGGGAAACAAGGGCGGCGCCAGCGGCTCGGGCAGCAGTGGTGGTGGCGGAATCACCCTGACTCCCGTGACGGCCGCAAAGTCCGAGACCTGCGGTAACGGCGAAAAGAACGACAACGAGCAATGCGACGACGGAAACAAGAACGGTATGGATGGTTGTAGCAAGACCTGCCAGATCGAAGACGGCTACGAGTGCCCGGAATGGGGCAAATCGTGCATTCTCACGGCCAAATGCGGTGACGGGAAGCTGACCTCGACCGAGACCTGCGACGACGGAAACAAAGACAGCAACGACGGCTGCTCCTCCGACTGCCAGAAGGTGGAAGACGGCTACGAGTGCCGGGTTCCTGGCAAGAAGTGCACCCCCAAGTGCGGCGATAGCAAAAAGTTCGGGGGTGAAGCCTGCGACGACGGCAACGACAAGAGCGGCGACGGCTGCTCCAGCACCTGCCAGATCGAACCGGGCGCGGATTGTCCCGAGGTGGGCAAGCCTTGCAACAAGGCAACCTGCGGTAATGGCAAGGTCGAGACCAACGAGCTGTGCGACTGCGGTACCGACCCCAAGAATTTGCCCACCGGCTGCGCCGCCGTGAATGGCTTGTTCTACGGCGACGGCAAGGGATGCTCCAAGACCTGTACGAAGGAGCCCACCTGCCAAGACAGCTCGGGCAAGACCCAGGCCTGCACCTCGGCGTGCGGCGACGGCAACATGGATCCCAACGAAGATTGTGATGACGGCAACCTGTCGGATCGCGACGGCTGCTCGTCCAAGTGCAAAATCGAGGACGGTTTCACCTGCTCGACCAAGTCAGTGCCGGACACCACGAAGTGTCAGTCGGGTGACGGGGACTGCCTCATGTTGCCGGTTATCTACCGTGATTTCCAGGCGGAGAACGTCGCCTCGGGCGGTCATCCGGACTTCTACTTCCTAGGCACCAAGTACAACAACTCGAAGTCGTCGACCACCGTATGCGTTCCCAACTCGGGTGGCACGGTCAAGGGTAACGACTCGACCAAGCGCTGCTGGGGCATCCTGGGAGATACCCTGCTCAAAGGAAAGCCTCAGCCGGGTGCGACCAAGACCTGTGATTGTCAGTTCAGTGATTGGAACATCGGCAACTCGAACCGTATCGCTGGTGGTTACACCATTGCCCAGAACGACAGTCCGATTTCCGACGGAAATGGTGGTTACCTGGGCGGTACCGCTGGCGCGACGGTCAACACCACCAGCACCACCGGCCCGTACACCGGAGTTCTGTCGGCCTACACCTCCAGCAGCCCAGGTGGTCCGATCTGGAAGGGGACCACGCCGGCCTACAAGGATGCGGCCAGCCTCAAGCAGTGGTTCACCGACGATACGACCGTAAACAAGGTGTTCACCGATGTCATCGAGATGAAGTCGATCGGAACGAACATCTACCAGTACGCCAGCAAGTCCCACCTCGGCGACGGGGGCTTCTTCCCGCTCGACACGCTGAACGCTACCCAAAAGACGCTTTGCAACCTGTGGCCCTACTGGAACCACGGCGACGGCAAGCCCATCTGGAGTACGTGCAAGGGAGACCAGTACCTGTTCACGCCTCGAGCCACCGCCGCCGATTGCGCCTCCAGTGATACGCTCGACGACGGCTGCTGGGTCATCGGGGTCACGGGAATGACCCACGACTCATACTTCACCGATGAGGCGCGCTACTACTTCGTCTACGACGGCGCCAACGGCATCTCGCTCAACTTCTACGGCGACGACGACCTCTTCATCTTCATCAACGGTACCCTGGTCCTCGACCTCGGCGGCGTTCACCAGCAGCTCCCCGGCAAGGTCACAGTCTCGGGCAGCCCGGGCGACGCGAAGGTGCTCGAAGGCGGCTGCGTCGACGCTACGTACAATCAGGTCGGCGCCAGCGCCGGCTCGACCGTCTGCTCACCCGGTAACGTCAAGCCTGCGCTGGCGGCCGCATCAGGCGATGACTTCCGCGACCGCACGGTCAAGTTGGGCCTCGAGACCGGCAAGGTGTACGAGATCGCCATCTTTGGCGCCGACCGACACCCGCCCGAGTCGAACTACCAGCTGACACTGCAGGGCTTTAGCACCAAGAAGTCCGAGTGCGGGCCTCGCTGCGGCGACGGCGTCATCTCGGGCGGCGAAGAGTGCGACGACGGTGACGGCAAGAACGACGACAGCACCTACGGCGGTTGCACCACCCAGTGCAAGTTCGGTCCCTTCTGCGGGGACGGCCAGAAGAACGGGCCCGAAGACTGCGACAACGGCAAGAACAACGGCGCGACCTACGGCAGCGACGGTTGCACCCTCGGTTGCACGACCCCGCACTTCTGCGGTGACCAGATCGTCGATGCGACGCTGGGCGAGGAATGCGACCTCGGCTCGAACAACGGCCAAGCCGGCCAGCCCTGCGACAAGGACTGCAATTTCATCATCTTGCAGCAGTAAGGGGCGGCGGTAAGTCGGGAGGGGTCGGACCTCAATCCGAACCCCTCTTCTCTTCAGCGCGGCGACACTAGCCCATCTCGGTTCGCTCGACGTCCTCGGAAACGAGGACGTCGTTCGGCGTCTGTGGAGCGGCATAGAGCTCGTGTCCGCTGGCGCGGAATTCGGCAGCTTTGTCTTGCAGGCCTTGGGCGACAGCTTCCCGGCGTAGATCCTGCGTGATGCGCATCGAGCAGAACTGCGGGCCGCACATCGAGCAGAAATGTGCCCCTTTGGCTGCCGGCGCAGGCAAGCTTTCGTCGTGGAACTCCCGGGCGGTCTCGGGGTCCAAGGCAAGGTTGAATTGATCTTCCCAGCGGAAGTCGAAACGTGCGCGCGATAGGGCATCGTCGCGTAGTTGCGCCCCCGGATGCCCCTTGGCCAGATCGGCTGCGTGGGCGGCGATCTTGTAGGCAATGACGCCGTCCTTTACGTCCTTGCGATTGGGCAGCCCTAGGTGCTCTTTCGGCGTCACGTAGCAGAGCATGGCCGTGCCATACCATCCGATCATGGCCGCCCCGATGGCCGAGGTGATGTGGTCGTAGCCAGGAGCGACGTCGGTGACGAGCGGGCCCAAGGTGTAAAACGGTGCCTCGTGACAGGTGACCAGCTGTCGATCCATGTTCTCGCGGATCTTGTGCATGGGCACGTGCCCTGGCCCTTCGATCATCACCTGCACATCGTGCTTCCATGCGACCTGGGTCAGCTCACCCAGGGTCTCCAGCTCTGCGAATTGGGCCGCATCGTTGGCGTCGGCGATGGAACCGGGGCGTAACCCGTCGCCCAGGCTGAACGATACGTCGTACCTCTTCATGAGGTCGCAGATTCGTTCGAAGCCGGTGTAGAGGAAGTTCTCTTTGTGGTGACTTAGGCACCACTTGGCCATGATGGAACCGCCGCGGGAGACGATGCCGGTGACTCGCTTGGTGGTCAGCGGTACGTACCGAAGAAGCACGCCAGCGTGGATGGTGAAGTAGTCCACGCCCTGCTCGGCTTGCTCGGCCAACGTCTCGAGGAACACGTCGAGGTTGAGATCCTCGACCTTGCCTTTCACCTTTTCCAATGCCTGATAGATGGGCACAGTTCCCACCGGAACCGGCGAGTTGCGCAAGATGACCTCTCGAGTCTCGTGGATGTCGGGGCCCGTCGACAGATCCATGACCGTATCGGCGCCCCAGCGTACCGCCCACCTCAACTTGTCGACTTCGTCCGCGATGGAAGCCCTGACGGCCGAGTTGCCGATGTTCGCGTTGACCTTGACCAGGAAGTTGCGCCCGATGACCATCGGCTCGGCCTCTGGGTGATTCCGATTGGCCGGAATGATGGCGCGTCCGCAGGCCACCTCGTCGCGGACGAACTCGGGGCTGACGCTTTCACGCAAGGCCACGAAGCGCATCTCGTGGGTGATGCGGCCCTGGCGTGCGTAGTGCATCTGGCTCACGTTGCCGCCGCTGCCACGGCCCTCGATCCAGGGCTGGCGCAGCTTCGGCAGTCCCGCGGTTGGATCGCCAACCCGCGGACCGGCGGTGTCGTACAGGTCGATCATCTCCTCACCGTTGCCGAGGCTCACCCGCCGCACGGGTACTGCTACGACTCCGTCGCTCTTGAGGGCACGAACCGAAGCCGGGAACAGGGACTCGTCGGTGGGCGTCTTCACTGGTTCTTGCATGCTGCTCTGTCCTCTCCCTCGCCAGCTCGACGAGTTCAGAAGACTAGCGCGGTCCTCTTTCAAGTCAACGCGCGCAGTTCAGTCGTGGAAGTCTCGGCCTTGCAGCGTGGCCTTGACGTAGCCTGCGCGGATGACGAAGCCGCCGAAGCGTTCACCCGGCGTTCGTTCGCGCGCATAGCGCTCAAGCATCGGTTCGAGGCAAGCCAAGATTTCTTCCTCGCCGATGTTTTCACGGTAGAGCTTGCTTAGTCGGTCGCCGGTGAAACCGCCGCCCAAGTATAGGTTGTACTTGCCGAGGTTCTTGCCGACGAGGCCGATTTCGGCCACGTACGGGCGGGCACATCCGTTCGGGCAACCAGTCATGCGAATGACGATCGGATCGTTGCCGAGACCGATGGCACGCAGCGTCGCGTCGAGCTTGTCGAGCAGACTCGGTAGGTAACGCTCGGATTCGGCCATGGCCAGGCCGCAGGTCGGCAGTGCCACGCAGGCCATGGCGTTGCGGCGCAGGCCCGTCAGCGTCTCACCATCGCCGAGCCCGTACCGCGTGATCAGATCGGCGATGCGAGGCTTGTTCGCCGTGCTGACGTTGGCAATCATCACGTTCTGGTTCGGGGTGATGCGGAAGTCTCCGTCATGCGCGAGTGCAATTTCGCGCAGCGCCGAAAGCAGAGGCCGACCCGGCTCGTCGCGTATTCGGCCGTTCATGACGAACATGGTGTAGTGCCACCCGTCACCCACGCCCTTGGTCCAACCCAGGCGATCGCCGTTGCTTTCGAACAGGAAGCTCCGTGCCGGACCGAACGCGCGTCCCCAGCGGCTCTCCACCTCTTTCTTGAACCAATCGATGCCGTGGTCGTCGATGGTGTACTTGAGACGCGCATGCTTGCGGTTCTGGCGATCGCCGTGATCGCGCTGAACCGTCATGGCAGCTTCGGCCACCGGGATCACGTCTTCGGAACGGCAAAATCCGAGCATGTCGCCAAGCCGCGGGTAGGTCGCCTTTTCACCATGGGACATTCCCATGCCGCCCCCAGCGGTGACGTTGAATCCGACCAACCGATCCTTCTCGGCAATCGCGATGAAACCGAGGTCATTGGCAAACACGTCTACGTCGTTGCTGGGCGGTACGGCGACCGCGATCTTGAACTTGCGTGGCAGGTAGTGCTTGCCGTACAGGGGTTCTTCCTCGTCGGGAGGTTCGCCCCCCGCCAAGAGCTCTTCACCGAGCCAGATCTCGTGATAGGCCCGGGTGCGCGGCAAGAGGTGCTCGCTCAGACGTTTCGTCCAGGCGTGGACTTCGCCGTGAATTCCAGAAAGGAAGGGATTCGGATTGCACATCACGTTGCGGTTGACGTCGCCGCAGGCAGCGATGGTGTCGAGCAGCGTGTGATGGATGGACTGCACCGTCCGCCGGAGATTGCGTTTGGGAACCGTGTGCAGTTGGAAGGTCTGCCGTGTGGTCAGGCGCAAAGCGCTTCCGGCGTAGGTGCACGCGAGCCGGTCCAGATCGAGGTACTGCTTGGGTGTGCAGACCCCGCCCGGCATACGAATGCGGATCATGAAGCTATAGCGGGGTTCGAGCTTCTGGCGCTGGCGTTCGAGCCGAACGTCGCGGTCGTCCTGCTGGTACATGCCGTGGAACTTGAGAAGCTGCTGATCGGAAGGCGCAATGCCTCCGGTCACGGGATCAGCAAGCCCTCGCGCGATGGTGCCGCGCAGGTAATTGCTCGCTTCCTTGATAACCTCGTTCTCGCTGCCCACGGGTCGACTTTGGTCACTCATCTCGATTGCCTTTGGTCTTAGTACACGTCGCGCTGGTAGCGCTTGTTGCCGTGCAGCGTGTGCAGGTACTCCTCGGCGGCCTCTCGGGACTTGCCGCCCTCCTTGCTGATGATTGACACCAGCGCGGCGTCGACGTCGGCCGCCATTTTCCCGGCGTCGCCGCACACGTAGATGTAGGCGCCGTCCTGCAGCCATGCGTACACCTCGCGGCTGCGTTCGAGCATTCGGTGCTGGACGTAGATCTTTTCTGCCTGGTCGCGTGAGAACGCCAGGTCCAGGTGCGAGAGCACACCCGATTTGTGCCAGCGCTGCCACTCCACCTGGTAGAGAAAATCCGTATCGAAGTGCTGATCGCCGAAGAATAGCCAGTTGCGCCCGCGGCATCCCAGGGCTTCGCGTTCCTCAACGAAAGCGCGGAACGGCGCAACCCCGGTGCCCGGGCCTACCATGATCATGCGGGCATCCGGGTTCTCCGGCAGCCGGAAGTTCGGGTTGGCCGACAGGTAAACTGACAGCGGCTCGTCCTCGCCCAGTCGATCGGACACGAAGCTCGAGCAGACGCCCTCGCGCTGCCGGCCGTAGCTGGTATAACGGGTGAGTCCGACGAGCAGATGCACCTCTTCTTCGTGGGCGCGCAAGCTGGAGGCGATCGAATACAGACGCGGCTGGAGCCGCCGGAACATGCCGACCAACCCTTGCGGCGCCAGATCGCGCGGAGGATAGGCGAGAAGCACATCGATGATCTCTCGACCGTGGGTGTAGGCCTGGAAGTCCGCCTCGCGGCCTTTGTCGAGAAGTCCGCCGAGCTCGGTCCACCCGCCTTGCGCGGCATAGGCCTTCACGAAAGGCCTGGTGATGGTGGTGATCTCGAAGACCTCACCGAGTGCCTCGACAAGGCTCCTTTCTTTGCCGTCGATAACCACCGAAGCGTCACCGCGCAGGCCCGCAGCCGACATCAATTCCCCGACGTAACCGGGTGAGTTGCGCGGGACAACGCCCAGGGCATCGCCCGGCTCGTAGGTGATGCCCGAACCGGTGAGTGACAACTCGAGGTGAACGGTCCTCTTCTCCGAGCCGCGACCATTCAAGCTGAGGCGTTCCAGAATCGAAGCGGCAAAAGGACTCGCTTTGTCCCAGATGACAGCGGACTTGTCCGTGGTTGGCGCGACTGCCTGGCGAACTGCAGAGGTGTCGCTGCCCCCGACCAGCTTCTGGAAAGCATCCAGGACTTGCTCGCGCCATGCCTCGGCAGCCGGCTCATATTCGACGTCGCAGTCGACCCGGGCAAGCACGCGCTTGCCGCCAAGCTCTTCCAAGCGGCGATCGAAATCCTCCCCGGCCTTGCAGAAATTCGCGTAGCTGTAATCGCCCAAGGCGAGCACGGCAAACCGAAGGCCATCTAGGGTCGGGGCGCGCTTGCCGAACAGAAACCGGTGGAACTCCACCGCCGGGTCGGGCGGGTCACCTTCGCCCTGAGTACTGGAAACAAGAATGAGGTTGCGCTCGCTGCGTAAGTTGCCGGTCTTGTAATCCGCGGCGCTGACCACGGCCGCACGCAAGCCTCGGGCGGGGGCTGCCTCGGCTACTTGCTTGGCCACCTTCATGGCGTTGCCCGTCTGCGAGGCGTAGAGCACCGTGACGCTGTCGTTGTCGTTGGTCGACGGGGTGGCTGCGGGGACCGGCACCTGCTGAGACTGCTGGCTGGCATGCAGGTACCCAAGGAGCCACGCGGTATGCTCGGGCGACAAGCTGGTTACGAGCGCGTTGAACTGAGCGGTTTGCGGCGCCGGAAGCGGGGTTCGTTGCGGGTCTAGAGGGGGAATACGCATCGATCTGGTAGGTTATGCATAAGATGCCCGCGTCACGCCAGAGGTACAAGACGAATTGCGTCTGATTTAGGATGCGACGCGACCCCGGTTCAGACGTAGAACTCGGGTAACGCATCTCGGAAGCTCGTCCTCGTGGTGGCTCACGTAAATGCTGCTTATCGGCATTTTGTGGGCGACGCGCTCGACCGCCCGGTTGACCAGCAGCGTGTGCTCGGCATCGAGCCCCTGACAGGGTTCGTCGAGGATGAGCAGGTCCGGCTTGCTCACCAAGGCTCGCGCCAGCAGGACCATGCGTTGACTGCCGTGTGAGAGTTCATGCAGCGGCCTGTCTGCGACGGTATCGAGCCCCAGCCACGCCAGGCTTTCATGGGCGCGCGCCACTTGTTCGGGACCGGTTTGGCTGAACAAGCCGATACTGGCAAAGAAGCCGGACAGGACCACGTCGAGGCACGACCAACCGGGCGGGTAGTGGGAGAGCAGCTCGGGCGCGACCCAGCCAACGCGTGACTTGATATCCCAGATGCT
>Ga0302321_100003828_pt1 | contig 12976 bp, 10 predicted proteins | sample Fen_T0_1_FD_202505 | JGI IMG/M metagenome (GOLD analysis project Ga0302321, IMG submission 202505) | Peat permafrost microbial communities from Stordalen Mire near Abisko, Sweden - Fen_T0_1 | ecosystem: Environmental > Terrestrial > Soil > Wetlands > Permafrost | place: Sweden: Abisko...
GCAGGTGATCCAGATTGCTCCAAAGACAGGTTCTTCCTTCCCAGCAAGAGTAATGGAAACCGCAGCGCGGGCTTTCAATGAATTTCCGGAGTACGATTCTATCTGCGGCTGATACATGGTAATCGTGCCTTCTGAACTCAGGACTTCACGGGGCCAATCCTCTGCGACCAACGACATCGAAAAGCATATTATCATCGTAAAGAGTAAGTATTTCATATTCGTCCTCCTTGAGTGTCTTTCAAAAAAGAAAATCAACTCAAAATATTTCATTCTATGAGTATCTCATATGATACGCACAATAGCCGTGCCATCATTATGATGGCCCTAATATAGTAAAATCTTGATGAGACTGTTTACAAGAACACTCAACCTGAGCAGGAAAATGAACAATGCGCATGATGTCAGGTTTTTAGGATTACTTTCTCTCACTCCTTCTTTCCACAAAATCCCTTGCCCACTCTCGCGAAACAAGTGTATTGACGCTGAAGGGATTTGACATATCAGCTCCCTCGCAAGAAATAATGGGCGCAATTCTCCAGACAATCATCCGAGCATCGGACTCGCGAAAGGAGCAATATTCTTACCCACCCAAGAAAGAAATTTCCCTATGAATACATTTATAAAATTCTTTCCCAGCATTTCTTTTTTTCCAGGAATGCTTCTCACACAACCGGCACAAGTCCAATCCAGCGAAGCAATCGTGGGCGACATTCGAATTCAAGCCTTGTCAAAAAATCTCATACGGATTGAGCAGAAAGGACCGAATGGTTTTGAAGACCGGAACACGTTCACCATCGTGAATAGAAGTTGGCCTGGAGATTCAATATTCCACTCTTCCGCCGTTTTCAAGAACACGTATTTTGTCAGCCACGCCACATCGGATCGCCTCTTCAAGAAGGAGAACAGGCGGTTCTCTCAGAGGTTCATCGCTTATCTTGAATGTTCCCCAATGCATAGGGATAAGAATCTTTGCCTTCAGATCTAAAAACGCTTTGATCGCAGTTTGTGGATTCAAGTGGATTTCACGGAACCAATGATCCGGTTTATAGGCTCCAATAGGAAGAAGAGCAGCATTGATAGAAAAGCGTGAAGAAATTTCTTTGAAATGTTCACCATATCCTGTATCACCCGCAAAATAAATTGTACTATCATTTTTCTCAATAATAAAACCGCAGCAGAGTTGTTTGACCCGCTGCAAAGGCATCCGATTACTCTTATGTTTTGCGGGAACACATGTTATTCGCATCTCATGACTTTCAAATGTCTGCCACAACTTCATCTCTCCTATTGACAAAAAACCCGCCTTGCGGGCATACTTCGCATCACCGAATGGAACAACAATCGTCGATTGGTTCTGTCGACGCAACCTGCGAAGCGTTCTCATATTCAAATGATCATAATCGTTGTGCGAGATCAGTATATAATCAATACAGGGGAGTTCGTCGATGGGAATTCCAGGTTTCTGCATACGAGGTGCAATCCAACCCACCGATCTACTGTAGATGGGATCGGTGATGATATTCACATCATCGATCCGGATCAGGAGCGTTGCGTGATTAATAAGGGTGATCGTTGTGCTCATGGGGGATCCGATGTATCATGAGATAACTTAGCAAATCAGCTATGCAGAATCAATTGTTCCCTCGATGTTCCTCCATGAACTAATTCTTTTCAATGACATCAGGACAGTGACACGCTATCAATATCTACACTACTATTCAATGTATAACGACTCGTTGCTTTTATTCTTGACGAACCAAAAGGAAACGAGTATATTGAGAGTGAAGCATTCTTTCAATACTCACTCGTCATATCAATATATCATCCCACACATTACAGGAGACCGTATGTATAAAAATATTTCTGCACTGCTCTTACTCGGACTCGCGGCGTTTCTTCTCTCCTTCGCATCAGCCCAAGAGAAAAAAACTCCTGAAACTCCCAAGCCCGCCGTACATCCCTCACAGGAAGTGATGTGGGGCTGGGATGGCATCGGAAATAAACTCATCGCGATGGCGGAGGATTTCCCTGAAGACAAATACGGATTTAAAGCACAGAAAGATGAACGATCGTTCGGTGAGAACCTCCTGCACGTTGCATACGATTACAACATGATGCTCAGTGCTATGAAAGGATCGACGGAGCAGATCGCCTGGAACGAAGATTCGTTGTATAAAAAATATCCTACGAAAGAATCCATCGTGAAGTACTTGAAACAGGCAGTGAGCGACGGTGCAGAACTCCTCAAGGTTCAGGGAGACAGCGGGTTAACGCGCGAGTTTAAATTTCCCTGGGGCAATTTCAAAGCTCACGGGCTACTCGGTTGGATGGGGATACTTGAGCATGCCGGTGAACATTACGGACAACTGGTCGTCTATTACCGTATCAACGGAATGATTCCGCCTGCGTCACGCCCGAAAAAATAAATTCATAGGGAGGGACGCGCATGTGTGCATCCCTCCCACCGATTGCAGTGGACATTGAAAGCAAAATACTTGCCATCCGCTCAAAAGAACAGATGGGTAGAATTGTCCAATGGACAGGGAAAGATAAAAAGCGCTTCAGGAAGCTCATGGAATTCTTTCTTTCGGGAGATGAGCCGCTGGCAAAAAAATCCGCTTGGATTATCGGACATGCCGCCGAACAATATCCGGAACTAGTGACTCCTTGGCTTGAATTGATGATCAAGAAAATACAGTGCCCCGGAGTGCACGGTGCATTGAAGCGGAATGTTGTACGTATCCTTCAATTTGCAAGCCTCCCGCGCAAACTTCAGGGAACAGTAGCAACCCTTTGTTTCGAGTACCTCTCTTCGATCAATGAGCCAATTGCCGTAAGAACATTTTCGATGACCGTACTCGACAAGATCGCGCAGAAAGAACCGGCCCTGAAAAAGGAACTCGAACTCCTTGTGCAACAAATGCTCCCCTATTCAACGGCTGCATTTCGTTCTCGTGCGAAAAAAGTGCTCAAGAATCCATCTATGAAAGAACTTTCGGTAGACCCCGAAGCATGGTACCGTACAAGGAAATCGTTGTGAACTTCAATGGATGTGCCTTGATTCATGAAAGATTTCCTGTCGCACCAAGACAAATAAAAACATGAACACCATGGATAATCATTGGAAAAAGATGATCTGGCAGCAATTTGGCGCCTCGATCGATATGCTTGAGAATGCCATACTCGCTTGTCCTGAGGCTTTATGGCGTGACCGAACCCAGCGTCCGGAGTTTTGGTATGTTGCTTTTCACACACTCTTTTTTCTCGACCTGTACTTATCCGATTCGGATAAAGGATTTACACCCCCTGCTCCATTCACGCTGGACGAGATGGATGAGCGCGGATTACTCCCAGACCGAGTGTATACAAAGGCGGAACTGCAAACGTACCTTGAGCATGGACGTGTGAAATGCCGTACGACGATTGCGGCTATGACAGAAGAAAAATCAATTCGACGCTGCGGATTCGATTGGCTGGACCTTTCAGTCGCGGAAATGCTTCTCTACAATATGCGCCACATTCAACATCATGCAGGACAATTAAATCTCATTCTCAGACAGAAAGTTGATTCGGCTCCGCGCTGGGTTCGTAAGACAAACAGAGATTTCGAATTGGAATAATACTTGCAGATGCCGCATCCAAAAAAATCCAGCAATGATAGCACAAAAATACAACCCATGGCCAAGAGCAGTATCTTGGTCAATGATTCTCTCGTAACCCAGTATGAATTTACCCAGGAGTGTTTGCTCTGAATCTACGATCGTTGGGCAATTCTGATCTTCAACTCAGTCCGATTGGACTTGGATGCTGGCAGGTTAGCCAGGGGCACGGAATGATTGGAAAATTTTGGTCTTCACTCAAGGACGAGACTGTTCGCGAGATTGTTCAATCAAGCATCACCGGCGGAATCAATTGGTGTGATACGGCTGAAGTGTACGGCTGGGGTGCATCCGAAACAGCGATGACCGGATAATATTCTAAAACATGTTCCGATGCGGAATCAGGAGGAGTTGAATATATTCAACCCCTCCGAATAAATTTTTCTGCATTTACTTACGCCGATTGTTTTTCAACAATAAACGCGGCATCAATTTCAAACAATAATTCTTCTCTGCAAACATCCGCAACAACATTGACAGACGGAGCATTTGACAAACCGGATTCCGCTGCAATCTTGAGATACGTTGAAAAATCCTGGGGTCGTTTTAAAAACACCGTCGCTTCGCAGAGATCCTGCAGTGTTGCTCCTTCGGGAGCGATTAATGTAGAAATCACTTTCAACGTTTGTTGTATTTGGGCAGGAAGATCACCAAGAAAGACGCTGTTCCCTGCCTCATCGATCGATGCTGTCCCGGATACAAGTATCAATTTACTTTGGCGATCTTCAATGACCATCGCACGCGAGAACGCAGATCCATACCGAAAGGGAGATTTCTGTTTTATTCCATACAATGGGCGGACGCGGGTGCTGCTCCCCGGTGATTGATGAATAGCCAGAACATCCATCACAGCTGCACGTCCGGACGGATTTCTACCTTCAATCCCCGTACTTGCAGGAAGATATATCTGTTCCGCCTGTTCTTGTTCCGTGTTCCCAATAAATCCGTATTCTGAATAGCAATGATTTCTTACAACATTAAATTCATTATACCATTCAAGAATATCTGAAATATAAATCCAGGTTCTCACCACATCCTGGTAGGTTGATCCCTGCGCACGAAGAATTCTTTCTGTCTGGCGAAACATTGCTTCTGATTGGACCTTTTTGTTAGAATGTCCGATTCCATTTGCATTGCCGCCATCCATACTCTGGAGTATATAAAAAGTCGAGCCATCGATATTCCACGATCGTCCCTTGGGGACGCCCTCATCGATGATCGTGCGGATCGTTGTGCCCGAATCGGGATGCAATGCTCGAAACTGAAAACCGGCAATAGCATTCTCACAGCATGCTTCCCCTTCAACAAACGTCACAGGCGTCTGTATTTGTATTTGATGCTTCTCGAATACCCTCGCTCGGGCTTTTTGGATTTGCTGTTGAAGTTCACCCTTTGCAAAGCATCGTTCGTGAATAATCTGACTCGACGAAGCAGTCAACAGTTCAGCTATTCTTGTATAGATTTCTTCTGTGATTTTTTCCGGATCCGCATCTCTCTCTGTGACCGAAACACCTAGAAACATCTGGTTCTGCAAGGAGGTACTATACAGGTTATACGTGGCATGTGACTCGATAGAACGTTGAATCATTTCATTTTCTCGTTTCGCGGTTTGTAGAATTATTTTTTGATTGTTCATGGAGAACAACCGGTTTCGATTTGTTCTCATTTCTTTGTGCCAACACCTTCGGATCTAATTTTGCAGTCAGCATTTCTTCCTGCTGCGAAAAGGCGGCTTTTGCCAACGTTTGAGGACTGATGTGCACAGGCTCTTTCATAAATTCCGGAACATTATACACATTGAGAGAATACTCTTGAGCTACAAGATCTTCCTGCGGCAGTACAAACGGTTTGGAAGCGGAGCCAAGCGAATCAATATGAGTGAAATACGGTTTCGTAAATATTTTATCCTGACGTTTACTGGAAAAAACAATCCATCGTCCATTGCTTGACCATGAATGGAATGAATCCGGTCGATTACTATTCGCTTCCAGCTTTTTCCATCTTCCATTTCTCAGATCGAGAATATAGATATCGGCGGTATTCAAATAGATTGGAAACTGGCTATAGGCAGCACCAGTAAACAGAAGGAAATGCCCATCCGGTGATACTCTCGGTTCCGTCATACTCAATCCGGATTCGTTGGCTGAAATAACCGTCTCAAGCTTGCCCCATGATTTTTGCACGGGGTCGTATCCAATCCGCATTAAATCATATTTTATTTTATCGAATGCCAAATCACCGGGATTCTCCGGATTCTCGAAAGCCTCGATCTTCGGCGCGCTGCAGAAATAGAGATATTTCCCATCGGGTGACCACGCGGGCCAAATTTCCATGCGATCTGGACTCGAAATTTCCGGTGTCGTGGTTACTGTATTTGTGGGAATATCATACAAAATAATGTCCGAGTATCGATCCAGCACATCCCGACATTCATCCGTTTCATGAAAAAATAAACGCAGCTTACTCACAGAGAATGCAATGAGATCACCCGACGGATGCCAGGCGGGATATGCCGCCGGTCCATTGAATTTTGTCTTAAGGTCGATTTTTTTGACTGTACCGTCTGTCACCAGCAGCATGGAAGTTCCTGGACCGCCGCGCAGATGGAGCAGCCATCGTTCGGTTTTATTCTGATAAAAATTGTGGCAGTTCATACAATTATCTTGCGTCAACTTATTCACAAGAATCGGCTTCTCGGTAAAGTCTTCGAGACAGCGTTGATAAATTCCCATTTTTTTAAAAAGGTTATAGACAGGTTCAAACTTTCTGTAGGCGAGATAGCTGTCCATGGAATCCGGTGATATCTGGTTGACTATCGAACGATACTGCGTCCAACTACTGCTCTGATTTCTTACAAAGATATCCGTTGAGAGCGAATCTCCGATATTTTCAGTGAGAAGGCGTTTCCATGGTCCAAGGGGAATTTGAATAGTTCCTTTAGAGCTCTGAATTCGAATGGGAGTACCATGCTTGGATTGTATCCGTACGAAAAAATCCTGACCGGATTCTTTAATCGAAAAATTCAATGGCGCAATATTCGGCGGGATAATGATACCGGAATAATCAGGGTCCAAGACTGCAGCACGGTCAACCGATTGAACATCGGTTCTTCCTTCCGGTGTCGCTGAACATCCCAGTGCAAAAAAAAGAATTCCAAGGGAAGAAATCCAGCAGGCGAAGATCCTGCTCAAGTTACTGAAATTCATTTTGACTCTCCGATTGCCGCGTTGGCGGTTTGACAAACATAAGATAGTACCAATAGGTGTCGTCATACTGGCCGCTCAAATCCCGGATCGCACCATCTCTATCCCCATTATGACTAACGAGAATTTTCCGGTATTTCAAAAATCGTTGAAAATTATTCTGGGTGACGTACGATTGCAATATGTCCGGACTGATTTTCGGATTTACCGAAGCAGCAAAAATCACTGCTTCTTGAACATGACGCGGAATTTGTGCATAATGAAAAGTTTCAAAATCCCCCAAATGATCAAAAATTTCTCTCAAATTTCCGGTTAAGAGAAGATCAGCGATCATATATTCGAATGCCATTTTATTGCTGGGATTTCGTTTTAATAAGAGGCTCAATTTCGGGGATCCTGATTTCCATCTTGAAATCAAATCCTCTGTCGGCATCACCGATTGAATAGTTCGACACTCTTCATCCTGAGTAAATCCTCCTGGAATTTCATTGAGATGCAGAAAATAGGCTGCAATGGATCCCTGGAATGGTACATGGCTGAGGTTCAGAAAATATCGTTTTGCTGCTTCGGGATTCTCTTTCACCATATAAATCTTTCCCAGCCTTTTTAAAAGGTCAGGCGTTGCACCCTTATGTTCAAATGCTTCATGAGCCCAGTGTTGAGATTCATTGACTAATCCAAGTTTCCAGCTCACTCGACTCGCATCCTCAGACCAGGCCAGAGACCACGTTTGATTCATCAGAAGGCCAAGGCTCCCTTTTGACTGAGGATAAGCGAACATACTATCAAGAAGTTTCCCGGTCTGATAGAGAGCGAAATTGGATTGGCATAAGATGAGGGGTGTTTCGTTCTTACAATATTTTGTTACGCTCAACACATCCGACCATCGTTCATCAGCGACGGCCCGATTCACCAGCAACACCTGACGTTTTACATCATTGATCAATTCCTGCGAAAGAACCACCGTACCACCGGCAAGGAGGATTGTACCTGCCGTCAATTTCCACACCAGCTCAAAGTCAGCGATTTTTTCCAACATTTTCCATGAACGCAGCGATGTTGCCAGAACAGCAATGATGAACGTGATGAGGAAAAATGCAGGCAGGAAATATCCAGTATACCACACTTCCAGTGGCTGCTCAATAGAAAGATTATGCACATACGCCTGTTTGAGGGGGATAAGAATCATGGAAAGAGAAGCGACGTATGGAAGTATTCCGGAGATGATGAGAACCAAGGCACCGCTGATAAATCTTTTCTTTATGAGTTCATCTAATCCAACAAGGACGACGAACAGAAAAAAAGCACCGCCTGTTATCCAGTAGAGCAGGAGAGAACCTGCAAGTCCCAAGAGGGTCCGAAGATATTGGTTTGGTGGAGCCCATCGAAGAAAAAGAACCAATGCGAGCAGATTGATAATCAACGCCACCGTCACACTAAAATGAAAATCAAATTGACTCTGATAAACGATAAGCAATCCCGCCGGAATGATAAAAAAAGAATGCAGGGGACGTTTCTCGAACAAGGTTCCCATCCATACTTTGGTAAGAACCATGACGAATCCAAACGAAACGGTCAGGATGAGTGAAATCATGAGATCGGAAAACCAACATTGCATGATCAGTGCTGATAACCAATCTGTCAATCCGCCCGGAATATTCAGAAATTCATTCAGAAAATCAGCGGTCATGAGAAATACGGGGGTCTGAGCCTCCATGATGAGTGACGGATGGAGATAATAGTACACATACAGGAAGCAAGCGACGAGGAGAATACTTTCTTGAATCCAGACACTTATTTGTTGATGCCGAATATTTTCTTTGATCCGGTTCATACTTTTTTGCCGGTTAATGGATAAAATCAGATTGAATATTAAAGAAATTTGTCTCGAACTCCAAGTTGAATATAACCGACCGCACACCGCCGATGTCGAATGATGGCTGGATGAAGTGGGCAAGGATTGAAAAATGTATTTCGATAGACACGCAGGCGGCCTGACCAAGGGGGACTTTCAGAGAAAGGAAAGAGAGTAATTGCTGAGCCCGCTGAGATGAGAGCGTTCAGAAAAACAATACAACTTCCCTCTACCACAAACGCTTTCCTCTTATTTCTGAAATGTACCACAGTACATTTTACGTTCAGGGTTCAGGATTGTTTTTATTTTTCCGGTATGACCAATAATTTTTCGCTATACACCCTCTGTCCCATTTTCATCTGGATGAAATACATACTTGGCGGCAGTTTTTGAAAATGCATTGTAGAGCCAAATTGATTATTTATTTTCGACGCGGATGTCCGAGACAACTCTTGACCAAGAAGATTGAAGATCCGAATGGAAACCTCGCCGCGATAAAGATTCTCTACTTCTACCCGCGAAGAGGATGAAGATGGATTGGGATAAAGCTTCATGACATTGGCGGAGATTGGCTGCTTATTCTCGACGCTTGTTGTAGTTTCGGCAGCGAGCTTCACATGGCCAAAATAACTTGCATTGATCCAGTGTAAGTTACCCGGCGATGGTTCCCAGACAGAGCCGAACATGTAATCTCGGGCTTTGGGAGTTTTATTAGGATGATTATTATCGCAGTAGGCGACAGAGAGCCCCATCAATTTACCAATTGCCAGTTGCGATCTCGCGGCAGTCTTGGTGCTTTCGGTATACGTGTCGTTATAGACGATGAGAGAAAACTCCCGGACTGTTGTTTGTCCGGTTCTTCGCAGTGCGAATTCAGGGAAGTGCGAGGTATAGTCCGGACGCTTATTGACGGTCGGGGTTCCCGCCATGTCATCGACGTGCAATATTGTTGTCACCTGTCCATCCGCAGGACACGCAGCATACATATGATACGCAAAAGCATTTTCCGCATTGGACGTATCAGTATCATACCTGTGTTCTCCGCCGGAAGCATTTTCATCTATAAAGACTTCACTGATATCATAATTGTAGGGATCAGAAGCGACACTAGGATTATATCCATCCACAAAAATAGTATCATGAACTTCCATAAGAACATAGAGCAAGTTCGTCGTTGATGACCAGATTACTTTGTACCGCCCCCAATAAATGGAAGAATCCAGATTTACTCCATACGAAATCCATCCTTGAGCTATGGGCTGCCAACGAACATTCTGCCAACACGCGTCGCTTCCTCTTCCATCAATGGTCGGAGCAACTGCAACGTTTGGTGCGAGCACCGGATCATCTTGCACAAGACCATGCTGAGCAATTGCCCTACTCGGAAGAAGAGCGAAGAACGACACAATGATCAAGAAGATATGAATGCCACACCGATGGAAGTACATTTGAATATGTTTCCTGATAGAAAGTACGCTTTCAGTATATGTATTCTCTTTTTGACGCGTGATTACTTGAGAAGAACCATTCTTTGCACCTGCGATTGAGCGCCTTGTTTTCCTTCAGCGTTGAGCCGGGCAAAATAAATTCCCGATGCTGCGGCCTTCCCTTGCACCTGACCGTTCCAATTGACCGCGTACGTGCCGCTTGTCTGATACGCATCGACAAGATTTTGGATGCACTGACCCTGAATATTGTACACTGATAAATCAATATGGGCAGCCTGTGAAAGAGTATATCTCAGTGTTGTACTCGGATTGAATGGATTCGGATAATTTGCTTCCAACACAAAACCGCTTGGAGAAGTACTGGAGAATTGATCCTTTACAGAAGTTACACTCTGGAGCTTCATTAATTCAATACCAGTTCCTGTACCGAGATCACGGCTATACTTCTGATCAATTGCATTATCCCAGTGTTCGTGCACACCCAAACTTCCGATAACCGTTCCATCTCTTTCCGGGTCATACCGGACACCGGCCGGCCAGAAGGATGAATCGGCGGCTTGATACAGGTGATCGTCCACTCCTTCCATTTGCGGATAGGTTTCCGCGTGTTTGTCGCTTGTAAATTCAGCTTTTAAGATATCATAACAAACGGATTCCAATGCAATAGGATCCTGAGATATAAAAATGGATGACGGCCAATCATTATTAAATGGCGGCATTTTGAATTTTACCGGTTTGACATTTGCGCCGGGTCCGCCCCAGAGGCCATCGATCACAAACAGCATTGCATTGCCACCTAATTTTTTATGTCCTAACAGATCGACTAATACACGATATTTTTTAAATCCAAATCTGCTGTTATTATTTCCTGAAGGGGCAACGCCATCTGGATTGACTAAACCCATATGCAATTGCATGGCATTTGATCTTGTATGGGATCCGAAGTTACATTTCCCGATAAGGGTCATTCCCGCCCGTTCATGAACCTTCAAAGCGGCAACATAGATCATATAATCGGCTTGTTCGATGACAGTAAATAATTTATCTCCGGTAATTGGAATTCCCTTTGACATATCAGCCCAACTCGGATCACCAGCTCGAAGTACTGCACCACGGTCTGAATAAAATATAGATGTGTCTGTCCCTGCAACCGACAGAGTGCGTCCTGTCGCTGCGGTTTGGCTCATATATTTGACATTGGGGAATTCAGCAGACCAGATATCGTATAATTCTTTCTGACAACCATTCTGCGGATCCCCGACGGAAATATTTGCCTGTGGAATGCCGCAGTCATTGATAAGTTCCCGCAAAATTGCCAGAACCGGCTGAGGTGATGTTCTCGACATATTGTAGTTATCTAATGTGGAATATGCTACCAGTGCTCCGACAGCATTTGTTTTAATAAATATTTTTTCTCCAGTTTGATAACCAACAGCGCCTTTTCCCTTCTTCATATTAAAGTACACAAACAGAGTATCCCAAGCCTTCTTCACAGATGATTTACCAGTAAGACTTAATATGGAATTCGTCACCATATCTTGAACAACAGCCATATTTGTGTTCTTCGACAAATAATATGCATCGCCAATCGTGTTGCTGCAGTTTTCATTGGTCGCATCCGGGTTTCTTGACCATACAACACGGCCCGGGAAAATTCCTCTTGGAACTCCTCTGGGTGTATTTGCCGTGTCAAGATAGCTCGTATTGGCATAGACTGTCGGTTGATCCGCCTGAAATGTAAAAAATCCTGCAACGAGTGCGATTGCCAAAAAGCCGGCCATCGCCCAATAGCGTGAATTTTTCAAATGCTCTTTCATTTTGTCAATGGCAAACGCAGAGGTTGCCAAACTCAGAAGATAGATGACAAAAGCAGAAGCAAATGGGTAAGCAACGCGCATACAGGGATACGTCGCCCTGCTCGGTTTTGGAATGACTCGAATGAGGAACCAAATTGCGGCTCCAATACCAATCAAAGGAAAAAACATTTTGTAATGAATTGACTTCAGTTTCATACTCTCCTACTCCTTTGTTCCGTGTTCGAGAGGTACTCAATCATGGACTTTTATTGAACGACACCGATAGGCACGGCATGGGAGCCGTTTCCACAGGCGGTACTATGTACCTCATTATGGCTTCATAATCAACGAGAAATCTAATTCAAGGATGCAATCAAATGGATTTTATGATCCCTATCACAATAAAAAAGGGCACGAAAAGTTGCGCCCTTCCTCATACCTACAACCTATTTCCAAAAAAACTAAATTCTACTTTTCATTTCATCAAAACCATTTTTCGTACATCGGTCCGTATCGACGTTTGCATTTTGTAGAAATAGATACCGCTGGCCAACTGCGCAGCATCGAATGTAACAACATATTCCTTTTGACCTTCTGCAATGTCATCGAATAACGTCTTGAGTTGTTGTCCATACAGATTATACACCGTTAATGTTGCATGTTCCGTTCTAGAAAGCATGAAAGAAATCTTTGTGCTTGGATTAAATGGATTGGGATAATTCTGTGTCAAACGATACTCTGATGCTATACCCGGAGTTGTCAATTCCACGCCAGTCGGCAGAGCAGAAATATCTACACTTTCAAGAACTCCCATCAATTCTTTTTTTGTATTGTAGATTTGAATATTCGCCGTGGTCGCACCATTGGGAATGCCGACGGACTCCTGAAGTTGAAATTCTGCGAGAGGCGAAACTGCATGCGATTGTCCTTCAGACAAAAGCTGGCCCTGCGCATTCATAAAAGCTATCTTCGCTGTGCCTTGATAGAATACACCATAGATTCCAGAAAAACTATT
>Ga0302321_100003830_pt1 | contig 12971 bp, 7 predicted proteins | sample Fen_T0_1_FD_202505 | JGI IMG/M metagenome (GOLD analysis project Ga0302321, IMG submission 202505) | Peat permafrost microbial communities from Stordalen Mire near Abisko, Sweden - Fen_T0_1 | ecosystem: Environmental > Terrestrial > Soil > Wetlands > Permafrost | place: Sweden: Abisko...
TGGAAAGCGCAAAGCATCCACGAGAGCGAAATGGCGCTCTTCTCCGAGTGCACGCAGTCGTGTGCTCGAAAAGTGCTTGACACCGCCGACATTGTTAGAGATGGCGATTTTTCGCCAACTACGAATTACGGCGTTGCTGGAGCTGGCCTGCGACCGGTTGCTTTCGGCGACCTACAGCTTCGCAAATGTAGCCCACGATGTATTTCCGTTCTGTCTCCTCGATGATGTCGTGGTTTTTGGAAAGGTCACCAATTCCCTTCTCAATCGCTTTCCATAGCGGCGTTCCTTCCCATTTCACATAAGGATGGGTGCTGCTTTGACCCTTGGTTTTAGCCATGCTTCACCGTCAATGAGTGTAATGGGGATGTTTCGCCAGCGGGCACTTCTTGCGATCTTATCTGAACGGATCACACGACGGCTCGGGCGAGCACTAACGGGCCATTGCCTTGAACAATGATCTCCGAAAATATGCGATTGGGATGAAATCGAACCTACTGACATCGATCCTGACGCCATACACAATAGTGATTAGCTTGTTCTTGATCGTGTCGCTTGTTGTCAATCCTCCTTTATTGCCGCTTACGTGGGTGACAGGCGATCGGATAGATTGGGCGAGTCGACGGCTCGCAGGATGGAATGCACGGAACTGCGGACGAGTTCACGCGGACGGTGACGCACGAGAAGCGTCGAGCTGCGTTCTTTCAGCCCTGCGCGACGGGAGATCGTTTCAAGTTCGCTTCGATTTGCTGGGAGCCGATGCCGGGCCGACCGTAAGTTTGGTCGGCGATGGTGATGGCCATGTATACCACCTTTTTTTCTTGAGTCACCCTGTCGGCGGTTCTTTTTTCGGAGGAGATACCATTTTCGGAAGTAGGGTCGATGTGAAGCACTGCCAGGAACCCATCGTCTTCGAGAAGCTGACGGATCAGTCAGGGCTCGACAGAGGCAGGATTAGGTGCCAGTGGTAGCTTAGGTGTTGTAACCAGTCAATTTCACTAAGTACGTCCACCGGGCCTGCTGGGGTGGGGTAGTTGGTGAAATGGGGATGTTACGCCAACTACCCAGGCTATTCCTGAGACTTCGACCATCTCGGGCATTCGGAACGGGTGGAAGTCTTTTCCCATTCGACGCTTGCCCCCACTCCGTCGATTGCTCGCTGAACTGTCCATAGCGCCAATGGTCCAGCGTCAGCGTAGTTGACCACTTCATAGGTCTTCCTGTGACGCGTTACGCGGGTTGATTGAAAGTCCGCGTCGGTCACGTTCCCGGAGTATTCCCGTTCGAGGGTGTAAAAGGAGCTGCTTTCAAGAACCCAACTTAGCTTCGAGAACTCGCCTCGCCAGATGTGTCCGTGCTTAACCTCGCAAGAAGTATGGCGGTCTCTAGGAGTCGCATTGCGGCAGTGTTCTGTAAATAAGATCGCGCTCCTATCAGCGCTGAGTAGAATGCGATGTCGTGCGCAAAGCAATGCCGATGCAGAATATTCAAAATCGATTTCAGACACATCGGTCAGAAGTGCTTCCTCCGCAGAGATGTCGAGCTGACCGGAGAGCCATCTCTGGATCAGTGATTGCGGAAGCAACCCAGCGAGGTGGTTCCCGTAAATATGCAGCCATTCAAGGTGCTTTAACTGATCCAGCGCCTGCGGCACGCTCCCCACCAGGTTGTTATCCCCAAGATCGAGTGACACAACGACCATTGAGCCTTCCGAGGAGCGAATGCAGAGCACTCCCTGCCACTGGCATTCCGTACCTGCAGGACCAAGCCACTTCTCATTTCTGTGCCAGTGGCTCCCGCCCGTAGCCTGATACAGAAAAATCAGTGCTTCTCTTTCTGGGGCAGTCAGACCTTCACTTGCGTTCGGTCCTGCATTATGGCTCGTCTGGGCGAAGGAGAGGGACGTGAGTATCCCGATAATCAGAAATCTATGCATGTTCCCGAACAGAGTAACGCGCCTGTATAGAACGTGAACGACACCAGCAACATTGCGGCATTACTGTCGTAATCAGGCAATTTCACGAAGTATGTTTTTGAGCGATAGTGCATGCTGCCTGGTGCATTTCTGCGCAGGAGCGAGATTCCGCGAAACCCTTCACCTTGGGTTTTGCTCTAAGATCCCACTGGCTTGGGAACGGCACATCTTCTCGCCGTGACCGCGACAGAACTCTAAAACCTGAAGCTTCCTATGGCGTGGAGTCCCAGGTCTCGAAAACTGCGAGAAGGAGCGCACCCGCATGCCGCCCAGGCAGCCGTGTTTCGCACTTCTCGAAAAGCGTGAGAAGTGCGGCATCCCCGCCTGGGGATTGATCGAAAGGTAAGAGCGAAGAAAAGTTCCCTCTCTGGTCGGATGCCGGCCACCCGCCCAACCATAGCGATCAGCCGCGATAGGGACGTTTCCACTGTGCACCCGTTCGCTATCACCCCCCCCAGCAAGTATGTGACACATCTCACTGAATGCTTGTGTTGATTTGTGTGGAATGTGAGTGTTCGCCTTTCCGAAGAGCCACTACAATCACGGACGCAGCACTCCCGGAGGCGGGCGCCCCAAGTCTGAGGAGGATATATGTCTAGCAAGGTTGTAGCTTCACGCGCCGGTAGTCTGGCGTTCTTACTCTTGTTCGCGCTGTCTAGCCTCGACGCCAGCTCGCTCTTAGGACGAGCCAAGCTTTACCCGACCGGCGGCACCATGCCTGGGCCCGTTGCCGTGGGAGACGTAAATGGGGACGGCCGACCCGATTTGCTGATGGTCGATCCCTGCGCCTGGAGCGGATACGAATACTGCTCCGGTAGTGGAGTCGGAGTCGCGTTAAGCACAAGCAAGGGGAAGTTCAAGTATTCGTCGATGTACTTGACGGGCGGCACGTGGGCGACATCCATGGCGTTGGGAGATGTAAATCGCGACGGCCGGCTCGACGTGGTCGTGGCCAATTTTGAAAACATAGGAGTGCTGCTAGGCAACGGCGATGGAACGTTCCAGGGAGCGCGGACGTTCGGCTTGGGTAGCAATGCCAACGCCATCGCGCTAGCAGACCTTAATGGTGACGGCAAGCTCGACCTGATTTTGGGTAGTGACAACCTGTTCCTGGGCAATGGCGACGGAACTTTTCAGCCGGCACAAAGCTATGGTTCTGCGGGCAATGGAATCGCAGTTGCAGATGTGAACGGAGACGGCAGACCCGACATGCTCTTTGCGGGCGACGGGGTTTCCGTTGTGTTGGGCAATGGTGACGGCACTTTTCAACCTGCACAGAACTACCCGTCTGGCGGCTATTGGCCCTATTCGATCTACGTGGCGGATGTGAACGGAGATGGAAAACTCGACGCAGTCGTAGCTAACTACGCTTCCAGCAACGTGGGAGTGTTACTCGGAAACGGGGACGGCACATTCCAGCCCGCGCAAACCTTGGATCCGGGCGGGTTCTCACCGGACGCGGTGGTAGTCGCAGACCTGGACGCCGATGGCAAAGCCGACATAGCGGTCTTGAATCAGTACAGCGACGCCGCAGTGGGCGTGCTCTTAGGCAATGGGGATGGAACCTTTCAAGCGGCCCAGATGTTCGATGTCGGCGGCCCTGGGGCAGGCGGAATGGCGGTCGGGAATCTGAGCGGGAGCGTGATGCCCGACCTGGTTGTCAGCACTTGCCGGGCGGTTCGTCATTGCGTTAAAGGTTTCTTCTCCGTGCTGGTCAGCACTACGAAGGGATTCATCACTACCACTGCACTGAACTCGAACCTCAACCCGTCCGAGTATGGTCAAACAGTTACGTTCACGGCGGTTGTGTCGTCGTTAGGGCCAACTCCGACGGGCAGAGTGAAGTTCATAGACGGAACCAAGGGGCTAGGCACCGTGGCATTGAGTGGCGGCGTGGCGAAACTGGCCAAGGCCAAATTGGCAGTGGGCACGCACCCGATTACAGCGCAGTACCTGGGGGATGCTGCCAACGCCGGGAGCACGTCTCCCGTTTTGAATCAGATCGTGCAATAAGCTTCGCCGGTTTTGGTACTGCCGTCTTGTGAGTTGGATGTTTTCCGGGTGGAGCCGCCTGATACCTGGGCGAAGTAGCGCACCCGCATCCGGCGCTCGCAGCCGTGGTTCGCACTTCTCGAAAAGCGAAGCTGTGAAAAAACTATCCCGGAAGTTAATTGACAGAAAAGGAAAGCGGGGTAAGCTCGGGGCATGAGCGAGCCGTTACTGCGCAGGATTAATCGCGAGCAGATGTTGTGGCGGGCCGTCGACGTGGAGCAGTTGATCGGGGAAGACCATGCGGCGCGGGCCATCTGGGAACTAGTGGGGCGCCTGGATCTGGACAGTTTTTACGCGAGGATTGGATGCAGCGAGGAGGAAGGCGGGCGGCCTGCCTACGATCCGCGACTGCTGATCAGTGTGTGGATTTACGCCTACAGTCAGGGCATCGGGTCGGCGCGGGAGGTGGCGCGACGCTGTGAGTGGGAGCCGGCGTTGCAATGGTTGACGGGGTGCGAAGCCGTGAACTACCACACGCTCTCCAGTTTTCGAGTGGAGTATCGGGCGGAGTTAGACGAGTTGTTCACGCACGTGCTGGGGCTGATGAGCGCGGAAGGACTGATCACGCTGGAGCAGGTAGTCCAGGACGGAACCAAGATCAAGGCGCAGGCGGCGAGTGACAGTTTCCAAGGCGAGGCGAAGATCGGAGAGCACCTGGAACGAGCGCGGAAACGGGTTCGAGAAATGGGAGAACCGGATCAGGAACCCAAGCCGAGCCGGGTGGAACAGGCACAACGGCGAGCGCGCCGTGAGCGGCAACAACGGCTGGAGCAGGGACTGGAAGAGTTGCAGAAACTGCGCCCCAGCAAGCCGCGGGCGCGGGTCAGCGTGAGTGAACCGGAAGCGCGCCGGATGCGGCAATCCGATGGCGGCATCGCACCGAACTACAACGTACAAATCGCAGCTGATGCCGCGCAGTCACTGATCGTGGACGTGAAAGTGACGCAAGCCCCCAATGACAGCGAACAGCTGGCGCCCGCAGTCCGGCGCATTGTCGAGCGCATGGGCCGCAAGCCGCGTCAGATGCTGGCCGACGCCGACTTCACCAATCGCCGCAGCGTCGAGGCGATGGCAGAGTTGGAAGTCGAATATGTCGGCAGTCTGCGCAAGGGCGGCGCGGAAAAAGACAACACCGGCACCGGCCGTTTTACCGCGGCGGTCTTCGTCTACGATCCCGAGCACGACCACTATGTTTGTCCGGGTGACAAGCACCTGCGCTATGCAGGACGGCACAAACACAAGACGGGAAACTTTTTCTACCGCTACGAAGCGGCGGTCTCGGAATGTCAGAACTGTCCGCTGAAACCGCAATGCTGTCCGACCAATCAGCATCGCGGTCGTGGTTTGTTGCGCACCAAAGAGACAGCGGCCATGATGGCCTTTCGCCAGAAGATGGCCACGCCCGAGGCGCAGACGCTCTATCGCCGACGCAGCCGTGTGATCGAGTTCTGCCACGCCTGGATCAAAAGCAAACTGGGACTGCGTCAGTTCCACCTGCGCGGACTGGCCAAAGTGCAAATGGAAATGCTCTGGGCCTGCCTCACGTATAACCTGCAGCAGTGGATCCGACTGCGCCGACTGCAAGCCGCACTCAACCCGGCTTAGAGCCCCTTCACCGGATTCGAGATCCAACCCAACACCTTGCCCTACCAGATACTCCTTATCACAACACTAAGAAAAGCCTTCGTGCTTCTTCTTCGTCGCTCGATAGGCTTTCTTCACAGCTTCAAAGCGCGAGAGGTGCAGCACCCCCGCCTGGGGATTGATCGAAAGATAGGAGCGATGGCACCCATCTCGTCAGTCGTTATCGGGAGGGGTTGGCTTGGCTTTATTGCGCAGGAAATAGTCTTTGCCATACGGCGCCTTGATGGACGTGAACTTGACGGGCGTCTGGTTGAAATTAAAGAAATCCGATAAGTCACCTAAGGCATAGGTGTCCGCATAGCCGACCTGCGGATCAATTTCGGGGAGCGCAAAAGTCTGCTCGATGAATTTCAGAATGCTGCCAAAGTCGCTTGGCTGGTGGGAAATGTAGGCTGGTTTGGCATAGGGCGAAATCACGATGATGGGCACACGGAAACCATATTCATAGGAATTCGGGTAGGGCCCGTAATTGTGAATCGGCGGCGCGACGTGGTCGTAGAATCCTCCCCAATCATCCCAGGTCACGATGATCGCGGTATCGTTCCAGAACGGGCTTTGGCCGATCGTATTCACGATGCTCGCGACCCACGAAGGACCGAGCCCGCTGTTCGTTTTGGGATGATCCGAGGCTTGGCCGTCCGGAATCACCCACGTAACAGCCGCCAAATGGCCCGATGCAATATCTGAAACAACTCGCGCTCTCGTTCCCTCGATCACCACTTTTGGGTTGGACGCGGTAAAGTCCGGCCCGCTGCAAACCCTCTTATTGGGGTCGCCCGTGGGTTGACACATGTGCTCGATCACGTCCGGCGAGGTCCAGATCGATCCTGCCGAAACCGTATAGTACTTCCAACTCAGGCCTGCTTTGTCCAGCAAATCCGTGAGCGTGGGGTGTTCGAAACACTCCGTTCCATTCCACTGCGAAAACGTCCCATTGGGAAACGGCTGGCTCGTGTCGATGGTTTTGACAACTGCGCTGGGAGGCGCAAGACACCCAGCATAGGCTTTACCGCCGCGTCCGTTACCCGTGGGAATGCCGGCAATCGCGACCGGGCTCGTCTCGGATATCGCTGACGTTCCGGAAAGGATGTACTGGTGCGCGGGGAAACTGGGACCTTGATTGGTCTGGAACATCCGGTCTCCGAACGCATAGGTCTCAGCCATGGTGAAATAGGGCTGAACATCGGACGCTCGTACATATTGATACTGGGCGTTTTTGGGGCACAGGCCGGGAGGTGAGCAAGTGTCGGAAAGAGAGCCATCCATCCGGCACGCTGTTCCGTCCCAGTCGCATGTCTTTAAGAAGGCAGCGGCGCCATGGTCGAAGTCGTACTTGGTTACGAGAGGCGCTTCGGTAAGGGTGATCTGACCCTTTTGTGACTGACCCACGCTGGCAATGTCAGCGCCACGCTGAATCAGCACGTCGTCGTGGAACAGGTTGTCGGTCGACCGGTTCTCCTGGAAGATTATGACGACATGGTTAATCTTGCCCTGCTGCGCGGAAGCGGCGGTGGGGAGTCCTGACACCAGAATCGCGCAAAAAAACAAGAACCAGGCCTTGATCCGAATCACAGAGTTCCTCCGAGAGCGTTCTCGCACTGCGGTGCTGACCAACTTTGGGAAAACGACCGGCGGCGGCAACCCAAAGCTCGCGCAGGCAGTCTTGCCCCACTTAGAAAATTCGTGGTTTTTCTGGGCGTGAAATTCAAGTGGCGAAGGAACTTCCCGGCCCCAGAGGGAGGTTGGTATTAAAGGTAATATGGATTCGCCGGGTCGTCTACGTGAAAGAATTTTGCACTCACTGCAAGCGTTCGGACCATCGGCTGCAATCGGGTAACCATAATGGATGCAACACTTAGGTGGGTGGACTTCCTATTCTCGTAGCCTCCGCACCCTTTGAAAGGACGAGACTGAAAACAGAGTCTCCTTCGCGGTTGAAATCGGCGATATCGACCCACCTGGCCATGCAACCATGACATGGCCCAGCGGCTTACCGCGGCGTAGTAATCGCGCCTTCGGATGCCGACTGGACTAGTGCAGCGTACTTGGCGAAGACGCCGGTTTTGTAGCGCGGCGCGGGAGCTTTCCATCCCGCCATGCGCCGCGCAATTTCCGCGTCGGAGATTTCCACTTCCAGCTTGCGGACCTTGGTGTCGATGGTGATCTTGTCGCCTTCGCGAATGGCCGCAATCGGGCCGCCCAGAGCGGCTTCTGGAGCTACGTGGCCGACCATCAATCCGCGGGTTGCGCCGCTGAATCGGCCGTCGGTCATCAGGGCCACGGTTTCGCCTAGGCCTTCGCCGACGATCGCGGCGGTGACGCTTAGCATCTCGCGCATTCCCGGACCGCCCTTTGGGCCTTCATAGCGGATTACAACAACGTCGCCGGCCTTGATCTGCTTCGACGTCACAGCCTGCATCGCCGCTTCTTCGGAATCGAACACGCGCGCGGGACCGGTGTGCGAAGCGCGTTCGTGCCCACTCATCTTCACCACGCCGCCGCCGGGGGCGAGGTTGCCTTTCAAAATCACGAGACCGCCGGTCGTCTTCAACGGCTTGCTCAAAGGAGCGATCACCATCTGGCCCGGAGTTTCCTTCGCAGCGACGGCTTCTTCGGCAAACGTCTTGCCGGTGACCGTCTTCGTGGAACCATCTACGTGCTTGCCTTCGAGCAGACGCTTGGCGATGAGCTGGATTCCTCCGGCGGCATCGACGTCGGCGGCAACATATTTTCCGGCAGGCTTCAGATCGGCGAGGAGCGGCGTACGCTCGCTGACGCGCTGGAAGTCGTCGATATCCAGCGGCAGCCCCATCTCGCGCGAGATGGCGAGCAGATGCAGCACCGCGTTGGTAGAGCCTCCCGTAGCCGCCACTCCGGCAATCGCATTCTCGAACGCGGCCTTCGTGAGAATGTCGCTCGGGCGAATTCCCTTCTTCAAGAGATTGATCACCACTTCGCCGCAGCGGAACGCGACTTCGTCCTTGCGCGGGTCCATCGCCGGAATGCCATTGAAACCCATCGGCGAGAGGCCGATCAACTCCATCACGGTGCTCATGGTGTTGGCGGTGTATTGTCCGCCACACGCGCCAGCACCGGGGCACGCGACATTTTCCAGAGCCAGTAGATCAGCGTCACTCATCTTGCCGGCGGCATTCGCGCCGACGGCTTCGAACACATCCTGAATGGTGACATCCTTGCCGTTGTACTTGCCGGGAGCGATCGTGCCTCCGTACAAAACGAGGCCGGGCAGATCCATGCGCGCCAGCGCCATGGCCGCGGCGGGGATCGTCTTATCGCAACCGACAATACAGACGGCGGCATCGAAAAGCTGGCCCCGGCAAACGAGCTCGATGGAGTCGGCAATCACTTCGCGACTGACCAGCGAAGCCTTCATGCCTTCGGTGCCCATGGTCTCGCCATCGGAAATCGCGATGGTGTTGAACTCCATCGGCGTACCGCCAGCGGCGCGAATGCCAGCCTTCACCCTCTCCGACAAGCGGCGCAGGTGAAAGTTGCACGGCATCGTCTCGATCCACGTATTGGCGACGGCGATGAGCGGCTTGGCGAGATCGGCGTCGTTAAAGCCGATGGCTTTGTACATGGCGCGCGCCGGAGCCTGGTCGCGCCCGTCAGTGATGTAGCGGCTACGATGTTTGAGGTCCATAAAAGTGTATGGACAGTTTAGCTGATTGCGGCGAGAGACGGCTTCTGCTTGGGCCTTCGGACAGGCGCTTCGGCTTTGAGGGATGCGCTGCCCGCCCTCGGGAAAGAGCGGGCCGCGTCAAAGCTACTTCTATTGGGACATGTAGAGGATCGGGCTGGGCACCGGGTCGAGGTCAATCATGAAGAAGTCCGTCTCAGTTACTCCATAGATGACATAGTTCGCCGCTGGAGAGGTAAGCGTAAGTGCGCCCACGCCTGAACTCTGCACGTCATATTTCCCCGTAATCGCCTGCCCACCAGAATTCTCCGTACCGACGACGTTGTACACCAGGTTACCCGGAGAGGTCAGCACCAGGTTCATGGTGGACTCGCAAGCTAGCAGCGGGGCGCAACTTCCACTGGGAATGCTGTTGCTGTTGGTTGCCACCGCATAAGTGCCCGTCATGGCTGTAGGCGCAAAAGAACCAACGGCCGATTTCGGAAGCTGGGGAGAGATCATCACTCCTGTCATTACCGAACCGCTCGCCTGGTCGAGCAGGAAACCATTGTTGGCTCCGCTCGCATAGAGAACAAACGGAATCGGCTGCACCACACCCTTTTTTCCGTTTGGATCGCCTAGCATCTGGAAGGTATATCGTCCCTTGTTGCTGTCGGTTGCCCCATAAGTGTACGCAAAGGCACACACCGTCTTAGGTGCGTCCTGAGGCGGGCACGACGCCGCCGGAACCGGAGGGACCGAAACAATTGTTCCCAGATTGTTATGGTCGAACGTTCCGGAAAAGCCTCCCGAACCGTTGGTTGAACCCTGCACGAGCGCCACATCGCCATTCGTTCCGATCAGCGCGGAGACGGATGAGCCACTGAATGCGGCATTGTCGTATGTGGCGCTTGACCCTGTTGGCGCCGGATCCTGAAACTGCAATGCTCCTAATACCGCCGGATGGGACGCATCCACCGGATCGACAGAGATCGCGTAAAGGTTCAGCAGGTTCGTGCCGCTCTTGGCTTGCCCATTCGCGACGAAGAGGTCGAACTTCAGGGCCGGCGATGTCAAAGTCAATCGATACGAACCGTTGCCATTAGACACATAGCTGCCTGCAAGTGGGCATGGTGGAGCGCCGCAAACTGCATTGGTGCTGTCTCCGTTATCATTCACATCGATCAACCCGCCGGGAACACTTCCGTTGCCGTCCGTCTGCAACAGACCGACGTAGCCCACACGGTGTCCGGCAGAGTCCACGCCCGTGAGGCCGAACGCGAAGGTCTGAGCGGTTCCCTTGTTGAACTGGTTTGTAGATGTCAGTTCCGCGTTGCCCGACCCGCTCCCGTGGCCGTCCGATTCGATCATCTGAATTTCGCCCGCGGCATTCAGTACGACCTGAAACTGGTTCGGAAAAGCGCCGGTCGTCAACTTCAACGTGCCAGCGTTATTCGAATCGCCGGGGTCGCTGGAGGTGGGAGTATACGACCCTCCCGTGATCGAATGTTGCGTCGTCCCGCCGGAAGTGATTTCATCTTCGAAGCCCGACGTGATACTTCCATTGCTGTCGGCTACAAAAGTCCCTGCCGCGAATACCGGGCTACCCGAGTTATCAAAGCCGGAAAATCGGAATACATACGTCCCGGTTACACGGGATGTCACTACGGTCGGGTTACCGATCACGCAGGGATACTTCTTGGGATTGTAGGAGCATCCGGAACCAGTCGGATCGCTGGTCGGAAACGCCGAGATCGACACGCAATTCGCGCCGCACGCTTCACCCGCGGCCGGCGTGTAGCTGGCCAGTCCCGACACGTTCGGGTCCTGTACAAAATTCGCGCAACCCGCCCCGTTCGCGGTACAGGTCCAAGTAAAAGTCTGGGGCGAGTTGTCAGGCAGCGCAACGGCGGTAAACTTCTGGGTTTCCCCGATACTCACGCTCAAAGTCGCTGGCGAAACCTGAGTGGTGATCGGGGTAATGGTCAAATTCACTGCCCCGGAGAGACTGCTATCGGATTTCGAGGTCGCTGTGATGGTTACACTCTGATTCGCAGGTACGGAAGAAGGCCCAACGTAGTTTGCAGTGGAGTCCGTTGTAGACGTAAAAGAGCCGCAGGGATTTCCACTTCCAGAACATGAACTTCCTGTGATCGTCCAGTTGACCGGGGCTTGGGTCGTATTCTTAAACGTGGCTGTGAATGTGATCGGTAGATTCAGCCCCGTCGGTCCTCCGTTGACCGGAATGCCATTGCTCACGCCGGCCACATCAATCTCGGGGCAATTCGTCTGGCAGGGGCCATTCCCACCCTTGGCGCAACCGCTCAACAGGGCCAACGTCAAGATCGCCGCTGCAAACACAGAACTGCGAATCATCGTTTTCATATTCATCTGGTCTTTGAATCCTTCGGTAAGGACGACGTTGCCCTGGGTTCGTGGCCCGAAACTCTTTCTGAATCAAGCTGCGCTGTCTGGGACGTGCTGGATTCAGTGCAGGCGAAATGCCAATTCGCATTTCAAATCAGCAGCTTACAAATGTAACTCAATTCACAGCACTTTGTCCGGGTTCGGCGCGGCTACGGACGGGCTCAATGCACCAGTGAGTGCGCAAGGAATTGCACCTGCCGGGCTTGCGTTTTATGTGTTCGGAAGGTTCTGCCGGCAGCACCGCTTCGGTGTGTGGCAAACAACGGGGCTAGCGAGTGGTCGAGCTGGGTTCGGCTAGAGTCTGCTTGGCTTCAACAATGAGAGGGCGTAATTCTGTGGCGGTAATGCCGAGCGTCCCGCCTGAGAAGCCGTCAATGTATGCGGAGTTGACGCCCACAACCTGGCCACGCAGGTTCAGGACCGGGCCGCCGCTGCCTCCACGAGCTGTTGGCGCGTCATAGATCAGTTTGTCACCAGTGACATCGCCAATGTGGCCGAACGTCGCGGAAGGGCGAATCAATGAAAGTGCTGCGAGTTCTCCCGCCGTCTCCGCGTTATCGGGATGGGACGAGAGCCGTTCATAGACGATTGCTGGCGACTTTGCCACCATTCCGGTCACGCCCATCGGATAGGCCAATACGCTGATCGATTCGCCAATGTGCGGCTGGACGGCTGACAGAACTAGCGGGTGCAGCTTCTCCGTGAAGGCCGTGTGTTCCATGCGAAGAATGGCGAGATCCCGGTGTTTGGCCAGGACTGCCTGGTGCAGTTCGACCGGAAGCGGCGAGCCCGGGAAATATGCGACAAGCTTTTCCAGTACCGGAGAGGCTCCCTGCCGCAATGCAGCTTCGACTTCGCGATCTCCGTACCATGGCTCAGCAACGTGACGATTGGTGGCAACGAGTCCGGGCGCAACCACGAAGCCCGTGCCGGCAATCCGTGCGCGGAAATGCGCTTTGCCGGAAACGTGATAGATGCCGTAAATGTAGGCGACGGAATCGCGGGCGTCGTCAACCGCCGCTGCCGTGACATTCTGCTGCTGCTCGAGCTGTGCCACCTGGCGCGTAAGCTGGTGCACTTGCTGCTCCAGGCTGGCCGTTTCGGGCGGAGCATAGTAGTGCGCCATCATCAGCGCGCCTACCAGGGCCAACGCACCCAACAAGCCCTGGGCAAACTTCTGCCAGAGTTCTACGACTGGCTCGTCCCTGTGATCGGAATCAAACATGGAATTCAGGT
>Ga0302321_100003831_pt1 | contig 12970 bp, 3 predicted proteins | sample Fen_T0_1_FD_202505 | JGI IMG/M metagenome (GOLD analysis project Ga0302321, IMG submission 202505) | Peat permafrost microbial communities from Stordalen Mire near Abisko, Sweden - Fen_T0_1 | ecosystem: Environmental > Terrestrial > Soil > Wetlands > Permafrost | place: Sweden: Abisko...
CGCGGCCAGTGCCACCGCCGGCACGTTGCGGCTTTTGATCAGGGCGTCGCGGGCGCTGATCGGGCCGACGAACTGGCCGTCGAAGTTCTCCGGGCTGAAGGGGCCGAAAGCGGTGGGTGCGTCCTTTATCACGCTGGCCGGGTGGATCAGGCCATGGTCTATCGCCAGGCCGTAGACAAAGGGCTTTAGCGTCGAACCGGGGCTGCGCTTGGCCAGGGTGCCGTTGACCTGCCCGTCGATGCCGGCATCGAAGAAATCCGCCGAACCGACCACCGCGCGCACCTGCATGTCGCGGGTGTCGACCAGCATCGCTGCGGCGTTGCGGATGCCGACCCGCGACTCGCGCGCCACGTATTGCCGCACCTGGCGCTCCAGCACCCGCTGCAGGCCCAGGTCGACCGAGCTGCGCACCATGGTCTCGCCGCTGCGAGCGGCCTCGAGGATGTGCATGTTGACCAGGTGCGGCGCCTCGAAGGGCAGGTCGCGCAGCGTGCGCAGGTTCAAAGGCAGGCGCATCAGGCCGTCGATGTCGGCGGCGCCGGCCTGTTGCGGGTGGGCGGCGCGCCACTGCCGCAGCAGGCGGATCCGCGCGGTGGTCAGGTCGCGGGTCTCGGCGCCGGCCACGGTGCGCTTGCCCGGCGCCTGCGGGATCACCACCAGGCTGAGCGCTTCCGGCAGGTTGAGCTGCGATGGCGGCTTGTTGAAGTGGATCAGGCTGGCCGCCGCCACCCCCTGGATGTTTTGCCCGTAAGGCATCAGGTTCAGGTGGGCCTCGAGGATGTCGTGCTTGGAGTATTGCAGCTCCAGGCGCGTGGCGTAGGCGATCTGGCGCAGCTTGCCGCCTATGCTGCGGGTGTTGAGACGGTAGATCAGGCGTGCCAGCTGCATGCTGATGGTCGAGCCGCCCTGCTTGATTCCTATGCCCAGCGAGGTCATTGCCGCCGCGCGCACGATGGCGACCGGGTTGACTCCGTAGTGCCAGTAGTAGGCGCGGTCCTCCTGCAGCAGCAGGGCCTCGACCAGTTGCGGCGAAACCTGCTCGAGCGGTACCCAGAGCCGGTATTGCTCGTCCGGCGCCAGGGTCAGCCGCAGCAGCCGGCCGTTGCGGTCGAACACCGCGGTTGACGATGGCGCGTAGCTGGAGAGCGGCGGCTTGGGCCAGAGCCGCGGCACTCCGAACAGGATGGCCAGGACGGCCAGGGCCAGGCCCAGGCGCATGAGCGTGGGCCGGGCCGGCAGGGGAGTGAGAATCAGGCGCATGGCGGCTTACTTTTTCGCCGGCGCATCGACCGTCAGCACCGAGCCCAGGCTGCGCGCGCGCAGGGCGCGCTCGTACATCGATTCGCCGTACGCCGGCGGCACCACGAAGCGCCCGGCGTTGGTGGCCTTGATGCGGTAGACGAAGTCGCGCGCCTCGCCCTCTACCGTGCCGTACAGCACCACGCGGTCTTCGCGCAGGTCGGCATAGTCGGGCGACCAGGTCGAGCGCGCGGTGCCGATGGGCGCCTTGTAGGGCGCGACTTCAGGTGCGGGCTTGGGGTCCTTGTCCTGGTCGGCATCCTTGGCATCGCCCTGTCCCTGCTGGTTGGCGGCGGCCGAGGGGGTCTGCTCGGCGACGCGCGGCTCTATCACCAGGTCGAAGCCGCCGGGCAGCAGGTCCACCAGGGCCACGTTGGCCAGGCTGCGCCCGTTCAGCGAGCGGAAGCGCAGGCGCACGTCGATCTCCTCGCCCACCCTGACCGACTTGAGCGGCGCGCCGTTCAGGTCCACGTATTCGCGCAGGATCTCGAAGCCATCGCGGATCTCCTGGGCCGGCAGGCCGCGGTCGAAGCCGGTCTGGTTCACCGCGTAGTAGGCGGTGTAAGGCGAGCGGCTGGTAAAGCGCAGCTTGGCGGCATCGGCGGTAAAGGTCGTGCGCGGCAGCAGCCCGGCGGGCAGGGCCAGCGCGCGCGTCTGGCCGTTGCGCAGCAGTTCCTCCACCGTGAACCTGGCGCCGGCCTCGTTGCCGGTGGCGGTGGCGTAGGCGTCGAAAGCGAGGATCGCGTAGGCCGACGACAGGGTGTTGTAGCCGCCGTCCTGCATGTTTTTCACCAGACTGTCCATCGCCTCCGGCGGCAGGGTCTTCGCCAGCTTGGGGAACTCGCGCGCCGTCAGGTAGAGCAGTTGGGCGTCGCGCGCCATGCTGTCGTAGTAGTAGGCGTTGCCTTTTTGCGTGCCGAATTTGATCGACGTGATCAGGTTCTCGGCCAGGCGCTCCTGCTTCATCCGCTGGTAGGAGGCGGCGAGGTAGGCGGCGGTGATGTCCTGGCGCCAGGTTTTCGCGTGGTTCTGCTCCAGGCGCTTTTGCAGTCCGGCGGCGAAGTTGCTGGTGACGATGCCCTGGCGGGTCAGCAGATAGATCGCATAAGCGGCGGTGCGTTCCTGCTCCAGGGTGTCGCCGTCGCGCGCGGCCAGCTGCTTGAGGTAGTTGTTGCCGCTGGCGATCATGTCGGCCGGCACCTTTTCGCCACGTTCACGCGCCTCCAGCAGGAAGTGCTGGGCGTAGACCGAGACCCACTCGATCACGTGATGGTTGGCGGTGTACAGCCCGTAGCCGCCTTCGCCGTTCTGCCGCGAGCGCAGCACCGGGATCAGCTCGCTCAGGGTCTTGCCGGTGGTCGACTTGACCGCGCCGAACTCCGGACGCGCCCCCAGGATCAGCGCCGGGATGGCGCGGCTGGTCAGTTGCTCTGTGCACAGGTAAGGGAAGTTGTCCAGGTAGGCCGCCAGCCCGTGCGCCAGGCCCAGCGGCAGGTGCGAGATGCCGGCTTCGAGCTTGCGGAATTGCGGATGCATGTCGCGGCCTGTCGCCACCTCGACGCTGCCGTCCTTGACCCGGCCGATGATCAACTCGGTGGTGTAGGGCGTGGCCGGGCGCACGCTGATGCCGGTGGACAGGTGCGCCGACTTCTTGCCCAGGCTGGCGGTGAAGTCCAGGCTGGCCGAACCGAGCTGCTCCCTGACCTTGATGCGGAAACTGGTCACGCCTTCGCGCAGTTCAGCCACCGGCAGCTCGACCGTGGCCGGACCCACCACCTCGAACTGCGGCGAGGCCTGCAGGCTCACGCTCACCCTGGCGTCCTTGCCCGCGCCCTTGAGGTTGTTGGCCACGCCTACCGAAACCTCGAATTCGTCGCCCGGGGTCACGGTCAGCGGCGCATTGGGCGAGAGCACGAAGTCGCCGCGCACCACGGTCTTGCCCTGGAAGGTGCCGATGGTCTCGTTGGAGACGGCTACCGCCATCACCCGCAGGCTGCCGTTGAAATAGTCCGGCACCTTGTAGGTCAGTTCGCGCTCCTGCGGGCCGGCGTCGATGATGCCCGACCAGTAGGCCACCGGCAGGTCGCGCTTGCGCTTGAAGGGGTTGAGGTGGCGCCCCAGGCCGCCGTCGGCGTCGCCGCCGGGCGCGGCGGCCGCCATCAGGCGCTTGTACTCGGGCAGGATCAGGTCGAGGATCTGCGCGGTCTTCACATCGAGCATGCGTTTCTGGAAAAAGTAGCCCAGCGGGTCGGCGTTCTTGTAGCGCGCCACCTGCAGGATGCCTTCGTCGACGGCGAATACCACCATCCGGGTCGGCCTCTCGGCTTTCACCTTCATGCGCAGCGTCTCGCCGGGCTTGACCATCTCAGGGGTGGCTACGCTAATCTTGTTCTTGCGCCGCTCCAGACTCACCGAGAAGGGCACCACGCCGTAGGACAGCGGGCTGGCGTAGATCTCGTCCGAACCGGGGTCGCGCACCAGGGTGACGTTGACGTAGCCGTTGCCTTCGAAGTCCTTCGGCAACCTGATGTGCTGGATCGAGCTCAGGGTGGTGGCCTTGAACCACACATAGGTGAACACCTTCTCGCGCTCGATGCTGATCAGCCCGGCGCCGGCATACGGCGCCTGGACCTGCAGTTCGATGTCCTCGCCCGGCTGGAAGTCGCCGCGGCTGAGCGTCACCTGCAGCTCGGCATTCTTTTCAAGCGAGCGGGTGACGTTGGCCTGGCCGGCGACGCTGTAGTCGAGCCGGCTGACGGCCAACCCGGCGCCATCGACCACCAGGTAGGAAAAGTTGCCGGGGGTCGCGGTATCGAGCGGCAGCTTGGTGCCCGTGGCCGTGATCGCGAAAGGCTTGTCCGACAGGCGGATTTCCTTTTGCCGCGACTCGTAGCGGAAGGTGCCGTTGCCCTGCTTGGTCAGCACCGAGACAAACTTGCGCTCGAGCAGCACCAGGTGCAGGTCGGGCACCGCGGTCTTTTGCGCCTTGCTGTCGATCGCGATCAGCAGCGCCTCGCGCTTGGCGTTGCGCGAGACGTAGCCGGTGTCGCCGTCGGTCTTGACCCCGACCAGGTAGGACAGGTTGGACACCAGCTGCACGGTTTCGGCCGCCACCCCGCGCCCGCCCTCGGCCTCGAAGCCTTCGGCCACCAGGTGCAGGCGGTAGGTGGCGCGGGCGAAGCGCCCGAGGTTCAGATCGAACTCGGCCTCGCCCTTTTCATTGGTCTTGACCTCTTCAAGCTTCTCGTCGAATCCTTCCTTGGCCACCTGCGGGTCGCTGAAGCGGAAGTCCGGATAGGCGGCGAAGGCCGGGTAGGCGGGCGAGAGCTTCATCGCCGCGGTGACCCGGCGGTTTTCCGCCGGGGTGCCGAACAGGTTCATCAGGCTGACGCGCGCCTTCAGGTCCTGCGGCGAGACCCAGCCTTGCGGCGCCTCGCTCGACAGGTGGGCGGAAATGCTCAGGCGGTCGGGCAGGAACTCCTGCACCTTGACCGTCATCGCGCCGATCTGCTCGTCCTGCAAACCGTCCTTGTATATGTAGAGGGCGATGGTGTAGTTGCCGGTGGGCGAGCTTTCCTGCGTGGTGTGGCGGATTTCCTCGAACCCGCTGCCAGACAAGGTAATGCGCTCGCGCTTGACCGGCAGGCCGCGCGGGTCGGTGATCTCCAGTTGCAGGGGCACGCCGGCCAGCTTGCGCGCCCAGTCGGCCGCCTTGATGATGGCGCCGGCGCGGATTTCGTCGCCCGGCCGGTAGATGCCGCGGTCGGAGAACAGGTAGGCCGAGAGCTTGCCCGCCTCCAGGCTGTTGGCCACCCCGCCGACGTCGAAGCGCGAAAAGTCCAGCGGCCGGCTGCCGTCGTTGATCGACAGGAAGGAATAGTCGCCGGCCTTCTTGACCAGGTAGAGGATCGCCTCGCGGTCGCGGGTAAAGCCCTTGAAGTCCTTGAAACCCGCGTGGCCGTTGACATCGGTGGCCTGGCTTTGCAACAGGCTGCCGTTTTTCGCCATCACCTCGACCGTCGCGCCCTCGACCGGCGCGCCGGTGTGGATGTTCTGCACGAACACGTCGCGGCTGCCGTCCAGCGAGGTCTTGGCCACCAGCCCCAAGTCGGTGACGATCAGCAGGCGCTTGACCGGCTCGCCGATGTTCTCCTTTTTCGCCGGGTCGTAGCCCTGCGCTTCGAGGTAGAAAATGCCGCGGCGGAATTCGCCGTCATTCAGCAGGTAACTCCCCAGGTCGATCGCCTGGTATTGCGCCTTGCCCGGTGGTCCCTTGGGCAGGGGCTCGACGCGCTCGAAGATCTCGGTCAGGTTTTCCTGGTCGACGGCGCCGAATTCCGGGTTCACCAGGGTGCCGTTGTTGAAGCGCACGAAGTGCTGTACCTGGCCGGGCATCAGGCGGCCGATCTGGTAGCGCACCGCCGGCAGGTCGCGCACCAGCACCGGGATTTTCTTCTCGCCCGACATCGCCAGGAAGGCGCCCTGGCCGAGGATGCGCAGTTCGCGCGGGAAGGCCGGCACCTGGGCGATGCTGTCGGTGGTTTCGCCCAGTTGGTAGCCGGCAAAGGACTTCAGGCCCTTTTGCACTTTGATATACAGGTAGCGCCCGGGGTCGGCACGGTATTTGAAGCTGCTCACCTGTTCGTGCTCATGTTCGCCCGCGATCTGCTCGAGCTTGAGCGGGGTGGCGGCCTTGAGGATGGCCGGGCCGATGGATGCCGGGCTGCCCCAGGAATAGGGCTCGGTGCGTTCCTCCGGCTTGCTCTCCGGGTGGTACAGCGGCAGCAGCCAGGCCGAAACGTGGCCGGCGATTTCCGCTTCGGTCACCGAGTGGGTGGTGGCTACGATCAGCACCTGGTCCGGTTCCTCGCGCTCGTTCTGCGCCACGTCCAGCGACAGGCCGTTCACCGCCAGGCTGTACAGCCCCGGCACGCTAACGGAGCGAGCCAGGGGTTGCGCCACCGGAGCGCCGCCGCGCGCGGCGCGTACCCCGGCATCAATGGTCACCTCGACTCGGCCGGCCTTGGCCGGCACGCTCAGGGGCTGGGAGTGGATATAGGCGGTGAGCTTGAACTTGTCGTAACTGACGGTGTACTTGAGCGCCTCGCCGGTCTGGCTGAGCAGCCCGGTCTCGGCTTTCTCGCCGTGGGCGTACAGGCGCAAGGCGATGCGCCGCTCGAAATCGACCGGATCCACCGGGTGGCTGAAGCCCAATGTGGCGACCACCTTCTTGGCCAGCGGGTCTACCGGGTCCTGGTAGAACTGGGCATCGGCAAGTTTGGCCACGAACGGGGCGGTGGTGAATTCGGCCTCGTAGCTGGCCAGCCTGCTCTGCGGGCTGAATATGCCTTCCCGGGCGAAGCTGACCGTCACCTTCTGGCCGACCGGCCAATCGGCCTTGGGGGTGAACACCAGGGTCTTGTCAGCCTCCCAGCGCCAACTGCCTTCGATCCGCGGCGCCAGGGTAATGCCGGGAGGGGAGCCCAGCACCTTGCCGGCCTGCGCCAACAGTGCCACCGGGCCGGCAAACTGCACCAGCAGGGGCTCGGGCGGCGCATCGTTCTCGATCGCGGTGCGCCCCGGGGCCTTGAGCTTGTATTCGATCCGGTGCGGCTTGGGCTGATGGGCATAGTAATAGTCCATGCCGAAGCAGATGGCGACGATGGCTGTCAGGCCGATGGCGATCTGTGCGAATCGGCTCTGGCGTTCGGGCGGCAGGGCGGCGAGATTGCGCGCGGTGCGGGCGGCGCGACTGCCCAGCCCCGCCAGCCAGGCCGGCGGCTGCCAGCTGAACTGGCCGACAGTGGCGCGCAACACGCCCTTGATGATCGCGTAGATCAAGCCCAAAAAAAAACCGATCACGGCAACGCTGGCCGCGATCGGCTTCCTGACTAACCCGCTCATTTCCTGCTCCCCTGAGTGTTGGCACAGCCCACTGCGCCCGAAATTATTCTCGCCGGGGATTCTGTTCAAATTATGCCCGGGCGCTGATGCATTGTGATGCTTGCCGCGATCATGGCCTCAGCCGTACATCGCCGGTCCGGCCGGCCGGGTACCCGGCCGGCATCGATGGGTGAAGGCAGCCAATCGGGTCAACCCGCGCCGTCACCGGGTTCCCGGCCCGCCGAGATGCGGAATCTCCAGACGCTCCAGGCATCGGAGTATGGCCGAAGTAGGCATCGAAAGAGCCTCAGGTCAAGCCGCTGTTTCGCCAATTGAAGGGATTTCCGCTGCCTAATCTGCGGATTTGAAATCCTCGATTCAATGATCATGGAGCCCACACATTTCGCAATGGTCATCCTGGCGCATCCTCCATATAGCCGCCCCAAGCGCGTCAGCGGTGACATGGCGAACGCCGATGATCAGTTCATACCCTTATGGCCATCCAAGCAGGGCGTCTGACAACGCTGCTCGAGCAAGTCAATAACGGGCGTGCGGCCCAGGCATTGCCCGAACTCGACAGGCTGCTGACGCTGCACGCCGGGCACCCGTCAGTGCTGTCGCTGCGCGCGGAGGCCTTGCGGCTGACCGGGCGCCTGGCAGAGGCCGTGGAGGCGTACAGGCTGGCCGGAGAAAAGGGCGGCGGCGCGCGCAACTGGCTTGCAGCCGGCGTATTGCTGGCCGCCGAGCGCAATACCGACGAAGCCGTCAAATGCCTGCAGAGCGCACTCAATGAGGCCCCCGATAGCGAAGAAGTGCTCGATGCGCTGATCACCACGCATTTCAACGCCAACGGCCACGGCAAGGCGATCGAATTCGCCCGCCGCCAGCTGGCCATCGGCACCAATCCACAGTATCTGTCTCGTGCCGCCTTGCTGCTGCAGAGCACCGATCTCTATGAAGAGTCTTCGAACGCTTTCAAGAGGATAGTCCAGCTGGCGCCCGACGATCCGGCGATCATCGGCGCCGCGCTGGTACCCGCGCGCTTCACTTGCGAATGGGAATGGGTCGAATCGCTGCAGCAAAAGATCGGCACCTCGTACGCGCGGGGAAATTTCAGCGCGCCCCAGGAATATCCCTTGACCCACCTTACCTGGTGCATGGACGAGGCTTGCAACCTGGGAGTGACCAAGGCCTATGTCGAGCGCATGGTGGCGCCGGCCGAGCATCTGGTACCCGGCGCGGCGCGGCGCCAGGGCAAGCGGATCCGGATCGGCTATGTGTCCTGCGACTTCCGCAACCATGCGACCATGCATCTGATGGCGGGCCTGTTTGAATCCCACGATCGCGAACGCTTCGAAGTATTTGCCTACGACTACAGCAGCTTCGATATCTCCGGATACCGGCAGCGCTTTCTCGATGCCGTCGAACACCATGTTGAAATCCACTCGCTGGGCGACAAGCAGGCCGCGGCGCGCATCGCCGAAGATCAGCTGGACATCCTGCTTGACCTGAAGCTTTACACCGGCGGCGGCCGCCCGGGCATCCTGGCTTACCGGCCCGCGCCGCTGCAGGTGGCCTACCTGGGCTACCCGGGCAGCGCGGCGAACGCCGACATCGACTACATCATTTCCGACCGCTTCGTGACGCCGGACAGCAGCACGCAGCACTATGCCGAGAAGTTCTGCCGATTGCCGCACTCCTATCAGTGCAATGACCGGAAGCGTCAGCTTGCATCCTCACCAGGCGCGCGTGCCATGCACGGACTGCCGGAGGGCAAGGTGGTGTTCGGCGCTTTCAACCAGTCCTACAAGATCGATCGCGCCAGCTTTTCCGTGTGGCTGCGCGTATTGGCCGAGGTGCCGGACAGCGTGCTTTGGCTACTGGGTCAATGCGAAGCAGCGATCGCGAACCTGTCGCGTTATGCGCAGCTCGCGGGCATCGATCCGGGGCGCCTGATCTTCGCGCCGTTTGCCGTGCCGCAGGAGCATCTTGCGCGCCTGCGGCTTGCGGACGCCTTCCTCGACACCCTGGTGTGCAACGGCCACACCACCACTTCAGATGCGCTCTGGGCCAGTGTTCCGGTCATTAGCTCGCGTGGCAAGCATTTCGCCTCCCGGGTCAGCGAAAGCCTGCTCAACGCGATGGACCTGCCGGAACTGGTGGGTGCCGACCAGGACGACATGGTGCGTATCGCCAGGCGGATCGGCACCGACCCGGACTATCGCGCCGCCCTGCGCGCCAAGGTTGCCGCCAACCGCCTGGCCTCGCCTCTGTTCGACACCCTGCGCTTTACCCGAAACTTTGAAACGGCAATCGAGATGATGGTGCAACAGCATCGCAGCGGTACGGCGGTTGCGCATATCGACGTGCCGGATTGCGGCCCGGTGGAGCCGCGCCCGGCGGCCTTGCCGGATATCGTGGCACCCTTGCCCGCGCTGCAAGCGGCCTACCCGGCCTGCCCCTTGTGCGCGGGCGCCAGCGTGACACTGGGATACGCCGACTGCACGCCGCATGGTCTGTGGCACGAACCATTGCCGCCCAGCATCGAATGGATGCGCTGCCCTTCCTGCGGCCACGTACATAACCGGCATTACTGGACCGAAGCGGGCCTGGCCGAAGTCTTTCGCAATGCCAACGCCGGCCAGTTGGCGGACGCTTCGGGTAACCATGACTCGAAACGGGCGGTATGGATGCCGGTAGTCGATAGAGTCGTGGGATTGCTCGGCGGCCATCGGGCGGTGGCGGGCCAGGAAAACCGGCCGGTCTGGGTGGACGTGGGCTGCGGCGACGGCGCCTTGGTCATGACGGCAGGAGACTGCGGGTTTGCGGCCGTGGGACTGGACGCACGACCCGAATCCGTGAGCCGGATCCGGGAGCTGGGCTTTAACGCCATGCAACATGATTTCATGACCCTGAACTTCGAGGTCGTGGTCGATGTATTGTCGATGATGGACGTTCTTGAGCATATCCCCTATCCGCGGGAGGCATTGCGCAAGGCGGCGCAAGTGCTGCGCCCTGGCGGTTTGATTGTCTTGAGCATGCCCGATCTGATGTGTTCGAGCTGGAAGATCATGGATGCGGCCAAACTCAATCCCTACTGGCTGGAAATCGAGCACTACCACAACTTCAGCCGCGACCGGATCGTGGCTCTGCTCGATGAAGCAGGTTTTGAAGTTGTCGATTTTGCCATTCCCGGCCGGTATAAAGCCCAGATGGAGCTTTACGCGTTACGCAAATAGCGACCATTTTTCAATACCGCGGGCGTCCGCGCCAGGTCCGTGGCAGGGATCTTGAGAATTGGCCAAAAGTAATCGAAAGATTTGCCGTTAAGTTCATATCGGCGCTTTCATTGGCGGCGGCCGGGCGGTCTGATCCTCGCGTCGCGTAATTGTATGGTGTGTTTACGTGAATGCCGAGTTCGGGAAGTCGATATGTGCCAGGCGCCTTCATGTTGGTTGTGATGGTCGGCGCCATTCTTCACCGGTCTGGCACGACGGGCCCGCGACTCGGGAGGCTTTACGGGGTGCATGACGGCAAGGCGACGATTTCGCGCGCCGCCGGCGCGGGCCGGCCGCGTAGCGCGGATTACCCACGGTGGTGGCTGGAGTCGTGACAGGGATCGCGCAGGCGCAGAGCCTTGATGTGCATGCTCCAGCGCCTCGATCGCACTGAAAATACGTCTCAAGAAAACAGCCGATACGCCGTTGACAATTCCAGGCTCATCAGAGCGTTGTGTCGTGGATTCGTTAATTGACGGCGCGATCGGCGGTGAAGAGGCCGCCCTTTGACAATTAATCTAGGAGCAATGACTCATGAGTTCGATCATATCCAGCCTGTCGCCGACGCAAGTAGGCGCCATGACTACGAAGCAAATCGCCGCGCTTTCGACCACGGACGTCCATGCCTTGAGCACGGCCCAGGCGCAGCAATTGACGACCAGCCAGATCGGCGTGCTGTCGACCGCCAATATCGTCCAGATCAGCACTGCCGCGCTTGCCCTGTTCAGCAACTCGCAGCTTGACGCGATCAGCAAGGCGGACATTGCGGCGCTCAATACTTCCCAGGTTGCGGCATTGTCGACCGGCCAGGTTGCGGCCCTGACGACCACCCAGGTCGCATCGCTCACCACGACCCAGGTCGGCGCACTGGCGGCGAGCCTGACTACCGTACAAATCGGCGCACTGACCACGGCGCAAGCCTCCGGTTTGAGCACCACCGTGCTGGGCACCCTGAGCACGGCCCAGCTGCAAGCGATTTCGACCAAGGAGATAGCCGCGCTGTCGACCGCCCAGGTCGGAGCCCTGGGCACTGCCTTCACCACCGCGCAGATCGGCGCACTGACCACCGCGCAGGCCTCGGGCCTGAGCACCACCACCATCGGTGGTTTGAGCACCGCCCAGTTGCAGGCAATCTCGACCAAGGAAATGGCCGCGCTGTCGACCACCCAACTGGGCGGTCTGTCGACCACCCAGGTGACCGGCATCACCACCAGCCAGGTGGCGGCGCTCACGACCGGTCAGGTTGGCGCCCTGGCGGCAAACTTGACCACCACGCAAATCGGCGCCTTGACCACCGCGCAAGCGTCCGGTCTGACGACCACGGTGCTGGGCACCCTGAGCACCGCCCAACTGCAGGCGATCTCGACCAAAGAGGTAGCCGCGCTGTCGACCGCCCAGGTCGGAGCGCTGGGCACTGCCTTCACCACCGCGCAGATCGGCGCGCTGACCACCGCGCAGGCCTCGGGCCTGAGCACCACCACCATCGGTGGTTTGAGCACCGCCCAGCTGCAGGCGATCTCGACCAAGGAACTTGCCGCGCTGTCGACCACCCAGCTGGGCGGACTGTCGACCACCCAGGTCACCGGCATCACCACCAGCCAGGTGGCTGCCATGATGTACACGCAGGTAAGCGCCCTGGCGGCAAACCTGACCACCACGCAAATCGGCGCCTTGACCACCGCGCAAGCGTCCGGTCTGACGACCACGGTGTTGGGCACCCTGAGCACCGCCCAACTGCAGGCGATCTCGACCAAAGAGGTGGCCGCGCTGTCGACCGCCCAGGTCGGAGCGCTGGGCACTGCCTTCACCACCGCGCAGATCGGCGCACTGACCACCGCGCAGGCCTCGGGCCTGAGCACCACCACCATGGGTGGCTTGAGCACCGCGCAGCTGCAGGCGATCTCGACGAAGGAAATTGCCGCGCTGTCGACCACCCAGTTGGGCGGCCTGTCGACCACGCAGGTGACCGGCATCACCACCGGCCAGGTGGCTGCCATGATGTACACGCAGGTGAGCGCACTGGGTGCGAGCCTGACGACCGCGCAGATCGGCGTATTGACGACCGCGCAGGTATCCGGCTTGACCACCACGGTCATCGGCAACCTGAGCACCGCGCAGATCCAGGCGATTTCGACCAAGGAAATAGCCGCGCTGTCGTCCACCCAGGTGGCGGCCATGCCGGTGACGCAGATGACGACCGGCCAGGTTGGGGCGCTGACCTCGACCCAGGTGGGCTCGTTGACTACCACCCAGGTGTCGCAACTCTCGACGGCGCAGATTCCGTACCTGGCCGTGTAAGGGCGCCGGCGGTCGACTCCATGGGTTGACCTCACCCCATGGCGTGCAACAGCTTCAGTGCATCCGAAGCTTGTGCGCGCCATGGGGTGTATCGTTTTCAGATCGCGGCCAAGCGGCCTTTCCCGGCAACCACCCGGGTGGGCGAGCTCCCCGCATTCGGGAGGGGCTTGTCTCGCGCGACCGCTGGCAGGGCGTCAATTTTCCGTTGCCGC
>Ga0302321_100003833_pt1 | contig 12966 bp, 11 predicted proteins | sample Fen_T0_1_FD_202505 | JGI IMG/M metagenome (GOLD analysis project Ga0302321, IMG submission 202505) | Peat permafrost microbial communities from Stordalen Mire near Abisko, Sweden - Fen_T0_1 | ecosystem: Environmental > Terrestrial > Soil > Wetlands > Permafrost | place: Sweden: Abisko...
CTGGTAGTCGCTGGGCGGGCCACCGGTCAGGTGGGACTGGAAGCCGACGCAGTCGATCGGGACGCCGCGGGACTTGAAGTCCTTGACCATGTTGTAGACGCCGGTGCTCTTCGCGTTGACGCCGTCGATGTTGTAGTCGTTGTAGCAGAGCTTCGCGCCCGGGTCGGCCGCACGCGCGGCCTTGAAGGCGGCCTCGATCCAGTCGTTGCCGGTGGCCTGCAGGTTCGACTGCCGGCGCCCGCCACCGCCGCCGTCCGCGTACGCCTCGTTGACGACGTCCCAGGCATAGATCTTGCCCTTGAAGTGGGTCGCCACCTGCTTGACGTGGTTGATCGCGGCGGACCGCAACGCGCTGCCGGACAGCTTCTGCGCCCAGCCGGGCTGCTGGGAGTGCCACAGCAGGGCGTGGCCGCGGACCTTCTGCCCGTGCGACTGGGCGTGGCTGACGAGGGTGTCGCCGCCGCTGTAGGAGAAGCGCCCCTGGGACGACTCGGTCGCGTCCCACTTCATCTCGTTCTCCGGCGTGACCATGTTGAACTCACGGTCGAGGATGCCCGAGTAGGCGGACTGGGACAGCTTCGACACCGCGACGGCGGTCCCGAAGTAGCGGCCCTTCTCGGCGGCGGAGGCACCGAGCGTCGTGCCGGCGCTCGCCGCTCCGGCCAGGACGACGCCGGCGCCCAGCCCGGCGAGGCTGAGCGCGGCGACCGCGACGCCCGCCCGGCGGCCGGTGGCCCGGCGGCGGCGGGTGTGGACGGAACCGAGGGCGTCGGAACCGGTGATGTCAGACATGGACGATGGCCTCTCTTCGGCGCGGGATCAGCAGGGGAGGTCCGCTGCGCTCCCGCTCACCGACAATGTGAACGCTCCCATCGCGGTGGACAGTAGGTGGCCCCACCACGGGGGTCAACGCAGCGTCGTGGGGCGCTGCGGGCCGGCCCCGCGGGTACCGGGCACGCGCTCGTCCCCGCAGCACGCAGCCCCGTCCGACCTCGGACGACGAGGGCCCGGCGGGCCCGCCACCGGCCACGAGCGGGGCTCCGGCCGGCTGAGAACCTTTCAGAGCCGTCCGCCGTCAGGCCCTCGCGCCCTGCCTCCGACGAGCCGCCGCGCGTGCGGGCGCGTAAGGTCGGCGGCATGTCTGATCGAGCGGCCTCCGTCCTCACCGGGGCGTTCACGGGCCGCGATCCACTGTGGTCCCGCCTGCGCGACGACGCGACCGAACTGGCGGCGTCCGAACCGACGCTGGCGAGCTTCGTCCACGCCACGATCCTCGGCCACGAACGCCTGGAGCAGGCGCTGGCGTACCACCTGTCGCAGAAGCTGGCGAGCACCGACGTCGGCTCCCTGCAGGTCCACGAGGTGTTCGACCGCGCGTACTCGGACAACCCGGCGCTGGGCCAGGCCGCCCGCGCCGACCTGACGGCGATCTACGAGCGCGACCCGGCCGTGTACACGCTGGTGGAGCCGTTCCTCTTCTTCAAGGGGTACCAGGCGCTGCAGGCCTACCGGCTCACCCACGCGCTGTGGACGCAGGACCGCACGGCGCTCGCGCTGCACTTCCAGAGCCGGATCTCGGAGGTCTTCGCCGTCGACATCCACCCGGCCGCCACGATCGGGTCCGGCGTCATGATCGACCACGGCACCGGCGTCGTCATCGGCGAGACCGCGGTCGTCGAGGACGACGTCTCGCTGCTGCAGGGCGTCACCCTGGGCGGCACCGGCAAGGAGCACGGCGACCGGCACCCCAAGATCCGGCGCGGCGTCATGATCGGGGCGGGCGCGAAGATCCTCGGGAACACCGAGATCGGCGCCTACAGCCGGATCGGCGCGGGCAGCGTCGTGCTGCGCCCGGTCCCGCCGGCCTCGACGGCCGTCGGCGTCCCGGCCCGGGTCATCGGCCGCGCCGGCTGCGAGCATCCCGCCCAGGAGATGAACCAACTCCTGGACCTGGGCCCCGAGGACTACGTCATCTGACCCGTCGCGCGCAGCGCGATCCGGAGACGTTCGGGGCCGATCCCGACGACGTCCCCCACGGCGAGCTGGCGGCCGCGGCGGGTCTCCACCTCGCCGTTGACGGTGACCTCCTCAGCGGCCAGCAGGTCCTTGACCTCGGCGCCGGCGTCCACGACGTCGGCCAGCTTGAGGAACTGACCCAACCGGATACCGCCCGGGGCGATGCTCACGTCTCGCACCGCTCCATGATGGACCGTCGGGCGGGCAGGTCGGCGCGGGGGGACGTCGGCGCGGGGCAGGTCGGCGCCGAGGCAGGTCGGCCGCGGTCAGCCGGCGCGGCGGCGGACGGCGGGCGGCACGATGAGCTCCTCGCCGAACCGGCCGCGGACGGTGCCGTCGTCCTGCAGCCGCCCGTCGCCCCACAGCACCCGCAGCAGCGCGTCCGGAGCGCTGGCGTACCGGACCACCACGACCGTCCGCGACAGCTCGGCCAGCGCGACGAGCACGGCGGGCGCCTCGGACTCCCCCGGCAGGTCGCCGTCCGCGAACAGGTCCTCGCCGTCCGCGCCCGGGTCGCCGCCGGGCGGCGGGCCGAGGTCGAGGGCGAGCTGCCGGGTCGTCGACCGGACACCGCGCATGATCGCCCGCCGGGCGGCGGACGGCGGGTCGCCCAGGCGCGCCGTCCAGGGATCGGTGACCGGGTCCTTGGCGTAACGCCAGGGGTAGATCGCGACGTCGCCGACGGCCGTCACGGGGTAGCCGGCGTGCGGCACCTTCAGGCGCCGGGCCGACGGCACGACCTGCGGGATGCCCTCGGCGAACTCCTGCACCGTGCGCCGCCACACCAGCCCGTAGACGTGCTGGGTCTCCAGACCGCCGGCCACGTGGGCGGCCGCCATCGCCGCGTGCGCCCCGGCGACCAACTGGGGCAGCACCTCCCGCAGGAGCGGGCCGGCCTCCCCCAGGACCTGGCGCGCCCAGCCGGTCCCGTCGCTCCGCCCCATCACCGCACCCCCGGCCGTGGCCCGCCCGGCACGCTCCGCCTCCATGATGCGACATCCCGGGATGATGCGACATCCCCGGCAAGCAGGACATCCCCAGCACGGCAAAGTCCATGATTACGGCGGGGGTGGGGTCAGACTCTGCCTTCGGTGAGGGGGCGGACCAGGTCGGGGCGGCCGTTGCGGACGGCGATCCCGGCAGCCGACGTCCAGTCGTAGGTGACCTGGCGCAGGTCCGCCGTCCAGGTGCCGGCCGCGTCGTCCACCACGGCGTACCGGGCGTGCGGGGAGCCCGCCTCGACGAGGTGGAACTCCGGCTGGTCGTCGTCGTACGCGGGCCACCCGACGCTGCCCGGGTTGACGACGAGCGGGCCACCGGCCACCCGGCGGATCGCCGCCAGGTGGGTGTGGCCGCAGAGGATCAGGTCGAGGTGGAGGGAGCCGGCGAGCCGCTCGCGGATCTCGGCGTCCGTCGAGGGGCGCATCCGGCCCTGCGACACCGTGTGCAGCAGGTAGGTGAGGTCGGACGTCGGCGTCCCGTGACAGCCCAGCACGCCGGGCGCCGGTTCGACGGTCGCCGGGAGCGAGGCGAACCAGGCGAGGTGCTCGGCCGTCATCTCCTGCCGGGCGAAGCGGTCGGAGCGGCCGACGGTCTCGTCGGGATCCTCCAGGACCTGGCGCTCGTGGTTGCCGCGGACGGTGAGCAGCTCGAGCGGGATCAGCAGGTCCGCCGTCCGGGCGGGCTCGAGGCCACCGCTCAGCAGGTCACCCAGGTTGACGGTCACGTCGACGTCCTGACCGGCGATGTCCGCCAGGACGGCGCGCAGCGCCGGGGTGTTGCCGTGGACGTCGGAGATCACCGCGAGGCGCACCCGGGAACGGTAGCGCCGGCAATCCGGTGGCGCGGCGGCGGGTGGCGGTGTCCGATGGGCCCATGTCCGGCGTCGTCGTCCTCGTGGAAGGGGACAGCGACCGGAACGCGCTGGCGGCCCTGGCCCGCCGCCGCGCCCTCGACCTGGCCGGTCGCGGGATCACGGTCGTCGCGATGGGCGGCATCACGAACCTCCACCGCAACCTGCTGCGGTTCGGGTCCGCGGGCGCCGGACGGCGCCTGGTCGGGCTCTACGACGTCGCGGAGGACCACGTCGTCCGGCGGGCCCTGGAGCGCGCCGGCGTGGCCGCCGCCGATCCGGAGGCGGCGGGCTTCCACCGCTGCGTCCCGGATCTGGAGGCCGAGCTGATCCGGGCGCTGGGGGTCCCCGCCGTCGAGCGGATCGTGGCGGACCGGCGCGAGCTGCGAGCACTGCGGACCCTGCAGGCGCAGGCCTACTGGTCGGCGCGGCCGGCGGCGGACCAGATCCGGCGCTTCCTCGGCAACGGCATCCAGCGCAAGGCCACCTACGCGACGCTCATGGTCGACGCGCTGGACCTCGACCGCGCCCCGGCCCCGCTCGACCGGGTGCTGGCGGACGCCATCACGGCGTCGGCGCTCACCGACAGGGTCACCGACAGGGTCACCGACAGGGTCACCGGCAGGGTCACCGACGGGGTCACCGACGATCGGCGAGCGCCGCGTACGCGGCCGTGAGGGCCGGCTGCTGGTAGTGCGCGTTGAGGCCGGACGGGTTGGGCAGCACCCACAGCTGCGCGCCGTCGAGGGTCTCGGGCTGGCGGCCGACGACGGCCCTGGGCCGGGCGAACGCCACCCGGTAGGCCGTGACGCCGAGCACCGCGACGGTCCGCGGCCGCACCCGGTCCACGAGCGCGCGCAGCCGGGGCAGACCGGCGCGGATCTCGTCGTCCGTCAGCTCGTCGGCCCGCGCCGTCGCCCGGTTGACCAGGTTGGTGATCCCGATGCCGGCCACGAGCAGCTCGGCCGACTCCTCGGGCCGCAGCCGGCGAGGGGTGAGCCCGGCCTCGTGGAGCGTCTGCCAGAGCCGGTTCGACGGCCGTCCGAAGTGGTGCCCGGACCACCCCGCCCACAGCGACGGGTTGATCCCGACGAGCAGGAGGCGCAGGTCGGGCGCCACCAGGTCCGGCACCTCGCGGCCGTGGGCGGCTGCCAGCTCCCCGCGGGTGGGCCGGCCCGACGGGGCGGACGGTTCGGACGGCACCCGCCCGACCCTACGACGGCTCGCCGCCGCCGGCGCCCCCACTGCCCGCCCGCAGCGCCCCGAGGCGGCAGGATGGCGCCGTGAAGGCGTCGTCCCGGTCCCAGGTCCCCCCGTTCGCGGTGATGGAGATCATCGCAGCGGCCAACGCCCGGCGGGCCGCCGGGCAGCGTGTGCTCAACCTCTGCGTCGGGGAGCCGTCGTCGGGGGCGCCCGAGGTGGTGCGGCGCCGGGCGACCGAGCTGCTGGAGCGCGGCGACCTCGGCTACACCGAGGCGCTCGGGACGCCGGCCCTGCGGGCCGAGCTCGCCGGGCACTACCGCCGCTGGTACGGCGTCGACGTCGACCCCGCGAACGTCGCGGTGACGACAGGCTCGTCCGGGGGCTTCCTGCTCGCGTTCCTGGCCGCGTTCGAGCCGGGCGACCGGGTGGCGCTGGCGCGGCCGGGGTACCCGGCGTACCGCAACATCCTCGCGGCGCTGGGCTGCGAGGTCGTGGAGCTGCCGTGCGGGCCGCGGACCCGCTACCAGCCGGACGTCGCGCAGCTCGACGCCCTCGACCCGCCGATCGCCGGCCTGGTGGTGGCCGGCCCCGCCAACCCCACCGGCACGCTGGTCGACCCGCCCACCCTGACGGCGCTCGCCGACTGGTGCGCCGCGCACGACGTCCGGCTGGTCAGCGACGAGATCTACCACGGGATCACCTACCGTCCCGGGGCCGGCGGCCCGGCCGAGGGCAGCGGCGACGCCGGGCCGCCCGGCGACGCCGCCGGCGCGCCCACCGCGGCGAGCCGGCCGGACGCCGGGGCGATCGTCGTCAGTTCCTTCTCCAAGTACTGGGCGATGACCGGCTGGCGGCTGGGGTGGCTCGTCCTGCCGGACGACCTGGTCGCGCCGGTCGACGCGCTGGCGGGCAACCTCGCGCTGTGCCCGCCGTCCGTCGCGCAGCACGCCGCCGTCGCGGCGTTCAGCCCCGCCGGGTACGCGGCGGCGGCCGCGAACGTCGCCCGGTACGCCACGTCCCGCCGGCTGGTGCTCGACCGCCTGCCGGACCTCGGCTGGGCCCGGGCAGCCCCGGCGGACGGCGCGTTCTACGTCTACGCCGACGTGTCCCCGACCGGGCTGGACTCGGTGACCTGGTGCGCCCGGCTCCTCGACGAGGCCGGCGTCGCCCTCACCCCGGGCACGGACTTCGACCGCGTCGACGGGCACGACTGGGTCCGGCTGTCGTTCGCGGCCGCGCCGGAGGTCGTCGCCGAGGCACTGGACCGCGTGGTCGACTGGCAGCGGCGCACCCTCCGTGGTGATCATGCACGGTTGAGTTGATCATGCACGGCTGAACGCGTCGCCCGGCGGTCGGGCGGGAGGCGTCGGCGAGCGCGGCGGCGAACGGAAACGGTGGCGCCGCCCACCCAGAAACTGTTCACCGTCGGGTTCGTCGTGTTCAACCGTGCATGATCAACTCAAGTGTGCATGATCACTGCGGGGAAAGGCGGGGCGGCGCCGGGCGGGGCGGGGCGGGCGGGTGGGTGGGTCCAGGCGTCAGGTCGGGGGGAGGGTGCCGGCGTCGACGAGGCCCGAGATGGCGGCGGCCACCCGCGGCGGGGACAGGACGCCGCCGCCCGGCTCGCCGACGTACAGCACGTCGACGGCCTGGCCGGCATGGGTGGCGATGTGCGCCGAACGCAGGTCGACGCCGACCGCGGCGAGCGACGTCCCGATGGCGTGCAGCAGCCCGGGCCGGTCGGCAGCCCGCACCTCCAGGACGGTCGAGTCCGCCGACGCGCCGGGCAGCAGCACCACGCGCGGGCGGGCCGGCGCCCCGGCGGGCGGCCGGTAGCCGGCGTCCCGGCGGACGAGCCGGTCGAGCACCGAGCGGTCGCCGTCCTGCAGGCGGCGCAGGTCGGTCTCCAGGGTGGCCGCGGCGGGCAGCGAGCCGCCACCGCTGTCGACCCACCAGGTGTCGACCGCGACGGCGACCTGCGCCGGCGGGTCCCCTGCCGGGACCGTCCGCACCAGCGCGGACTTCACCGTGAGCCGGGACGACGCCAACGTGCCGGCGATGTCGGCGAGCAGCCCGGGCCGGTCCCGGGCGACGACGGTCACCGCGTGGAGCTCGTCCAGGGTGCTGATCGCCACGCGCGGCCTGCTGTCCGCGACGACAGCGCTGACCAGGGCCTTCTCGGCCGCGGTGATGGGCGCAGGGCCGGGCGGCTCCTCGCCGCGCAACGCCGTCCGGGCCCGTTCCACCAGGTCGTCGACGAGCCGGGCGCGCCAGCTGGACCACGCCGCCGGGCCCGCGGCCCGGGCGTCCGCCTCGGTGAGGGCACGCAGCATGTCCAGGACGTCGGCCCGCCCGCCGACCGCCGTGACCAGGGCCTCCACGGTCGCCGGGTCGTCGGGGTCGCGCCGCGTGGCCAGCTCGACCAGGGTCAGGTGCTCGCGCACGAGCCGCTCGACGGTCGCGCAGTCGTCGGGCGGGAGCCCGATCCGGCGCACCGCCCGGAACGCCAGCGGCGCCCCGACCCGGGAGTGGTCGGTCGTGCCCGGCAGCTTGCCGATGTCGTGCATCAGGGTGGCGAGCACGAGCAGGTCCGGGCGGGGCACGTCCCGCAGGAACCCCTGCACGGCCACGACGGCCTCGATGATGTGCCGGTCCACGGTGTGCCGGTGGACGGCGTTGCGCTGGGGCCGGTTGCGCACACCGGTCCACTCCGGGAACCAGGCCGACGTCAGCCCGGCCAGGTCGAGGGACTCCCACACGCCGACGAGCGGCGCGCCGCCCCCCAGCATCTCCAGCAGCGACTCGCGGGCGGGTCCGGGCCAGGGCTCGGGCAGCGGCGGGCAGTCGGCCGCGAGGTGCTCTACGGTCACCGGGGAGAGCGGCAGGCCGGCGCGGACGGCGGTCGCCGCGGCGCGCAGCGGCAGCGCGGCGTCCTCCTCGGGCTTGACCCCGACGCCCAGCACCACCTCGCCGTCGTGCTCCACCAGGCCGTGGCCGAGCGGGCGCAGGCGCGGGCGGCGGGGGCCTCGGAAGCGGCGGCTCGGCATGGCCTGCCGGGCCCGCCGCACGGTGGTGTCCACGGCGTGCGCGATCGTGCGGCCGGCCTGCGAGACGGCGGCCAGCAGCTCGTCGGCGTCGGTGATGCCGCAGGCCACGGCGACGGCGTCCTGGTCGGCGAGCAGCAGCCGGTCGGACGGGCGGCCGGTGACGGCGTGCACGCAGTCGCGGACGTCGAGCAGCCGGGTGTGCGCGGCGTCGACGTCGCCGTGGGGCCGGTCGGTCACCCAGCTCGCGGCCAGCGCCCGCAGCACGTTCGCGTCGCGCAGTCCGCCGCGCGACTCCTTCAGGTCGGGCTCGAGCAGGAAGGCGACCTCACCGAAGCGCTCCGAGCGCTCGACGAGGAGGTCGAGGATCTGCGGCAGCCGGCGGCGGATCCCGCCGCGCCAGTCGCCGAGCAGGGTTGCCCGGGCGCGCACGACGAGCGCGGCGTCGCCGGCGAGGGGGCGCAGGTCGAGCAGGCCGATCGCGGCCGACAGGTCGTTCGCGGCGACCTCGCGGCACTGGGACGGCGTCCGCACGGCGTGGTCGAGGCGCAGCCCGGAGTCCCACAGCGGGTACCAGAGCCGCTCGGCGAGCCGGCTGACCCGCTCGGCGGGCCAGGACCGGCCGTCGTGCACGAGCACGAGGTCCAGGTCGGAGGCGGGGCCGGCCTCACCGCGCGCGACGCTGCCGACCACGGCGAGGGCGACACCCTCGGTGGAGGTGACGTCCAGCTCGGTGGTGGCCTCGGCCCAGGCGGTGTGGAGCGCGCGCTCGACCAGGTCGGTGAGCGCGCGGCGGCGCTGCAGCCCGTCGGTGCCCGACCGGACGGCGAGGGCCAGCCGCTCGCGGCGCAGGTCGCGCGGCGCCGGGGCGAGCGGGTCCTTGGAGCGGTGGGCGGTCGCCGGCGGTGCGACGGGTAGCTGGGGGGACAGGTTCGAAGAGGGTGTCTCTCCGACGTCGGTCATCGTCGTCCTCGATGAGGTGGCGGAACGTCACGGCCGTCGACGTCGACGGCCCGGTCGTCTTCGTGAGGATCACCGCCGGGCCGGGCAGTGATCGGGCCCGTCCGCCATGGTGCGCGGAACGGGCCCGATCGGGGGTGACGCCACGCTGTTAGAGCGCGTCGACCCCGTGCTCTCCGGTCCGGACCCGGACGACGTCGTCGACCGGGACCGTCCACACCTTGCCGTCACCGATGCGCCCGGTCTGGGCGCTCTTGACGATGACCTCGACGACGTCCGCGGCGTCCGCGTCGTCCACGAGGACCTCGATCCGGACCTTCGGGACCAGGTCGACCGTGTACTCCGCACCGCGGTAGACCTCGGTGTGGCCACGCTGACGGCCGTAGCCGCTCGCCTCGCTGACCGTCAGGCCCTGGACGCCGAAGGCCTCCAGCGCGGCCTTGACCTCGTCCAGCTTGTGCGGCTTCACGATGCCGACGACGATCTTCATGCGGACACCTCCGCGTCAGCCTTGGGGGTGGTGGACGACGAGGCGGAACTGCGCAGACCGCTGCCGCCGAAGGACTCGTAGGCGGTCTCGGCGTGGAGGTTGATGTCCAGGCCCTCGATCTCGGTCTCCTCGCTGACGCGCAGGCCCTTGAACGCGGCCTTGACGACGTAGGCGATGACGAGCGTCGCCACGAAGGAGTAGGCGACCGTGGAACCGACCGCCGCCGCCTGCTTGCCCAGGAGGCTGAACCCGCCGCCGTAGAGGAGGCCGTCGACGCCGACACCGGTCTTGGAGTTGCCCAGGAAGCCGATGAGCAGGGCGCCGAGCACGCCGCCGACCAGGTGGACGCCGACAACGTCGAGCGCGTCGTCGTAGCCGAAGCGGAACTTCAGCGAGGTGGCCAGGGCGCAGACCGAACCGGCGATGAGGCCGAGGACGATCGAGCCCAGCGGGCTGACGAACGCACAGGCCGGCGTGATGGCGACCAGACCGGCGACCGCACCGGACGCCGCACCGAGGGTGGTGGGGTGGCCGTCGCGGATCTTCTCGACGAGGACCCAGCCGAGCATCGCGGCCGAGGTCGCGGTGCTGGTGGTGAGGAAGGCCGTCGCCGCGGTGCCGTTGGCGCCCAGCGCCGAACCGGCGTTGAACCCGAACCAGCCGAACCACAGCAGGCCGGCGCCGAGCAGCACGAACGGCAGGTTGTGCGGCCGCATCGGCTCCTTCGGCCAGCCCTTCCGCTTGCCGAGCACGATCGCCAGGGCGAGACCGGCCGCACCGGCGTTCGCGTGGACGACGGTGCCACCGGCGAAGTCCTCCGCGCCGAGCTTGAACAGCCAGCCGTTCGCCTGCCACACCCAGTGGGCGATCGGCGAGTAGACGGCCAGCGACCAGATCACCACGATCGCGATGAACGGACCGAACTTGATCCGGTCGGCGATCGCGCCGGTGAACAGCGCCGGGGTGATGATCGCGAACATCGCCTGGAACATGATGAACGCGGCGGTCGGGATGGTGCCGGTGAGACCCTCGGTGTGGTCGAGCTTGAAGTGCCCGAAGTCGCCGATGATCGGCCCGCCGTCACCGAACGCGAGCGTGTAGCCGGCGATGACCCACACCACACCGATGAGGCCCATCGTGATGAAGTTCATCATCAGCATGTTGAGGACGTTCTTGCCGCGGACCATGCCGCCGTAGAAGAACGCCAGGCCGGGAGTCATGAGCAGCACGAGCGCCGAAGCGGCGAGGACCCAGGCGGTGTCGCCGGTGTCCGGTTTCGCAGCGAAGCTCAGGAATGCCGCGGTGCCTACCATCCGCACCCCTCTAGGAAGTGGCCGGTGACGGTACGACCCGCCCCGGTGATCAGACCAGAAAATTCCGGCGCCACACCGATGGGGTCGCCGCTCGTCGGCAAAGTTCCCGTCGGCCTGTTTCGGGGCAGTGCGCCGTGCGTTACGGACGTGTGACGGGATTCGACCGTCTGTGAAACCTGCGTTTCCCGGTCCGTTGCCTTGCGCTACCTGTCAGTAACCCTCCGGAGTGTAGTCGAAGTGGCACTGAGAGTAGTTTCGTTGCTCCGGGACAATCCCGGACAACCCCGGCCCGGACTCCGGCTCAGGCCAGCAGGGCGTCGACGAAGGCGACGGGGTCGAAGGGCGCCAGGTCGTCCGGCCCCTCCCCCAGCCCGACGAGCTTCACCGGGACCCCGAGCGCGCGCTGGACGGCGACGACGATGCCGCCCTTCGCCGTCCCGTCGAGCTTGGTCAGCACGATGCCGGTCACGGCGACCACCTCGGAGAACACCGTGGCCTGCTGCAGCCCGTTCTGGCCGGTGGTGGCGTCGAGCACGAGCAGCACCTCGTCGACGGGGCCGTGCTTCTCCACGACGCGCTTGACCTTGCCGAGCTCGTCCATCAGGCCGACCTTGTTCTGCAACCGGCCGGCGGTGTCGATCAGGACGACGTCGGCCTCGACCTCGATCCCCGCCTTGACGGCGTCGAAGGCCACGGACGCCGGGTCCGCGCCGTCGCGGTCGCTGCGCACGGTGGGGACGCCGACGCGCTGGCCCCAGGTCTCGAGCTGGTCGGCGGCGGCCGCCCGGAAGGTGTCCGCCGCACCCAGGACGACGTCCTTGTCCTCGGCGACGAGCACCCGGGCGAGCTTGCCCACCGTCGTCGTCTTGCCCGTGCCGTTGACCCCGACCACCAGGACGACGGCCGGGCGGCCGTCGTGCCGGTCGACGGCGAGCGTGCGGTCCAGGTCCGTGCCGATCACGGCCAGGAGCTCCTCACGAAGGAGCTGGCGCACCTGCTCCGGGCCCCGCGCCCCGAGGACGGCCACCCGGGCACGCAGGCTGGCGACGATCTCCGCCGACGGGCCGGCACCGATGTCGGCCAGGAGCAGCGTGTCCTCGATCTCCTCCCAGGTCGCCTCGTCGAGGGTGTCGCGCGAGAGCAGGGCCAGCAGCCCTTGCCCGAGGGCGTTGTTGGAGCGCGCCAGCCGGGCGCGCAGGCGCACGAGCCGCCCCTGGACGGGCTGCGGCCGCTCGACGGGCGGCGCGACGAGTTCCTCGAGGCGGTCGTCGGCGGTGACGCCGTCGTCCAGCAGCTCGGGCAGGGCACCGGGGTCCATCGGGGCCTCGGCGGCGGCGCGCTCGGCCACCGCGACGTGGTTCTCGACGCCGGGGCGCTGGTGGACGGCGGACCCCGCCTCGCCCGGGACGGGCGGCAGCGGCTTGCGCGGGCGCGAACGCGCGCGCAGCCAGACGCCGGCGCCGATCCCGACGACGACCAGCAGGGCGACGACGAGGGACAGGTATTCGATGACGGTCACGGGAGGATTCTCTCGCCCCTCGTCAGGTCGGCGCGCCGCCCTGACCGGACCCGCCGCCCGGCGGCCCGGCCGCGCCGCGTGCGCCACGGTCCGGGTCGGTCGCCGTCAGGCGCCCAGCCCCCGGGCCGGTCGCTGCCGGTCACTGCCGATCGCGCGGATGGCCGGTCAGCGACGGGTCAGGTTGGAGCGGCCGCCCGGCCGGTTCGGACGGCGCCGGAAGGGCTGGATCGTCTCGGGGCGCTCGTCGGCGGCAGCACCGTCGGCCGCGGGGGCCGGCGACGACGGGCGGTTGTCGCGCTCGGCCGCGGCCGGCCTCGGACCGCCACGCGCCGGACGGGCCGGTGTGGTGGCGCCCGGCTCCGTCGTCCGGAACGTGCGGTGCCGGCCCGGGTACCCGGACGGCGCGCGCCTGATCTCGGCGGCAGGCGCCCCGACGACGGGCGCCTCGCGGGCCGGCGCGGTCCTGGAGTCGACCGGAGCGGGCGCCGGAGCCGGAGCGGGCTCCACCGGAGCGGGCGCCAGCGTCGGAGCGGGAGCGGGAGCCGGAGCTGGGGCGGGGGCCGGAGCCG
>Ga0302321_100003835_pt1 | contig 12965 bp, 13 predicted proteins | sample Fen_T0_1_FD_202505 | JGI IMG/M metagenome (GOLD analysis project Ga0302321, IMG submission 202505) | Peat permafrost microbial communities from Stordalen Mire near Abisko, Sweden - Fen_T0_1 | ecosystem: Environmental > Terrestrial > Soil > Wetlands > Permafrost | place: Sweden: Abisko...
GCTCATGTTGGGGGTGCTGATGAGCGCCCTGGACAACACCGTGGTGGGCACGGCCATGCCCCGGCTCATCCACGACCTCGACGGCCTGGGCCTGTACAGCTGGCCGTTCACCATCTACCTGCTCACCTCCACCCTGGCCATCCCCGTGTTCGGCAAGCTCGCCGACCAGGTGGGCCGGCGGACCGTGTTCCTGGCCGGGTTGGTGGAATTCATCGCTGCCAGCGCCCTGTGCGGATTGTCGCCAGACATGCTGTCGTTCATCGTCTTCCGGGGCCTCCAGGGCCTGGGGGGCGGCATCTTGGTGAGCAACGCCTTCGCCCTGGCCGGGGAAATCACCGCGCCCCAGAAGCGGGGGGCCGCCATGGGTATGATAGGCGCCATGTTCGGCATCGCCGGGCTGCTGGGGCCGTCGGTGGGAGGCCTCTTGGCCGACGGTCCGGGGTGGCGGTGGGCGTTTTACATCAACCTTCCGCTGGGAGTGGCCGCGTTGGCCGTGTTGGTCTTCGGCCTCCGACACCTGAAGGAAACGCGGACCAAGGTGGAGTTCGACCCGGCTGGGCTGGCGCTGTTCGTTCTGACCGTCACCCCCCCGCTGCTGGCCCTGAGCTGGGGCGGTCGTGACTTCGCCTGGACCGACCCCCTCGTTCTGGGTCTGCTCGCCGGGTCGCTGGTGTTCGGGGGGCTGTTCCTGCTGGTGGAGAGGCGAAGCGCCCACCCTCTGTTGCCCCCGTGGCTGTTTCAGAACCGCGACTTCAACCTAGCGGCCCTGGGCATCTTTTTGAGCAACGCCGTGTTCTTCGGGGCCATCCTCTTCCTGCCCCTGTGGATGCAGGAAGTGTTGGGAGGGTCGGCGTCGGTGAGCGGCCTGGCCATGACCCCCTTCCTCATCGCCTACACCGCGGCCAGCGTGGTCGGCGGGCAGTTCCTGGGCCGGTTCAAGAACCTGGGTGGGTTCGCCCTGGGGGCGGGGGTGGTCGCCTTGGCGGGTTGCGTGGTGCTGCTGTTTGTGGACCGGGCCATGGGCGCCGGGCCTTTGGTGGCGGCCATGGTGGTCCTCGGCCTGGGGCTGGGAGCCAACACCCCGGTGTTCAGCGTGGCTGCCCAGAACAGCGTCGAGCCACGGTTCATCGGCCTGGCCACGGCCACGAACAACTTCTTTAGGAACCTGGGGGGAGCCGTCGGGTCGGCGGTGATGGGCAGCGTGTTCCTCCAGAGGCTTCACGAAGGGTTGGGGGCCATCGACTGGGGCCAGACCCCCGAGGCGTTGAAGCAAACTCTCCAAAATCCCAAGGTGCTGATGAGTCCCGGTGCGTTGAAAGCCATCGGCACCCAGGTGCCCCCGGAGTATCAGGCGGCGTTCGGGCAGCTGATGGACCAGATCGACGACAAGCTGGCCTGGGCCATCGGGGGCGTGTTCCTGGCCATGGCGGTGGTGGCCTTGGTCACCCTGCCCGGCCTGGGGTGGCTGAAGGGAAAACGCCCTGTGCTAAAGTAGGCCCATGAAAATTCTCGCCGCCCTCGCCCTCCTGGTCCTGGCCTCGTGCACTTCCTCCGGGTCGCCGAACATCCACAGCGTCCTGGTCTGGCGCCACGGCAGCCTGGTCTCCGAGACCTACACCCCGGGTTCGGACCGGACCCTCACCGACGCCCTCGGCGTGTTCCCTCAAAAGCGGGCCTTCGACGCCGCCAGCCTCCACGACGTGCGGTCGGTGAGCAAAAGCGTCGTCGGCCTCGAGGCAGGCATCGTCCTGGCCCGGCACCCCGAGGTGACCCTGGACAGCCCCGTGCTGGGGTTCTTCCCCGAGCTGAAGGCCCTGACCCCGGGCCGGGAGGGCATCACCCTCCGGCACCTTCTGACCATGAGCGACGGTCTGGAGTGGAACGAATGGGGCCGGGGGACCTTTGACAGCGACGAGACGGGGCTGACCTGGGAGGAACACCCGGCCCGGAAGGTGCTGGAGAAGCCTGTGAAGTTTCCCCCGGGAACCCATTTCAACTATTCAGGCGGCAGCACCCAGACCCTCCTGGTCGTCCTGGAGCGCCTGGAGAACCGAAAGTTCCTCGACCTGGTCCGGGAAGACCTGCTGACCCCCCTGGGCATCACCTCGTGGGCCTGGGCCACCAGCACCCACGGCGACCCCCTGGGGTTTGCGGGCCTCAGGCTCACCCCCCGGGACATGGGCACCATCGGGCTCATGGTCCTGGCCCACGGCCAGTGGCAGGGCCGCCATGTAGTTCCCCGGGCCTGGGTGGACGAGACCACCCAGACCCAGATCGACACCGGCACCGACCTATTTTCCCTGGACGGACGGCCCGCCGGGTACGGCTACCAGTGGTGGACGGGGACGGCCCGGGGACCTTCGGGGCCGGTGGCCTGGGCCTCGGCCATCGGCAATGGAGGCCAGAGGATCTTTGTCGTCCCCGACCTTGACTTGGTGTGCGTGGTCACCGCCGGCGACTATGGAGACCGGGCGATTCAGACCGCCGTGGGGCGGGTCGTGGCCGAGGTGGTGGCCACCCCCATAGCTACCGTCCGCTAGGGCTAGGATCTCGGGCTTTTGGCGTCATCTCGGGTCACCTCGAGTCCTCGGCGTACTTCCAGTACGCCTGCGGGTCTCGGCGACCCTCGATTTAGCCAAAAGCCCGATCTCCGTCGCCCAGTTGATAGCGGTCTTCGCGGGGATTCGCCTTCGGCGAACCCCATGCTCGACGGTGCCAGCACTTTTACGGGGTGCTACGGGTACCCGCCCGGGGTGCCGGGTTCGAGTTGTGGCGGCTTTCGCTTCGCTCAGCTTCGGCATTGTGGGGCTGTTTGGCCCGGGGCGGCTTTCGCTTCGCTCAGCTTCGGCTTTGCGGGGCTGCTTTGTTGGCGTCTCGGGGTCGCCGTCCCTTTTTTTTCGCGTCCTCGCGGCTTCGCGTGAGGTCCTTTGCCGGGTGGATGGTATCAGCGGTACACGAGGGGGTACTCGGTAGGGTTCTCCAAGCTGGCAATCTCCAAATCGACATCCAGATCAGGCCAGTGGAGGTTTCCCGACCGGTCCACGGTGACGTTCCACACGGCCGAGAGGGTTGCCTTCTGAAACCAGGGGTATTCCTGGTGATCGAGGAAAAATTCCTTGCCTGCTATGTCGATCCAGAGGCCAAAGGGGTTGATCTGAACGACTTCAACCCCGGAAGTGACGATTCCACTCTTCACGGATAACCTCCTGGTTCTTGCTGACCGTTTCCAAAATACGATGGATCTGCTGCGAACTCAACCCGACTTGATGGGCGACTTCGATCCGCGGTTCCAGCCAGACTTTGGCTTCCCCATCGGCCGACATGACGTGGACATGCCGTCGGGATTCTTCCCGGGAGAAGAAGTAATAGCGAAAGGGGCCTTCACGGAAGACTGTTGGACTCAAGCTTTCCCCTCCACGATCTGGATTTCGTCGTCGGTCAAACCGTACAGCCGGTAGACGAGCCGGTCGGTCTCGGCTTCGAGGGCCAGCGTGTCGGGCACAGGAACCCCTCGGCCCCCATCCTACCCTCGCTCCCGGTTCCTGTCACCCGCCGTCCCCGCCCCGTCCCGACCATCCTATAATCTCCGAACGATTGCTGACTAAAAAATTCCACTTAAAATTTGAAAAACTGAATTCATACTATGGGCATCTTGTTTTAAGGAGGGCCTAACATGGCTCAGAAGAATCTGGTTTCTGTGAAGATCTCCGAGGCGGACCTGAAGGAATGCAAGGCGGCGGCCGCCGTCTTGAAGGCGAAGCTCTTGCCCCACCTGCTGATGCTCACCCCCGAGGAGAGGCAGGAGATTCCCAAGATGGGCGAAAGGACGGCGTCGTTCGTGGACAAAGGGTCGGACTACGCCGCGAAGTACACCGACCTGGCACCGACGTACTTCGACCTGGCGGCCCTGCTGGAAGACATGGCCACGTTCCGGGTGACCCGAGACCTCATCCAAGACCTCGACCCTGTGGTCCAGGCCTTGATCGACACCCAGATGGCCGCCGGGGCCGACGCCTACCAGGCCATTCTGGTCTTCTACAACAGCAGCCGGGAAGCCATGAAGCAGAAGGTGCCCAACGCTGAGACCGTCTACAACGACCTGTCGGCCCGGTTCCCCGGGGCCGCCTCCCGACGCCAGAAGGCCTAACCATCCCCACTGGGGGCAGGGAGCGCATCCTCTCTGCCCTCTTCGTAATTCAATCCTTTTGTATTGAAATCGGAGTTCCGAACACCAAAGCCCGAGTTCGGAACTCGGAGTCCCGAGTTCAAAGCTCGGAAGCCGGAGTTCAGAACTCGGAGTTCCGAGTTCAAAGCTCCGAAGCCGGAGTTCGGAACTCGGAGGTCGGAGTTCAAAGCTCGGAAGCCCGAGTTCAGAACTCGGAAGTCGGAGTTCAAAGCTCGGAAGCCCGAGTTCGGAACTCGGGGGTCGGAGTTCGGAACTCAGAATCCAAAGTTCTTCGGGTTCGAGACAGACTTCGACCCGGGGCTCCGCTACCCCCCTCCTGATTCTACCTCTGCGGCCTCACTGCGAACTCTGCGGTTCCAATTCTTAAGAAGAAGACTCGCCGCAGAGTTCGCAGAGGTCACCGAGGGAAGAAGGAAGGGAGGCGGCTTCGGGTTCGAAACGGACTTGGACCTGAGGCTCCGCTGCTCCATCCTCCTGATTCTTCCTCTGCGGCCTCACTGCGAACTCTGCGGTTCCAATTCTTAAGAAGAAGACCCACCGCAGAGTTCGCAGAGGTCGCCGAGGGAAGAAGGAAGGGAGGCGGTTTCGGGCCCGAAACGGACTTTGACCCGGGGCTCCGCTACCCCCCTCCTGATTCTTCCTCTGCGGCCTCTCTGCGAACTCTGCGGTTCCAATTCTGAAGAAGAAGGCTTACCGCAGAGTTCGCCGAGGGAAGAGGGAAAGGGGGACGGCATCGGGTTAGATGTTCGCGACGATGCACAGAAGGGTCAAGGTTTCAACCGTTGGACAGCCGCCGGGCCCGACCAAGGAGGAACTCCCGCTCTTTCTGGTTATCTGTCAGCACAGCCGCTTTCTCGAACTCCAACACGGCCTCTCGGTGACGACCCAATTCGGCTAGGAGGTCGCCTCGGACGCTGGGCAACAAATGATAGTGCGCCAGGGCGGGCTCCGACGCGAGAGGCTCAATGATTTCGAGACCGGCGGCGGCACCGTAGGCCTTGGCGACGGCCACGGCCCGGTTGAGTTCCACGATGGGCGACGGTTGGGTTTGGGCCAGGGCCTCGTAAAGGGCCGCGATGCGTGCCCAATTGGTTTCCTCAGCGGATCGGGCTCGGGCGTGGCAGGTGGCGATGGCGGCCTGGAGGGCGTAGGGGCCCAGCGGACCAGGAATCTTTTCGACCCGGGCAAAGGCGGCAAGGCCGCGGTGAATGAGGAGCTGGTCCCAGCGCGAGCGGTCCTGCGACAAGAGGGGAACCAGTTCGCCGTCTCGGCCGACTCTTGCCCGGGTCCGGGACGACTGGATCTCCATCAGCGCCACCAGGGCGTGAACTTCGGGTTGGGACGGAGCCAACCCAGCAAGAATCCGCCCTAGGCGCAGGGCGTCCTCACAGAGTTCAGGGCGCATCAGCCGGTGACCCGCCGTCGCCGAGTAACCTTCGTTGAAGATCAGGTAGATGACCTCCAACACCGACGAGAGTCTCATGGCCAGCTCGTTGGCCGCCGGTACCTCAAAGGGAACGTTGGCGGCCGTCAAGACGCGCTTGGCCCGAACGATCCTCTGGGCGACGGCGGCAGGGGAAACAAAGGAAGCTCGAGCGATTTCCTCGACGGACAGCCCCCCTATCAGGCGAAGGGTCAGGGTGATCCGGGCCTCCCGGCTGAGGACTGGGTGGCAGGCCGCGAACATCAGCGACAGGATGTCATCGCGTTGGCCCAGTTCGAGGGAGTCTGGAGAGGTGTCGCTGAGGGCATGGGCGTCCGAGCCGACAAGTTGGTGCTTGCGGTCCAGAACCTTGTCGCGCCGGATGCGATCAATGGCCCCTCGTTTCGCCACCGACATGAGCCACGCCCCAGGGTTGTCCGGAAGGCCCGAAACCGACCAGGTTTCAAGAGCGGCCACCACAGCGTCTTGCGCTGACTCTTCCGCGAGTCCTAGGTTGCCGAACATTCTGGCCAAAGCGCCAATGATCTTGGCGGACTCCATGCGCCATACGGCCTCGACGACACGCCGGACAGGTTCGCTCACAAGAACGCCGGCCTAGATTTCGGCGTAGAGCGCCCGGACCGAATCCTGGACCTCAGGAGGGAACTCGTGCACTTCCTGAACTTGTCGGAGTTCTATCACATCGCCATCGGCGGCGGGGCATCGTTTGACCCACTCCACAGCCTCTTCCTGGGAGGCGACCTGGATCACCCAGTAGCCGCCAACGACTTCCTTCGCCTCGGAAAACGGGCCATCGGTTAATGTCGGCTTTCCACCCGAAAACGAGGCCCGGACCCCGCTGACCGGTGGGTGCAGGCCGTCCAGGGCCAACAGGACACCAGCCTTCTGCAACTGCTGGTTGTAGTTCATCATGGCCGTCATGGCCTCGACGTCGGGCGTAGCCCCTGCCTCGGCATTTTCATAGTCCTTGGGAATCATCAGCATCATGAACCGCATCGTGTTCCTCCTTTTTGGTACGATTGAACAATGACACCCGTGGTGAACGCTTCCGACGAGAGGAGCTCGAGATTCTGGGCCGGGAAGTCGTTCCCAAAAAGGCGCTTTCCAGAGCCGAGAAGGCACGGGTGTACGTAGAGATGATAGGCATCGATCAGCGTCTGTTTCATCAGCGTTTGAACCAGGCCCCAGCTACCCCAGACAAGAATACTCCGACTGGTCTCTTGTTTTAGTTTGCGTATTTCATCGACCACATTCTCCGAGATCAATCGTGACCGATTCCACCGCGTTTCTTCAAGCGTTGTGGAAACAACAACCTTGGGAAGGTTGTTGAACCGGTCAGCGATGGGCCCGGTGCGGGACGGCCATGCCTCTGCCATGGTGAGAAAGGTTGTTCGCCCGAACAGGAGAACGTCAGCCGACGATATTTCTCTTTCGATGTCCCGGGACATCTGTTCGTTCACATACCCTGTTTGCCAGCGGTCCGGGCTTTCCATGACACCATCCAGCGACAAAAATTCTGAAACAATGATCTGTCCCATCCCGAGCACCTCCCTGTGGTTTTACTTTGCCGGCCACTGCCTACACCGACCTGGCCTAGAACGAGCCGTAGGTTGGTGCCCCCGCCCGTTGGTACGACAGCAACAACACCCCCCGGTCAGTAGTCTTGGAGTCGAGGAGCCGAAAAGCCGCTGGAATCGCGCCCTCGGCGAACAGACGTTTGCCTGTTCCCAAGGTCACGGGATAAATGACAAGTCGGTACTCGTCGATCAAATCCTTCGCCATCAGCTCCTGGGCGAGGGTCGCGCTCCCGTGGACCTGGAGTTCTTTCTCGCATGAGGCTTTCAGAGTCGCCATCTCGCCAACGGCGTCCCGAGTGATCAGAGAATGGTTCCATTCCGGGCTGCGCATGGTCCTTGAGGCAACGTACTTCGGAAGGCTGTTCAGACGAGAGGCGATGATATTTTTCGGATCGGTCACCTGGGGCCAGTACCCGGCCAAAGCATGGTAGGTGAATCGTCCAAGAAGGAAGGCCCCTGCCTTGTCGAAGATACCGGCGATGAAGTCCGTCACAGCTTGATCCACATAGGGCACCAGCCAGCCGCCGTGGGTGAAATCGCCCGAAGTATCCTCGTTCCGCCCCCCCGGAGATTGCATCACGCCGTCCATGGTCAGGTAGGTTGCGATTGTAAGCTTTCCCATCTCGCTCATCCTCCACCCTTACGACGAATGGCGAAGTCCGAAACTCGACGAGCCCATGGTTCTTTTGAGGCCTGGTCGGGGATTTCTTGTGTGACCATCCTCGCCAAGATTCCAGTTTCTCTTCCGTTGCCCTGTCGGACGAACTTCGGGTTCCAACGGACTACAGACCCGAAGCCCCATACACCGGGTTCGTGAACGCCAAGAGCCTCTCGCGGCCTTCGACCAAACCCCGCACCTCGACCCGGGCCCATCGCAGGCCTAGGTCCGCCACCGGGACCTCGAAACTACCCCCTTCGGGGCCGAGGGCGTGGGTGGCTAGGGCCCCGAGGTTGGACACCAAGGCGACCCGGGGCCCTTCCACCGACCCCAAGGCCAAACCCCAACCCGAGTTCTTCACCCCGAACGTGAGAGGAGCGTCCGACCCGGCGTCCCAGCGGTCACCGATGCCCGCTTCTCCCCGGGCCAAGGAGGGCAGGGGGCCCAGCGACGGCGCCGCCCGGCCCCGGTGAAGCGCCTGGATGAAGTCGGTGGGGTCGGAACCTTCGACCCCGACGAAGGTGGCTGACCGGAGGCCCGGTACCGGGTCGGCCCGGTGCCAGTCCCGGCCGGCGGTGGCGGTGATCCGTACCCCTTGGTCCAGCAGCTGGTCCCAGAGGGCGAGGGCCCGGTGGTTGTCTACTAGCAGGTCGGGGTCCACCCCGGACCATACTTCGAGGCAGTCGAGGTCGTCGAAGGGCAGGTCGTACTCCCAGAAGCACCCGGTGCAGAAGGGGTTGCCGCCCCGGAAGGGGTGGGCGGCGCCTATGGCCAGGGTGGAACGGTGGCCCAAGGACCCCAGGGCGGGGCCCAGGTCCGAGGGTCCCAGGGTGCGCCAGTCCACCGAGGGTTCGGCGCCCCAGACCAGCACGTGGCCGAAGAACGTGGTCAGCTCCAGGCCGGGGACGGTCACCAGGCCGTGGTTTTCCCCTTCGGCGGTCAGGGCCGGCCGGCCGGTGGCGGTGTTGTGGTCGGTGAGGGCCAGGGCCCCGAACCCGGCCCGGTGGGCCTCGGCGGCCAGGGTGGCCGGGACCATGGTGCCGTCGCTGTGGACGGTGTGGCTGTGCAGTTCGGTGGGGATCCAATGCAAGGGCCGTTTCATGGAGTTTCTCCCAGGGACCGCACGGTCAGGCGGTAGGTGCAGGCTTCGGTGACCACGGCGTGGACGCTCAGGGTGATCCGGAAGATGCCCCGGGGGACGGGCCCGGCCTCCAAGCCCGGGGAGGGTTGGTCCCCGAGGAACAGAGTTTGGTCCGAAGGGTGGCGGTGGGCGGCTCCCCGGAACCCCCGGGCGTCGTCGAAGCTGAGGGTGAGCAGGTTCTGCAGAAAGGGCGGGTCGGGGGCGTCGGGCAGGCCGAACCTTTGGCGGCCCTCGGCGGCCAGGGGGGCGATGGCCCCGGGGTCTTCGAGGAGTTTGGGTTCGTAGGCGAAATGGATCTCCAAGCCCCGGTAGTCCCGGTCCAGGAACAGCCGGAACTCCAGGTGGCTCCGGGAAGTTTCGGGAAACAATCTCCCTTCGGCCCTGTACAGGAACTCACCCATGGAGGGCTCCGGGAGGGACCAAGTCGAAGGGCCAGTCGTACTTGACGGCGAAGTTGTACGGCAGGCAGTGCTGCTGGAGGGTGGCGTTGGCCCAACGACTCACCAGCAATAGATCTTTGGCGTTGAGAAGGTCGAGGCTGTCCACGGGTTGGGAGAAGTCGAGGTAGTCGGCCCACTCCCCGGCAAAGCGTTCGGGCCAGCGCTTCTTCAGCGGGTGGTCCTTGGCCCGACCTCCTTCCCTCACATTGCGGAAGTTGTGGTCCAGCCACACCTGGGGCGACCCTCCGCCTTCGAAGCTCAGGGCTTCCCACCCGGCCACCAGCGACCCGTGGAGGCCCCATTCCACCCGGATCTGCGGCCGGCCGCCGTGACCGTTGGCTTCGATCACCGCGTCGGGGGTGGCCAGAATTTGGCTGTGGAAGAACGACCGCACGTCGGTCGCCGCCTCGGAGGCCTGGTCGTAGGCCACCCAGAGCTGTTCGTGGTCGCAGGGCTCGTGGTCGTCGGGGAAGTTGTAGTCGTCTTCCCAGAACAGGTGGTAGGCGATGAGGGGAAGGTGGGGGTGGTGGAGGGCCACCACGTCTTTGAGCGGAAAGAATTCGCCGGGGTTGGTCAGGAGCACCGGAGCGTGGCGGACCATGGCCCGGCGCTGGGCGTCCGAAGGGGGGACTACCGGCTCGAGGTCCAGGACCTGGCGGTAGTAGAGGCCGGCCTCCCCCAGGTTGCGCCGGCCCTGGTAGGACTCGCCGATGCGTTCCAGGTGGTAGGCCCTGTCGGCCCCGGGTACGGCCAGGAGGGCCCGGTGGAGCCCCTCGCTCAGGGGCCACAGGTCGGTGTCGGCCAGGGTCAGAGGGAGGGGGAACGAGGCCATCACCCCCGGGTGTTCGTGGGTCAATTGTTCTTTCAACATAGGTTTAATGGCCGCGCCAGCGGTCCTCCTTCATCATCGAGTGGATGTAGACGCCGCCGGCGACGCTGGACAGGGCGAACAGGAACACCGACAGGGCTGCGGCGCCGTTCTGGTCGTGGAACACGGCGAACTTCTGGTACAGGGCCACCCCCAGCATGTGGGGAGAGTTCGACCCCATGAGGAAGGGGGTGGTGAACTCGCTGACGTTGTTCATGAACACGAACAACCCGGCCACCAGGGACGACTTGGCCGACAGGGGGAAGACCACCCTCCGGAAGACGGTGAACCTGCCGGCCCCCACGTCCCGGGCGGCTTCCAGGAGCGACCGGGGGATGCTCCCCAGGGTGGCGCCGATGATCATGGCGGCGAACGGCACGTTGAACCACAGGTTCACCAGGACAATCCCCGTGCCCGTGTACATCAGTCCGGGTTTGAAATCCGCACCGAAGAGGTGGACGAACCGGTTCAGGGCCCCGGTGTCCCTCAGGACGGCGATGAGGGCGTAGACGGCGACGATGCCGGGGATGAACAGGGGGATCTGGTACACCTTGGCCAACCAGGCGGCGGTCCGGGACGGGGAAAACGTCATGTAGAAACTCAGGGCGTAGGCCAGTCCCAGGGCCAGGATTACGGTCAGACCCACCACCTGGAGGGTGAACGCGATGTCGTTCCGGGCGGCCGGGTCGGCGAACAAGGCCTGGAAGTTCCCCCAGGTGAACACGCCGGTGTCGCCTTCGGTGAGGCTGAGGAACACCGAGTCGACGATGGGAAAAACCACCACGACCACGGTGACCAAGAACGAGGGCACGACAAGGAGGAGCCCCAACAGGGCCTGTTTGCGGCGCTCGCGAAGACGCAGTTCCATAGGGGCTCCTTAGTAGTGGGTTCGAGAAGTAGCTAGGGCTTGGATCTCGGCGTTTTGGCGTCGCCTCGGAGGGGCTCCAGTCCTCGACGTACACGCCGGACGCATGGTCCGGAAGTACGTCTGCGGGTGTCGCCCCTCCTCGGCCTAGCCAAAACACCGATCTCCGGCGCCCAGAACAACGTGGGCGTCGCTTCGCTCGCCACCGACAGACCCCGGCCGCCAACAAAAGCCGCAGCGGCCCCCTCCGTGGCGCGACCGCGACGCTAGAGCCATACGCCCCATCCTTCGGACCGGCAACCGCCTTGGGGCTCACAAAAACGTCCACCGGACGCTTTTGGGGGGCAGGAGATCGGCGTTTTGGCAAAGCCGAGGAGCTGAGCCGCCCGCAGGTGTACTGGAAGTACACCGAGGACCGGCGAGGTTCCAAGGCGAAGCCAAAACGTGGGCGATCTCCTGATCGCCGAGATCCAAGCCCCAGCCTGTCAGGGTAGGGTGGCGATGTCTGCTTGCCAGCGCTTATTCAGCACGTCGCCGTTGGATCCTATGGTCACCAGCCGGAAGCCCTTGACCTCCAGGCCCGACAGCATGTCGAGGGTGGACTTGGGCAGCGACGAGGTGGCCACCACGGGGATGGCCTTCTGGCTTTCGACGAAGATCTGCTGGCCTTCGGGGGAGATGACGTAGTTCAGCAGTTTCGCGGCGGCGTCTTTGTTCTTCGACAGACCGGGGACGGCCAGGGTCTGGATGCCCCCGGTGAACGCCGGGTTGATCTGGGCCAGCTTGGTGGTCGGGGGCAGCAGGCCCCGGGACTTCTGGTCCAGGACCATGTCGGCCCAGGCGGGGATGAGGTCGACTTCACCGGCGGCCAGCAGGTCGAGGGTGCCCTGGTTCTTCACCGGGTACTGGACCTTCCCCGAGGCCTTGTAGAAGTAGGGGTGCAGGCTCTTGAGCAGGTCGAAACCCTTGGTCCATTGGGCCTGCCACTGGGCGTCCAACGAGGTCAGGGCCTGGGCGGGAAGGGGGTTGTAGACGGCGGTGACCACGAACGACGAACCGGCGCCCCCGGTGGTGGGGTCGTTGTACGCGAACCGGCCGGGGTGGGCCTTGATCCACGAAACTAGCTCGTCGGCGGTCTTGGGAGGAGTGGGAACCGTGGCGCTGTTGTAGGCCAACAGCACCGTGGTCCCCCGGAAGGGCACCGACTGGGCGGGGGCCACCGACGACTTCTGGAGCACCTTGGCCAGGTTGGGCACTTCCTTCACGGTCAAGGGTGCGAGGACGGTGGGTCCGGCTTCCTTGAGGATCCGGGCCAGGTCGTTGTCCGCGGTTTCGAGCACGTCGATGTCGATGTCCTTCTGGCCGGCCTTGGTGGCGGCGATCAGCTTATCGACCCCGGTGGTGCCCCCGGTGCCCGAAGGGAGGAACACCAGGTTCACGGCCACGTCGGGCTGGGCCTTCTTGAACCCGGCCAGCACGGCTTCCCAGGTGATCCGGACGTTGTCCGACCCGCTGGAGTAGAGGTTGATGGTCGTTGGCGCGGCGAACGCACCCTGGGCCAGGGTGAACAGCGCCCCGGCCGCGATGAAACGGAAAATCTTCACTTCGAACTCCTTATTCTTTGGCCACTACGGCCTCGGTATCAGCCTGATACACCCGGGACTTTTCCCAAGAGACGCTGACGGCTTCGCCGGGCTGGAATTCGCCGGCGGGGTCCCGGGGGACCAGGACCTTCACAGGGCCCCGGGGGGTGGCGACCACCACGTCGAGGGAGGGACCGAGGACG
>Ga0302321_100003836_pt1 | contig 12964 bp, 11 predicted proteins | sample Fen_T0_1_FD_202505 | JGI IMG/M metagenome (GOLD analysis project Ga0302321, IMG submission 202505) | Peat permafrost microbial communities from Stordalen Mire near Abisko, Sweden - Fen_T0_1 | ecosystem: Environmental > Terrestrial > Soil > Wetlands > Permafrost | place: Sweden: Abisko...
CGAGTCGCGCCGCATCGACGGCGATACGGATTTTGCCGGCGCGTGCAGCGCGCACGGCGAATTGGCATTCGATGACCAAGCTTTCGGTGGGAATCATGCTGGTAGCGGAACCGGTGGGGTGCAACCGCAACTGCCGGCGGCACCAAGGTTGCAGTAGGTCGGCCGACGCCAGTGTACCCTACCTGACACCACGGCCTGGGCGCTCTGCCAGGGCGGCGCAGCGTTTCTCGGCGAGCCGGGGGCTTCCGCTGTACAATGCCAGCCATAAACTCCCGTTTTTCCGCCGCCCCGAATTCGCCTTCGCGAATCAAGTACTTACTGCAAGTGGTGGATACTTAAGGCCGTCCGAATGTCCTTTGCTGCACTGAATTTATTGCCGGAACTGTTGCGCGCGGTTGAAGAGCAGGGCTACACCGAGCCCACCCCGATCCAAGCCAAAGCCATCCCGGAAATCCTCGCCCGCCACGACATCATGGGCTGCGCCCAGACCGGCACCGGCAAGACCGCCGGCTTCACCCTGCCGCTGTTGCAATTGCTGCACCCACACGCCAGCACCAGCACCTCGCCGGCCCGCCACCCGGTGCGCGCGCTGGTCCTGGTGCCGACCCGCGAACTGGCGGCACAAGTAGAAGAGTCAGTACGCACTTACGGCAAATACGTCCCTCTGCGGATCGCCGTGGTCTACGGCGGCATCGACATCAAGCCGCAGATCAAAGCCCTGCACGCGGGCGTGGAAATCGTCGTGGCAACGCCTGGCCGCTTGATCGATCACCTCGAACAAAAAAGCATCAACCTTTCCCAGGTGCAGATTCTGGTGCTGGACGAGGCCGATCGCATGCTCGACATGGGTTTCATGCCTGCCATCACCCGTATCCTCGGCGTGCTGCCGAAACAACGCCAGAATTTGCTGTTCTCGGCGACCTTCTCCGAGGAAATCAAGCGCCTGGCGGGCGAGTTCATGCGCGCGCCGAAAATGATCGAAGTGGCGCGCCGCAATGCGCCCGCCGAACTGGTGACCCATCAAGTTTACGAAGTGCCGGCCGCCAAGAAAGCGGCCCTGCTCGCGCACCTGATTCGCAGCCGCGACATGAAACAGGTATTGATTTTTGTGCGCATGAAGCGCGACGCCGACAAGCTGGCCCGCCAGTTGCAGCGCGACGGCCTGCCGGCTGCCGCCATCCACGGCGACCGCAGCCAGGGCGAGCGCACCGTGGCGCTGGATGAATTCAAAACGGGCCAATCGCGCATCCTGGTGGCCACCGATGTGGCCGCGCGCGGCATCGACATCGACCAGTTGCCTTTCGTGATCAACTACGAAATCCCGAATACGCCGGAAGACTATGTGCACCGCATCGGCCGCACCGGCCGCGCCGGCACGCCGGGCGAGGCGATCTCGCTGGTGAGCCCGGATGAAATGGAGTACCTGGCTGGCATCGAGAAGTTGTTGAAGCGCGCCATTCCGCGCGTTGCCGTTCCGGAAGGATTGGGCGAAGAACGCGGCGCCGGCGCCCGCCACGGCCGCGACGCTCCTTCGCGTTCGCCCACACGTTCACCAGCAGGCGCGCCCGAATCGCGCGAAGCACCTCCGCGCAGTCGCCCGCCCGAAGATCGCGATGCACACCGGCGACGTCCGCGCGGCAGCATCGATTCGCCACCGGTACCGGGCCTGCGTCCCGATCCGAGTTTTGATTTCAGCAAGCCATATGAACCTTCGGCGAGCAGCAAGACCGAAGAGACCGCGGCACCCGCGCCGGCCCGCGTCGGTCCGCCCGGCGCCAAGCGACCAAGGCCGGTGGCGGCTATTTTTCGGGTCAAACCGAAAGAAAATGCGTGAGGAGTAAGGAGTCAGGCGTGAGGAGGTTCCCAAATTGGCATTTCCCCTCACCCCTCCCGCATTACCCCCTCACCGACCGTGTGAGGAGTGAGGAAAATCGTAAATCGGCACATCTCCTCACCCCTCACACCTCACTCCTCACCGCCCTTTAGCGCCAATCCAGAATCACCTTCCCCGATTGGCCGGACAGCATGGCCGCAAAGCCTTTCTCGAAATCCTCCACGCCGAAGTGATGGGTGAGGATCGGCGACAGATCCAGCCCGCTTTGCAGCATCGCCACCATCTTGTACCAGGTCTCGAACATTTCGCGGCCGTACACGCCCTTGATTTCCAGCCCCTTGAAAATCACCTGGTTCCAGTCGATGGCGGTCTGAGAGGGCGGGATGCCGAGCAGTGCCACCTTGCCGCCGTGGTTCATGCATTCGAGCAGGCTTTGGAAAGCGGAGGGTACGCCGGACATTTCCATGCCGACGTCGAAGCCTTCGACCATGCCGATTTCCTTCATCACATCCTTGAGCGACTGGTGGGTAACGTTGACCGCGCGTGTCGCCCCCATCTTCATGGCGAGCTTGAGGCGATAGTCGTTGACGTCGGTAATGACGACGTGGCGCGCGCCGACGTGGCGCGCGATCGCCACCGCCATGATGCCGATGGGGCCGGCGCCGGTGATGAGCACGTCCTCTCCGACCAGATTGAAAGATAACGCCGTGTGGGTGGCGTTACCGTAGGGATCGAAGATGGAGGCGAGATCGTCGCTGATGCTGTCGGGAATCTTGAAGGCGTTGAAGGCCGGGATCACCAGGTAATCGGCGAAGCAGCCGGCGCGATTTACGCCGACGCCGACGGTATTGCGGCACAGGTGGCGGCGTCCAGCGCGACAGTTGCGGCAATGGCCGCAGGTGATGTGGCCCTCGCCGGAAACGCGATCGCCGATTTCGAAGCCCTTCACTTCCTGGCCCATCTCGACAATCTCGCCCACGTATTCGTGGCCCACGTGCATCGGCACCGGGATGGTGGCCTGCGCCCATTCGTCCCACTTCCAGATGTGGATGTCGGTGCCGCAGATGGCGGTTTTGTGAATGCGGATCTTGACGTCGTTGTGCCCGGTTTCAGGTTCCGGCACATCGGTCATGGTGAGACCGGGGCCGCGTTCAAGTTTCGCTAGTGCTCTCATTTCGATTTCCTCCGTTTCTCTGCGCTGACTTGTGCCATCGTACGGTTTGGCTCCCTCTCCCTTGGGAGAGGGTTGGGGCGAGGGTTGGTCGCAAAAGCACATACCGCACCCTCATCCCAACCCTTCTCGCAAGGGAGAAGGGCTTTACTTCGCGTTCACTTGATAGCGCCTAGTGCGCGCCCCACCTTTGCAAACGCCGCCACCGCCAGTTCAATCTGTTCCGGTGTATGCGCCGCCGACATCTGCGTGCGGATGCGTGCCTTGCCTTTCGGCACCACCGGGAAGCTGAAGCCGATCACATAGACGCCCTCTTCCAGCAAGGCATCGGCCATGCGGCTGGCGAGTTGCGCATCGCCCAGCATCACCGGCACGATCGGGTGCTCGCCGGGAACGAGGTTGAATCCGAGCGCGCTCATGGCTGCGCGAAATTGCGCTCCATTGGCCCGCACCTTGCCACGAAGTGAAGCTCCTTCAGGTGAGTCGAGCAATTCCAGCACCTTGATCGAGGCGCTGACAATGGCAGGCGCGAGCGAATTGGAAAAAAGGTAGGGCCGCGAACGCTGGCGCAGCAGCTCCACTACGGATGTTTTCGCCGCGATGTATCCACCCGACGCCCCGCCGAGCGCCTTGCCCAACGTGCCGGTGTAGATATCGATGCGATCGCTGACGCCGCAGTGCTCCGGCGTGCCACGGCCGCGCGCGCCGATAAAGCCGACCGCGTGCGAATCGTCGACCATCACCAGCGCGTCGTATTTGTCGGCGAGGTCGCAAATCGCCTTCAGGTTGGCGATGATGCCGTCCATCGAAAAGACGCCGTCGGTGGCGATCAGCTTGAAGCGAGCACCCGCCGCATCGGCTGCCCGCAGTTGCGCTTCCAGGTCGGCCATGTCGTTGTTCTGGTAGCGAAAGCGCTGGGCCTTGCAAAGGCGGATGCCGTCGATGATGCTGGCGTGGTTGAGCGAGTCGCTGATGACGGCATCCTCTTCGCCGAGGATGGTTTCGAACAAGCCGCCGTTGGCATCGAAACAGGACGAATAGAGGATGGCCTGTTCGGTACCGAGAAACTTCGCCAGCGCGTCTTCCAGTTGCTTATGTTCGGTCTGCGTCCCGCAGATAAATCGCACCGAGGCCATGCCGAAACCGAATTCGTCCATGCCTTGCTTAGCGGCGTCGACCAGGCGCGCATCGTCGGCGAGGCCCAAATAATTATTGGCGCAGAAATTGATGACCTCGGCGCCGGATTGCAGTTTGATGGCGGCGTTTTGCGGAACGGCAATCACACGTTCGCGCTTGTAAAACCCATCCTGTTTGATTTGTGCCAGCGTTTGATCCAACTGGCTGTAAAAAGCGGCCGTCATGCCGGGACACCCTGAAAGTGGAGCGGATGCGCATTTTACCCGCATTGGCGCGTCCGCAGCCCGGCGGATTGCGTATCATGGCCTGCGCCACTCTCAACTTATTCTTGCCTTGGCCTCCTCCACCTTCCTCGTCATCATCGCAGCGTATTTCCTGCTGCTGCTGGGCTTGGCCTGGTACACCGGGCGCGCATCCGACAACGAATCGTTTTTCATCGGCAACCGCAAGAGCAACTGGATGCTGGTGGCTTTCGGCATGGTCGGCACCATGCTTTCCGGGGTTACTTTCATCAGTGTGCCCGGCACGGTGGGCGCCAACGGCTTCGCTTATTTTCAAGTGGTGATCGGCAACTGGATCGGCTTCATGCTGGTGGCGCTGGTGCTGCTACCGCTCTACTACCGCGAGCGCCTCACCTCGCTCTACGATTATCTGGGCAATCGCTTCGGTCCGGCCGCGCGCAAAACCGGAGCCGCGTTCTTCATCCTGTCGCGCGTGCTGGGCGCCACGGCACGCCTCTACCTGGTGGTCAACGTCCTGCATCTCCTGATCGGCGAGCACGCGGGTATGCCGTTCGCGCTGACTGCCGGCATCATTTTGCTGATGATCTGGCTCTACACGTTCCAAGGCGGGGTCAAGACCATTGTCTTCACCGATACCTTGCAGACGGCTTGCATGCTGGGAGGGCTGGCGGTGTGCGTGATTTATCTGGCGAATTCGATGGAAGGAAACATCGGCGCAAGGCTGGCGGCGAGCCATCTCACGCAGGTCTGGAACACCGATCCCAATGCCGCAGGATTCTGGCTGAAGCAGGTTCTGGGCGGCGTTTTCATCGCCCTGGTGATGACCGGGCTCGACCAGGAGATGATGCAAAAAAACATCAGCGTACCGAGGCTCGCTGATTCGCAAAAGAATATTTTTTGCAGCAGTCTCGTTTTGCTGCTGGTGAATGGTCTGTTCCTGTTGCTGGGGGCGCTGCTCACCCTGTTCGCGCAGGCGCACCAGCTTCCGGCCGGCGGGGACGAATTGTTCCCGATGGTGGTGATGCGTTATTTCCCGGCCTGGGTGCAGATCATCTTTTTTGTGGCCCTGATCTCCGCACTGTTCCCCAGCGCCGACGGTGCACTGACCGCCCTCACCTCGTCGTTTTGCATCGACATCCTCGGCATCCGCAGCCGCACCGATTGGAGTGACGCAACGGCCAGGCGGGTGCGCCAGGTCACCCACGTCGCCTTCGCGCTGCTGTTCTTCGCGGTGGTGATGGGCTTCAAGTGGCTGGATGACAAATCGGTTATCGATACCATCCTGAAGCTGGCGGGCTATACCTACGGGCCGCTGTTGGGCCTGTTTGCATTCGGCATGTTCACACACCGCTCTCTGCCCAAGGTGGCCGGCGTGGTGGGTGGTGCGGTAGCCGCACCGCTCATCTGTTTCGCGTTGGCGCAATGGCTGGCGCAACGCCCGCAGGGCTATCAGCTCGGCATCGAGCTACTGGTGATCAACGGCGCGCTGACGTTCCTGCTGTTGTGGGCGGCATCGGCGCCGCCCACTCGCGAAGAGAGCTAGACCTACGCGTCGAAGGTGGCGCCGCCGGAGACTTTTTCGGCCTTGGTGTAAATTCCGCCGTTCTTCGTCTGCAGGAATTTGTCGAAAGGAATGTCTTCCTGGCGGATAAAGCCGCGCGCAGGCAGAGCACCGCCTGCCACCATTTCCACCACGGCACAGAGGCTCGCCGCTGTGGTCCAGGAAATGGCGCGCCAGCTGCGGCCGTCCACTTTCATGGCGGGATAGGCGCGCACGAATTCCTCGCGCGACAGGCGGCCATCCTTCTGGCCTTCGACCGCGGCATGGACGAACACCACGTCCTCGTCGACCGCGGGCAGCGCATTTCGCAGCAATTTGTTGGCAAGGTCGCGTTCGTCGCGCAAATAGAGTTCGTTCAAGAGAAAACGCATCAGCTCGCAGTGGCCGGGATAGCGCATGGTCTTGTAATTGAGTTCCTGCACGCGGCCGTGGTAGGTCTCGCACATGGTGCCGAGGCCGCCCGAGGTCGTGAACGATTCCAGCACAAGGCCGTGCACCAGGATCGTCTCCAGGCCTTCCAGCGCCGGCACCATCTGCCGTTCGCCGTTGCGGATCACTTCGCAGTCGTTGATGTATTCGTTGATGACCCCTTCCGGCGACCAGTTGAGCGCGTAGCCCAGCTTGCCGCGCGGATGCTGCGGCAGCGCGCCGACGCGCAGTTCGATCGAGCGCAGGGTTTCGAAACGTTTGGCAAGGTCCGCGCCGACGATGCCGATGAAGCCGGGGGCGAGTCCGCATTGCGGCGCCATCACGCTTTTGGCGGTCTTGGCCATTCCGAGTATCGCGTTGGTGGTGGGCACGTCCTCGGTGAGGTCGAAATAGTGCATGCCGGCGTCGTGCGCCAGCTGGGCGATGGCAACGTTGAGGTGAAACGGCAGGCAGGAAATGACCGCATCCTGGCCCTGCAGTGAAGTTTTCAGTTTGGCGAGGTCCGCAGCGTCGTGTGCGCGCACCGTGAAGGGAAGATTCGATTGCGCGGCCGCGTCGATGCCGGTGACGTTGAATCCGGAGCGGGTGAGCAGCGTGCCGACCAGGCTGCCTACCTTGCCGAGACCGAGTACGGTGATGTTTTTCATGGGAATATCGTGGCTGCGTTCAAATTGGAGTGCGCTATTTTGAGGCAAAACGCAGGCGAAATTGCATTTCGTTCAATTGCTGGCGCGGATAGCGGAACGCGCGGCGAAAGCAGCCTCTGCGGCGGCGACATCGGCCGTCACCTCTTCGAGCGTGACGGGCGCCGCCCGGTCGTCGAGCTCCACCACCACTAGGTAGCCCTGGTCGAGTCCGTCGCGGGTAAAGGCCTTGCCGAGCGATAGCTGGTCGCTTTGCAGCATGCCGCCATCGATTTTGTTCCAGTACTCCATCGCCACCATGCAACCAGCCGACGGCGTGCCGGGGTAATAGCTGGTGCCCCGGTAGTAATCCGAATTGATGGTGGTGCCATGCATCAGCATTTCGTTGCGACCGGCGAGGCCGGCGAGCCACGCTTCCTTGATCGGAAAATAGCCGCGCCAGCTGGCGGGCAGGAACGTGTCGTAGCGGTCTTCACTCCACTCTCCCTGCGCGGGCGCGTGTTCGAATTCGGCGATGGTCGCTTCCATCGGCACCTTCGATTCGAGGTACGGGGTGGGCCCGATCCAGCGATTGGTCGCCGTGCCGGCGCCAACCACGGTATAGATGCCCTGCGGCGTATTGCCGTTGGTGATGGTGCCGGGCAGGTTGGTGAGCGCCATGGCCAGTTGCGCGACGCGGAACAGGCTGCCGTCGGGGTTACGCACAAAACGTCCATCCGCAGCGCGCACGATAGCGACGCCGAAGTGTCGCCGGTCGCTGCGTTGCAGGCTGTACACAACCGGGTAGCCCGGCCGCAGCGGGGCTGCCAGCAAATCGGCGAGGGGAGGACGTTGGCGGCGTTCGGTGGCGGCCTCGGCGCTCAGGGCATGGTCGAGCGCGATCAGACGCGGCTCGCGAGTCCAGTCGGCAAATTGCCGGTGCAGCTGCGCTGCCAGCGCTTCGCGCCTTGAAGCGCTACCGTCGGCTTGCAACACCGTGTAGGCGGCGATGGCAAACTCGCGCGGGGTCGAGAGCTTGTCGAGCAGTTGCGCAACCTGCGTCGTTACGTCCACCGCGTAATGGCTGTATGCCACAGACAGAACATCTCGCTGATAGCCGGCGGACTTTTTGTCGAGATCGACCAGGGCATTGCGCAGGATGGCCAGGCCGGCCTCGCGCTCGCGATTGAGGAAGGCGACTGCATGCAGGGCCTCCGGCGCCAGCTCGCCCGGGTCGCCGCCGGGCGGCAACACCATGGCCGCGCGAATCTTTTCCATGGCCTGCGTTGCCTCCACCTGTTCGCCGGCGGCCGAGGCGATGGGCGCCACAAAATCGGCAGGGCGGTATGCGGCCATTTCCGCCGGCGTGTGGCGCTTTTCGCCCGGCGCCGCGCAGCCGGCGAGCCATGCGGTCGCCGCGAGAAACAGGATGCTTCGGATTGGGTTCATGGCATCAGCGGGTACGGATCAGGGCGGCAACTTGTTCGCGTAATGCGGGCAGATGACGATAGAGGTTTTTACCGGGGCACACGGTTTGACTCGAATAGTCGCGATGAGCGCGAATCCCCGACACCGGCACCCGGTATTGTACGGCGAGCATCGCCATGGTTTTCGCGAGCGCCTGCATTTGTTCCGGGCTAGGTTCGATTTCCTCGTAATTGCCGATCAGTTCGATCAGCGCGTGGCCTTCCGGATCGTATTCGGTGTTGGTGTCGCCCGCGTACTCGATGGGCCTGCCTTCGTAAACCCGGCCGTTGAAATCGATGACGTAGTGATACGGTACGTCGATCCACTTCTTTTCGCGGCGGGACCACGCTTGCAGGTCGCGCAAATACGTGCGTACGTCTCGATCCTTCGGAAAATCGACGCCACCGTGATGCAGGGTGATATGCGAAACGGTGTGACGGCGAGGCGGCGTGTCTGCATCGGACGGAGGGACGCTTCGCCAATGCGCGCGGGTGACGATGCCGGCTTCGAAGGCGCTGTCGTGTGGCGCTATCGCTGCGCAGGCGGCGAATGCCAGACATATCGCGCAGATACCGAGCCGGCGCCGCATCAAAGGTCCTCCGGCACCCTCGGCACCATGCCGGGTCCGGTGAGGATGCCGTGAATCGCCCAGGCCGCTGCCAGCCCGTACGCCACGCGCGGCAGCCAGATGGCAAGTTGTTCGTAGTAATCGTTGATGGCGGTGGTTTCCATGGCGGTGTGGCGGAACAGCATTTCGGCCAGCGTGCCGCTTTCCTCGCCCGACAGGGCAAATGCCACCACGCGCGCGTCGCCGAGATATTGCAGCGGCGCGATTGCCTGCGAAAGGCTGGCGCCCGCCTTCATCGCCGGCAAAATGCGCTCGTATTCGGCGCGGATCAGCGGGTTTGTCACGGTGGCGAGCGCCATCGGCAGGGCATCGAACATGGAGATGCCGGCTTCCAGCATCAGGGCGAGGCTTTCAAAAAAGTCGCGGGCGTTGGTGCGGATCTGATTGTTCCCCCAGAACGGCAGGTTCATTTGCCACTGCTGCAGGCGTCCTTCCCATTCGGTGCCGCGGCTCCAGTCCGGCAGGGATTTCACCACCCAGTACGCGCCACCCAGCATCAACAGCGGCCAGGCGATTTTCCAGACGTATCCGCCAATGCCGAGCGTGCCGGCTACGAACGCGGGTAATGGTGCGGTCAACAGCGACACACCCAACACGCACGCGGGCATCCACATGCGGCTGCGAATGGCGGCGGCTTGCGCAGCGCGCGCGGTATAGAAATCGGCCAGGCGCTTATAGGTGCGCGCAGGCGAACCGGCCAATACGGCGGCACGAATCAGGGTGCCATCGAGAGTATTGAACAGGCCGCTGGCGGTACCGGCGTCGGCGGGGTTCTTGCCGCGTGCGAGCCACTTGCGGGCGGCCGCCACGCGCTGGCCGGCCACACCATCCATCTTGAGGACGCCAAAGGCGCGATCGGTCGGCAGGCCGGCCGTTTCCAGCGCGGCGAGCTGCGAATAGAGGGAAGCGCGCTGCTCGAAAGGGAGTTGGGGAAGGTCGGCCACGCGATATTGTAGGGGGACAGCGGGAAAAATGCCCATCCCCGCCCGACAACCGGCCCCCTACGTCAACGTCGGGCGCGTATCGATGGCGTGCAGGATGATGCGAACCGCCGCTTCGCGTTCCGCACCCGCCAGTTCAAGCCGCGGCGCACGTACCCTGCTTGCCCCCATGCCGACCATTTCCTGGGTGAGTTTGATGAGCTGCACAAACTTGGGAACGGTATCGAGCCGCAGCAATGGCAGAAACCAGTGGTACAGACGGGTCGCTTGCTCGGTTTTGCCCTGCATGGCAAGCTGGTACAGCGCCACCGACTCGCGCGGAAACGCCGCCACCAGACCGGCTACCCAGCCGGTGGCGCCGGCGGCAATTCCTTCGACGATGATGTCATCGACGCCGACCAGAATCTGCAGGCGCTCCGCGATCAGCGCGCGAATCGCCGCGATGCGGCGTATGTCCGCGCTCGACTCCTTGATCGCGACGAGATTGGTGTGCTCGGCCGCCAGTTCGGCAACCTGCTCCGGGAGGAAATCGGTGCGATAGGCAATCGGGTTGTTGTACAGCATGCAAGGCAAGCGGGTGGCTGCGATCACCGCACTCATGTGCGCTTTCATCTCGCGCCAGTCGGTCGAGTATACGTAGGGCGGCAACACCATCAGGCCGCCGCAGCCGACTTCTTCGGCCATGCGTGCGGCGCGGACCGCTTCCGCTGTCGCCAGCGCGGCGACACCGGACAGCACGGTGCCGGAAGATCCTGCCGCCTTCACCGTCGTTGCCAATACCGCCTGCTTTTCCTCGGATGTCAGCGTCGCAGTTTCACCCAGCGAACCCAGCGCGACAATGCCGGTACAGCCGGCTTCCATCATGATTTTCACGTGCCTGGCAAGGAAGTCGTGATCGACGCTGCCGTCGGCCTGGAACGGTGTCGTGAGTGCCGGCAGGACGCCGCGCCAAAAATTTTTCGTGGTCATGCAATTCCCCAGCAAAAAGGATCGGTGGTGTCGAGTATCAGCCTGCCCTCGCCGCAGATATGCGCACGACCGGTGATGGTCGGCAGGATATGGGTGCTACTGTCGGGCTGCCATCGATAGCGCGCTTCGAACACGCTACCGATCACGCTCTCCTGTCGCCAGACTTTACCGGGAGCGAGTTCCCCATCGGCGGCAAGGCAGGCAAGCTTGGCGCTGGTGCCGGTTCCGCACGGCGATCGGTCGTAGGCAAGCCCCGGGCACAATACGAAGCTGCGGCTGTCGCAGCCCTGCGCGGGAGACACGGTGAAGACTTCAATGTGATCGACCACCGCACCGTCGTCGCCGCGCACGCCCGCCTTTTCCAGCGCGGTTCGCACCGCGGCGGTGAATACAGTGAGGGCGCCAATTTGTTGATGTCCGATCTGCCCCGCATAGCCCTTCACGAGAAAGAACCAGTTGCCGCCCCAGGAGACATCGCCGACTATGGGCCCGTATCCAGGCACCTCGACGGCAACATCCTTCCGTGCCCGATACGAAGCCACGTTGGCAACCGTTACCGAGCCATCGGTGTGCAATTCGCACGCAACCGTGCCGACCGGCGTGTCGAGGCGATGGGTGCCCGGGCCGATATGGCCCTGCCACGCCAGCGTGGTCACCACGCCGATGGCGCCGTGGCCGCACATGCCGAGGTAGCCGACATTATTGAAAAAGATGACTCCGGTAACCGAACCCTCGCTCACCGGCGGCGTCAGCAGCGCTCCGACGACGATATCGGCCGAACGCGGCTCTCCGACGCAGGCGACCCGGTAGCGATCGTGATGATCGCGCAGTTCGACCAGCCGGCCGGCCATGTCCGGCGCGCCCAGCGCAGGAAAGCCCGCCAGCACCAGGCGGGTCGGCTCGCCGCCGGTATGGGAATCGACAATCTGAATTCTTTCCATGCTCAAAGTATGCCGCCTAATTGCGGCCGCGTCTTGACTCCGCTCGACAATTTCATGACGAAATCGGCACAATAGGCCATGATCTCCGCGGATACCTTGCAGGCCCTGTTCGACCCGCTTCCCGAAGTGGTGTTTTTCGTCAAGGACACGGAAGGCCGCTACACCCATGCCAACCGGACGCTGCTCGCGCGCCTGGGACTGCGCGAGCGCTCGCGCCTGATCGGCGCAACGGCGGTCGATGTGTTTCCGGCGCCACTGGGGGAACACTACCTGCAGCAGGATCTTGCAGTATTGCGCACCGGCCACGCCATCGGCGACGTGCTGGAACGGCACCTGTTTCCCAATCACCGGCACGGCTGGTGCCTGACGCAAAAGCTGCCCTTGACCGAGCGCGGCAAGGTGACCGGCCTGATCGGCATTTCGCGCGACCTGAAAAGCCCGGCCAGGCGGAATCCGGTATATACGCGCCTGCACGAAACGCTGGACTATGCGCGCACCCATCTCGAGCAAACGTTGCGCATCGCCACCCTCGCCGACCGCGCCGGCTTGTCGATCGCGCAATTCGAGCGTCATTTCGCCGACCTGTTCCAGTTGACGCCGCAGCAGTGGCTGACTGCGCAGCGGCTCGACAAGGCGATGCCCTTGATCGCAGCCGGCGTGGGCATTGCATCGGTGGCAGCAAGTTGCGGCTTCGCCGACCACAGCGCTTTTTCGCGCGCCTTCGGCCGTCACATCGGCGTGCCGCCGCGCGACTACCGGCGCATGCTGGCCGCGTCAGGCAGCGGCTGAGCCGTGCCACAATACGCAATCGTCAGCCTCACCAATTCAATCATGGACATTTGCAAATTGCTGGCAAGCGCTCGCGCAGGCCTGGCCGCCGGCCTCATTCTCATTGCTCCTCACGCCTTCGCACAGTCGGTCGCGTTCACCTTCGACGACGGTCCGCACTGGGCCGATGGTCCGCGCTTCACCGCCACCGCACGCAACCAGGCAATGCTAGATGCCTTGCGCAAAAACGGCG
>Ga0302321_100003837_pt1 | contig 12963 bp, 6 predicted proteins | sample Fen_T0_1_FD_202505 | JGI IMG/M metagenome (GOLD analysis project Ga0302321, IMG submission 202505) | Peat permafrost microbial communities from Stordalen Mire near Abisko, Sweden - Fen_T0_1 | ecosystem: Environmental > Terrestrial > Soil > Wetlands > Permafrost | place: Sweden: Abisko...
CTTAGGAAGTACTGTTGATGCTGGTTTGATGAATAAATTGCACGTAGATATTTATTCGCTTGATGAAACAAATATCCGATTAACTCCAATTAGTGCCGGGCACGAATTACCGACAGTATTGAGCGGATTAACGCAAGGTTCATGGAATAGTTTCGACATACCGTTGACTACTTACACAGGTGTTGTTATGTCAGCACTGATTCAGTTCAAACTTGATGGCGGTACTGGTAAAACATTTTATATGGACAACCTGTATTTCTTCAACGATACTTCAACCGGATTAGATGCAACTGAAACTTCAAATCTTGTCAGTTGTTATCCAAATCCAACAAAAAATCAATTAAATGTTTCTTCTACATCAGAAATCACAGAAGTGGTTGTTCGGAATTTGGTTGGACAAACGGTTAAATCAACCTTGGTTAACAGCCTCGAAAAATCGATTGACTTAAGCAATATTGCCAGTGGAAATTATCTGGTAACCGTAAAATTGGCTAATGGTCAGCTTTCAACTCAAAAATTGATAAAATTATAACCTTAAACAGTTTGCGCGCAGTTTTGGGCTGTGGGCAAACTTAAATAATATTTTTTTTAGTAATCATCAATAAAAATAATTAGTATGAAAAAAATTACACGTTTTTATCTTGCTTTAGCAACGTTTGTTGCTTTAGGTACAACAGCTGCAATAGCTCAACCAGCCACATCTGCTCCAACTCCCAGTGTTGAAGCTTCGAGTGTTATTTCAATTTTCAGTGATGCTTATACAAATGTTGCGAGCACAAGTTTCTTCCCTAATTGGGGACAAGCAACCACCTATAATGCTATTACTGTAGGAACTACTGATAATGTGATTAAGTACGCCAATATGAATTATCAGGGCATTCAGTTTGGAAGCACACAGGATGTTTCCAGTATGAAATATTTACATATTGATGTTTGGTCGAACGATGCAAACTCAGCCACTTTCCCAATAACATTGATTTGGGGTGCTGAAAAAACAATTACAAAACCAATTGCAACAAATGGAACATGGACATCGCTGAATATTCCCCTCAGCGAATTTACAGGTGCCGTATTAACTACTGCTATACAGTTCAAATTTCAATCGAATGAATGGTATACCCTAGGTGCCGGCGGTAGCTCTGCAAAATACACAACCATTTATCTGGACAATATTTACTTTTGGACTGATGTAGCTCCATCGCTCACCGTTTCGGCCACTGCCTTGTCGGTAGCTCAACCTGCAAATAGCACAAAAACCTTTGATATTTCCACAGCCAATAGCTGGACTGTTGCCAGTGATCAAACCTGGTTGACACCAAGCAGTACAAGCGGAACAGGTAATAAAACAATTACATTAACAGCACAGGCAAACCCAACTTACGTGGCCAGAACTGCAAATGTTACAATTACAGGAAGCAGTACAACCAAGACTATTGTGGTAACACAGAATCCGTCGGTACCTGTGGCAGCGCCAACTCCAATTGTGGCAGCAGCAAAAGTGAAATCAATCTATAGCGATTTATATACCCCTGCTGTAAATGTTTCAGCATTCGACAATTGGTGGAATATGAGTATCTCTGATTGCACATTTGCAACTGGCAATGCAGGGAAAATAATGACTACAACTGCCGGAGGTAATTGTGGAAGTCCAACTTTCGTTGCTACTCCATTGGATGTTACGGGCATGACTCAAATACACGTGGATGTTTTTCCTACATCAACAATGGATATAGGACTTAAACTCGTTACTGTTGCTCATGGAGAATCGACCGATTGGGTTTCTTTGGGGACACTTACTGCTAATCAATGGAATAGCGTAAATATCCCATTAAGCTCTTTTGTAATTACAGCAATGACTGATATTAAACAAGTTGGGTTTGTAACTACAAACAGTTTTGGTACTTTCTACATGGATAACCTCTATTTTTTCAATGGAGCTCCTTCTGCAATTTCAAACGTGATTGAAGATAATGGTGTTAAATGCTTTCCGGGTGTCGCTAAAGACTTTTTAATGGTAACTGCTGAAAAAGAAATATCAGAAGTGTCGATACTAAATTTAGTAGGGCAAACCATTAAATCAGTGGCTATTAATTCAAATTCTACAAAAATCACCTTGAACGACATCGTGAGCGGTCAGTATTTGGTTCGGATTAAGTTGGTGAATGGACAGGTTGGAACAACTAAATTCTTAAAACAATAACTCAATCATAAAGTACGCAGAGGATAATTCCTTTGCGTACTTTCAACACTAAAACTAATAAAAACAAATTCATGAAGAATCGATACATTACCTTATTCCTTAGTTTTATCTTTCTCCCGTTCATGCTCAGCGCTCAGTTTGTGACTGTGGGTAGCGGAAGTTACCGCACAACCTTTCCGGGTACAGACGTGGCAGGTCGAAATGGAATTCCTTCCGGTACGCCTTTTTTGAGCGGAAACGCTGTTGGTAAGCCGATTCCAACAAGCGATTGGTGGTCGGCGCTGGTGAAAAACGGTACTGCATCGAATCTTTTCAACTATCCGTATACCATGAAAACTTCCACCACAGGATTGGTGGTAAGTTATATTCCTACCGGTGTAATCGACGATTTGACACCATTTTTAGTGGGTGTTACCGGACTAAATTCTACGAATACCACTGTTTCCGATTATTCCGACTGGACAGTGACCATGGACTGGAATGACGGGACTCACGATTTTCAGGCGACTGCCGGTGTGGCAATGCCTTTCCTCTATTTTACAAAGAAAGCAACCGACGTGGCACAGGTTACCGTGAACTCCGGAACTGTGGTTATTTCCAACGAGATGCTGATTTGTACCAACGTAAAAAACGGAGCTGATTTTGCCGTTTATGCCCCTACAGGTAGTACATGGACGCAAAACGGAGCAGTGTATACTTCTACTCTGAATGGTAAAAACTATTGGTCAATGGCTTTTATTCCTTTGACAGCCACTAATGTTACCACCGTTGCCAATGAATATAAAAAATACGCCTATGTTTTTCCTGTAAAAACTACGGCAAACTACACGTTCAACGAATCAACATCTATACTTCATACCGATTTTACCGTGCAAACTTCCGTGAAAGAAGGAACTGAAACGAACATGTTGATTGGGTTACTTCCTCACCAATGGGCACATTTGGCTGCCTCTTCTCCGGTTCCGGATAAATACAGTTACGCCACTGTTCGCGGTGAAATGAAGACAATGGCCGGAAACAGTTTTAGCGTTGAAAATACCTTCCACGGCATTTTGCCAACATTGCCTTATGTCGATAATTACAGCAAAGGATTTGTGCCTTCGACGCTGACAGGTAAAATTGCGGAGCTGGAAAACAGTACTATGGCTACCTGGACTGACTCCTACAACGAGGGTCAGGTTTTCAATCAATTGATGCAGACCGCACGTATTGCCAACGAGATGGGAAATATCGCTTCGCGCGATAAAATTCTGGCTACTATTAAAACACGGCTCGAAAACTGGTTCAAAGCTGATAATGGCGAGGTCGCTTTTCTTTTCTATTACAATTCTACATGGAGTTCTATGCTCGGTTATCCTGCAGGTTATGGTCAGGACAATGGGCTGAATGACAAACAATTCCACTGGGGATATTTTATTCAGGCAGCTGCATTTGTAGAACAATTCAGTCCGGGATGGGCTGCGCAATGGGGTGGAATGGTAAATATGTTGGTGCGCGATGCCGCGGCTTATGATCGTGCTGATACCATGTTTCCATACTTACGAAATTTTAGTCCGTACGAAGGACACAGTTGGGTGGATGGTTTTGCGGCTAATCCACAGGGCAATAATCAGGAATCAAGTTCTGAAAGTATGAATTTCAATGCAGGGCTAATACAATGGGGTCAGGTTAGTGGCAACAAAGCTATTCGTGATTTGGGTATTTACCTCTATACAACCGAGCAAACAGGTATCGAAGAATACTACATGGACATTCATCACCGTAATTTTCCGGCTTCGCAAAAATACAGCTTGTATTCGCGCGTTTGGACAAACGGCAACGATAACGGAACTTTCTGGACCGCTGATATTGCCGCATCTTACGGTATTGAAATGTATCCGATTCAGGGCGGTGCACTGTATTTAGGTCAGGATACAGTGTATGTGAAACGACTTTGGGATGAAATTGTGGCCAACACAGGCATTGCAAGCAATCAGGTAAATCCAAATCTGTGGCACGATATTATGTGGGAATATCTCGCATTTATCGATCCTGCCAAAGCCATTGATATGTATAACTCATTTCCGAATCGTGAGATTAAATTCGGGATTTCGGACGCACAAACCTACCACTGGTTACATGCAATGAATGCTCTGGGATGCGTTGATGCAACCATTACCGCTAATTATCCCATTGCTGCCGCATTCCGATTAAATGGACAGATTAATTATGTTGCACAAAATTATTCGTCGTCTCCCATTACAGTAACATTTTCAACCGGTTATCAGTTAGCGGTACCTGCAGGTAAAATGGTTACCAGCAGAGATGGCAGTTTTTCCGGAACTATCACTTCATCATTTGCTCAGGCTTTTGTGGGTGGAAGTGTAAAACTCACTGTTGCTGTTTCGGGTGGTACTCCTGCCAAAGTTGAATTTATGGACGGAACTACTTCGTTGGGAACAGTTACAACAGCTCCATACGTATTGAATGCAACCAATTTACAACTTGGAATTCATAATTTCTATGCCAAAATTTACGATGGTGAGAAATACAATGTAACCAATGCTGCACAGGTTCTGGTTGGAAATCAATTGCCATATGGAGGAACTCCGGTTGCTATACCAGGGACAATAGAACCCGGTAAATACGACATTTTTGAAGGTGGAAAAGGTCAGAACATAACCTATTTGGATATCACTTCTGCAAATTTGGGCGATTCGCGCCTTGATGAATCAGTTGACGTAGCCAATAACACGGCTGAAGGTTTGACAGTGGGCTGGATTAACGAAGGCGAGTGGTTGAAATATACAGTCAATGTGGCTCAATCGGGTTTATACTCGTTTGCATTCCGCTATGCTTCGGGCAATTCTGCCGGCGGTGGTCCTTTCCATCTTGAACTCGATGGGCAACCGGTTTCTTCCGCCATTGCTGTGCCATCCACTTCTACTACTGTATGGACTGTTTGGGCAACTAAAACCGTAGCAGATATTCCACTCACAGCAGGTAAACATGTTTTGAAACTTGCTTTCTCAGCCGGAGAATTTAATCTTGGAAAAATGACATTTGTCCGCACCGGAGATTTGACTTCTAGTTATCCTTCGGCCAATGCAGGTGTTGATATAAAAGTAGTATTACCGGCAACTTCAACCACGCTGAATGGTTCGGCAAGTTACGAAACATCAGGAAAATCGCTCACCTATCGCTGGAAACAGCTCTATGGACCAGGTGTTGCAATAATTTCCGATTCTACCGTGACAAATCCGGGTATTTCAGGACTTCAGGATGGAATGTACAACTTCAGACTGACGGTAAAAAATACCGATGGACGCATTTCGAATGACGAAGTTCAGGTTATTGTAACCAGTACTGCGAATGTTGCACCAACAGTTTCTCTGACATCACCGACTGATGGCTCTACATTTACCGAAGGAAAAGCAGTTACACTTTCGGCCAATGCCAGCGATTTCGACGGAACGATTACCAAAGTTGATTTTTATCAGGGAACTACATTGCTTTCGAGCGTAGTAACTGCGCCATATACAGCCACATGGAACCCAACTGCAGCAACTTATGCAATTACAGCAAAAGCCACTGACAATGGTGGAGCGGTAAGTACCTCACAGGTTGCTAACGTAACGATTGCTCCGTTAATGTCTTGCACAACAACATCCAATGTAGCCACACAAGGTTCGTTTAGTGTTGGTTATAAATGCACATTCGAAACTATTGGAACAGATGTAAGAATTACTTACGAAATGCTGGATGATAAAGCAGGTGTTATTGCTTATTTGTGGCAAGAAACTCCATTTGCCGAATCGGGCATGACGAATGTAAACGGAAAGATTTTTTCCACCACTATCAGCGGTCAGACTCCGGGATCTACTATCAGTTATGCCTGTAAATTTGCTTACAGCGGAGGTTTGGCGGTTACCAAGTATATTACATATGTTGTGGGTACAAATTGCGGGAGCACAACTAACGATACACAGATACCAACCGGCTTTACGGCCTCATTGGGAGTAGTTACTGGTAACTCAGTAGAATTATTGCTGAATGGAACTGATAATTCGGGAACTGTCGTTTACAACGTTGCTTATGGTTCAAATACAACCAGTACAACAAGCGCTTCCGGAACCCAGAAATCGCTTTTGATTACTGCGCTGACAGCTGCCACGCCTTATTTTTTCAGCATAACAGCCAGCGATTTAGCCGGAAATAAAGCTGCGAATAATCCGATTATGATTTCGGCAACAACAACTGCTAATACCAATACCGATTGTGCTGGAACAGTTTCTGATGCTTCACAAGGAACGTTTAGTGTGGGTTATAAATATGGTTTTGTAACAACAGGAACTGATGTAGCTATTAGTTTTGAATTACTCGATGATAAAACCGGAGTTGTGGCTTATGTTTGGAATTATACTTCGGGCTTTGCTGAAAGCGCTATGACCAGTTCGGGTGGCAAGAAGTTTACGAAAACGTTGACAGGTCAAACAGCCGGTTCGGTAATCAAAGTAGCTTGTAAATTTGCTTATGCCGGTGGCATGGTGGTGACAAAACAATTCTCGTACATCGTTGGAAATATCTGTGCCGGAACTGCAGTTGATAATGTAATTTCCAAAGCCCCATTCTTTTATCCAAATCCGTTACAGAATGTGTTACATCTCGAACTTCCTGAAGATAATTGCCGCTTGATGCTGTATGATATTATAGGAAATAAGGTGTTTGATGCACAAGTTCCTGCAAGTTATACACTGAATATGGACGGATTTAAAACAGGAGTTTATTTTGTAAAAGCCGAAAGTTCAGTTGGAATCTTGAACGGAAAAATAATTAAAAAATAATAAGTTGGTCTTTAAATTCCCCTTCGGAGGAATTTAAAGACCAACTTATAAACTCAAAAAAGATGAAGTTCAAACTTGCATGTATAATCGTGATATGTCAGTTAACGGTGATTTCAATGTTTGCGGAATCAAAAACAAAGATTGAGATAAAGGATAACTGGTATTATCTGAACGGAGAAAAATATTTTATCAAAGCCATTGGTTATGAGATTGGTGCACGTCCCGGACAACATCCGTACGAAGGCACGCGAGCTGATGACCTAGATTTGATGAAATTCGACCTGAAAGTGATTAAAGAAGGAGGATACAATGCCATTCGGACCTGGAGTCAGTTTTCGGAACCACAACTGAAGTTGGTGCAAAGTTCCGGATTGAAGCTGATTATGGGTATTGATATTGCTCCGGACAAGGATTATGGTGACCCGATATTTATCAAAGAATCGGAAGAAAAGCTGATGAAGGTGATGAACTATGCAAAAAAATACGATTGCATAATAACTTATTTGATTCTTAATGAACCACAAACAGATCATATTCATGCGGTTACAGGTAAAGCTTTCGTGGCTTTAATGCAGCGACTCACGGCTATTATCCACAAAGAACATGCGGGTATTCCGGTGACGATTTCTGCAAATGCCATGATTAGCGATTATATCGACGAAAATATTTTTGATGTCTATGCTTATAACTGCTACGACCATGCGGAGGCACAAACCACCACAATGGGTTTTAAAGATTACATCAAAGGGCTTGTTGACCTGAATGGATTGAAAAAGCCATTTATCTGCACCGAGTTTGGGTATTCAGTTTCGCACAAAGGCTATGGCCGTTATGGTGGGCAAACGTTGACTCAGCAAAGTAAAGGTCTGATTGCCAATTACCGCGATTTAATCGATGCCAGAGCGGTGGGAATGTGTCCGTTTTACTATGCCGACGGTTGGTGGAAAGGTGGAGACGCTTATTATCACAACCCGGAACAACCCGAAGAATGGTTCGGATTCTGGGGCTACTCCGATGTCAAAGATAAGTTTGGCTCACCACGTCCGGTTTGGTTTGCCATGCGCGACTACATGAAAGCTTTGATTATCAGTCCTAAAAACAATGATATTTATCAAACAGGGAAAATTCCCGTGGAATTGTATACCGATAAAGATGTCAGCAAGGTGGTGGTCAAGCTCAATGATAAAGTATTGTATTCGAAAGCTATAATCAAAGAAGACTATTTTGCCGGTGAGTTTGATGCGGCTCCTAAAGGCATTGAAGATATGGAACTTGCATTTGAGTTTTACAATAAAGCGGACAAGTTGCTGAAAACCGAATCTATCATGATTTTGGCTTCCGATAAGCCGTTCGAATTGCCAAAATTGTCCATTGAAGTAACGCCTGACAAGGATTTGAGTGCCGGAAAAATTGCCAGCATCAAAACTACCATTGTTACTAACGAAAATTTCAGGTTGGGCGACGATGTGAAAGTGAGTTACAATACCCATTTGGGATGGGAAGTTGGTCCGCAGGCAACGGTTTCTATCAAGGACCAGCTCGAAAAGAAAACGATTCAGACCGAGAGTTTTTTTACTATTCCAGATAATTGTTGGGTGGTAAATGCTTCGGCAGGAGTGACGGTGCAGTACGGAAAATGCAGTTTCAAAATCCACGATCAGAAGCTGATATTCCGTGGCGATTGGGCAAAGGAAGTTGGCCGGAAATAGCCAATTACAGCCCATTGACGGGTTGTAAAACGGACGTTGAAACATGTTTCAAAACACAATAAGAATTAAGTATCTGAATATCAGTAAGTATAATTAAAGTTTTGTCGTGCTTTTGTGAGGTGAATCCTCACTTGTCATGAGTTTTTGTGAGGTGGAAAATTCCTCGAAAAGGGTTGAATAAATCTAATTTTGTAATCGGAAAATTTATCAGAGTTTAAAATTTAAAAGTATGAAGAAGGGTATTAAAGGTATTATCGCAGCATTATTTTTACTTTCAGCAAATGCTTCATTTGTGAAGGCGCAGAAGGATGCGACTGATAACTATAAGCTGGTGTGGGAGGACAATTTTGATAAATCTACATTGAATAAAAAAATGTGGACTGCTTTAGTTGACGGAAATGGTGCCGGAAATAAAGAAATACAGTTTTATCGAAAAGAAAACATAACCATAGCGAAGGAACCTGTTTCCAATGAAAGTTGTCTGATGATTACTGCCAGAAAAGAATCTTTCAGGAAACACGCTTGCACTTCCGGTCGCTTGTCGACTAAAGGAAAAATGGCATTTAAATACGGCAAGGTAGTTGCGCGAATTAAAATTCCAAAAACGGCTAATGGTTTGTGGCCTGCCTTTTGGATGCTGGGTGCCGACCAGGATGTGTCCGTTTGGCCTAAATGTGGCGAAATTGACATTTTGGAAATGGGAAACAAGAAAGGAATTGATAATGGCGTTCAGGATAGGTTCTTTAACGGTGCATGCCATTGGGGTGAAAGCTGGAACGGAGGAAGCTATCCAAACAAGGGAATCTCAAGCACAAGTCCGTATAGTTTGCAGGAGGATTTTCACACATTTACATTGTACTGGACTCCCGACTCAATTACAATGTATCTGGATCAGGAAAAATTTCCTCAGGCAAAGCCTTATTACACGATTCCAATTTCCGGCGATAACTTGCCAAATCAGACATCGACCTATTTCCGTAAGCCATTCTATCTTATTTTCAATCTGGCAGTTGGCGGTACTTTCTCGGAAATATACGATATCAGTCAGATTACAGCGCTTAACAACGTTGAAGCAAAAATGTACGTGGACTATGTGCGGTTGTATCAGAAAAAAGACCAGCATGAAGAGTTTCAGTTGTTGAAACGATAATACCTAACACTGAAACAATACAGTTATCCCCAATTTAAATCAATACTAATTTTAATATGAGTAATTACAAAACTGCTCCCGAAGATGTTGTTCCCTTTGGACAAAAAATCGCATTTGGATCCGGCCATTTAGCCAATCAGTTATTTCCTGCAGCCTTGGGAGTATTTATGGTTGTGTTGGTTATGTCGTTGAAAATGAATCCTATTCTTGCCGGGTTGTTGGGTGCTATTCCAAGGTTTATGGATGCACTGCTCGATCCGATTATGGGTTTTATTTCCGATAATACCAAGTCGAAATGGGGACGCCGCAAACCTTATATTTTGGTTGGGGCATTGATTGCCGGACTGGCTTTTATGATTATGTGGCAATTACATCCCGAAAATTCCGAACTGTACAACTTCTTTTATTTCCTCGTTGTTTCCTTGTTTTTCTACATTGGGTATACGGTTTTTGCAGCGCCACTTATTGGTTTAGGCTACGAAATGACTTCCGACTACAACGAACGCACCCGTTTAATGGCCGTTTCGCAATTTATGGGGCAAATAGCGTGGATGATTGCTCCGTGGTTTTGGGTAATAATTTACGATCAATCTATCTATAATTCAGCTCCCGAAGGTGCCCGAAACCTGTCCATTTGGGTAGGTGCATTATGCATGATTCTGGGAATTATGCCGGCTCTTTTCAACAAAGAAAAAGTGGACTTGGATAAAGATAAACTGGCCGATTTATCGTTTAAAGATTTGGCAGTCAATTCAAAAGAGTTTTTTAGAGGGATTAAACTGACCTTGAAAAACAAACCTTTTGTGAAGCTTTGTGCTACAACATTCCTGATTTTCAATGGATTTCAGACTATAGCTCAATTTGCATTTTTCATTATTGTCTATTATCTTTTCAAAGGCGATACAACAGCAGCCGGAACATGGCCGGCCTGGTTTGGAACCATAAGTTCCGTTGCTACTGCCTTTTTGGTTATCCCCATTGTAACCGCAATTTCGGTGAAAGTTGGGAAAAAGAAAGCGTTTATAATAGCCACTTTGCTGTCGATGATAGGTTACGCGCTGAAATGGTGGGGTTTTAATCCCGCACATCCATGGCTCATGTTCATGCCCATTCCTTTCCTTTCGTTTGGTATCGGTGGCTTGTTCACCTTGATGATGTCAATGACTGCCGATGTTTGCGATTTGGATGAATTGAATAATGGTGAGCGTCGCGAAGGCATGTTTGGAGCCGTTTACTGGTGGATGGTGAAACTGGGAACAGCTGCTGCAATGTTGTTAAGTGGAGTTGTGTTGCACTATATCGGTTTCAACGAAGCTGTAAAAGTACAAACTTTAGAAACCATTACCAATCTCAGAATTGCTGATATTGTGATACCAATTGTTAGTGGTCTATTGGCAATTTTGGTTATTTGGAAATACGATATTACCGAAGCCAAAGCCGACGAGATAAAAGAGAAGTTGGCTAAACAAAAGGCTGATAAACAGCAATAAAATTCAAAATCAACTTATGGAAAATACCGCTTCTAAATTATCTTTCAAAGAAAAGGTTGGTTATAGCTTAGGCGACACGGCCTCGCATTTTGTATGGGATATGGTTGGCTTTTGGTTGCTGTTTTTCTACACCGATGTGTATGGCATTTCGGCTGCTGCTGCGGGAACAATCATGCTCGTTGCCCGCTTTTGGGACATGGCTATCGATCCGATTATCGGCGTTGTTTCCGACCGCACCAATACACGTTGGGGTAAATTTCGTCCGTATATTTTGTTTGGTGCCATTCCGTATGCTATTCTGGCCATTCTGACATTTACAACACCCAATTTTGGCGAAGTTGGAAAGATTATTTATGCCGGAGCCACTTATGTGCTTCTGATGACAGCTTATGCCACCATAAATCTGCCCTATTCGGCTTTGGGAGCCGTTATGACTGATGATACTTACGAGCGTGCCGGATTGAATACTTATCGGTTTATTGCCGGATTTTCCGGACAGTTTATCGTTACCGGACTGGCATTGACGCTGGCTAAGTTTTTTGGAAACGGCAACAAAGCCCTGGGGTTTCAATACACCGTTTTCTTGTTTGCTGCATTGAGTCTGGTGTTTTTCTTCATTACGTTTCAAACAACCAAAGAACGCGTTCAACCACCCAAAGCACAAAAGAATTCGTTGAAAGAAGACTTTGGTAATCTGTTTAAAAATCAGGCTTGGGTTATTCTGGCGCTGGTTGGCATTATTTCGTTTATCATGTTTGCCATGCAAAATGCCGCCATTGCCTATTATTTTAAATATTATCTGGGCAAAGAAGATAACGTTCAGCTTTTCAATGTGGTTGGTACTGTGGCATTGATTGTGGCCCTTCCGTTATCAAAGCCATTGGCAAAACGCTTTGGAAATAAAAATGTGTTTATTGGTAGTTCATTGATTTCTGGTTTGTTTTTCATTCTGATTTATTTGGCTCGTGTGCAGGATATTATCACTATTTATGTCTTTAATATTATTGCCAAAATGGCCTATGCGCCTGCCGTTCCGCTGCTTTGGACAATGATTGCCGACTCAGCCGATTATGGCGAATGGAAAACGGGTCGTCGCTCAACTGGTTTGTATTTTTCTGCTGCTGTTTTTGCTCAAAAAGCAGGGTGGGGAATAGGCGCTGCCATTGCCGGTTGGATTCTGACTTTGTCGCAGTTTATGCCCAATATAGCCCAGACCGACACTGCCATTACAGGCATTAAACTGCTGGTTTCGGTCATTCCCGGCATTTTGTATATGTCGTGCGCCATTTTTATGATTTTCTATAAAATAGATAAGAAGACAACAGATCAAATGAAAATTGATTTGGATGCCAAACGTGTATTAGAAATATAGTATTATGAACAACATAGACACATAGTTCTCAATAGGTAAAACTATTTTTTCTATGTGCCTATGTGGTTAATATTTTAATTTAATAAAAAAAGAATGAATAACTTATTTGTTGGAAGCAATTTAATTCAATCCGTAAAGAAAACAGTAGAAGGACAATTTGTCGAAATTGAAGATGAGAAGTATTATCAGATAAAAAATTATGACAGCATGTCGCCGTTT
>Ga0302321_100003839_pt1 | contig 12960 bp, 10 predicted proteins | sample Fen_T0_1_FD_202505 | JGI IMG/M metagenome (GOLD analysis project Ga0302321, IMG submission 202505) | Peat permafrost microbial communities from Stordalen Mire near Abisko, Sweden - Fen_T0_1 | ecosystem: Environmental > Terrestrial > Soil > Wetlands > Permafrost | place: Sweden: Abisko...
ATCATTTTTGTGATCTCCCTGCTGCTCATGCTTGCAGCGTTGATAGGGCAGAGTTGGGTAGGCGCAACATTGGGATATGCAGCTCCTTTTCACGCTTATGCGAGCCTGATCCTGCTACTTACGTGGTTTTCGGTGGTCCACCTCCTGCTAGCAGTAATTGTTGGCATTCTTCTTTGGGGCCGGATCGTGCGTGGCAGATTGGCCGGGCACGGCTATATCGTCGAAGTGACAGGTTACTGGTGGTATTACACAGTAATTGCTAGCGTGCTTATGTGGTTATTCAGCGTGCTGATTAGATAACGCGGACGGCCCACTTGTGGAGGTATCGTAATGAATATCTGGGTTGATGCAAATGGATGGCCTTTTCCGCCTTTTGTGTTGCTTGTGTGTCTCGTTGCCGAAATCCTCTACTTTCGCGGTTTGTCCGTACTCATTAATGCAGCACAACGGAAGGAAAAAATGATGCGTGACAGGGGAAGACTTCACCCTTCCCCCGTGACCATCACTCTTTCCTCTGGTCGGAAGTATCAGTGGAATAGCTGGTTCTGGCGTGGGATCTTGTTTCTCTGTTCACTGCTTGTTTTCCTGCTCGCGTCTTCAGCGCTCATTGATCTACTCTCTGCTCGGCTCTTCTGGGTGCACATGGTTCAACATTTGCTCTTGTTGGTTGTCATGGCTCCGTTGCTTGTTGCTTCTGCCCCTTTTCTGCCTGTGTGGCTGGGCTTGCCACGCCGGGTACGCAAGTTCATAAAAATCGTTGTTCACCTCAACGTCAGACATGCTTTTTATCGTCTGGGGCACTGGCTACGGCAACCTGTTCTCACATGTGGGCTTTTGATTATAGGAACCTGGGTCTGGCACTGGCCTCCCCTCTACGATCTGGCTCTGACAAATGGAGCAGTTCATGATTGGCTTGAGCATGCGACTTTTCTTGCTGTGAGCGTCCTTTTTTGGTCACAGGTGATACCTTCATTTCCCCTGCGTCCCCGCCTGAGCTATCTTGGTCGTGTAGGGTATCTTGGTATCGCGATTGTCCAGAACGTCGTTCTAGCGGCATTATTGGGATATGCACCTCAATCCCTCTACGCTCCTTATATGCGGTTGATTGCTTTACCGGGCGCTCTTTCTACGTTGCAGGACCAGCAGTTTGGTGCGGGTATTATGTGGACGTTTGGCGATGTCCCTTTTGGGATTGCCTTAAGTATCCTTCTGCAACATTGGCTGGCCTCGCAGATGGAGGAGAGCCAGGAGAATAATAACGCCGTCTCTCAACATTAGTGACTGAATGCTAACGTTCGGAGAACGCGGCATGGATAAAATAAGACACCTATCTGATGAAAGGAAAGACTATGCAGCGTCTAGATAGCTTGCAGAAAATAGCCATATTTGCCGTTATTGCCTCTTCCACGCTTGTCATTCTTGCTGCAACGGTCTTAGGTTTCAGGTTTTTTAGCGTGAGTCATAGCCAGGCAAGAACACAGCCAACGAACCTGCCTATTGCCGGTTTCCCGCTGGCAGGCCAGATAGCACCGGAATTTAGCCTGGTGAATCAGTTTAATAAACGTGTCAGTCTCTCTTCTCTGCGTGGTCACGAGGTTGTGCTGGCATTTATCGATTCGGAATGCAAGACGCTCTGCCCTTTGACTGCTACCATTATGTATAATGCCAGAACTCAACTGGGATCTTCAGCAGCCAACCGGATAGAGTTGGTGGCTGTCAACGCTAATCCTGCTGTTACCAGTGTTGCATCAGTGCAAGCATGGTCCATCGAACATGGTATGTTACATCAATGGTCATTTCTAACTGGCTCGGCGAAGCAGCTCCAATCTATCTACCATTTATATAATGTGTATGACCAGGTTGATGCAAATGGCCAGGCTGTGCATGATCCCATTATGTTTATCATCGATGCTCAAGGACATGAACGACTCTTCTTTGAAACGCTTAACTCAAGCAGTCCAGCCGATCTTCGCGATCAAGAAAATGGTTTGCTTGCTGGTATGCGGCAGTGGCTACCGGCTTGAGTGAGAAAACATATAAATACATGCCTTTCGTCGATGATTTCCTTCACACGAATTATGCGTTCTTTGGGCTACCCGAACCTTGCGCTCCTTAAATTATGCGAATCGTATGTTCCGCAAACATTGTATTGATGTTTGAAACGCTCAGGAGGACCTGACACCATGAAAGCATCACAGAGTCTTTCTATCGAAAAACTGGAAGAGAAGAGAGAATTGCAGACTCTACTCGCGACTCTCTCTAGCTACATCAATCTGATGAAGCCTCATGTCACCGTCTTGTTGCTTGGTATTACTGCTGCGGCAATGGCGATTGCCGGGCGTGGACTGCCGCCTCTTTTTCTTACAGTCGCAACTTTACTGGGTGGCGCACTGGCTGCCGGTAGCGCTAACTGTATCAATTGCTATATTGACCGCGACATTGATCATATGATGTCGCGTACGCAACGTCGCTCATTGCCGTCTGGTCGTGTGCAACCCCGACAAGCGCTCGTCTTCGGTATTATTATCGGTATCTTATCTTTTGTTCTTCTGACTGTTTGGGTCAATTTGTTGAGTGCAATTCTGGCCAGTTCTGCAATCTTCTTTTATATTTTCATCTACACGATCTGGCTAAAGCGTTCGAGTGTGCAGAATATTGTCATTGGTGGTGCGGCTGGCGCGGTTCCGGTGCTGGTTGGCTGGGCGGCGGTGACGAACACTGTTTCACTGTCTGCCATCGTGCTCTTCGCTATTATCTTCTACTGGACGCCTCCCCATTTCTGGGCGCTCGCGTTGCTGATCCAGAAGGATTATGAGAAGGCGAATATACCTATGCTCCCTGTCGTTAAGGGTGATAAAGAGACTCATCGGCAGATCTTCCTCTACTCGGTGCTGCTGTTTGCCGTGACGCTCATATTATTTGCCATGCATACCATGGGATACATTTATCTTGTGTGTGATATTGTGCTCAATGGTGTTCTATTGTATATGGCGTTGCGTCTTCTGCTCGACAAAACGAGGAAATGGGCACGCACACTTTTCTGGTATTCGAATTGCTATCTGGCTCTGATCTTTGCCGTGATGGTAATCGACCGCATCGTTATGCGTTGAGTTTCTCGGTTCGACGGAAACGGTCAGAGATAACAATAATGCAGGGGCACATGAGTAATGGTATTGCTTATCTTAGGGGAAGCTTGAAGCATGGATGTTGAGCATATAACCTCTGGCGAGATACAGGTACAGAAACAGGGAGCATGGCAAGCTCCACGCAAGCGCCGTATTATAACCTTCGTTGCTGTGTGTATTTTTAATATGGTGTTGCTTATTCTCCTGGTAACTCTACTGTTAACTCCTGCTTCTAAACAGCCAGGTGCTCATACTGGTACTGATAGTAATGCAGGGGATGTTGCCAGTCCTCTTATTGGGCTAGCAGCACCGGATTTCACATTGCCGGTGTTAAGTGGGAGCCCAGGAGCATCTCAGCTTCATCTCGCGGCTCTCGAAGGGAAACCAATTATACTGACGTTTTGGGCATCGTGGTGTGCACCTTGCAATGACGAGGCTGCATTTTTACAGAGCTCGTGGCCCGCCCTGAATGAGCAAGGTATTATCTTGATTGGTATTGACGGTTCAGAAAAAGCTAGCGAGGCGCTCAAGTTTTTGCAAAAGTACACTATTTCCTATCCTAACGTGCAAGATACTATAAATAGTGCGACGGCGATGGACTATGGTGTGGCGGGCTTGCCAGAGACCATCTTTATCGACCGCAAGGGCCTGGTTGTCGCCAAATGGATCTCCCCGCTCACCGCACAAGGATTAGAGCTTGAAGAGGCAAAGCTTGTATGAGAGAGAAAGCGCACAGGCCCTTTTGTGATATACTCATTTCATAGCAACGTTCTGGAACGGAGAACAAAAAGGCCTATGATAGTGCAGCCACGTCTAGCGTCAACGGTTTTGCTTGTGCGAGATATTGTTGCAGAGCCGGTGGGTCTGGAAGTCTTTATGGTGCGTCGGGTTGTGCAGAGTGAGTTCATGCCCGATGTCTATGTCTTTCCCGGCGGTTCTGTCTCCGCAGACGATCTTCTGGCGGAACAGGTGGAGGAACTTTGCGCCCCTGTAAGCTCCTTTGTGGCCGATCCTGAGGGACGCACCTCTCTGGGTACTGGTGTACGCGTTGCCGCCATTCGCGAAGCCTTTGAAGAGGCCAATGTCTTGCTCGCATATCAGGCCGATCAGCAGTTCCTGGCGATTGACAACGATGCGGTAGCACGTTTTGCAGCGTATCGTCAGGCTTTCAATGAGCGCAATGGCTCTATCGTTGAGCTAGCGAAGCGCGAACACCTTCTACTCGCGACCGACAGCCTGATCTACTTTTCACACTGGATTACTCCTGAAGGTGCTCCGAAACGGTACGATACACATTTCTTTCTAAGCTCAATGCCGCCGGAACAGGAAGCGCTGTATGACCAGCTTGAGACCAGTGCGGGTACCTGGATTCAGCCAGGACATGCCCTGGAACGCTTCGCGGTAGGTGGCTTCCCCCTGGCCTTTCCGACCTATCATCAGTTACGAGATCTGGCACGCTGTCACTCAGTGCAAGAAGCACTGGTCATAGAACGCTATGTGCCTACCCATCTGCCGCTTCTCAAACTTATTGATGATGTCCAGCATGTTTATCTACCTGAAGACACAACTGACACCTGGAAATTGCGGGGTATATAAGAACGAATTATAAACTTTTAATCGAAGCTAGACTTGTTCCCTGCTGTTTGTCTGGTAATTCGATGCCCTCGATGAAATACAATAGTTGATAGAAGTAGCTAGTAGAATAGGACACTATCAAGTGTATAAGTTGAGAGAATAGTCGATGCTGTTCTCTCAACCTATCTCCTCTTCAAGTAAGCGCACTAGTGTCCCAACGTGTTGTGTAGGACTTGCCAGCATGCCTTCAAGAACGGTTTTCATCTGATTTAATAGTCGAGTTATAGTTTCACTTTTAAAATAGTGATGGTAGCCAGACATCATTATTACAAGCTGCTGAAATGGCCAGAATTCAACTCTGAGAGGATATTCGGTTGGCACGAAGGTCTGCCGCGAATCGCTATGTTGTATGCCAAAGTCGAGGCGCGCTTTTCCCCCCACTGCTTCATAATTGTAGCGTGGAAAGTTCTCGAAAACGAGGTAGCTCTCGAAGAGTGTAGTAGTTTCGGGTACTCCTAGCCATGCTTTTATTTGCCTGATAGGAGTCTGCTCGTACTCACGCAGTTCCGCCAATTGCGCCTGCAAATCTTGCAGCCAGGGTAGTAGTGGCTTATCTACAGGTATGTGCAGGTGGAAAGGGAGGATGTTGTTGAAAAATCCTACCATATACTCGGAATCAGCGAGCGTGGAGTAAAGATCTGGGGTCAGGTATTGCGCCAGGAGCGGATAGGCATCTACGACCACTTCTTTGAGTTGGGAGGACATTCCCTGTTGGCCACACAGGTTATGGCCCGGGTAAACAAGACGTTTCAGGTGAATGCCCCTCTCCATGTGTTCTTTCTGACCCCAACTGTAGCAGGATTAGCTGAGGCTTTAGTGAAATATGAGACCAAGCCAGGGCATATTGCAGCCATTGCCCGCTTGCGCCAAAAGCTTGATGCTATGTCACCTGATGAGGTGCATAAAGTTCTCCAAGCCAGGCAAAAAGAAGGAAAATAGCTGCTAATGCGCGTCTGTCAGGAGCTTCTGCAAAGAAGAACGACTTGATGGGTGCAAACGCATTATCCTGAAGTACGGCAATCACTGATCCCCTACGGTTGACAAACTCAGAGTAATCCCTAGCGGAGATTGCGGGGGGAAAAAATGTCGGGAGGCCACAGCTGCTTCCCGATATCACTCAGCTTGATCGGCTTCATCTTGCGGTTCGTTTCGCTGATATCTCGCCACGTATCTGTTTCAACGGTCTGTACCATGTCGCGAGGGAAGAACAATTCGGCGGTCCAATCGAATACCACACGGACCTTCCGTTCCATACCTGGTAGTTTGCTGAGATAGATACTACGCCAGAGAAACCAGGCCAAGAAACCCGAAAAGCGCCATCCCTTTATCTCTGCACAAGCTGTATGATGGCCTACAACGCAGAGCATGCCCAATGCCGTAAAATGGAACGATTTTTGCGGCTTTCCATGAACACTGGCATGGATATTGTGTGCCAATGTATGTGCTTCACGCAAAGCATACTGAGCTGTGGCTGGATAGGGTTGACCCGTTTGACTATTGGTAATCACTGCACAATCTCCTAGAGCCCAGATACCCGGTAGACCAGTGACCGCCAGATGACTGTCAACAACCACTGCACCGCGTTTGTCATGTAAGGTTGGCAGCGCCTGTGCCAGTGGATGTGGCCTGACCCCAGCTGTCCAGATGAGCGTCTCTGTGCGTATTATCTCTCGCGGGTTGAGGATCACGACACCAGGGCGTGCAGATGCCACACGTGTAGCGAGTTTGAAAGTGACTCCTCGTGCCCTCATCCGCTCCAGGGCATAATCAGCCAATGAGCGACTGAGCTCTGGCAGAATAGAATCACGCGGATGTACCGCAACAATTTTAACTTCATCAGGAGGAATATTTGGATAATAGGGCAGCGCCCCCCGTACGAAATCGTTCAGCGCACCAGTCAACTCTGCCCCAGCAAAACCAGCTCCGGCTATGACAAATGTCAGCATTGCCTTGCGTCTCTCAGCATGAGGCTCCTGATCAGCATTTTCAAGCATATCTATCACGTGGTTGCGAATGCGCATGGCATCTCTCAGCGACTTGAAATTAAATGCTGAGGCTTCCACTCCTGGCAGGCCCAGGTAATGAGAGACGCTGCCCACTGCTAGCACGAGATGATCAAAAGGGAGTTCACGCATTTGAGAGGAGTTGGCCATTGGTACATAGAGCACACGTTTCTGCTCTACGTCGATCCACTCGGCGCGTCCATGTACGATCTGTGTACGCCGCAGGCTTGTACGTACTGGGCGGCAAATATGTGCAGGCTCAAGGCTTCCACCGGCAACCTCGGCGAGCATGGGTGTAAAAAGAAGCGCGTTGGTATCGCTCACAATCGTCAAAGAGACATGGGGATCTGCACCAAATGCTTTTTCCAGATCCTGGGCGGTCTGTACTCCTGCAAATCCTCCCCCCACAATCACGATACACGTCTTGATCTCTGCTTGAGAGGCAGGAGGATGGTAATCATTGTCAAATAGAACTATGGCCAGATCATTGAAAGCCTGCGTAAATGGCCCGACACTTGCACCATACAAGACCCACCCGACAAAGGCTGGAAAGAGTTGACGCATCTCTGTATCGGTCCACTGCGGTAATTGGCCGGAGAGCAAGGGGAGCAGGATCACACTGATTACCTCCCAGGAGGCTACTCCTGCTGCCGCCATCGTCAACATACCATCGATATAGGCATAGCGTCTCGCACGAAAAGCTTCTGCATAGCCTATCCCTATCAACAGGCCCAGTACTATCGCCACGCTGCTCCATAGTGTAATAAGCAAGAAGCAACTGCTCATTGTCCCTGCGAGCAGGCCTATGGTGCCATATCGTATGTGTTTATTTATATGCATTATAGAAATCCATCTCTATTTTCTCATTTCTCTCCAGGCTTCTTCCTTTTTTCCTCCTCTGGCGAATATGCGCAGCAGGTCAAGGAAGAGCGCTCGACTTCCCAACAGAGAGATTCCCAAAAATCAACAGTTTCTCCCGCTGATTTAATACTGGTGGCGAAGTCGATTTTTGGCTTCGCTACCAGTATCTGATTTGGTGAATTGGCAATTGCAGAGGTATCCACTGAGTCGGCAACAGGCCTCTGGTGCGGAGGACCCTTTCTCTGTTGTCTTGTGGACGAGCCTATGCGCACCAAAGTGGCGGGAGACCCGTTTCATGCCAGCATGTATGGGTTTGCTACAGATTACATCTCGTTTTGTGCACTTTGTGGGTTATATTGGTTGCTCACTTCGTGGGCCAATGAAAACCGGATACAGCAATCCGATTGTCATACCATAGATAATATGGCCTAGCAAGCTCAATGTAAAAGTGATTGGCGTGAGTGCAAACAACATTTGAGCCCCATGAGGAGCAATCAGAACGGTCACGATCAGACAGAGCCAGATAGCAAGCCCAAATGCCAGGGCGGCAAGGCGAACATCTAAGCGTGGTTTCAATGCTCGATACACAACGGTAAATGCCATCCCCATAAATCCGCCGTCGCCAATATAGCGCCAGAGGTATCCGATCAGAACATCTGGTTTATTGGTGTGTAGCAACCACATACCGATGTTCGGGATAAAATCCCCCCAGATGCCGAGTTGGATAAACACAAAACGCATGCTATCGTAAAAAAAACAGGCAATCAGACCGATCAGGAAGCCTGTAAGTGCCAGTTTCCCATAACGAGGATACAGTATTCCAATAAAGGTCCAGAAGACTATTGCGGGCCACACGATTGTGTAGGCAGCGATATCCAGCGGGAGTATGCCAATAATGGCAATGGCCAGGGCCGTAATGGCTGAGAAGCCGATCGCGAAAAACAACAGACTCATAAATACGCGTTGATGCCATTCTGACATCCAGTCGACATAAATACCGGGAAGCGATACATCAATTGCACTACGACGGGCGCGAGATCTTACTGGATCTGAAGGCGAGAGCTGCTCTGTCCGTTTGGGTGTTCCAACGGTGGACCATTGTGGATTCTGACCCTTGTGCATGGTTGGCTCCCTCTCTGAAAAGAAGCTGTCAAAACGTTCTGCTTCAGGCAAGTCTTGTCGCCAGTTATGCAAAAATTGTTGCGGGGGAGCTGTTTCGCTCTCGCGCGAGCGAGCGATCCCTATAGGTACATGTGCGACTTCGTGAGCCCCTGTCTCTCTCGTTTGAGAGAATGGCAGGAGTAAGGATGAATTGACTCCTCCTGCTCTTCCATCGTGTTCGTCTACAATGTTTGTCGATGCTTTCGCTAAGAGCTGAGGTGTTTCTAAATATTCTAGTTCTAGATTTTCTCCCGGCTCATATTGCTGCGAAAGAAACTGCTTTTTGACACTCGTCAGTGTTATCCGTTGTCCGTCAATGCGTTGCTTTTCTGGCATATAAAAAACTCACTTGCTTGCCGTTTGGCGAACATCTACCATTAGTAACTTTCCTCCTTAAGAAGAGAGGTTTCTGCTTGACTGACCCTATTGGGATTCTCTTCAAAGGAACCGGGCGCATCTGTGCTCACACGATCTTCATGCTAATGAGAGAATCACAGATGTGTTGTTGGCGAATACCGTTCCAACATGGTTAAGTTTAGCAGAGATGCTCCTGGTTTTGAGGGGAAAAAGGGGGAAGGTTTCACCTATAAGAAATCATCAACAGAATTCTTCAAGAGACAGCCACTCTGTAATCCTACTAGTATGACTTGATCATAGTCTCTTTTTCTTTTTCTTAATATAGTAAAAGAAACCGTCTCGCTAATGGAGTGGAATAGCAGGTGGTTTGTTATTACTTTGAATAAATAGAATTCTTCAGCGTATAGCATTTTTGGGGTAACGATCATCAGTTGAAGAAGGTGCGAGCACATCTTGAATCTGAATTGTCTTACCACGTTGAGGACTCACCGAGATCATAATAATAGGAGTCTCCAGAAACTCTTCAAGGCGTTTAAGATACGCTTTTGCTGCCTGTGGAAGGTCAGCATAAGAATTAATGCCAGTTGTGCTACACTGCCAGCCTTCAACTTCTTCATAGAGAGGTTCACATGCTGCAAGATCGGAAAGGGTGGCTGGGAGGCTGCGGATTGTCTGGCCGCGCAAATTGTAAGCGGTGCAAATTTTAATAGTGGGGAAAGTATCGAGCACATCAAGTTTAGTAACAATCATCGCGTCCAGGCCATTAAGCTGAGCCACGAAACGGCCTGCAACTGCATCGAACCAGCCGCAGCGACGTTCTCGGCCACTATTGGAACCATATTCTTGACCACGTTCGCGTATCGTTTCACCCATAGCATCAAACAACCCTGTTGGCATTGGCCCGCTACCGACGCGTGTTGTATAAGCCTTGTAGACCCCAATAATACGATCAACGGAACGGGGAGGCAGGCCAGCGCCAACTGCTGCATTGCCAGCCATCGTTGATGAAGACGTGATAAATGGATACGTTCCGAAATCGGTGTCAAGGAGAGTACCCTGGGCCCCTTCCAAAAGAATCGTTTTGTGCTCAAATAAAGAATCGCGCAGCATCTTTTGCGTATCCTGGATATGTGAATGGAGTTGAAGGCCATATTTGAAGTATTCGCCATGTATCTCTTCGAGGGAGAGTGGTAGCTGGCCATAAATCTGCGTGATCATGCGATTCTTCTGGTGCAGGATGGTAGAAAGTTTTGCGCGTAATGTATCAACATCAAGTAGATCAGCCATACGAATCCCCGTACGTGCATGTTTATCAACATAAGCAGGCCTGATGCCACGTTGAGCAATATCCATCTTTTCTGAACCGCGCGCTTCCTCTTCAAGCCGATCCAGTAAGAAATGATAGGGCATCACAACATGTGCACGCTCACTGATATAGAGGCGAGAGATATCTACTCCCTGTTGCTGAAGTTGCCGCATCTCTTGTAAGAGCCCCTTGGGGTCAACGACGACGCCGTTCCCAATAATGCAGGTGATATTGGGGTAGAGGATGCCGGACGGAACAAGATGGAATGAGAACTCGCCATTGGCGTTGACAACACGATGGCCATCATTGCTGCCTCCTTGGTAGCGTACTACAAAATCTGCACGCATAGATAGCTCATCTATGATTTTACCTTTGCCCTCATCCCCCCATTGGGCTCCAATAACTGCTACAACTGCCATAATCTTCTTTCCTCCCGGCTTTCTAGGTTCGTCTAGCATGCAGTACGATGTAATTCGAGTCACATTACATCACATTTTTGGTCACTGTCAATATTTAAGGTTGCTGAATATAATTTAATAATAATTGATCCGTGATCTGCTCGATAGGAGCTCGATCATCAGTAAACGCAATCCCTCCATCGGTATGGCCTTGAGTAGCGACAGGTAAAACTTCGTTTGCGACTTGCGCCATTGTTGAGTTTGGTGTAACCTGGTCAAGATTTGACTGGAATGTACGGAGTGAAGTTGGTTGCATAGTCGCCATGATCTCAGTATTGAAGGTGCCTGGAACATTGAATACGTAAACGCTGGGAAAAACCTGGCTCATCGTATTAACAAATGCCTGGACGAGCCGATAGTCATGAGTTGTATGTCCTGTATTCAATGCGACAACGCCTGTAGGTGATAGATGAGAGCGTATAGATGTGAAAAACTCGCGTGTAGTGAGCTGGAAAGGGATATAGGGTTGTTGAAAAGCATCGACTGCGACCACATCATAGTGAGCCTGAGTGGTAGCGAGAAAAGTACGGCCATCCTGAGTATAAACGTGCAGGTTGGGTTCGTTCATATCGAAATATTTACGTCCAGTATCGACGATAGCGGGATCGATCTCCACGCCATCGATAGGTACCGGTCCATAGACCTGCGTAAATTGGCGTGCAATTGTTCCACCTGCAAGTCCGATGATACCAACACGTTTTAGTTGTTGTGGCTGGAAGCCTGGGTTAAAGTAAGGGGCTGAAAGAAAATAGTCCCAATACCATCCAGTGAGAACTCTTTCTCGATCGGGATAATAGATAGAATGTATAGCCTGACCCTCATTCAAAATGAGCTCTCGTGTACCATCGGCTTGCTGCGCCACCTGGATATAGTTGTACAGTGATTCCTGCTCATGTACCAGATGTGGTATCTCTTTAAGTGGCCCGAGAGGAAGAAGGAGCAAGATGAGAGGGATTGCAAACGAAGGGCGCCAACGTGGGCGTAATCCCCAGAGTGATGCAGCAAAGAGGAGAACTCCGAAGACCAGAAGTGTGCGGCGTACACCTAACCATGGAATGAGCCAGAGTACAGGTAAAAAGGAGCCCAGAATACTGCCGACGGTAGAGAGGGCATAGAGCGAGCCACTGACGCGCCCACTTTTTCCCACATCTTTGTTTATAAGGCGGATAGCAAATGGTGAAACGAGTCCAAGTAGTATGATTGGAATGGCAAAGAGCAACATCGTGCCGACTAAAGAGCTAGCAAAGATGCTGACCGATAGCTGGGCCATACCTGTCACGGACCACGTAAGGATACTTTGACTTACGAACGGAATAAGCATAATAGCCAGAGCTGCAGCGGCTGTAATGACGCAGAGAACTTGCTCATGGGGATAGCGGTCAGCGATCTTGCCGCCGAGGAAGTACCCAATGGTGAGGTAAAGTAGGATTAATCCGATGAGGTTGCCCCAAATGAAGAGAGAGGTACCAAAATAGGCTCCTAAAAGGCGTGATGCGCACATCTCAAGAGCCAGGCTAGTCATGCCACCAACGAACACCAGTCCGCCAAGAAAGTATTTCACCATGCCTCCATCTATGATGTTTCTCCAGATACACAGAGAAAGCTGCTAACCACAGTGTATTGCTTTCATAGAATTGGTGTATATGTGTTACACTCCCCAATGAATGATAAGCTTGCACTCAGGTATGAAATGAGCAAGCAAGAATGTATCTCCTGATAATGTATTGCTCATCTGAATGGTCGGAACTACCTAAGTAGCGTCAATATTATAACGTATTTATTATAGTGTGGCTAGACTTCTGAGTACTTCTCCAGGCATTTTTATTTGTGTGGGTTGCATCTCGTGCCAATGAGGCAGTTTGCAGCCAGAGCAGCAGGCAAAGCGGTAACCAACATGTCTCAAAATGCACACAGGTGCTTCCTATAGGTTGAAGTCAGGATGTATTATGGTTTTACTATCTGAACGTTATACAGACGTATTGTGGTTCAGAGCATTAAGTTCGAAGTGTTGCTAGTTTGTTATTATTTGTGATATTCGCTGGAGAAGCTCTAGA
>Ga0302321_100003840_pt1 | contig 12959 bp, 12 predicted proteins | sample Fen_T0_1_FD_202505 | JGI IMG/M metagenome (GOLD analysis project Ga0302321, IMG submission 202505) | Peat permafrost microbial communities from Stordalen Mire near Abisko, Sweden - Fen_T0_1 | ecosystem: Environmental > Terrestrial > Soil > Wetlands > Permafrost | place: Sweden: Abisko...
ACGCGCCTCCCCAAGCATACCCCGCCAGCATCGCCAATCGACGCGCCTTTCAGGGCAATCCTGCCTCGGGAGCGCCGTGTTCAGCCCTTGCTAGCGCCTTCGATGGCGCTCACGGCCGCACGCAGGCCGAGCAGGTAGCTGTCGGCGCCGAAGCCGCAAATTTGGCCTTTGGCAATTTCAGCGAGTACCGAGTGATGGCGGAAGGCTTCGCGTGCGTGGATGTTCGACATGTGCACTTCGACGATAGGTACGGTCAGGATGGCCAGCGCATCGCGCAGGCCGATGCTGTAGTGCGTCCATGCGCCGGCGTTGATTACGACGGCATCGACCTTGTCGGCGAAGGCCTGGTGGATGCGCTCGCACATCGCGCCTTCGTGGTTGGTCTGGAAGCTCTCGACGCTGACCTTCAGTTCCTGTGCGAGACGCTGCAACTGGGAGTCGATTTCGGCGAGCGTCGTCGTCCCGTATTGCGCCGGGTCGCGCTGGCCGAACATGTTGAGGTTGATGCCGTTCAACACCAGGATTTTTTTCATGCCGGTTGTTCTCCGTGTGGCTTGTAGGGGGCTTGTGCAGCGAAGCGGTCATTGTGCCTTAATCGGCGGCGGCGCCCAATAGTGCGGTGTCAATACGCTCAGGGCTGGACGGCCGAAGCGCTCTCGTCGAGCCACTTCAGCAACGTCGAATAGAGCAATTCCGGCTCAAAGGGTTTGATCAGGAAGTCATTCATGCCGGCCTCAAGGCAGTGGCTTTTATCCTCGACAAACGCATTGGCCGTTACGGCGATGATCGGGATGGCGGCCCAGCCAGGGATCACGCGGATCTGTTGGGTGGCTTCCAGTCCGTCTAGTCTTGGCATCTGCACGTCCATCAGGATCGCCGCGTAGGTCGTTTCGCGCGCCATGCGAATCGCCTGGATGCCGTCTTCCGCCGTATCGATGGCGAGCCCTGAGGCTTTCAGCAGCAGTCTCGCCACCTCCAGATTCATCGGGTCGTCGTCTACGATCAGCAAGGCACGACCGTGATGACGCTGGCGAATCAGTCTTTCGGAATCCGGTGGCGTCGGCAACGGAGTCATGGCCTCGACGTTTTCTTTCTTGAGCAGACGAACGGTGAACCAGAAGGTGCTTCCCGCGCCCAGCATGCTCTTGACGCCCGCTTCACCACCCATCAGTTCGGCCAGCCGCCGCGTGATCGCCAGCCCCAGTCCGGTGCCGCCGTATTTGCGCGTCGTCGAGTTGTCCGCCTGCTCGAACGCACTGAACAGGCGCGGCAGGATCTCGGGCGGGATGCCGATGCCGCTATCCTGGACCTCGAAGCGGGCGATTACCCAATCGTCGGTTTCGTCGAGTTTGACAGCGCGCAGGGTTACCGTGCCCGCGTCGCTGAACTTGATGGCATTGGTGACATAGTTCAGCAAGGCCTGTTGCACTCGGGTCGGATCACCGTGCAGACCGAGCGGGAAAGGCGAGATTTCCATTTTGAAGTAGATGCCTTTGGCTTGCGCTGCTTGCGCCATGATCGAGCTGACGGTACTGAACAGAGTGCTGATCGAAAGCGGCGCTTCGTCCATGACGAGCTTGCCCGCTTCGATTTTCGAGAGATCCAGAATGCTGTTGATGATGCCCAGCAGATGTTTGGCAGCATCCTCGATCTTGCCCAGACGTCTGGCTTGCAAGGGCGTCACACTGTCGCGCTGGAGAACATTGGTCATGCCAACGATGGCGTTCATCGGCGTGCGGATTTCGTGGCTCATGTTGGCCAGGAAGGCGCTCTTGGAGCGATTGGCCATCTCGGCTGCATCACGGCTCTGGGCGAGTTCGGCCGTGCGCGAGGCGACCAGTTCTTCGAGGTGGTTGCGGTGCTGTTCAAGCTCGCGTTCGGCCTGCTTGCGTTCAGTGATGTCGACATAGCATTCCAGCAGTTTGTCCTGGCCATGCACATGAATCCGCGTCACCGATTTCAGGACCGTGCGCCGGACGCCATCGCGGCATGCAATCTCCGTTTCCATGTTGTGCATCGGCATGCCCGTGTCGGCCAACTCGCAGGAGCAGTCTGTATCTGGATCGAGGAATTCATGACACGGATGACCAACGATCTGGTCAGGTGTGACGCGGAACAAGGCGGCGGCTACGCTATTCACGCTTTCGATGACTTTCCGCATCGGGTCGACAATGATGACTCCGGCGAGGATGTTCTCGAGCATCGTTCGCTGCAGTTCTTCGCTCTCGCGCAGTTCGACCTGTTGCAACTGGATCTGCTGCAGATTGGTTGCCAGCTTCGCCGCATACCGGCGATGGTTGATGTAGGCCACACCCAGAAAAGCCAGCAGTACAACAATCCCGACAATGCCGACCAGGAGCATTTTTCGTTGCTGAGTTTGTTCCGTATAGCGCAGAACCAGTTCTTCTTCGCCGCGTTCGTGATGGCCGACCGAGCGGCTGTTATCGACTCCGGCGAGGTAGCGATCAATGATGGCCACCAGCTTTTCATTGGTGTCGGATCGGGTCAGGAAAAACGAATATTTGCGCGGCGATTCGACGATGGTGTGGAACTGCGCCAGATCGAAGTATTCGAGATTGAATCGGTCTTCCTGAAATACGTATTGATTCTGCAAGGCGACGTCGATCTCGCCCTTCCGTAGCGCCTTGTAAAGATCCGATTGAACCTCGTAGGTAACGATGTTCATGGCCGGAACAAAAGGCTGGATGAATGAAATGATGGCCGAATCTCTTGTTACACCGATTTTGTACTGCGCCAGGTCATATGAGTTCTTGACCTTGAGATGGCGTGCCTTTATGGCAATGGCGCCGTAGTAGGTGTCATAGAAGCCTCGCGTGAAGAGGCCGATCTCGGCACGTTCTGCGGTATAGCTGACCGGCATCAGAAGATCAACTTCCCCGTTCTTGAACAGATTGAACTTGTCCGACCAGGTCAGCGCCGCGTCGTGCTGAAACGTGTACTTCAAGCCCAGGCGGCCCGCCACGTGGCGGAAAAGATCGACGCTGATTCCCTGGTAGTCGCCGGCTTTGGCGTCGTAGTGTGATAGCGGCGTAAAGTTATCGTCCAGCATCACCTTGAGTGGTGGCAGGTCGCGGATGAACTGCGCTTCCTGCTCGCTCAGAACGAAATCCTTGTTGGAGTCGACCAGGTCTTCGGCGGCAATGGCAAGGCCGGAAAGCAGCAGCAGAAGCGCCGTTGCGGCGAGCTTTCGTGCGATCAGGAATGGCCTGTTCATCATCCGTGCGCGGCTCCAGAGTCTGTGCCTATGATGCTTGATTTGTTGCTCGCCTAGCAAGCGTGTCGTCTTTAGGCCATATCCTTGAGTGGGGCACTGTCGGGGCGATTCTCGCGTCGCCGCCCGAGCAGGGCATTGGCGATCCGGAAGAGGCGGGCCTTGGCCGCCTCGGGGCGCATGCCCTCGGTCAGCGGCAGCGCCAGTTCAGCCAACTCGAAGGTACGGGCTTCGGTCAGCGTCGATGCGCGCTGACGGTATTCGAGCAGCGCCTGCTGCTCGGCCAGTGTCAGCGGCCAAGGTGGGGCTTCTGCATCAAAGTAATCGTCGCCAATGACCGGCAAGGGCGTTTCGCTGCGATAGACGACAACGGTACCGGCCAGCAGGTCGCCGAGACGTTTGCTGTCCGCGTTTAGCCAGATCGTGAGCAGTCCACAGGCGTAGCCGAAGGGCAGAAAATCAACGAAGCGCAGGGTGTTGCGGGCAAAGGACGCACCCCAGCGGATTGGCGTACCGTCGTCGTGCAGAACCAGCAGGTTGGACATTTTTTTGCCCGGCGTCGCGCCGTGCCAGAAGACCTCGAAGACGACCGGGTACAGCCATTCAAGGACGAAGGCGAGGAGCATGGCGATGCCCGATCCCAGCCTGCCAAAATAACCCAGAGTCATCGCCGCTGCGGCAAAGATCAGCGCGCGTATCAGGAAGTCGAACAGCCAGGCGCGCACCCGGATTGTCGGCCCGGCAATGCGCAACTTGAGTTCGCAGCCTTCCGGCGTAGCGACACGCCGCACCGTATCGAGCGGTGCGGTGAGCGGCGTCGTGAACGACTGCGAAGCGCTGGTGTTCATCGGCATCAGGCGAGGAAGATTTCCCGATAGGAAACGTAGGTGGCGCAGATCAGCGTCGGCATCAGCAATAACCAGCCCAGTCCGATCGGGATCGTCGCGATGATGGCGAGGATGAACATAACGATGCCATAGACCAGAAAGGGCAGGACGTTGCGCAGGCAGCCGGAGAAGCTGCGTTTCATCGCCGCGACTGCACTCATGTCGTTGAGCGCGACGAGTATCGGGGCGAACCAGATGGCCATCATCAAAGGAATGCTGAGTGACATGGCGATCAGTATTGCCAGCCAGAAGGTCGACATCGAGAAGTCCGACGACGTCGGGCCGGCAAACAAGCCCAGTAGTGCTCCGCCGAAGACCACAAAAATGGCGAGCAGGATGACGATCATGCCGACAAAGTAGAGCAGGCCGACCAGCAGCAATTGCCCGAGATTCTTCTGGAATCCGGCAAAAAGGTGGTCGAAGCGCAGCTCGTCGCCGTTCTCCAGGCTGCGGCATCCGAGCATCATTCCGGCGACGAACAGGGGGCCGAGGAAGTAGGTGGCGATCTGCCCGAGAATCGGTATCAGACTCAAGGCGATGAGCAAGGCGAAGAAGGTAAGCGAAATGCCGATCCACAGCCCCATCGCTTCGCGGAACAAGCCCCACCCTTCGCTGATCCAGGCCGTGCCGCGACCGGCAGAGACACTGTTGGGCTCGATGGCCAGCGTCATGTCGCCGCTGGCGGCGCGAAGGTCTTCGACATGCGCCGCGGGCGCCTGGAAAGGATTCTCGGCCCAGGCCGCGGGGATTTTGCGTTCGCTCGGGCCTTCGGCGTTTTCAAACGGATTGTTCTCTGGCATGTGTGTTCTCCCCGGTGGTTGTTGATCGTGCTTATCAGTTCATGTAAATCAGATAGTACCGCTGCGTTTCATTTCCCAGTATCGATTGACCAGCGCAACGGGCAGCAGTGCGGGTGCCGTGTCGAGTACATTGATGCCCTGCGCGCGCATGCGCGCCAATTGCGTTTGTCGTGACTGGCGGTAATCGACCGCGGCGGCATAACTCAGGGCGTCGTCAAAGTCGGCGACGGGTTTGCGGATGATCTGGTCGAGGCCGGTTTCGCGCAGGCTGGCGACCAGCACCTGGTGTCGATGGCGAAGCTGTACGAGCGCCGGTTGCAGCGTCGAATCGTCCTCGTCGCGCAGGTTGGTGAGCAGGATCACCAGCGAGCGTTTGCGCACGTGCCGGCTTAGCAGTTCGGCGGCGGCGAAGTAGTCCGGCGTTTGCAGGCTGGGTTGCAGATCGTAAGTGGCGTTGAGCAGACGCTGCACGGTGGCCGTCGACTTGCGTGCCTGGAAGAAGCGCGGCGTCGGGTGGGCAAAGCTGCCGAAGCCGACCGCGTCGCCTTGGCGCAAGGCGACGTAGGAGAGCAGCAGCATGGCGTTCAGTGTGTGGTCGAAGTGCGAGAGGTCGCCGCCATCACCACCGTCTCTGCTGCGCATGCGCTGGCCGCAATCGAGCAGGAAGATGATCTGCTGGTCGCGTTCGTCCTGGTACTCGCGCACGATCGGTTTGCGCATGCGCGCCGTGGCTTTCCAGTCGACTTGGCGCAGCGAATCGTCGCGCCGGTATTCGCGCAACTGCTCGAAGTCCGAACCTTCGCCGCGCCGGCGGCGGCGCAGGACGCCCAGTTGCGAGAGGCGGTTGTCGGTCGCCAGCAAGGCGTATTGCGTGATGCGCGCAAAGTTGGGGAACACGCGCACGGTGGCGGCTTGTCCGGCTTCGTGTTGCGTCTGCCACAGGCGGAAGGGCGAAACGATGCGCAGCTCGACGTGGCCGAAGTGATGCTCGCCGCGCTCGTTGGGGTGCAGCCGATACGCCAGTTCAAGCCCGTGCCCGGCCTGCACCGCGAACGCCAGCGGCAGCGTTGCGGCGACGAAGGCGTCGGGGTGGTGATCGTGCAGGCTGCCGCGCACAGTGGCTTGCGCGCCGCGCGCATTGGCGAGGCGCAAGCGGATCGTCTGCTCGACGCCGACCGGCCAGATCTGCGACATATGCCGATCAACGCGCAGCGGATTGCCGATGCGCCGGGCGAGCCAGGCGTCGGCCAGCGCGACGACGAGCACCAGCGCACCGCCGTACTGCCAGACCGGCAGCGCGGTCGGCAGCCAGATCGTCGCCAGGGCGCTGGCGAGCCACAGGCCAACGACGATCAGCAGGTTGCGGTGCGGAATCAGCACGATCGACTCAATGCTCAGACGCGCGGCGCCGGCACGGCATCAAGCAGCGTGGTGAGCAGGCTGTCGGCGGTGAAACCCTCGATCTCAGCCTCGGGCGAGGTGGTGACGCGGTGGCGCAGCGCGGGCAGGGCGATGCGCCGGATATCGTCGGGCGTGACAAAGGCGCGTCCACCCAGCAGCGCCACGCCACGCGCAGCACGGATCAGGGCGATGCTGCCGCGCGGTCCGGCTCCGGTTGAGAAGCCGTGGTTCTCGCGCGTGGCACGAACGATTGCCACGGCATAATCGAGAACGCGTTCGTCGACGTCGACGAGCGACGCCGCCGTTTGCAACGATTCGATATTCTTGGCGCTGATCAGCGTGCTGACCTTGTCGACCGCGAGATCGGCGCCGGTGTTGTGGTCGGTGACACTGCGCGTCAGCGCCGCTTCGTCCTTGGCGCTCGGATAGTCGATCAGGATCTTGAGCAGGAAGCGGTCAAGCTGCGCTTCCGGTAGCGGATACGTACCTTCCTGCTCGATCGGGTTTTGCGTCGCCAGCACCATGAAGGGCAACGGCAGGCGATGCGCGGTGCCCTCCAGCGTGACCTGATATTCCTGCATCGCTTCGAGCAACGCCGACTGAGTCTTGGCCGGCGCGCGGTTGATTTCGTCGGCGAGCAGCAGGTTGGTGAAGACGGGCCCGCGCCGCGTGACGAACTGGTTGTTGGCCATATCGAAAATGGTGTGGCCGATCACGTCCGAGGGCATCAGGTCGGGAGTGAACTGGATGCGCGAGAACTCGCCCGAGAAGGTCTTGGCCAATGCCTTGACGAGCAGCGTCTTGCCCAGGCCGGGAACGCCTTCGAGCAGAACGTGGGCGCCGGCGACGAGGCCGATCAGCACTTCATCGAGCACCGCCGGCTGGCCGATGACGGCTTTGCCCAGCTCGTCGCGGATGGCGTGCAGCAGGGCGGCGGCTTTTTGTGTCTGGTCTTCGTTGAGTGTCGTCATGGCGTGAGTTCCTGAAGGTCGCGTTGCTGAAGTTTCAAAGATGCTGGTCGAGGCTCTGCAGGGTCTGCATGGCCTTGGTGAATTCTGCGGGCGTCCGTGCCTGGCCCGGAGTCAATGCGGTTCGGATATCCTTTTCTGGGCACGCGGCCATCTTCGCCAGCTGGGCATATTGTCGGTCGGTCTCCATTTGTCTCAGATGCGGGTGGCGTAGTGCCAGCCGTTTGTGCACGGCCTGGCGCACGACGTTCAGCCAATGCGCGAGCCCGCCTTCGCGCCAGACGCTGCGGCCGATGGCGGCCAGATGCGCGAGCAGATCGCGGCGCTCGGATGTCGCCACGGCCAGCGTGCCGCCGAAGCGCGGGACGATCCACCACAGCCACAGCCCGATCAGCAGGGCGCCGCTGATCAGCGCCATCCAGGCCGATTCGATCAGCCACTGCCAGAGGGTTGGGACTTCCATGCGCGAAGCCAGATACAGCTTGCCTTGCGGCTGGTATTTCTGCAGCAGCGCCCAGATCAGTTCGGCGTGGTCGAAGTCGTCGATTTGCCAGTTGCTGAACGCTTGCAGGCCATCGACGACGGTAATCTGACCGCGACCCCAGGTGTAGTGCGACAGGCTGTGCGTCTTGCCGCTGCCGACCTGCCAGACCGGTTCCGGCGAACTGCTGAGCATCTCTTCTTCCGGCTGACGATAGCGATAGCGGATCGTACTGTCGGGCAGGCTGAATTCGACGGGCTCCGGGTCGCGTTCCAGGGCTTCGTCGGCGTCTTCTTCATCCTCGTCCTCATCGTCCTCGGCGAGACCGCATTGCTTGGGCTCGATCCGGCACGACGTCAGCCCGAGTTTCGTGAGCAAGGGATCGTTGCCGTCGCTCTCCGGGACGGTAATCAGATAGCCGCCGCGATTCACCCAGTCGAGCAGGCGTTCGGCACGCGCCGGGTCGACGTTGCGGCGACGGTTGCTGTCGAGGATCAGCACGCCGTTGGCCGGCAGCGCGTCGAGCTGGCGTGGCGATTGCACACGTTCGAGCGGGCGTCCGAGCTCGGCGAGCAGGCGTTCGAGCGCCAGGTAGGGATTGCGCAACGCTTCCTTCTGCGGACCTTCGCGCGTGGGCACCATCACCTGTTCGAAGTTCTGCAGGAACCACAGACTGACCAGCGTCGCCAGTACGGCGACAGCAACCAGAGACCAGACGATCTTGCGTGTCATGACGAACGCCCTTGCTCGGCAAAATGCCGCGCCCAGCGCTGGCAGAGGTCGCGGGCGCTATCCGCGTCGGGCGGTAATTCGGCGTAGGCCGCGCGCTTCCAGGCGTCCAGCAGTTGCGCAAAATAGCGCGCAGCCTCGGCGTCGATACGGCCGCTGACGCGCCGCAGGCAGCTGTCTTCGGTGTCGCCGGAACGAAACTCGATGTGCTGCCGGCGTATCAAGGCGACCAGCGTGCCGCGATAAAGCAGCGACAAGGCCGCGACGTAGCGTCCGGCATCGACTTCAGCCAGCGCCGCTGCACTGATGTCAGCGGGCAGCGAGGCCGGGCGCAGGTCAAGCCCGAACAGCGTTTCCGGCAACCTGATCGACGGACGCTGAATGCCGAGGACCAAGTGCCGGTAACGGTAAAGGACGACCAGCAGGGCGGCGATGGCGATCAGTACGACGACATAGATCAGGCCGCGCGTGCCCCTGGCCAGCAGATCGGCGAGCGCTATCAGTTTCTTGGCCCACCACGGCGTTTCACCGGTCTTTTCCGGCTTGTCGGTCTTGCGCGGGCGCCAGCTCAATTCTTCGGTCTTCTTCCCGAATACGGGATCGGCCAGAATTTTCTCGACGCGTTTTTTGATCGCCCCGTCAGGTCGATTGGTCGGATCGGTCTTTGACGCGGTCTGCTCGGAGTTGGGTTCGGAGCGTGTTAGCGGTGTCGAATCGCACTGCAGCTCATCGGCGCGAACGACATCAGGCGTGACGAGCAGAAAAGAAAAGCTGGTGGCGAGCACGGCGATCATGGCCAGCCGCCCGAGCTTTGCAGCGGTCGTTCCCGCTACTTGCCGGAGGCGTTCGCTCATGCGCCGGAAGGCGACTTCGATGTCCCAACCTTCGAGTTCGCTGCGCCGGTTGAGGTAGAGCGAAAAACCGGCGGCGACGTAAAAGGGCTCGACGATCGTTTCGGCGAGCAGCCAGGCCAGGTTGAAGACGTGGACGTAGTTGTCGCTCGATTCACCGACGAAGAAATCGGTCCACGACGAAAAGGACTGGCCGTCGGACGGGGCCAACAGGTCGACGATTCCGACCAGGCCAAATTCAAAAATGACCACAATATGTGTGCACACCAGCATCAGCCATAAAGCATAACTGCTGGTCCGGCGCGAGAGGATGCGCAGACGTGCGCGACCGGCTTTCCCTGTTTGCCCCTCGAGTTGCCAGACGGGTAGTTCAAAGGCGCGGCCGGGGTTGAAGCGGCGCAGCGTCAGCCCCGCGATCAGGCCGGAATTTCTCAGCAGGCTGGGCAGCGCGCGCCAGACTTCACGCACCGTCGGTACCGCACCAAATGAGGCTTCGGAAAATACCTTGAGCAGAATGCGATCGAACAGCGGTTTTAGCCACCAGATGAAGAAGGTCGCCAGCATCGGCCACTGCCAGAGCAGCGCCAGAACCAGCAAGGCGAAGGGAATGAAGGTGGCGAACCAGGCGCGGTAGACCGGGCCGCGCCACTGGCGCAGCATGACGAGGCCAAGGTCGAGTGCCTCCCACGGGTTGCGGCGGCGCAGGCCTAACTTGAGCTCCTCAAGCTGCACGCGAGTTCCTTCCAGCGAGCAGGAAGTAGCCGAGCAGGACTAGCCACACGGCCAGCCCGGCAGCTATCTTGTAGCTGAAGGGCAGCGCCCGGTTAGGCGACCACAAGGCTTCGATGAATGCCGCACAGAAGGTCAGCGCCGCGGCGCCGTAGAGCAGGCGAACGGCATCCAGCGCCGCGTGCTTGAGCGCGTCGACGCGCCGTCTGCGGCCCGGTGCGACCAGCGCCAGCCCGATCTTCAGGCCGGCGGCGCCCGAGAGCACGACACCGATCAGTTCCGGCGCACTATGGCCGGCGACGAAACCCCAGAAGGTCTCGATATGGCCGACTTGCGTCAGGTGGCCGGCCGTCGCGCCAATCACCAGGCCGTTGTAGACGAGATAGAAGATGCTGCCCAGGCCGAAGGCGATGCCACCGGCAAAACACTGGAAGTCGATGCGCACGTTATTGGCGATGTAGAAGGCCAGCATCGACAGTTCGTCGGACGCGCCGTGCGCTCGCCCGAGCCGTTCCGCCGTGGGCGCGTACATGGCTTCGAAGCGGGCGACGGTCTCCGGCGGCATCAGGTAATAGACGCTGTCCGGGTACCAGTGCGGCACGATCAGCATGATCAGCAGTGGCAGGAAGAAGAGCGCCGCCGCGGCGATAATGAAACGCCACTCGTCGCGCACCAGGCGCGGCAGGCCGGCAACGAGAAACGCCAGCCAGTGGCCACTCAGCCGCTTGCGCGCGCCATAGATGCGCTGGTGCGCCGCCAGCACGCGCTCGTGCAGGGCGTGGACGAGCGTGCTCGAGTAGTTGCGGTCGCGCGCCAGCGAGAGGTCCTGGCAGAGCCGGCGGTAGGCCGAGGGCAGAGTGTCAGCGGTGATGTTGATGCGCGTAGCATCAGTTTTGCCAGCGGTGGACGGAGCGATCCGGGACGGTTTTTTCTCCACGCGCTTTTGCGCCGTCGAGTTCAGCCAGCGATCCCACGCCTCCCAATCGCCCTGTCGTTGCTGGCTGAACTGTGTTTCCTTCATACGCTCCTTTTATGATCAGCGAATGGTAACGGTTTGGTTGGGTTGACGCCAGAGTCGGCGCTGCAGTCTGCGCTATCGCGATGACTCATTTATGACGACGCCAGACTTCGTCTCACTGAAAACCCATTGTCGAAAGCGTTGCAGCAGCGGTGTCGGCTCAACGTCTTTGGGCGTGACGAACCAGTAGGTTTTCTCGACCGGTACGGTAATGTCGAAAAGCTGTACCAACGTACCATTACGCAGCGCTTCGTCGGCCAGGCTGCGTCGCGTCAGGATGATGCCCCGGCCATCTTCTGCCCAGCGGAGAGCAAGCGCCGAATCGTTGAAAAACAAACCGGTGTCCGGCTCAGGCCAGTCCAGACCGGCCTGTGCGAACCAGGGCGCCCAGCACTCATCGTCGGCCCTCAGTAACGAACAGTCTGCAAGGTCCTCAGGTGTATTCGCCGTATGCGTTTTCAAATAACCAGGACTGGCGACGACCAGCATGTCATCGTGCATGAACAAGGTGGAGTCCTGCGTTTCGTCCGGAACAACGCTCCAGCGAATCGCGACATCGACACCATCACGGGCGAAATCGAGCACCTCACCCGTTGAAATGAGATTGATGACGATTCCAGGTTCCGAATCGATGAACCGCCCGATGCGAGGTGTGAGCCAACAGGCGGCAAATGAAGGACTGGTGGTGACCGTCAGTCGATTGGGGTTGGCACGTTGACGGACAAGATGGGTTGTCTGGGCGAGGGCGTACAGGGCCTCGTTGGCACCCAGCGCCAGTTCGCGTCCGGCGGAGGTGAGCACGACCTTGCGTCCGGAGCGCCCGAACAATCGCACGCCAAGTGAATCCTCAAGGCTTTTGACCTGCTGGCTGACGGCGCTATGCGTGACGTGCAGTTCGGTCGCGGCCGCCGAGATGCTGCCGAGTCGGGCGGCGGCTTCAAAGACGCGCAGCGCGGGCAGCGATGGGAGTTTTCCGGGTTGCTTCATAGGTTAGGAATTCTAACGGTTTGTTTAGAAATCATTGATTGTCACAGGGCGTTTGTTCCATGAATATTAGCTACGCCAATAGACGGCGTTTTGAAAGGAGAAATAACATGGTACCTCTGCTGACATATGAAATCCACGATCTCGACAGAAATGGCATATTTTCGCTCGACCGCGCACACGGCAGAACGATCCGTTCTGTCGAAGCCGCGCTGTGGCTGACGCAGGAAGGCATGATTGAGGACATCTTCCTGACACCCGGAAAATGCTACCGGATCGAGACGAAAGGGCGGGTCGTCGTGGCGGCCTTGGGCGACCGCGCACGCTTCGCGGTCAGTCCGTCCGTGGGTAACGCCATGGCCCGTCTGGCCGATCGTTTGCGCGGGTTCTGGCGGCGTTCTCCATCGAGCTTGGCGTCCTTGCTGAGCGCCAACCGGGCGTCGAAATAATTCACTTCGCGAGAGGCGCCAAAGGGCAAGCGGCGGAGCTAGTCCGCGCCGGGGATTTCTTCCAGCGAGAAGTACACCGCCTTGCCGTTCTGCCGGGCCAGATCGACCATTTCATCAGCGCCTGTCGAGGCGCCACCGATGCGCAGACAGGCATCGCATTTGGGTACCAGACGGCGCGCGACCGGGTGAAATATCTCGTTGAACACGGCGTCGCCGATGCCCTTGGAGCCGGCGTGCTCGATGAGCGGCATGGCGTACCACTCGCCCATGACGGGAAGATGCCCGGCACGGAAGACCTGCAATGAGGCCTCGGTCATCGCTGCGACGTTACGTGCGATGAGGACAGAGTCGTCGTTTGTGCCAGAGCGATACGGCCCGGCAATCAGGATCATGAGCGGTTTCAATTGATACACCTCCAGTAGCTGTTAGG
>Ga0302321_100003841_pt1 | contig 12958 bp, 8 predicted proteins | sample Fen_T0_1_FD_202505 | JGI IMG/M metagenome (GOLD analysis project Ga0302321, IMG submission 202505) | Peat permafrost microbial communities from Stordalen Mire near Abisko, Sweden - Fen_T0_1 | ecosystem: Environmental > Terrestrial > Soil > Wetlands > Permafrost | place: Sweden: Abisko...
TTTTGATTTATTGTTCCGGAAAAAACTTTTGTTCCTGTCTCCTTAAAAACTGGAAGCGGTTCTCCTGTAATAAGACTCTCATCAACATAACTGCTGCCTTGTATCAATATGCCATCAACAGGGACCTTCTCGCCAGGCTTTATCAATATTATGTCACCAACTTTTACCGTAGCTATAAGGAATTCTTTTGTTGTTCCGTCTTTCATCACCTTAATAACTGTTTTTGGTTGTAAGCCAATAAGTTTTTTAATTGCCGATGAAGTATTTGCCTTTGCTCCTTCTTCCAGAAGTTTCCCAAGTAATATCAACGCAATAACAACGCCTGCGGCTTCGAAGTACACATGGGCATGCAGACCATGTCTGTGCCAGAACTCCGGGAAGAGTGTATTGAAGACACTAAATAAATAAGCTATTCCAGTGCTTAAAGCAACAAGTGTATCCATATTTGCACTCCTGTGAAGCAGCTGTTTCCATCCATTTATAAAAAAGCTGCGCCCCAGCCAGAGAACAATAGGTGTTGCAATAGCCCACATAATATAATTAGCATATGGGATATTCATAAAGAACATGCTGATCAATACCAACGGCACCGCCAGAGCAATCGAAAAGAATGTTCTGCGTTTCAGCGACCTGACTCTCTGCTGCTGAATGTTTTCAAATTCTTCCTTTCCCCTGGATGACTCATCGATTAACAGATCGTAACCTATTGAAATTGTCGATTGCTTTAGATCAAGAGGTTTTACTAAAGATGGCTTATATTCAATAGTTGCAATCTGCGAAGCCAGATTTACAGAAGCGCTTACAACACCCTGCTGTTTATTAAGTTTTAATTCAACATTGCTTGCACATGACGCACATGATAATCCAGTAACAGGAAATTGTTTTTTTACTGTCTTTTCACCTGAACCTGTATTCTTATTTTCCATCACTCAAAATCCGTTAAAAACACCTAATCCAAAAAGAGCAAAATCGTACTTGACCGGATCAACCGGATCGAACTCTCTCAGAACTTCAGTCAGTTCTTCAACTGCTTTCCAGTCATTCATCTTCCTGGTTAACAGACCTAAACGACGGGCAGTATTCCCTGAATGAAGATCCAAAGGGATATAAAGCATTGAAGAATCAATTTTGTCCCACATCCCGAAATCAACGCCATGATTATCTTTCCGGACCATCCACCTGAGAAACATATTCAAACGTTTTCCGGCAGCCCCTCCCATAACGTCAGCAAAGTGTTTTTCATTTCTTCTGGCATGCTGAAGAGAGAAAAATGAGCTGCGGAGACTGGATATTCCCTCTTTTAGCGAATTGCTTTCCTTCATACCCTCAACTATAACATCCTCAAGGCTATTATAGTTCGAATAGATATGCCTGAGTCCCTTGATAAAATATATAAAGTCGCTCCCGTTAAAAGTCCTGTGTACAAAACGTTCCATCCTATCAATCTCCGTTTCTCCCGCTTTAGTAATGAATTCGTAAGGGCTATTTTCAAGAAGCTCAATCATTTTCAGGCTGCTTCTGAGTATGAGGTCTCTTCTCCCCCATGCAATAGCAGCAGTCAGAAAACCTGAGATCTCCCGATCGTGTCGGTCAGTAAATATATGGGGTATTGAGATAGGATCTGAAGCGATAAATGAGGGATTGTTATACTGAAGATATTTTTCCTCGAGAAACACTTTTATTTCACTGGCGGGAATACCATTGTATGATTGCTTAAGGCTCATTTACGATCAGTCCGTCTTTAATCTGAAGTATCCTGTCCGACATCTCTGCAAGCTGGCGGTCGTGAGTAACGATTATTATAGTCTGTCCGAAAGTATCTCTGAGTTTAAAGAACAACCTATGGAGTTCATTTTTATTCTCTGTATCGAGATTACCGGAAGGTTCATCGGCGAGGATAACTGATGGATTATTAACCAGAGCGCGTGCAACAGCTACACGTTGCTGTTCTCCACCGCTAAGTTCTGAAGGTTTATGCTCAAGTCTATCAGAAAGGCTTAGAAATCCAAGTAGTTCGGCTGCTCTTTTTTCAGCCTCTGCCTTGCTTTTTCCGGCTATATATGCAGGGATACAAACATTTTCGAGAGCTGTGAATTCAGGAAGAAGCTGATGAAACTGGAAAACGAATCCGATGTTATTATTTCTGAATGCGGCAAGGGCTCTTCCTTTGAGTTTGCTGATGTCTGAACCGTTATAAAAGATTGAGCCGTTATCAGGTCGATCGAGTGTTCCGATTATCTGCAAAAGAGTTGTTTTACCTGCACCACTTGCTCCTACTATTGAAACTACCTCCCTGTCTTCGATCTGGATATCGATTCCTTTAAGAACTTTAAGCTCTCCGTATGCTTTTGTAATGCCGGATGTTCTTATCATAAAGAGATTTGAAGGTCGTGAGAATTAGTTATTTTATTGAGCTTACCCCCTTCCCAACCTTCCCCCAGGGGGGAAGGAGTAAGATCATTCCGCTTAAGCGGTATAAGAAAGGGTGTAACTTTTAATCATTCACTTCTTTATAGTACCCATTAGATATATCGTTTGTGTTCTTATTAACGGTAGTCTTATCAGCCTGAGTGTTGTTATTTACTTCATTACCGCCTTCAGGAACATTAGTATCTGCAGTAGCCACCTCAGCCTGAAGATTGGTATTGATTTCATTTACATCTGTCTGAATGCTTTTGTCAGTATCGTACATTTGCTGCCTTACGTCTGAAGTAACATCATTCATATCGTTTTTTATGGAGCCGGAGACTTCATTTATATCCTTATTTACCTTATTCTGAAATTCATTTACATCACTCTTTACAGAGTCGGTAATATCAGTTATATCCTTCCTGATATCCTGAGTGCTATCCTCCAGTTCCCTTCTTATGTCATCGGTAGCCTTTTTAAAATCCCGCATTCCCTTACCCAAAGTCTTTGCAATATCCGGAAGCTTCTCGGCACCAAAAAGGAGAAGGGCTACTATGATGATAACAAATATTTCCTGTCCGCTCATAAAATTTTTTTAATAAATTTTACTCTTTCTGTGAATGGCAAAGTTAGAAAAGTTTAATGATATTCATAGAAATACAAATTTACTGTGAAATTAAATAAGGGACACGCTTTGGCATGTCCCTTATGTTAATTTTATCTTAAAGTTTATCCGGCCTTATTTACTCTTTAAAGCCCTGGGATCATCTTCTGAATTACCCTTAGGAGAAGTATCGTACATCAAAGCTGTAGCTACGAAAACAGATGAATAAACCCCTGTTCCTATACCTACAAGAAGAGCGAACATAAATCCGCGGATCACTGCTCCCCCGAAAATAAACATCGCAACTATTGTGAGGATCACAGTTAATGTTGTATTTATAGTTCTGCTTAGCGTTGAGTTAATAGCCATATTAAGTACCTCTTTCAAAGGGCGTTTACGATACAGAGGAATATATTCCCTTAATCGGTCAAAGACGATTACAGTATCGTTTACAGAGAATCCGATTACAGTAAGGATAGCCGCTATAAATGCCTGGTCGATCTCCATAGAGAAAGGCATTAGTCCCCAGAAAATTGAATAGACCCCGATAACAAGAAGAGTATCGTGTGCCAGTGACATAACGGCACCGAAACCGTACTGCCAGTAGCGGAACCTCATGAAGATATAGAAGAAGATAAGAATAAGGGCGATTCCAACTGCATAAAATGCATTTATCTTGATATCGGCTGCAACTACAGGACCGACAGTCTCGGAGCTTTTTCTGTATTCAGTAAGAAAATCTTCTTTGCTGATACCGGGTCTGACATAACCCTTCAATCCGTCAAACAATTTAGTTTCAACCTCATCGTCGACTCCGGTCTCATTTATCTTGTATTTTGTGGTTATCTTAACCTGGTTATTGCTTCCGAAAGTTACTACCTGAGGCAGATCTCCGAATTCAACATTTAGTTTTGAAGCGATATCTTCAGTTTTTACCGGATTATCAAACCTTACAACAAACGTACGTCCACCTGTAAAATCGATACCAGGATTAAGCCCTCTTACGAACAATGATACAACACCTCCTAAAAGTATAACACCTGAAACAATATAGAAATATTTTCTCATTCCAATAAAATCAATCTTTGTGTGTTTAAACACATCAGCAGTCATTTTTATTGAGAATGTGAGATTTACATTCCTCTTCAGTAAAGCCTCATAAATTATTCTTGTGATGAAAATTGCAGTAAACATTGAAGTAAGAATACCAATAACAAGGGTTGTCGCAAAACCTTTGATGGGTCCGGTACCAAATATATAAAGTACAATACCGGTAAGAATTGTCGTAACGTTAGAGTCAATGATTGCAGAGTAAGCGTGTCTGTAACCATCAGCAATAGCTAATTTTATTCCCTTCCCGGCCCGGAGCTCCTCCCTGATTCGTTCATAAATAAGTACGTTGGCGTCAACTGCCATACCCATTGTGAGCACTATACCGGCGATACCTGGAAGTGTTAACACTGCATTTAGTGAGGCGAGTACCCCAAACAGGAGAAATACGTTGGTAATAAGAGCAATATTTGCTATTGTTCCGGCACTTTTACTGTAGTAGAATACCATGAAAGCAAGTACCAGACCAAAAGCAATTACAAATGAATAGAAACCTGCGCTGATAGCTTCTTTACCAAGTGTCGGACCTACAATAGTATCTGAAATAATATGCGCAGGAGCCGGCAATTTACCTGATTTAAGAATGTTTGCAAGGTCATCAGCTTCTTCTATTGTAAAATCGCCGGTGATTTCAGTGCTACCGCCGGTAATTTCGTTCTGAACCCGTGGATATGAACGTACATAACCATCGAGTACAACTGTTAAACAACGGCCGATATTTTCGCGGGTCATTCTTGCCCAGATTTTTGAACCTTCACCGTTCATAGACATATCAACTTTTACTTCTGATCCGGTAACTCCAGATGAAGTTCTGGCTGAGGTAATTACATCGCCATCGAGAGGAGGACGCCCGTCGCGGGTTGTAATTTTTATCGCGTGAAGTTCATATATGGTTTTAGTAGGATCGTATTTATAAGGGTTCTGGCTCCACATCAATTTAAGATCGCGTGGAAACAAAGCCTTAATCTGATTCATTTTAAGCAAAGTGTTAACTTTTGCTGTATCTTTTGAACTGGCAAGTCCAACCATACATGATTGTAATGGCTGCCCCTGCTCATTAACCCTTGGATTAAGCAGTCCGAAGAGAGGGTTTTGAAGTGCAAACTGCTGACGGCTGGTGGCTGTCTGAGCCTTTGTTGTATCTTTTGCAATCAGGTCGAGAAGTGACTGGTCCTTTCTGGTTGTATCGGCAACAGCACCTGCAGCTTTAGGTTTAGCAGCAGTAGCAGCAGTTACAGCAGCAGCCTGGGTATTGGCCTGAATTTCTTTAAGAAGATTATTGGCAGTAGACAGGTAGCCAATAATTTCGCTGTTTTCATAAGTCTCCCAGAATTCGAGGTTAGCGGTTCCCTGTAGAAGCTCGCGAACACGTTTGGGATTATTCTGACCGGGAAGGTTTATTAAGATACGTCCCTTTGTTGACATCTTTGTAATATCTGGCTGAACGACGCCGAAACGGTCGATCCTTGTACGCAGAATGTTAAAAGCATTTGTAATAGCACCAGAAACTTCGGTATCAAGAACTTTTAAAACCTCTGTATTGGTAGAGTTGAAATTTATCTTATCTTTCATCTCAATTGTACCAAAAACTGAGGCAAGTTTTGCGTTAGGGTCAAGTTCCTGAAATGCTCTGCCAAAAAGAGTAAGATAGTCTGACTGACTAGCCTTCTGAAGCTCTTTTGCATGGGCAAGGGCCAGATTGAAAGTTTTATCAGGGTTGTAATTTGAAAGAGCTTTTAAAATATCTTCGACGGATACTTCAAGGATAACGTTCATCCCGCCTTTTAGATCGAGACCGAGGTTCAGTTCTCTTTTCTGACACTCTTTGAATGTATTTCCCAGGAAACTCCATTTTTCTTTGGGCAAAGTGGAAATTGAATCGAGGTAACTGGTTTCCTTCACCAGGCTTCCTTTTGCATATGCTTTGGCTTCTTTTTTTACCTTGTAGGTTGCGCCTGTAAACGAAAGCTGGTAAATTGATACCAGGCCTAATGCAATTGCCAGAACGATGATTGCTGCTTTATTCTGCATTTGTCTGTACTTTTGGGATTATAATAAATATTCTTACTCTACTTTATTGAGGCGCAAAGATATTAAAATTTTGCAAAAACAATCAATTATTAATCAGATGAATTAGCGGACTTAATATACTACATCACCAAAAATACTTAAACTCAGCATTGACTCCTCAATTAATCGAATGAACTCACCCCCCGTCCCCCTCTCTGCTTCGCAAAGAGGGGGTGACTATGAGATTGGAGGTCAGTGCATTCCCCCTCTTTGCGGAGCAGAGAGGGGGAAAAGAAGGGGGTGAGTTATTGATTAAAAGGAGCATAAAGAGGGATTGTTTTAAACTAAAAGAAGCCGGACAAATTAAATCCAGCTTCTTTTATAAAAATCATAATGATTACCTATTTAAGCAGTTTATCGTAATCTGTTTCGAGCGGTTTTCTATTGATAAAATCGAAAAGAGTAAGCTGTCTGAGATTATAGAAATAGTTCCAGTAATCCTGAAGTGACATAACATAAGCTCTCTTGTTCTGGTCTTTTCTTGAGTCGGCATCATTCAGGTCGAGAACTGCAATTTTACCAATTAGGAAACGTTGTTTTGTAACTTCGTACCTCTTCATAGCAACGGTATCTGATAATGCGGCAATTGAAACCTGGTTTTTCTGAAGGTTGAACTGGGCAACATCAAGATAAAGGTTTTGCTGGAAGTCAACAAGTGCCTGATCACGCTGAACCTGTGCAAGTTCGAGGCTCGATTTTGCCATCTGATACCTTCCTTTTCCAAGACCCCAGTCAAGTATTGGGAAAGTGAATCCAACCCTGACTCTTTGTGAATTGCTCATATTCGCATAAGCTGCTGCCAGGTCGGTTGATTGTTGTGATAGACCAAGTGAAGCTGTAAGACTGGCATTCAGTCCTTTTGAAGCTTTAGCCTGAGCTGCATTGCTTTGGGCATTAAGGACATTTATTTGTTGGGTAAGAATATCAGGGTTATTAACCATAGCGAGATCAAGAACCTCCTTGGTATCAACCTGTAAATCAGGAATTTCATTTGGCAGGATTAACTCAAGTCTGACATTTTCATTATACCCCAGAAATGATCTTAACCTGATTTCCCTGTCGCGTAAATTCATATCTGCCTGCTTCCTGGCTGTCTCAGCATTTAGCCATGAGAGCTGCATTTGTAAAAGCTCATCTTCTGCAATCGTTCCCAGCTGGTATCTTCCCTTTGCAATTCTGTACAGAGTATCAGCGTTCGAATAGTTCATCTCAGAAATCTGCTTATTTATCTGCGCAAGGGCCAATGAAAAGAAATTTTGCACTGCACTTATGTGAACTCCTTCAATTCCTGAAAGGTAGGTTTTCTTGGCAGCGTCATATTTTACAGGTTCAATCTTTGACTGCCATTTTAGGGTGTTATACCTCCTGATTGGTTGAGTTATGTCAACGCTCACCGGATTAGTAATATAATTCGTAGGGAGTTTTCTTTCAACATCCTTAAAAAGAGTCAGGTCAGATCTTAATGAAATTACAGTTCCTGTCGGCCCAATATTCTGAGAAAGAGCCAATGTTCCCAAAGTACTTACGGTATTTTTAGGTTTATAAATATACAGGTCATTCTGTGAATCATAAACCTTATCAAGGCCGTTACTGAAATCCGGAGTAGTACCTGAAATTGTAAGTGACGGCAGGTATTGTGCCCTGAAAGATCTGTACTGCCAGTAACTTGAACGAAACCTGTGTTTTGCTATCAAAGCGTTAGGCGATTGCTCTTCAGCAATTCTTATAACATCCTCAAATTTAAGCTGTTTAACCTCTTGTGCATTGATTTTCAAACTTGAAAACAGAAGCACAACTATCATGGAAAATAAAAGTAATTTCTTCATTTTTATATTATAATAATTTATACCATATTTCCCCGCCAGAGGGGGTGCCGAACTTGTGAGGCAGAAGGTGTTATTCATATCTCAATGATTCAATCGGATCTTTTTCTGATGCCCTTTTTGCCGGAGAGTAACCAAATATTACCCCAACTGCAGCCGATACCCCAAAAGCAATAAATACCGAGAAAAAGGATACAACGGTCATAATACCAGCTATTTGTTCTATCAGTTTGGCCATTATAACTCCAAAAAATATTCCGATAAAACCTCCTGATACACTTATAAGAACTGCTTCGGACAGGAACTGAACAACTATGTCCATTTTCTTTGCCCCGATAGCCATCCTTGTACCGATTTCTTTAATCCTCTCCATAACTGAAGCAAACATGATATTCATGATACCAATACCCCCTACAATAAGAGAAATACTGGCAATAGCCCCAAGAACGATATTAAAAATATCTTTTGTCCTCTGCTGTTGTTTCAGAAGCAATTCAGGAACGGTTATTTCAAAGTCTTTCACTCCGGTATGACGTCTGGTAAGCATCCGGCTGAGAATTTCAGTTGTTGGTGCCAGCTGTTCAGTTTCAGTAACCTGAACGACTATCCTGTCGAGCTGATTGTAATTTGTTTCGACATTACTTGAAGCATCGGCACTACTGACAACTACTCTGGCCATTCCGCCGCCACCGCCCATTCCGCCTCCGCCACCGAAGAATTGGACTGAAGTTGCTTCCGATACCAGTTTTGTATTCAGAAGAGCCCTGTTCTGATATCTTAACAACATAGTCTGAATAGGAATATAGATGTTATCGTTATAAACATTCACACCCTTTTCTTCAAAGCCTGTCAAACTGACATTTGTTTTCTGCAGTACACCTATAACTTTAAGCCATATACCGTTAAATTTAATATACTGCCCAAGAGGATCAATTTTACTAAAGAATTTAGCCCTTATGTTCGCACCTATTATACATACCTGTATACCGTTCTCTTCCTGAAATGAGTTGAAGAAGGCTCCTCCAACCAACGGAAGGTTGTATAAATAGAAGTAATCATTTGAAACACCAACAAGCTTGGCAGTATATTTAACTCCGTTAAGCATAGCTGTTGAGTTAAATGAAATCTCAGGACTTATCCTCTTTACAGAAGGAAGTGTTTCCCTTATGGCGTCAACATCGAGAAGGTTTAACCCCCTTGAAAATTTCTTTTGTTGTTTTTCTCCTTCGTCTGTTGAGGAAGCTTTGTCAGGTATTACCGGATTGATAAGGATATTGTTTACCCCAACCATTTTCATTTGCTCCATAATCTCCATCTTAGCACCCTTTCCAATAGCAAGCATAGCAATTACAGCAGCTACACCAAATATTATTCCCAGGGCTGTAAGGATTGATTTAAGCTTATTCGAAACGATTGATTCAACAGCAATCTCAATATCGTGGAAATATCGTAAGATAAATTTGAACATTTTATTTCCTGTATTAAATTATTTCTTAACTGGTGTCTGTGCCGGAGCAGCCGGTGTCTGACCTTGCTGTTGCTGGCTGTTACGCATTTTTCTTCTGGCTGCCATTCCGGTAGTATCTCTCGGAACGCCCTGCTGACCCTGCTGGCCCTGAGCACCCTGCTGACTATTGCGCAATTTTCTTCTGGCCGCCATCCCTGTTGTATCTCTGGTTCCGCCCTGGCCTCCCTGACCGCCCTGTCCTCTCATTTTCTGAAATTGCTGCATCATTTCAGGAGTAATGTTTTGCATTCCGCCACCCCCCATTCTTCCACCAGGCATTCCGCCACCAAATCCGCCACCCCTCTGTTCTTTGGCTTGTTCAGCTTCTTTCCTTAAAGCCAATTCTTCATCTTTTTTAGCCTGCTCACGGGCTTTGATAACTGTTATCAAATCGAGACCAACCATTTTGAATTTTTCAGGAGATGCTGGTGTACTCAGGTAAAACTGAACACCTGGTTCCATTCCCTGTTCAACTACTACGTTATTTTCATTCGATTCACCAAGGACGACCACCTGTCTGGTTCCGTTTTTAAGATAAACGAATGGAATACTATCGATACCTGCCTGGACGCTTTCAAGAGGAATAAAGGTAACATCACTGATAGTTTTAGTAATGATCTTATTACCGGTTGTCATTGAAGGTCTTAGTATCGGATCAGATCCATCAACTTCAATCTGAACCTCAAATACTTTAGCATCTGCATTAGGCAGCTGTTCTCCAATGTTGGCTACACTTGTTACAGTTCCGGTATAAGATTTTTCAGGAAAAGCATCAACAATAATCTCAACATGCTGACCCTGTTTGACTTTACTCACATCGATCTCGTTAACATAAGTCTTTGAGATCATTGATGACATATCGGGAAGAGTCGCAACTACATTATCCCAGGGACTTATTGAAGAGCCGACTTTTCGTTTAGCTCCCATCCTGTCTCTTTTATATATAATCATCCCGTCAGACGGGGCACTAATAATAAACTTCGATAATACAGTCTGGAGATCGCTAACTCTTGTACGCTGTTCAGCAAGGTTGTTCTTCATTGTTCTCATATCTGATTTCGCCTGTTCTACCCTTAAAGCATATCCGCGAATTGACTGATCGAGAGTACGATTGGATTTATCAAGAGCAATTTCAGCCTGACGAATAGTTGTCGGAGGTTCAAACTTTGATTGCTGCAATGTTATATCAGCCTCTTCAACTGAAAATCTGAGATTCTTGATATTATCCCTTAAGTTACTCAAAGTAACAGCTGTGTCCAGAATTTTCATCTCAAGATTGGTTTCCTGGGTAGTAAGTCTTTCAAGTTCGTCTTTCAGGCTGTTATCAAAAGATGTCCTGTCGAGAGTTGCGACATAATCGCCTTGTTTTACCTCAGTACCTTCCTGAACCATATCAGTGATTTTAATGTCCATGGCTCTGATATTCCTGCTCTGGGTAAATTCAGGACCAGTAATATCTGTCGATTTTTTTGCCTGAAGTTCCCCTGTTGTTGTGACAATGATATCAAATTGACCCTTCAACGATTCGCCATATAGATTTGCAACATCTTTCTTCGATGTTACTCGGCTGACAACAATCAGAATGATGACTGCAACCAGTACAATAATACCTGTAATAATAACTGTTCTTTTCATTGGACACTATAATAATTAATATTTTAAAAAATCCTGCGCAAAAGTATTAAAAAGGCTTATCCTCTTTCCTGCCGTTAACAATATTTAACTATAATACTTTGTTTAGGTTATGCATTAAAGACATTTATTCATCATGATTTATTCCGAACGCCATGAAAAAATAAAATGTTTTAGAGTTTTTTAACAATTGAAATAACTGTATCGGCAAGATCATCTGCTTCAGAAAAAGTCCTCCCCTCTGCATAAATTCTTATTATTGGTTCAGTATTGGATTTTCTGACCTGTACCCATCCATTTTGATGTCCGATCCATAAGCCGTCTCTCTCATCGAATACGTTTCCCTGAAAATGGAGTTTTACAGCATCAACTATGTTGTTAAAATCTGCATCAGGTGAAAGAGTAAGTTTCTTCTTGGCAATTACATACCTTGGATAGATTGCACGGAGCGAGGAGCATTTCATTTTGCTTTTTGCGAGGTGCGAAAGAAACAGAGCAATCCCCACCAGTGCGTCGCGACCATAATGCAGCTCGGGATAAATTACCCCCCCATTGCCTTCTCCTCCAATTACAGCAGATCTCATTTTCATTTCTTCAACAACATTTACTTCACCTACAGCTGAAGCATAATGAGTGCAGCCATACTTAACAGTTATATCTCTCAATGCCTTTGTAGATGAAAGATTGGAAACTGTATTTCCGGGAGTATATTTAAGTATGTAGTCGGATATTGAAACAAGCGTATATTCCTCTCCAAACATAGTTCCGTCTTCACATACTATCGCGAGTCTGTCAACATCAGGATCAACAACAAACCCTAAATCAGCTTTACCTTTTCTTACAAGTTCCGAGATGTCTTTGAGGTTTTCAGGCAAAGGTTCAGGATTGTGCGTAAAATTTCCGTCAGGTGTAGTGTTGATTTCAATTATTTCATCTACTCCCAAAGCTTTCAGCAACTGCGGCAGTATTATTCCACCTACTGAATTGATACAGTCTATTGCAACTTTAAACCCTGCAGCTTTAATAGCTTTGACATCAACCAGTTTTAATGCCAGTACCATATCAATATGCCTCTTCCCCCAGGTATTGTCATTTACTAGTGATCCCGTAAAATCGTTTGAAACGAAAATAAAATCTTCATTTGCGGCAAGATCCAAAACTTTCATGCCATCAGCTGACGAAAGAAATTCACCTTTTTCATTAAGCAGTTTAAGAGCATTCCACTCAGCGGGATTATGACTGGCAGTAATAATAATTCCACCATCAGAATGAGATCCTGTAACGGCCAATTCAACTGTAGGTGTTGTTGCCATTCCCAGATCAGTGACACTAATTCCAAGACTACGCAAAGTAGTAATTACAAGACTGTTAACCATGCTTCCCGATTTACGGGCATCACGACCAACAATTACACTCAATCCTGATTTACCATGCCTTTGCTGAGCCCAGGTTCCGTAAGCAGCTGTGAACTTAACTATATCGACAGGGGAGAGACATTCTCCCGGTTTTCCGCCTATTGTTCCCCTGATTCCGGAAATCGATTTTATTAATGCCATAATGATGTGTTTTTCAAACCCGCAAAGGTGCAAAAAAATCATCAAATCATAATATTGCCAAATAATTGTACCTTTGCACCCTGATAATTGATTGATATGGAGAACAAAAAACCTGCCGGAGGGCCGGTAAGAAAATTTGAAAGACCTGTTTTAAAGGGGAAACAACAAATAACATCACAGATAAGGCTTAACAGGTTTATTGCAAATAGCGGTGTTTGTTCGCGTAGGGATGCCGACGAGCATATAA
>Ga0302321_100003843_pt1 | contig 12956 bp, 9 predicted proteins | sample Fen_T0_1_FD_202505 | JGI IMG/M metagenome (GOLD analysis project Ga0302321, IMG submission 202505) | Peat permafrost microbial communities from Stordalen Mire near Abisko, Sweden - Fen_T0_1 | ecosystem: Environmental > Terrestrial > Soil > Wetlands > Permafrost | place: Sweden: Abisko...
CCTGTCGGAGATACGCATGGGAATGTCCCTCAGGTCCACGAGCAGGCCGCTCAACCCGCCGCCGACGTCGACGGTGAAGTGATGCGCTCGCTTGCCGAGCCGGACGGAATCACGGAATTCGAGGTCAACTCTGGCGGCACGACCGGGCGGCAGATCGACCACCTGCACCGATCCGGGATGAAGCTCGATCTCGGTGGATGAAACGCCCTTGAGATGAAGCGATCCGGCGGTCTTTCCCGGCCTGATGCCGGACGGGAGGATCAAGCCACCCAGCGGCACCAGAATGTCGTCGGCCAGATTGGCCAGCAACTGGCGGCGCTCGTCCTCATCGTCAACGGCGCCCAGCGGGCCGAGCAGACGTGCCTGATCCAGCGTCATCTGACTCACGCCGGGCTTGCGAACCAGGTCCGCCAGCGCCAGCGCGACGACGGACGGCGGCATCGACGCGAACACTCCTCCGGCCGCGACCAGGAGCTCGGGCATGGCATGCGCCTCCAGCTCGGGCATCGCCTCGATCAGGCGCCCGAACGCCGCCTTTGCGGCAGCCAGCCGGAAGATCGCGCCCTCGCCGTCGATTTCGCCCCACGGCATGAGCCTCATGTCGTTGAGCCGGTCCAGGACGCGATGGCGGTCGAGCGAGATGGTTGACCACGCCAGCAAGCCGTCCACCGCTTCCTCGGTGGGATCCGCCGGCGCGAACGAGCCGGCCGTGAGGCCTGCGTGCGAGGATCTGACCGTGTTGTGGCCCACGCCAAATGGCGTCGACCGGGCGATGAGCCCGCCCTGCAAACCGACCTCGACCACTTCGATCGAGCGGTCCAGGACGTAGGCCATGGACGCGATCGACCGGGCGATGCCGAGGCGGCTGTCGTTCGGGAGCGTCCGGAGCCCTTCGAGGACCTCCTGGAGAGCATCGCCCGGAAGCTGGCCGGCCTCGGCGTCCGGAGCCAACAGGAGATGGGTCGTGACTGCCGGGCCATCGGCAACCTGGAAGGCCAGCGGGATGGCGGCCGGGGCCGAAGCCACGGGTGCCGACACGCTTGGACTCGAGGCGGCGTCCAGGACCGCGACCTCGGCCACCGTGGGCTCGGCGGCATCGTTGACCTGCGCCGCGGCGACGTCGCCGGACTGCTCCTCGGCGGCCGCGTCCTCGGCGGCGATCGGTTCGTCCGGCGTCCTGGCCCCGGATTTGAGGTCGGCCGCGGCGGCAGCTTGAGCGGCGGCCGCCTTCTTCGACAGCTTCTTTGTCTGTGGCGGAGCCTGGTCGGCGGACGGCTCGGCGGTCGGGATCTCGGCCTCGAAGTCGGTAGCGTCGCCGGTGCCGAACTCGCCCAGCATTCTTGCCCGAGCCTCCGCCAGGCCCGCGAACTGGTCTTCATAGACGGCCGCCCCGCCGGCCAGCACGACCGTGAGTTCCGGCCGCAGCTTTGTGACGGCCGCCACGATGGCCGCCAGGTCCGGCAGATGGCGCTTCTCATCGCCGCCCGGGACATGATCGGCCCCGAAAAGCACGGCGTCCGTCTCCTTCGACAGAATCAGCCGGCTCAGTACGACCGGATCGTCCTCGTCGGCGCTGCCGCCCACGACAACCCAACCGGCGCGTAGAGCGGCCGTCTCGAGTCGCCGCCGCTGCCGCCGCGAACCCGCCAGCACAGCTATCTTGCGCTCGGGTGTCGTCCTGGCAATCAGCCGGGGCCACGTCGCGACCAGAGCCGCAACGTCGAAGTCGTCCGGGGCGCCGATGGCAGTCAGCATCTCGGGATCCGTGGCGGCGATCTTTGCCAGCAGACCGGCCAGCATGCCGTCGGTGCTGAAGTAGCTGGGACCCGAAGTGTGGCTGATCAGCCGCCATCGGCCGCCGAGGTGCCCCAGCACCGCGACGGCGGTGGTGGACGAGCCGAAATCGATGGCGAAGAACGCTCTGGGCTGGCTGGTCACGTCGATATGCTAACCGGCCGGATCGCCGCTGTCCGCCTTCAGGCGTCCCAGGTGATTTCCTCGTCCGGATCCTGAAGACGCTCGATCAGTTGCTCGATTCCGAGGTCGTCCGCGAGGATCTCGGTCGCGGTCGGCAACTCACCGCCGAAGACCAGTCGCAGAGTGGGATCGAAGAAGACCATGGCGCTGCTGCCCAGCGGACGGTACGGGCGGCTGGCCTGCAGGAACAACACGGCGGGTGCAGTCAGGCCTCGCAACTGGATCTCGCGAGCCACCTGCTCCACAAGATCGTCGCGCTGCTCTTCGGATCGTGACTGCAAGCCGATCAAGTTCGTTTGTCTCCGTTCTCGCGGCCGGCCGCTACTCGCAGCCCAGCGGACCCGGTCCGTCGTCGGACAACAGGGCCGATCGGTCGTCGGGCCTCCCCAAACCCGGACTCAGCGTGCTGGCGACGACTCTCATACCAACCGCCTCGGCGCCCGCATAGTACACCCGGGGTAACCTGCCGGACATCGCCGTGACCACCTCATACGAGATGGTGTTGCCCCACTGCGCCACCTCGATGGCGCCGATCCGCTCACCGCCCTGCTCCCCGATCAGGACGAAGACGTCGTCGATGGTCACCGGCGGGCCGGGCACATCCGTCACGTCAACCATGATCGCGTCCATCGCCACGGTCCCGACCTGCGGCACGCGCATGCCCCGAACGAGCATCTGGGCCTTGTTCCCGAGGCTTCGCGGAAACCCGTCGGCGTATCCGATGGGCAGGGTGGCGATACGGCTCCGGCGGGTAGTGGTGAAGGTCGGACCGTAGCTCACGCCCGTGCCGGCATCCAGCCACGCGACCCTGACCGGCCTGGCGAGCTGCGACATGACCGGCCTCAGGGCCGCCGCCGCCGCCGCGAACTCGCCGGCCACGACCAGGCCGTCGGGAACGATGCCGTACTGCGCCAGACCGACGCGCACGACGTCGTAAGTTCCGGCGGTCGCCGCCAGAAGCCCGCCGCTCGCCGCCAGGTGGCGCGCCGGCAGGGTCACGCCCGCGTCTCCCAGCAGTCCCGAGGCCACTCCGAACCGCCCGTCCTGGCCGGCCGTGATGCCCGCGTCGGCAGCAGCCTGAAGATGTGACCACAGCCCGACGAGGTGGGCGTGCGGGTTGGCCTCGATCGCGGCCGCGACCGCGGCTACTTCTTCGGGATGTACGCCCCCACGGCCGAGGCCCGTTTCCACTTCCAAATGAACTGCCAGACTGCGCCGGTCGCTGCCGCCGTCCGAGACCGCGCCGGGTGCGGAAAGCGCGGCAAGGGTGCGGCCGAGCAGGTCCTGATCGCCGACCGTGATCGACATGCAGCGGCGCAGCGCTTCGGGAGCCAGCTCCGCGGGGATCGGGAAGAGAACCACGATCGGCACTTCTATGCCGGCCTGGCGCAACTCCAGGGCCTCGTCGAACGTGGCCACGCCCAGGCTGCCGATGCCGTCGGCTACCAGCGCGCGAGCCACGGCTACCGCCCCATGTCCGTAGGCATCGGCCTTGATCACCGGCTCGACCCTGACGCCGGGCGGGAGGAGACTCTTCATCAGCCGGACGTTTGCGATCAGAGCGTCGAGATCGATCTCCAGCCATGCGCTCTTGGGCAGCGGGGGCAGGACGCCGCCGGGCTCGACTTCGATGAGCGGATGGCGAATCGCCGAAACGCGGCCCTCTATGCCGTTCCCGATTCGAATCATGCCGGCCTCATGGCCGCGAGCCTCTTTCTGGCGAGAGGCAATTCGGCGCCGAGATCCGACGCCAGCAGGCCCGCGTCCCCGAGGCGGGCACGAACCGCCTCGCCGGCCATGCCGTGGAGATAGACACCCAGCTGCGCGGCTTCGAACGTCCCCAAGCCCTGAGCCAGAAGCGCCCCGATCGTTCCGGCCAGGACGTCGCCCGTGCCGGCGCTGGCAAGGGCCGGGTTCTCGAAGGGCGAGACTGCCGCTCGACCGTCCCGATCGGCGATGACCGTTCGCGCTCCCTTGAGTACGACGACCTGGCCCCACTCCCGGGCCGCGTCGCGCGTGGCGGCAAGGCGGGCTGCGTCGTCTGCGACGAGATCGCCGAGCTTGTCCGGGTCCACGCCGTCGGCCGAGCGCAACCGCAGGAACTCGCCCACATGCGGCGTCAGGACGCACCTGGCCGCCACCTCGGACGCCCAGCCATCGACCGTCGCCAGCGACCGCAGGGCCTCCGCGTCGAGAACCGCCGGCATCGGTTCGCCATCCTCGTCCGGGGCGAGAAGGCCACGGATGAGTTCAGTCATCGACAGACTGGGTCGCAGTCCTGGGCCGATGACCATCGCGTCGTGATCGTGATCGAGGATGCGGGCCAGAGCATCCTCCGGATCCACCTCTTCGACGTCGTCCTCCGGCAGCGCCAGCGTGGTCGCCTCGACGACCTTGGCCGCGAAGAGCGGCTGGAGTGACTCGGGCGTCGCGAGCGTCACGAGACCGGCACCGGCACGGCCGGCGGCCGTGCAGACCAGAAGCGCCGCTCCGGCGTAGTCGACGGACCCGGCCAGCACGAGCAGCTTGCCGAACATGCCCTTGTGGCCACGCCCGGGGCGCGGCGGAAGGAGAGCGGAAGCGGCGGCATCGTCGAGAAGAATCGGCGCGGCGACGACTCGATTAGGCATCGCGATCCTCCCCGCTTGCCGATCGGCCGGCACCGATCTGCGATTCCATCGACGCGACCTCCTTGGCGATCGAGCGAAGACGCTCGAAACGCTTCATCAGGACCGCCTCGCGCTCGTCCATCCGCTCCTCGATGTCGGGCGGATAGAGGAAGCGACCGCCCGCTGTGCGAACGCCATATGCGATGGCCACGGCGTAGTCGGACTCGTGGCTGATCGACACGGCGACCCGTCCCATGCCCAGCTGCTCCGCCCGCCGAGCGGCGCGGCCGTGCAACTTCACGGCGGGCTGCCCCGTCGGCAGCCTCTCGATCTCGATGTCGCGCCAGCCGATGCCGCGCACGCCCAGACCGAGGACTTTCGAGACGGCCTCCTTGGCCGCCCACCGACCGGCCATGGTCTCGGGCCGGCCGCGAACGTAGGCGCTCTCGGCGGGCGTCAGGACACGCTTGGTGAAGCGGTCGCCGAAGCGCGCCAGGGAGTCCTTGATCCGCGAGACGCGGATGATGTCGATGCCCAATTCCGTCGTCTCCGGCGGCGGAGCCGGAACCGGGCCGTCGTCCGAAGTCGAGCGCTGGCGTGGGCCGGCCATCTACTCCACCGTCACCGACTTGGCCAGGTTGCGCGGCTGATCGACGTCGCGGCCGCGCCGGACCGCCACGAAATAGGCGAAGAGCTGCAGCGGGATCACCGCCAGGATCGTGCTCAGCGGCTCGATCGTGTCGGGAACCCACAGTACGTCCGAGGCCAGCCGCTCGATCTGGGTGTCGCCTTCGGTGGCGACTGCCAGAACGCGCGCATCACGGGCCTTGCCCTCCATCAGGTTGCTGATCAGCTTCTCGTACACGGCCGAACGAGTGGCGATGGCGACCAGCGGCACTTCGGCGTCGAGGAGCGAGATCGGGCCGTGCTTGAGCTCACCGGCCGCGTAGCCCTCGGCGTGGAGGTAGCTGATCTCCTTGATCTTGAGGGCGCCTTCGAGTGCGGCCGGGTAGCCGAACGATCGGCCGATGTACATGAACCCGGCGGCATCTGCGTACCGCGACGCGATCTCTTCAGCGGCCGCGGACTGCTTGATGGCTAGTTCCGCTTGCTCCGGCAGCAGACGCAGCGCCGTCACGAGATCGTGCTCCGTTGCGGCCGGCAGCCGGCCCAGCTGAGAAGCGACGTCGGCGGCGAGCATTACTACGGTCGCGACCTGTGTCACGAAGGTCTTGGTGGCCGCGACGGCGACTTCGGGACCGGCCTGGAGGAAGACCGAGGCGTGGGCCTCGCGTGTGATCGCGGAGCCGACGGTGTTCGTGACGGCCACCACCACCGCGCCCCGGTCGCCGGCGAGACGCGCGGCCGCGATCGTGTCGGCAGTCTCACCCGACTGAGTGACCGCGATAACCAGAGTGCGGGCGTCGATCGGCGGCGGGCTGTAGCGGAACTCCGAGGCGACGGTGGATCGGGCGGGAACGCCCAGCCACTCCTGGAACAACGCCGCACCGACGAGGGAAGCGTAGTAGGCGGTGCCGCAGGCGATCATCTCCACGCGATCGATGCCCGCCAGACGTTCGCGGATCGGATCGAGCTCCTCGAGGCAAACCGAATCGCCGCGCAGCCGGCCGGTCATCGCCGCCGTGAGCGCCGCAGGCTGCTCGTGGATCTCCTTGAGCATGAAGTGCGCGTAACCGCCCTTCTCGGCCGCCTCGGCAGACCAGGGAATGATGTCCACGGCCCGGTCCACAACGACGCCCTGACGATCGGTGATCGTGGCCGAGCTGGGCGTCAGGTCCGCGACGTCGCCGTCCGCGAGGAATATCACCCGCTTCGTGTAGGCGATGATCGCCGCCACGTCGGAAGCCACGAAGCTCTCTCCGTCGCCGAGACCCACGATCAACGGTGCGTTCAGTCGAGCGCCGACGAGCCGTTCCGGCTCATCGCGATGCATCACGACCAGCGCATACGCGCCCTCGAGCCGGCCCAGGGCGGCACGGACCGCGTCGGCAAGGTCGCCCTTGTATGCGTCTTCGACAAGATGCGCCACGACCTCGGTGTCGGTCTCCGACTGGAGGACGTGGCCGCCGGCGACAAGCTCGTCGCGCAGTTCGCGGAAATTCTCGACGATGCCGTTGTGGACGACCGTGATGCGACCCGTGCAGTCGCTGTGCGGATGGGCGTTGAGGTCGCTGGGGCGGCCGTGCGTCGCCCATCGGGTATGGCCCAGACCGACGCCGGCACTGGGCGGTCCGCCGCCCAGAGCGTCGGTGAGAACCGCCACCTTGCCGGCACGCTTTTCGACGAACAGGTCGCCGTTCTCGGTAACCAGGGCGATGCCGGCTGAGTCGTAGCCGCGGTATTCGAGACGGCGGAGGCCATCGAGGAGGACGGGGCCGGCGTCACGAGGCCCGGTGTATCCGACGATTCCGCACATTTGGTTCCACTCCGGTCTCGCTGCGACGGCCCCCGGTGAAGGTCGCTAGTTTAGCCGCTCCCCGGCCAGAGCAGCCAATTGGTCGGCCAGCTCCGTCACCAGCGCACCGTCGGGGCCTTCCACCATGACCCTGATCGACGGTTCGGTGCCCGACGGGCGAACCAGCACACGGCCACCGGCGCCCAGCCTGCTTTCGGCCGCCGCGATCGCCCTGCGGATGATCGGATCGCCTTCCCACTGATCCCTGTGGCGGGCAGGCACGGCCCTTTGCTGCTGTGGCAGCATCGGCACCGCAGTCGCGAGATCGGCCAGACTGCGACCGCTGGCGGCCATCACGGCCAGGACTTCGAGGGCGGTAACGACGCCGTCGCCGCTGGTCGCGTGCTCCAGGATGATCACGTGCCCGCTCTTTTCGCCGCCCAGACCGGCGCCGTTGACCATCATTCCTTCGAGGATGTACTTGTCGCCGACCGGCGTCCGGATGATCTGGCCGCCGGCAGCTTCGACCGCCTTCTGGAGTCCGCCGTTCGAGAGGATCGAAACGACCAGATATCCGTTCGGCAGCTTGTTTCGAGCCAGCCGGTCGAGCGCCAGGATGCCAAGGACGGCGTCGCCGTCCACGACGCGGCCTGCGGCGTCGACCGCGATCAGGCGGTCGGCATCACCGTCGAGCGCAAAGCCGACGTCGGCACGGCACTTGACCACCTCGGCCGCAAGGGCGGCCGGATCGGTCGCACCACAGCCGTCGTTGATATTCGTTCCGTCCGGGTCGTTGAATAGGACGTCCACCCGGGCTCCGGTAGCCTCGAGAATCCGGGCTGCGGCTATGCCGCCAGAACCGTTGGCGCAGTCAACGACGACATGTAGCTTCGTGGATATCTGCGTGGCCAGCGCCAGCCGGTGGTCGATGTACAGGTCGATGAGATCGCGGTCCTGGATGGCCAGCCCGAGGTTGTCGGACGAGGCCCCGGGAAGCTCCTCGGCGGTCCAGATGAGCTGCTCGAGTTCGTCCTCGATTTCCTCGTCCAGCTTGAGGCCGCGTTCATCGAGCACCTTGAGGCCGTTGTCACGGGCCGGATTGTGCGACGCCGAAACCATGATTCCAGCGGCGAACTTGCCCGCGCCGGTGATGTGGGCGAGCGCGGGCGTCGGCACGACGCCGACTAGGTGAACGTCCACGCCCATGCTGGTAGCGCCGGCAACGATCGCCGCCGCGAACATGTCCCCGGATCGGCGGGTGTCCTGACCGACGACGATCGGCCGTCCGGAACTTGCCAGGCGATGGGCCGTGGCCCGCCCAAGGGCATAGGCCAGGGTTGGCTTCAGGTCGACGTTGGCGATGCCACGGATCCCATCCGTGCCGAAGAGACGGGGCAAAATGGGCTCCTAGGAGGCTGTTGGAGTTGGAGTTGGGGTTGGGGTTGCGGCGGGTTGACCGGCGATGATCACAGTTATCTGCGCCGGCGTGATCGGCAGGACCTTGATGCCGGCAGGCGCGGCGAATGTGACGGTGACGACATGGGTGCCGATGTCCAATCCTTCGACGTTCACCGTTGCATAGAGCGTCGCGACGTCAAGGGCATTGAGCGCTGCCGTGGCGCCGCCGAGGGTCACGGTCACGCTCGCGGCAGAGAGAGTATAGGTTCGATCCGGCCGCGTCCCCGTGGCCGCGAGACCCACGCTGATGTTGCGGGTCGACTGCGGCGACTGGACGTGGATGACCACCTGGATCGGACCGGTCGTGTCTGATGTCACGCCCGGCGGGAGCTCGAGATTGACCTTGACGGAGATGTCGCTGGTTGCCCCCGAGATCGAGATGGCTGCCGTACTGGCGAGGTTCTTGAGCAGGGCGAGGGCGTCGGCCTGGCCGCGCACCGAGACCACGGAGGGGGTCACAGTGACCGACGTCATGTAGTACCCGGGCGCCGGATCATCCTTGATATTGGCGAAGACGGGCACCGTCTCGGACCGGATCTGGCTGCCGACCTGGATCGCGACGTGGACCGTGCGTTTGGCGAAGGTAACGTTGTCCACCACCACGCCCGCGGCATCGATCGCGACCAAAACCGGATCCTGGCTGACGTCCAGCCCGGACGAATCGATCCGGACCGAGGCCTCGGCATAAGCGATCCGGTCGACGATTGTGGCCGCGCCGGAAACGTCGACTGTTGACGAACTGAGGACGGGCGTGCCGGGAATGAGCCCGGCCGGCGGCTGGCCGAATTCGACGTGGATTCCAACGGTCTTGGTAATGACCTGGTCGAGGGTCACCCGAATCTGTTGCGGCTCGTAATCCAGGATCTGAATCCGCGGATCGGTAGGGACGAGCTGCACCTTCACCCAGTTGTACTCGCTGTCGTTGACCTTGGCGTTGGTGAGGTCGATGCTGGCTCGGAAACTGGATTGGGATATGGGGACGTCCGCCGGGGCCAGGTACTTGATGCCCTCTACCTTGGGCATCGGGTCCGGCTTGAGGAGGTATGAGTTGGCCGGCTGGTTGACCGTCTCCACGGCCACCGTACCGGGGAACTGCTGAGTCGTCTGCAGAACGACCATCGCCCCGTAGAGGATCACGGCGAGCAGCATCGCGCCGATCTTGAGTGGCCAGTTTCTGACCACGAAGCGGACGATCTTCATTTACGCCTCCTCCTGCCCCTCGACGGAGTCGCTCGAAGCCGCCCCCGGCAAGCCCGCTGCCTTGCGGCCGACGTGAGCCTGCCGATTGAGTCCGTCGAACCTGGCTCGCCGGGCCAGCTCTCGAACCGTGGCCCGGGCGCGGCCGGGCTGGCGCCCCTGCGGCCTTAGCCTCGACGCCACCTCGGGCCGGAGCAGGACCGCCAGCGCCCGGGCCAGCTTTGGCTCGTCGAGGTTGCGCACGATACGGGCTCGCTCGACGAGGCTAATCTGGCCGCTCTCCTCGGAGACGACGACGACTATGGCGTCGGTCTGCTCGGTCATGCCGAGCGCCGCCTTGTGGCGCGTGCCGAAACGTTCCAGTGGAATCGTGGTCTCGGCCGAGGGCAGCACCGCGCCCGCCGCGAGGATGCTGTCGCCACGGATGACCACCGCGCCGTCGTGGAGGGGCGTCTTGGGCGAGAACAAGGTGACCAGCAGGTCCGCGGAAACGTCGGCGTGCAGCATCACCCCGTTTTCGGCGATCTCCTGCAAGCCAGTCTCGCGCTCCAACACGATCAGGGCACCGTGGCCTTCACGAGAGAGTCGCTCGGCTGCGCTCGCAACCTGGGTCGCCACGTGGACCGCGGTTGACTGCTCGGCCGGTGATATCAGCCAGGCCAGTGACCCGAGACGCCCGATCCGGTCGAGTGCGCGGCGCAGCTCAGGCTGGAAGACGACGACCAGGGCGAAGAGTCCGACGTAGGCGCTCGTCTGAAGGATCACTTTCAGAAGCCGCAGGTCGAATGTCACGGCCGCCCCGTACACCACCAGCAGGAGGCAGACGCCAATAACCAGCCGTACCGCTCGCGTGCCCCTGATCAGGCTGAACAGCCAGTAAATCAGCAGGGCCGTGATCGCGATATCGGCTACGACGTTCGGGCTGACTTTGTCTAGCGCCGACTGAAGCAGTGGCATCGGACGTCAAGTGTATACCGACGCGTCTCCGCTCCAGCTGGTGGGCCCACTGGGAGGTGCGCTCAGGACCTCGCGCGAAGCCCCCGGATCAGGCGCACAGAGAGCTCAACCTCTCGTCCTTGGGGAAGGCTCGATTGGCAACGGCACACAGCCTCTGGCGAGTCGCCTCGTCGTTGTTCAGCTCGGCCAGCCTACCCAGGAGGGCCAGCTTCTCGGCGGCCAGCGTGTTCCAGTCGCGTGCGACATACAACTCCACGAGGACCAGGTGTGCGTCCACGTCCCCTGGCGCCTTCTGCAAGAGCCGGTGAGTGGCATCGAGACCGGCATCGAAACGTCCTTCGCGAGCGTAGGCTCGTGCGGTCCAGAGAAGCAGTGAACGTAGGGTCGTGCTGTCGCCGGAAAGGTCCGCCGCCTCCGCTGCGGCCAGAAGTTCATCGCCGGTCGGCTGGTGCTGACTCTCACCAACCACCCCGAGTGGGATCGGACCGTCGAAAGGGACGTCCATCACCCCCACGGCCGCCAGTATCGGCTCGGCCGGAACCGCGCCGGCGGCCGGATCGGATGCCACCGCCTCCACCGGAACGGCCTCTGGGCCAGGAGCGGCGCCTAGCGGCGCCCGGCTCGTCTTGGCCGCAAGGTCGGCGGCCGGCCAATCGTCGATTGCGCGCCCACCGGAACGGGACCGCAGGGCCGACGCATCCAAAGCATCGCCGTCGGAGCCGGCAGAGGCGGCTTCGTCGGGGGCCAGCAAGTCGCGCAGTTCCGCGCGTTGGATCGCTGCCCGGAAATCGCTCTCGGGCCAGGCCGGTTCGACCCGCCTCTCAAACGCAACGGGTGCCGGCTCCGGCGCAACCGTCTCCGGCGCAACCGTCTCCGGCTGTTCCTGCTCCGGGACGGCGAACTCCTCGCGCACGAACTCGGCGACGGGCTGCTCCTCAAGCGCGGCGGCCATGGCGGCGGCGATCGGCCTGCCGCTGCTCGGCGCGGTGATGGCCGCCCGTGTCGCGCCGATTGCTGCCGCGGAAGGTTCGTCGCGCAGCCTCAGCGCCCGGGCCAGCAGCTGTTCGGCGGCCTGGTCGCCGGCTGATAGGCGGATCTCTCGCAGCAAGCCCCGCTGATGACGAGCTCGGTCGGGTGCCTCATCAAGCTCAAGAGCGCGGCGGAGCGTATCGGCCGCCTCAGGCAGGCGCCCTGCCGCTTCCTGAATTTCCGCGACATGGTCGAGCGCCTGCGCAGCATCAACCCGCTGGCCGGCGGTTGTCAGCGCTTCCGCCTGCCCGAGCAGCGCACCTTCGTCGTGCGGCGCGCGGGCCACGGCGGCCGCATATTCGACGAGGGCTTCCTCCAGGTGACCCAGCCGGAGCAGAACACCGCCCAGGCTGGTGTGGGGAAGAGCGCGCGACGGAGCGATCGCGGCAGCGGCTCGATAGGCCTCGAGGGCCTCGTCGAGCGCACCTCTGAGGACGGCTACGTGGCCGAGCCGGAGTGATTCTTTGTACCGCTCGTATAGATCGTCCGTCATACCCGTAATCATGACTTCTGGCGAGTTATGTGTCTCGGGTACCTGAGGCGAAGTGCCGAGGCGGTTTGTCCTACGCCACGTGTCCAATTCGACCGCGGGTCTAGGCCGCAGGACGGCGGAATGGCTGCGCCGCCGATTGTGGGCGGCGCGTTTGGCGGAGGAACATAGGGCGGGCATCGGTCGACCCGCCCGCTGCTAGATCGGGCGACCCAGCGACTCGACGAGGAACGCCTTCTGGACGTGCAGGCGGTTTTCGGCCTGCTCGAGCGCGAGGCTGCGCGGACCATCGAGAACCTCGGCCGTGATTTCCTGGCCGCGGTGCGCCGGCAGGCAGTGCATCGCCACTGCATCCGGTCCTGCGAGGTCAAGAAGCGCCGAGTCAACACAATATCCGGCGAAGGCGGCGAATCGGGCGTGCGATTGATCCTCCTGGCCCATCGAAACCCAGACGTCCGTGTAGAGCGCATCCGATCCCGGAGTTAGCTCGAGCGGATTCCGTCCGATAACGATCTTGCCGCCGCTTGCCGCGGCCCGCTTCTCGGCCGCCGCAACGATGCCGGCATTCGGCCCGAAGCCGGCCGGGTGGGCCAGCCGAACCTCCATCCCGAGAGTGGCGCCGGCCAGGGCCAGTGAGTGGTACACGTTGTTGCCGTCGCCGACGAATGTGAGCACCCGGCCCTTCAAACCGCCGAAGTGCTCGCTCATCGCCAGCAGATCGGCCAGTGCCTGGAACGGGTGCTCGTCGTCCGTCAATGCGTTGAACACCGGAACGCCCGACTCCGCCGCCAGTTCGGTCACGACGGAGTGGTCGAAGGTTCGG